>Ga0209794_1000258_pt1 | contig 105834 bp, 90 predicted proteins | sample EBPBio232013_DNA_FD_185869 | JGI IMG/M metagenome (GOLD analysis project Ga0209794, IMG submission 185869) | Wastewater treatment Type I Accumulibacter community from EBPR Bioreactor in Madison, WI, USA - Reactor 1_5/23/2013_ DNA (SPAdes)... | ecosystem: Engineered > Bioreactor > EBPR >...
AAAAGACCCATTTTAACCATCTGGACTGACAATGAAACAAAAACTACAGACCCAAATCAGTATTTATTACAATTTTGACTATATTCAATCTCTAACCAAATTGGTCAACCTATTTTAGGCAAGGACACTAAATTAGTGGTTCTTGCTGGCTGAGACAGTGGAAGCTGCCGAGACCCCAAACGATTTCGGTAGAATCAATGCCGATCACCTTGCGGTCGGTGAAACACTGACTCAAAATATCTAATGCTTTTTGGTCGTTGGCGCAGCGGAAAGTTGGGACAATGACCGCCGCGTTACTGATGTAAAAATTGGCGTAAGACGCAGGCAAACGCAAGTCTTCACTGTACAAAGGCGTTGGCATGGGCAACTCAACGATGTTAAGTTGTTTTCCATTAAGCAAACGCATCTGCTTCAATTCATGGATATTTTCTTGTAAAATCTCGTAGTTGTCGTCCGATTTGTTCTCTTCAACAATCGCTACCACGGTATCTTCATTCACAAAGCGCACGGTGTCGTCGATGTGCCCGTCGGTGTCGTCTCCTACGATGCCATCGCCCACCCAAAGGATTTGCTCCACTCCGTAATAATCGCACAAGTACTTTTCAATTTGCGCTTGATTTAAGTGCGGATTGCGGTTTTCGTTGAGCAAACAAGCCCTGCTGGTCAATAATGTCCCTTTTCCGTTAAACTCCACTGAGCCACCCTCCATGATGATGCCAGGCGTGACGTAGTCGAGGCCCAAATAATGAGCAATCGCTACGGGAATTAGGTCGTCGTTGTTGAACGGTGGATATTTTCCTCCCCAAGCATTATAACCCCAATTGACCACCAGACGTTTTTTGGTTTCAGGATTAATCAAAATACCTGGCCCATGATCGCGACACCAAGAGTCGTTGGTGGCGTGGAGCGGAAGCTCAATTTGATTAAGGTCGATCCCAGCCCCTAGCAAATGAAGTTTTATCGTTTGTTGAACCGTTTCGTTGTGCGCATTGATACACACCTTTTCGCCCTCGCTGATGGCCTTAATAAATTCCAAATACGCAGGAAGCATTTTAGGCTGGCGCTCGTACGTCCAAGAGGCTTCGGTATGAGGAAAACTCAACCAAGTAGCGCGGTGTGGATGCCATTCGGCAGGAAAGAAAAAGCCCTGTTCTTTGGGCGTAGATGAAATTGACATGATGCTTTGTAGTCTATTAAGCAGTTTTGCAGCTACAAAAATAGGGAGAAATGTAGATTGTTTTACGACCCGCGTGTAGGTTCGTTTCGGAAAGTCTGTGTATCTTTCGTTGAAATTTTTCCTTCTTCACCTCAACAAAATAAATGTATGCGTACTTGTCGATTGATTATTTTACTGGTATTTGTAAGCATGACTAGCTTTGCCCAAAAGAAATTTCCCTATATCAAAAGTGGGGGAGGGATGTTTGAAGTGCCTGAAGCAGAGCCAATTGTTGACCCCAAAATGAAGTACAAAGTGTTGTACGAAATTTCAAAAGGAGCTGATAAACCCGACTCCGTCAACAGTACCTTGGATAAGTTGGCCCGCTTGGTGAATCTCCATTTATCGGCAGGAATTCCGAAGCAAAATTTAGACGTGGTGGCCGTGATACACTTTTTGGGTACGCCGTTGATTTTGAGCGATGAAGCTTACAAAAAGAAATTTGGAGTGCCGAATCCTAACACGGCATTAATCAATGAACTTGCGGCAAACGGTGTCAAGTTTTATATCTGCGGCCAGTCGCTGTATATGCGTAAACTGGAAAAAGAACCGCGCAACCCTGCGATTCACGTCACGTTGTCGGCCATGGTTTTAATGACTACGCTCCAATCGAAGGGGTATGTGCCTATTATTCCGTAGCAGTTTGGCAATTTTGGGAACCATATAAGACATATAAGGGCATATCAGTTTTTCTTATAATCCCTTATATGTCTTAATATGGTTTAATTACTAAGAGAAATATCCCTTAAATGTCAAGCCATTGATAAGCCCCTGTAACGATGGCGCGTCGGCTGCTAAATCACTTAAAATAGGATTTTCAATGCCCCAGTTGAGTTCAAGTTCGGGGTCGTTCCAGCGGCAGCGCCAGTTGTCATCCGCGCCGTAGTCGGGATAAGCTTCCGAAACTGCCTGTACGTGAATAGACGGCGTAAAGAAATACCATCCATGCAGCATCCCAACGGGGAAAACAAGCGCGGCGGGATCTTCACCAAACAATTCAAACAAGGCAGATTTGTGCTGCGTAGGCGAGCCAGGCCGCAAGTCGCGGAGGCCCAGTAGGCAATGTCCTTCGATGAGGCAAAAGTACTCATCATGGCGGACGTGGAAGTGCATTCCCCGAAAAACGTTGGCTTCTGATTTTACGGCGCTCCATTGTACGGGTTTAAGCACCGTGCCCCAGTGATCTTGAAAAATTTCGGTAAACGACCCACGATGGTCTTTATGCTCGTCCAACGACACCAAACGAACTTGGTGAAGCTCGGCGCCATCTATTTGTGCGGATTTTATAAGCTGAGTAGTATTCATGGTACAATGCGGTTTTGGGCGAAAGTACCAAGGGGCAATGAATAAAAAACTGAGGGATGTCAGGGGGCGTAAAATGTATAAACCAAAACATTATTGGTTAAATTTCACTGGCTATTTGGGCAATTGTTACAGTTAGAATATTTTCGAGATGCACACGTATATGTTTTTCTTTTGATGAAATATCGTCTATAATAGAAATTACGTGTGGTTTTATATCAAGTGGAATAGTTGTATCTGTGTTATCGTTTGGTACAATGTTTTTGTATTCTAAAAATGCACCAATGGCAATAACACTATCATCGTAACCAAAGTGGTGTATGCTAATGCATAATTCGTATCTTTTTTCTTCAAACCCAATTCCAAACTTAAAATATGATTTTGGCAGGGTTCTATTGAAGTAATAATTGTGCTTTTTAGCATAATTAACAATTTGTTCGTAATAATAATGTTGTTTCGTTGTGTCATCGGGCTTACTACTTCCAATATAGAACAAAACGCTATTATCAAACTCTGTTTCAAGTTTTTGCTTGTACTCATTTAGAAATTGGTTACAATATTGGAATAATTTTAATCTGTTGTCAGCAAGTATTTTCTCGTATTGTTGTTTTTGGTCTTGCTGCTTTTTAAGTAATTTTTGCTTAAAAATATTGGTTACTTCATTCAGAGAAGTATTACTTACTTCTTTAATATTTAAGGCTTCTTCAATATTTCGTTTTTGAATTTCGGCAAAATATGTAACCAGCTTTTGAGGCTGGTCGTTATCCGCTTCTTCTAATGACTGGATGTATTTAGCTTTTGCTTCTTCCCTTAAAACCGTTATCGGGAAATAGTTGTTTTTTATTAAAGTTAAACTTGCAATCAGCCTTACAACTCTCCCATTTCCATCTTGAAAAGGGTGAATGGTTGTAAATGCGTGATGTACCCACGTCGCAATTATGAGAGGGTTAATATTTTGCTCGCAAAGTTCATTATAGATTTCAATCAGCCTGTCCATTTCGGCCTCTACATGCTCTGGTGGACAATATAGAATGGTCGTGCCATCTTCCCTCGTGGGATTGTTTTCTCTTTCTTTAAACCTACCTTTAATAAGTGGGATTTTAGTTTTATTACCGAATTGGTCTCTGCCTTCTGCATGCTCTTGATGCCTTGTGGTAAGTTGGTGTAACTCGCAGATAAAGCCTTTTGTCAAAGGTCTGTTTTCGTTAACAATATCAAAAATAAAATCAACGGCTTCCAGATGGTCTTGCAAGTGGTTGAATAATGCCTGTTTTGGTATATTTGTATCTCCGTGACTAACCAAAGAAGAAATAAAACCTTCATTAATTAGGGTTTCTGTAACACCTTTGTCTATATCATACATTCGTTCTACAATGCCCGTTTCTATCGCGTGCCTTCTTTTTAGTCTGCCAAGAAATTCTTCATATTCTTTTGAATTTGCTTGTAAAATTTCTCTACGAGCGAGCCAAGAAGGAGCAATTTCATCTAATAGTGAAGTGTCGCAATTTTTCCAATTATCGGAAAATGAGATGTATTTCCAAATTCTGTGTACTGACATTTGTGTTTTATTTTCAATGAAAATATTCAAATCCCTCAAATATACAAAGGACCTACTGAACTTTTCAATTATTGGGCAATTTTGCAGTTCGTTAATATTTTGGTTAATATTTTGAAAATTAAGGAGTTGTATTTTATATGTGTTTAATAGAAAAAATCATGACCCCCAGAAACACAAAGGCTTCTAGCCAGATAGTTAAATCAATGCTAGAAGCCTTTTGATGATCAGCACGAGGCTAAACCTCGCGCCATCGAAAATATAAAAAGACTACAAATTCTTCGCTTTCATTTGTTTTACGGCGTAGTCAGCGGCGCGAGCAGTGAGTGCCATGTAAGTGAGCGACGGGTTTTGAGTGGCGGTAGAAGTCATACATGCTCCGTCCGTCACAAACACGTTTTTGCAAGCGTGCAGTTGATTCCAATTGTTCAAAAGCGATGTCTTAGGGTCTTTCCCCATCCGAACGCCACCCATTTCGTGAATGTCAAGTCCTGGTGCTTTGTTCGGTACATCGTGGGTTTGGATGTTTTTGAAACCTGCTTTGGTAAACATCTCCGTCAACTGCTCGTGGTAGTCTTTTACCATTTTTTCGTCGTTGTCGTCGTAGCTTACCGAAATCCGCAACTGCGGGATTCCCCACTTATCTTTGAGGTTGGGGTCTAGGGCTACGAAATTGGTTTCTTTCGGAATGGTTTCTCCCATCATGTGCGAACCCACCCGCCAGTTGCCATATTTTTTCTGTTCCAATGACGTTTTCAGCTCTTCGCCCATGCCTGAGCGGTCATTGAAGGTGATACGGCTAGCATTAAAGCCCGCAGCGTAGCCGCGTAAAAAGTCGGTTTCTTGTTTAAGTAAGTTACGGAACCGAGGAATGTAGCTACTATTGGGGCGGATTCCCTCGGATGTGGTATCAAGGAAGCCTTCATACTCGCCCGAAATGCTTGTACGGTAGTTGTGGAAAGCAATGTACTTGCCCATTAGTCCATTGTCGTTGCCCAAGCCTTTGGGGAAGCGGTGAGAGGTAGAGTTGAGCAAAATCAAATTGGTGTTAAGCGCGGCGGCATTCACAAAAATGATTTTTGCATAATACTCTATTGCTTCGTTGGTTTTGGCGTCAATGACGCGCACGCCCGTGGCCTTACCTAGTTTTTCGTCGTAAATAATTGAGTGAACCACTGAGTCGGGCTTGAGGGTCATCTTTCCCGATTTCATAGCCCACGGAATGGTTGTGGCGTTGCTACTAAAATACCCTCCGTATGGACAGCCACGTTGGCAAAGCGCGCGGTTTTGGCATTGAGCACGTCCTTGTTGGAAATGAATCGGATTCGGTTTGGTCAAGTGAGCGCAACGACCAATGATGATAGGGCGAGTACCTCCGTAATGTTTGGCCATTTGTTGCCCAAAGTATTTTTCTACGCACGATTGTTCGTGAGGGGGCAGAAACTCGCCGTCGGGAAGCTGCGGAAGACCGTCTTTATTTCCCGAAATTCCCGCAAATTTTTCAACGTAACTGTACCAAGGTGCAATTTCGTTGTAGTGAATAGGCCACTCCACGGCAAAACCATCCCGCGCGGGGCCTTCAAAATCAAATTGCGACCAACGTTGCGTTTGGCGCGCCCACAGCAGCGATTTGCCACCCACTTGGTAGCCCCGAATCCAGTCGAAGGGCTTTTCTTGCACGTAAGGATGTTCGGCGTCTTTGACAAAAAAATGGGCGGCATCTTCGTTGAAAGCGTAGCATTTGCTCACGATAGGGTTGGCGTCTTTTACCTCCTTTGGCATTTGATTCAAATGAGGAAACTCCCACGGACGCATCATGGTCGTTGGGTAGTCGGTGACGTGCTGCACATTGCGACCGCGTTCTAATACAAGGGTACGTAAGCCTTTGCCTGTCAGTTCTTTGGCTGCCCAGCCTCCGCTGATGCCTGAGCCAACAACGATGGCATCAAACGTGCGTTCTTTGATGGAATCTATAGATAAATATGACATTGATGAATTTGCAGTTTTGAGGTTGAAGAAGCGAATTGCGTCAGAGACGCAATGCCATTATTGCCCCAAATCGCAGTTTGGGGCAAGCGCTCACATCGAATTCCTATTTTTTGACAGGAACACAACCGTGGTAAAACCCAGGAGCCATGTTGTATTTCTGAATGTTGACCATGACGTATTCGGAGTTTTGGTAGCCCTGAATCGTCAAGTTTTTAATCATGCTTACAAACGGCTTTGTATCTGCGTTGTCGGCCAGTTTTTTGAGCAGTTCAAGGCGTTGTTTCCCGTCGCAAGCGGCAAAAGACTTGCTGTATGCTTGTTGAGCGGCCGAATTGGTATCAGCCAATCCTTTTTTGAGATTTTTTTGCGCATTCTCGCCGTAGCAATCATTGATCATCCGAAGCGCAAATTGATGGACTTTTAGCGATTTTGCGCCTGGTGTCGAAGTTTCAGGAATGATGGTTTCAACGATTTCGGCGAGGGTATCTTCCTCTGCCGTTGTGAGTAGGGTAGGCCCTTTTACCGTTTCGGGAGTCCATGCTTGCGCCCAGCTTGGTAGGCTCATTAATCCTCCAACGGCCGCCGTTAGGCTTTTTAGGGCAGAACGTCTTTGCATAATAACGTTTGGTTAGTTTTATTTCTACAAAGAAATGAAACTACATTTGATACCTATCAAAACTTATTTTTTTCGCCCTTCTACCATCGACGACTCCCTAATCATCAGTTGGGTACTGAGTACAATCGTTTCGGCAACAACGGGTTGGTCATTTTCAAGCTGTTTGAGCAAAAGCCGAACGACTTGCGCCCCCATTTCTTGAATGGGCTGGTTGACACTGGTTAGTGATGGCGAAAGATAAATGCAGGTAGGTTCGTTGTTGAAACTTACAATGGCCACGTCTTCAGGAATCCGAATTCCTTTTTGTTTAAAAGCATACATGGTTGCAAACGCAATGCGGTCGGTCATGGTCAGAATCCCGTCGGGTGGTGTGGGCAAGCTCATCATGTTAAGTGCCTGCATCATGGTATTTTCTTGGGTAAAATCATTGTGAAAAACGTAGCGCTCGTTGTAGGGCAGGCCGTAGTGTTCTAGGGCGTCTTTGAAGCCACGCAAACGCTCGTTGCTGATCAGTAAGTGCGGCGGGCCTGCCATGCAGCCAAGGCGTTGACAGCCGTTTTCGATGAGGTGTTGGGTTGCCTTAAAAGCGGCTTCATGGTTGTCAACAATCACCCGCGAGGCGTCGATGTCGGTTGAATAGCGGTCAAAAATCACGAGGGGCATGTTTTTTCGCTGCAAACGGTAAATGTGCTCAAAATCGCTCGTATCGCGTGCCAATGACATAATCACCCCTTCAACTTGGCTGTGGAGCAGGTTTTGAATCTGAGCGACTTCCCGTAAATACGATTCGTTGGTTTGGCATACCACCACACTGTAGCCCGCTTGCATAGCTGCCTCCTCGATGCTGTTGAGCATCGACGCAAAAAAATGATAACTCAACGTCGGTAAAATCAACCCAATGGTTTTTGTACGGCTTTTGACCAGATTTTTTGCCAACTGATTGGGTTGATAGTCCATGTCCTCGGCCAACTGCAACACCGCTTGTCGGGTTTCGGGGTGTATCTCGGGCATCCCACGCAAAGCGCGCGACACGGTGGAGGCAGATAGATTGAGGGCGTTAGCAATGTCTTTGATCGTGACGGCTGTATTTTTATTCATTGGGTTTAGAGAAATATGATTTTTACAATATGCCACCCATTTTGGGTATAAAAACCGAGAAACTTCGGGAAATGATACAGTTGGTGACTTTGGAACGAATATTTGATTTTTTTAAGTTTAAAATGGGTGTTGCAGAAAAACCGCAAACGTAACCGCAAACGTTTGCGGATGATGTTGCGCAAAAATATGTTCAATTTTTGCGTTATTTCTTTTATAAATGTGAATTTACTTGTATTTTTAACATAAAGAAAGACAAAAAAGCCCTTTTATTTGCATAGATGATAAATGTAGGACAATCTTGTTGAATGGCTAAATTTTGTACTTTTTTAATAAATCTATTATCCTTTTTTACGTTTTAATAAATCTATTACTTGAATGAAGAAAATCATTACCTGTGTTATGACTGTGCTGTCATTGTCGGCATGGGGGCAGTCCAAAATTGATGTAAAAAAAGAGTTTGAGTTTGCGGCCAAGCAGTACGAAGGAATGTTGGCAGCTCACCCCGACATTACGAAGTTTCCCCAATCGACCAACCCCGACGGAACCCCGCGCGACATGAAGTCGAGCTGGTGGTGTAGCGGATTCTTTGGAGGCTCTTTGTGGTATATTTATGAATTTAACAAAGCACCACAGTGGAAAGAAGCAGCCCACAAATGGACCATGGCTGTGGAGCAAGAACAGTACAACAAAGGCACACACGACTTGGGTTTTATGATTTATTGCCCATTTGGAAACGGCTATCGCCTGACCAAAAACGAAGCATATAAACCTATCATGCTAACAGGTGCGCAGTCGTTGGCGACACGTTTTGATCCCAAAGTGGGGCTGATTAAGTCGTGGAATAGCTTCAAAGGTGGGTACAATTACCCCGTGATTATTGACAACATGATGAACTTAGAGTTTTTGTTCTGGGCGGCGAAAGAGTCGGGCAACAAAGACTTGTATAACCTGTGTATCACGCACGCCGATAACACTATGAAACACCACTACCGCCCCGACCACAGCGCGTATCACGTTATCTGCTACGGGCCAAACGGCGAAGTATTGGCCAAGAAAAACCATCAAGGAGCTTTTGACGAGTCGTCGTGGTCGCGGGGGCAATCTTGGGGAATGTACGGTTACACAGTCATGTACCGCGAAACCAAAGACCAAAAATACCTCGATCATGCCCGTAACATCGCCGATTATTTGTTGAGCCACCCTAATATGCCTGCCGACAAAGTTCCGTATTGGGATTACAATAAACCAGGGGAGGAACGCGATGCTTCAGCAGGGGCGATTTTGGCGTCGGGCTTATTGGAGTTGAGTACTTACGGCGGTAAAAATGCCAAAAATTATTACAACACAGCCGTCACAATTTTGGAAAGCTTATCGAAGCCGCCATACAAAGCAGAATTGGGCAAAAACAACCACTTCATTTTGCAACACAGCGTAGGACACAAGTTAGGTAATTCAGAGATAGATGTTCCTTTGGTATATGCCGACTATTACTACTTGGAAGGACTGCTTCGTTACCAAGCCTTGAACAAGAAGAAAAAATAGACGTACGTTCTACATGAAGCCAATAGAAACCTCATCGTCACAAGTGGATAGTCAGCTATGGTCCCAGTTGAAAAATGGGAGCGAATGGGCGTTGGGAAGGCTCGTCAAAAAATATTTCAATCCTTTACAAAATTATGGGTGCAAGTTTGTGCAGTCCGAAGATTTTGTGAAGGATTGTGTCCAAGAGGTATTTATTGAAGTATGGCAACGGCGCGAACGCCTCAGCACACCCGTGAGTGTTAGGGCATATTTGTTGAGTTCAGTACGAAAAAAAGTGCTGAGAGAGGGCTTTCGGCAACGAATTTTGAAGGATGAACAGCACGAAATCGACACCGTATTGGATTGGCACTCGCAAGAACTTCCGCACGAATGGGCGATTATTGAACAAGAAAACGTTGAATTATTGACCCAAAAAATCACGATTTTACTGGATAAACTACCCAAAAGGCAGCGGGAAGTTATCTATTTGCAGTTTTATCAAAATCTAAATCGGGATGAAATTGCGCAGATAATGGAGGTTAACCCGCAGTCGGTTTCCAATTTGGTACAGTCGGCGTTGAAGGTATTTCGTATCCATTGGCAAGTGATTCAGGTGTTATTGGGATTGGTTATGTTTAATTGATTTTAGAAGATGTCAGGGCTACGCCCCTTTGATTGTATAATTAGGGGCTTTTTCTACGAAGATTTGAGGGCTACGCCCCCGATGTTGTGACGTTAGCCCTACACTTTTCGTCAATAATAAGGCAAAACGCAAGAAGAAAGGGGCATTAGTCCCGAAATCTTCGTAGAACCAAGACAAACCGCCTAACAAACAAAGGGGCGTAGCCCTGAAACCTTCGTAGAAATGCCCAACACCTATACGCAATTATACCTTCAATTTGTTTTTTCGGTCAAAGGTCGGGAAAACCTAATAAGAGAAGCTTTTCGAAGTCAACTTGAAAAAGTGATGTGTGGTATTATTACCAACCATAAGTGCAAAACGTACGCGATCTATTGTAACCCTGACCATACCCATATTCTTGTAGGAATGCACCCTACTATTTCTCCCTCAAAACTAATGGAGCAAGTCAAATCAGGTTCATCAAAATGGATACATGACCAAAAATACATCCCTGGAAAATTTTCTTGGCAAGACGGATACGGTGCATTTACTTATTCCAAATCACAAATTGACAATGTTGTTAAATACATTTTAAACCAGCCAGAGCATCATAAAAAACAATCGTTCAAAGATGAATACCTATTGTTTCTTGAAAAATTTGAGGTGGATTACGACCCTAGATACGTATTTGAATGGTATGATTAGAAGATGTCAGGGCTACGCCCCTTTGTTTGTACAATTAGGGACTTTTTCTACGAAGATTTGAGGGCTACGCCCCCGATTTTTGGACTAACGCCCCATAATTTTCGTGGAAATCAAAACAAAACGACCATGAAATAAAGGGGCGTTAGCCCCGAAATCTTCGTAGAGATAAAGCAAACCCAATATCAAAAAAAGGGGCGTAGCCCTGCAACCTTCGTAGAAAAATGACAATAATGAACATCAATAAAGGGGCGTTAGCCCTGTAATCTTCGTAGAGAGGGTAAATCCAAATCAGATGTCAGGGCTACGCCCCTTTAATTGTGTAATCAGGGGCTTTTTCTACGAAGATTTGAGGGCTACGCCCCCAATTTTGGGACTAATGCCCCGTAATTTTCGTGGAAACCAAGACAAAACGAGCATGAAAAAAAGGGGCGTAGCCCTGAAATCTTCGTAGAGAAAGCAAACCCAATATCAATAAAGGGGCGTTAGCCCTGTAACCTTCGTAGAAAAATAAAATGTCAGGGCTACGCCCCTTTTTGGGTTTATTGGTCAAGCCACTTTCTACGAAGATTTGAGGGCTACGCCCCCGATATTGGGACTAACGTCCCGTAATTTTGGTAGGAACCAAGACAAAACGAGCATAAAATAAAGGGGCGTAGCCCTGAAACCTTCGTAGAGAGAAAGCAAACCGAATATCAAATTAGAGGGGCGTAGCCCTGTAATCTTCGTAGAACTTGTAAAAAAAAATGAAGAAGAAAGGAGTATATTAGTTGGTTTAGCGCCATCTGATAGAAAAACATTCCTATTACCCAATGAATTATTACCGCTCGTATCAGCTAGAGGACTTTGCCCGCGATGAATCATTTCGTCAGTGGGTGCTGGAATACGAGCCTAATAGTACCCAATTTTGGCAACAATGGCTTGCCGAAAACCCCGATTGCCGCGAAAAAGTCCATTTGGCCAAGGCGTTTTTGCTGGCCTTAGAAGAAAATGAAACCGATCTGTCAGAGTTAGAATTAGAGGCCATGACAGAGCAGATTCTCCAAGCCCCTCCGCAAGCTCCTTCTCGGTTTTGGCAGTTCCCCTTGTTTCAGTGGGCGGCTTCTATCATTCTGCTTTTGGGCGTGGGGTGGGGGACATATTCTTATTTTCGACCTAACACCTTGGCACTTCGTGACGGCAAAACGGTCGTAGCTTTCAAAGATGATTATCTTGAACAGACCAATCAAACAGACCGCGTTCAGAAAATTTCGTTGCAAGATGGAAGTACCATTTCGCTTTATCCCAAGAGCCGAATTCGGTATCCACAACCTTTTCGTACCCAACTGCGCGAGGTTTATTTAGAAGGCAAAGCTTTTTTTGACATTACTAAAAATCCCCAGCAGCCGTTTTGGGTTTATACCGACTATATTTCCACCCAAGTGTTGGGTACGAGCTTTATGGTTCAAGCATTTTCGGAGGCTGATGAGGCCAAAGTGGTGGTCAAAACGGGTCGCGTATCGGTTTATACCCGAAAAGACTTAGAAAAAGCCACAACAACCCAACAAGCGGTGAAAGCGGGAGTGGTACTTACCCCTAACCAGCAAGTGGCTTTTTCGATACCCGAAAAACGCTTTTTAAAATCTATCGTGGAAGCACCAGCCGCAGTTGTTCAGACACCCGTTAGTAGCTATTCGTTTGAGGAAACGCCTGTTAGCCAGGTATTTGATTTGATAGAAAAAACCTATGGTATCTCCGTGATTTATGATGCCAAAGTCCTCGAAAATTGCTTCCTGACGGCTACCCTCTCCGACGAGTCGCTGTTTGATAAACTCGACCTTATCTGCAAAATCACGCACTCGACTTACGAAATCGTTGATGCTCAAATCATTATTCATAGTCGAGGTTGTAAATAGAACTTTTTTAAAAAAAAATTTTAAAAAAGCAGTATTTTAGTCTTCATCTTGCCATCCATGAGAAAACCACATATTTCATCATGGATAAATTCTACAACAAACCCCATTTCTGCTGGACGCTCATGAGGATTTCATTGACACAGCTGCTGATTGCAATCCTGTTCATGGGAGTGTCTCATGCCCACGACGCAAGCGCTCAAGAAATGCTTGAGCAAAAAGTTACCGTAAAACTCGCCAATGAGGACCTGAAAACGGCCCTAGAAACCCTCCAACGTGCAACCAACGTGCGTTTTATCTACAATCCCCGCGAAATTAAAGCGGCTCAAAAAATCAATGTAGATGCCAAAAACGAAAAGCTGAAAGAAGTGCTTGAGCAAGTGCTCAACCCGCTTAAAATTGGCTACGAAGTGAAAGGCAAACAAATTGCGCTCTTCAAAAAAGAAGTGAGCCTGTTGCCCATTCCCCAGCAAACACCCAGTTTATTGACTACCCAAGCGCTCGATCAAGCGGTGACTGGGAAAATCACTGACGATAAGGGCGAAGTGCTTGTAGGCGTAAGCGTACAGGTAAAAGGCACAACGCGTGGCGCTACCACCGATGCCAACGGAAGTTATCGGCTGTCGGTACCTGACGCCAAATCGGTTCTAGTTTTTTCGTACATTGGCTACATAAAACAAGAAATAATCGTTGGTAATCAGAGCATTATCAACGTAAAATTGTCAGCTGATGACAAAAGCCTCGAAGAGGTTGTCGTGGTAGGATACGGTGTTCAGAAAAAAGTAAACATGACGGGTGCGGTTTCGACTATTGATTCAAAAGCGATTGAAAACCGTCCTTCGAGTAACCTAGCCACCGCCATGCAGGGAACGTCACCTGGGTTGATAATCCAACGTACTACTGGGCAGCCTGGTAGCGAAGGTGTAAGCATTCAGATTCGGGGAGCAACGACGGCCAACGGAAGCGTGGATCCATTGATGATTTTGGACGGGGTAGCGGTGCCTATTTCTACCCTTCAAACCATGAATCCCAATGACGTTGAAAATATCAGTGTCTTGAAAGACGCCGCCGCCGCCGCAATCTACGGTGCACAAGCTGCGGGTGGGGTTATTTTGGTGACGACCAAAAAAGGGAAATCGGGTAAGGTAACGTTTGATTACCTTTCTCAGTTTGGAACCGATTGGTCGATCAACGTACCTAGTCGGATGTCGTTGTTGGAAGAAGCAGAGTTTTCTAACCTTGCCCGTAAAAACTCAGGCAGTGGCCCTGAGTACTCAGACTTTGATTTGGAACAAATTCGCAACAACGTTCCGTACGTTGTCAATCCAGTCGATACTAGCACTTATTTGTTTTACAACCAAGAGCCGTTGACCAACCAAGTATTGAGAAAATACACCTCAATGCAAACCCACAATTTGACTGTGCGTGGTGGAACTGACAAGCTCAATTTTATGCTTTCAGGTGGTTTTTACGGTAAAAATGGGGTGTTTAAAGTGGGGCCTGATAACAACGAACGTTACAACCTTCGCCTCAATTTAGGTGCAAAATTGACCGAAAAACTATCGCTCGACGCGCGGGTTGCTTATACAGGTGAGCGTACCAAAACCCCCGCAGCCGATGTAAACGGAGGCGGTTTGTTATACCAAATCTACCGTTTGCGTACTCGTACACCGTTTTTCACGCCTGAAGGCCGCTATAACGGAGCAGGGTCGGCAGCCACCGCTTATGCAACCATGGAAGCAGGTGGTTACAATAACCTTTTCAAGAATTTCTTCGACGGAACATTCACACTTCAGCACAGCGGTTTGGTCAAAGGCTTGAACCTCCGTGCGGTTGTAGGGACGCAGTACCGCCGCGAAGACCGTAATCGTTTTGCACGTACTGTACCACTTTGGGGGCGGTCACGGGTTTTGAGTTATTTAAACCAAGTGAACTCATTGCAAATTACCAACGACCTCATAAAAAATAATAACATTCAGTTGTTGGCCAATTATGACTTTAAAGTAGGTGCAAAACATAGTTTTGGCCTATTTGCAGGCTACCAATGGGAAAGCTACCGCTTTAATCGGGTATTTAACCAAGCTTCTAATTTAGTAAGCAATGACCTCCCAACATTGAACCTTGGAGATGAGAAAACGAAATTAAACAGTCAAGATATTCGTACCAATGCTTTCCAATCGATTTTTGGGCGCTTCAATTACAACTACGGAGATAAGTACTTGGTAGAGGCCACAATTCGCCAAGATGAAAGTTCAAAGTTGGCGCCTGGCAGTCGTGTCAAAATTTTCCCGTCGGCCTCAGTAGGTTGGAATGTACACCGTGAATCATGGTTTGGCAATAGCCTTAGCTTTATTTCAGAATTAAAATTACGTGCTTCGTGGGGGCGTCTTGGTGGTGCGTTGGGTAATACCATTGGTAACTACGACTACCTCAACCAACTTTCGCAAGGTTCCGCATTGGTATTGGGTGATTCGCGTGCTACCTACATTTTCCAAAACTCAATTCCTTCGGCTAACCTCTCTTGGGAAACCATCGAAACAACCAACGGAGGGGTGGATTTGGGCTTTTTCCAAAACAAACTCCAAATCACGGGCGACTACTACGTAAAATACAACCGTAACATGCTCACTGCGCAGTTGTTGCCTGCTACGATTGGTATCAACACCCCTCGTAAAAACAACGGTGAACTCAAATCGTGGGGCTGGGAGTTAGAGGCGCGCTACCGTGGTACGGTTGGTAAGGAGTTTAACTACAACGTGTCGTTTAATTTATCGGACAATAACAACAAACTTATTAGCTTCTCTGGTCGTAATATTGTTGGAATGGGTACCAACGGAACCATTGAAAACTATCCGCTCAACTCGATTTGGGGCTATCAAACGGCAGGCTATTTCCAAACCGCGGATGAAGTGAAGGCTTGGGCGTTTCAGGATAGCCGCGCGGGCGCTGGGGACGTCAAATACATCGACCAAAACGGGGATAATCGCCTGACAGTGGGACGCGGTACAACCGAAGACTACGGCGATATGGTTTTCTTAGGAACAACTAACCCTCGCCTTTTGTACGGAGCTAACTTAGGTTTTCAATGGAAAGGGTTGGACTTTTCGGTCTTCTTTCAAGGCGTAGGCAAGCGCAATTACCGCCCTGTAACCGAGTCGATTGCCCCGTTGTTGGTAACGTGGAAGCAAGCCCTCGGCATCCACCGCGACTACTGGACTCCTGAAAACCCGAACGCTACTTATCCTCGTCCGTTCATAGGAGCAACGCACAACTACCTATCGTCGGATAAATGGGTCTTGAATGCACGTTATACCCGTTTGAAAAACATTCAAGTGGGCTACACGCTGCCAAGCCGCTGGACGGAGCGCCTTAAAGTATCGCGTGCTCGTTTCTTCTTCTCTGGACAAGACTTGTTTACCATCTCAGGTTTGGGCGTTTTCCAAGGATACTACGATCCTGAAACCCGCGACAACGTAGAAAACGACTATCCTTTCTTTGCTACGGCTTCTGTGGGCTTAAACCTCTCCTTCTAAGCATTGTACATCGAACAAAGGTGGTATCTATTAAATTGAAATAACATGAACAAGACATATTCTTTTCTTACCAAAAAAGTAGCCATAGCGGCGGTATGCGGGCTAACGCTCCTTTCTGCTTGTGACGTCACTCGCCTTCCCGAAACGTCGATTAGTGACGAAACATTTTGGCGCTCCGAAGCCGACCTAAAAGCAGCGGCCAATTATTTGTACACGTTTTTGCCTGCCTTCAACAACGAAGATAACTGGTCGGACGATGCGACGGGATTAACCGTAAGCAACATCAGCGATGGTACACGTTTGGCACCTGCCACCGACGGGAACTATAGCACTCCTTATCGGTTGATTCGGGCGGCCAACAATATCGTCGAAAAAGCACCACGTGCCAGCTTGGCGGCGGTTATTCAAGACCGCTACGTGGGCGAAGCTCGCTTCTTCCGTGCGATGGGGTACTACGATTTGTTGCGTAAATACGGAAGTGTGCCTTTGATTTTAAAAACATTGACCGACGAGTCGGCCGAGTTGAAAGAACCCGCCGCTACCCGCGACCAAATCATCGAGCAGATTTATCAAGACTTGGATTTTGCTGCTTCCAAACTTCCGACACCAACAGCGTTGGGAACAGCCGATTATGGTCGTATTTCCAATACAGGGGCGTTGGCTTTCAAAGCACGCGTAGCATTGTTTGAAGGAACGCGTGCTAAATTTCACAAGTACGGCGACCCCAACAAACACCTGACGCTGGCGTATAACGCCGCTAAAGCGGTGATTGACAGTAAGCAGCACGATTTGTTCACGGGCGGTTATTTTAACTTATTTCAGTACGCAGGAGAAGGCCGTGCCAACCGCGAAAATATCATTGTAAGACAATACGGGGTATCACAGACCGACCGCGTAGTGACCCATACTTACTTCCGTGGAACGGTTGAAAATGGAAACCTAAACCCTACCAAAAGCCTCACTGATTCGTACTTGATGAAGGATGGCTTGCCAACGTCGAAATCACCGCTTTATGTAGCTCCTACGACGACGGTAGAGGTCTATCAAAACCGTGATACGCGCATGAGCGATACCTACATGAAGCGCGGTGACTCGTGGATTGCGACGTTTCCTGTGTTCAACGTGCCGAGTTTGGTGTTTGCCAAAACAGGGTTTACGTTCCGCAAATATTCGGACATCAATGACTGGAACAACCAAGCATCGACGATGGACTACATGATTTTGCGCTACGCCGAAGTGTTGTTGATTTATGCCGAAGCTCGCTTTGAATTGGACGAAAAAATCAGCGATGCAGATTTGGAGTTGACCCTCAACCGCACGCGTGCCCGTGGTGGATTGCCTAAATTGACCAATGAGTTTGTGACAAAAAATGGCTTGAACATGCGTGATGAAATCCGTCGCGAGCGTCGTGTGGAATTGGCGCAAGAAAGTCACCGTTATTGGGATTTAAACCGTTGGAAAATGGCCGAAACCGAAATGCCAAAGCCAATTCTAGGAAATTATTTCTTCAAAACGGAGTTTGGAACAACAGTTCAGGTCAACTTAACCCCTGACAATTATATCCAAGTACAAGCGGCCAGTTTCCGCAAGTTTGATCCTGCTAAGGATTATTTGTGGCCATTGCCAATCAACGAGTTAGCCCTTAACCCATCCCTCAAACAAAATCCAGGATGGTAGAAAAACACAATTAGTCGGGTTGTGAGCAACCCTCCACACAGTGAATCGGGTTGCTTACAACCCGACTAATACGCTTGATTTGTTTGTAAAGCCCTCTCAGCAAACGATGTTGGGAGGGCTTTTTGGTGCTGTTTTTTAAAAAATTATCAGATAACTCAGTTAGGAAATTACTTGCTTCTTCTTGAAGTAATGACAACGCTCTTTTTCACCTTTTGTACATCCTTATGAAATCCATCTTTTCCTCCGCACGCTTGGTTGCTTACCTGTTATTGATTCCAGTGGTTTCCCACTTCTCCTTTACTGCGCCAACGGCCAAAGAAAAAGAAGATTGGATTAATCTTTTTAACGGTAAAAATATTAAAAATTGGACGGTAAAAATCCACCACCACGAAACAGGCGACAACTTTGGGGATACCTTTCGGGTGGAAGATGGAATCATCAAAGTGCGCTACGACAAGTACGATAAATTCAACGAACGCTATGGGCATTTGTACTTCAATACGCCTTATTCGTATTATCATTTGTCGATGGAGTATCGTTTTACGGGCATTTGGCGCGAAGACGCCCCCGATTATACGAAGCTCAACAGCGGGGTGATGTTTCATTCACAAGACCCCAAAACCATGCCCAAAGAGCAAGATTGGCCGATTTCGGTGGAAATGCAGTTTTTGGCTGGCCTCGGCGACGGGAAACCTCGTCCCACGGGTAATATGTGTTCGCCTGGTACGGACGTTATTTTTAAAGGGGTAAAAGACCCACGTCACTGCATCAACTCCACCTCCAAAACGTACCCAAAAGAAGAATGGGTAAAAGCCGATTTGATTGTATTGGGTGATTCGTTGGTACAACATTTTATCAACGGTGAAAAAGTGCTGGAATACGAAAAACCGCAGATAGGAGGAGGAGTTGCCAACCGTTTTGACCCCGCCCAAAAAATTGACGGAAAACTGCTCAAAGAAGGCTTCATTGCCCTCCAAAGCGAAGGACAAGAAATTGATTTTAGAAACATCAAACTGCTCAATTTGGAAGGTTGCAAAGACCCTAAATCAAAAGCATTTCGCAGCTATTTTGTCAAAAATAACCCCGCAAAATGCCGTTAATTCCCTTTTCGTATGAAGCGCCTTTGTATTTTCTTTGGCTTAATGAGTCTTTCTTTGGTGGTATTGGCGCAACAGTCGCCCAACCCAGGATTGCTATCTAGGTATATTTCAATCACCCAAGGAGGCAGCAATCCCGACGCCAATCGGGTGGAATTGCGCTCCGATATAGATACCAGTTGGGCACGGTGGAAAGAGCGTGGGTATAGCTTTGGCTTCAACCCTTCCCTGACTCCCATGTACACCACCGTGAACGGCATTCTTTCCACGCCCTACATGATTCAAGTGCGTGGAAATGCCGAAGAACGAAACAAAAAACGCTGGGGCTACCATGTCTTTGAGGGTTATGCGAAAGATGATAAGTCGCGGATAACGATGCTAGTCAATAAGCACATCGAGGAAGAACGCCCTGTGGCGGAGTTGTATTACTACGGAACGGCCTACAATCATTCCGAACAAGCTTACAATTGGTTTAAAATTGGCTCGGATGTTCGGCAACATTCGTTTCTGTTTGGCCGCGATAAAGCCATTTTTTACGGTTCTCTTCGCCTGACCAACGCATTTACCCTAGGCAATATCGGCAAAGAAGATATACTGACGGAGAAACCACAGGGTGACGACGAAAACGTGTATCAGGCGGATGCTAAATACGTAAATTTCAAAGAGTTGAAAGGCAGTGGCGATGGTACAATGTTTTATGACAAAGACAACAAAATTGTAGTAATAAAAATCGACGGCAAATGGATGCAACTCAAAGTGGAGCCATTGCCCTCGGGAGTCGAGTACAAGTTTTAAGTAATGATGCAATGTTAACCGTTATCTGTTAATCGTTAACCGTATTGATTATAAGAGACTTAATACTATCATTAACCTAGTTTAATTTTGCTTAGTTACTTATGAAATCGCTCGTTTCTTTCTTTGTGTGTTACCTGCTCGTGTTTACAGGGTGGGCGCAGCGCTTGCAGCGCTACCAACACGAAACCTTTGCCCAAATCGACTCCGTCATCAACGTTGGCTACGGCGAGGCGCTTAACATCAAGGGTGAAAAAGAAAAACTGCTGCTGGACGTCTATAGCCCGCACGGCGATACGCTGCGCAAACGCCCGCTCGTGGTGTTTGTACACGGAGGAGGTTTTACGGGAGGAGATAAAAAAGTAGGCTATCCGTTGCTGTTTAGCTACGGACTCGCAAGGCGCGGGTACGTGTGTGGTTCCATCAATTATCGTTTGGGCGTAGAAGAACCCAAAAGTGAAAAAAACTACTTTGAAGCCATGTACCGAGCCGTGCAAGATACCAAAGCGGCCATTCGTTTCTTCCGAAAAAATGCGGCACAGTACGGAATCGACACGACCCAGATTTACCTCATGGGAGGTTCAGCGGGGGCAATGACTGCCCTGCACGTGGCGTATTTGGATGAGAAAGAAGTACCTGCCTACGTTAACACCGAACGTTGGGGAATGTTGGAAGGTAGCAGTGGCAACGCAGGTTATTCTTCAAAAGTAAAAGCCGTCATTAATTGCTGGGGAGCGATGATTGATTACCGCTGGATTCAGAAAGGCGACATTCCCAATTTCAACGTTCACGGTGTGGCGGATAAACTCGTGCCGAGCGATTCTTCTTTGTCGTACAATGGCTTCAAATACGGGAGTCAAGTCGTTTTTGAGCATTCGTTGGCGTTGGGGATTCCGACGGGTATTCGTCTCTACGAAAACACAGGTCATACCCTCGACAACGATAAAACCAAACAAACCCAAGCGCTGGAAGAAGCGGGGTATTGGTTGGCTTCTCAGCTCAAAGGAAAGTTGAACGTCACGCGTTTTGAAAAAGAAATTTTGGCGTTTGAAGAAGCCGACAAAACCGAAAGCTATACCAAAAATGCCATTTTGGTAACGGGCAGTTCGTTTGTCCGTTTGTGGAAAAACATCAAGCAAGACCTTGCCCCGCACGAAATCATTCACCGTGGCTTTGGTGGCTCGACGGTGGCCGAAATGGCCTACTATATCCCTCAGATTTTGGGCAAACACCAACCCCAAGCCGTGGTAATCTACACAGGGAGCAACGACATTGCCGATTCGCCGCTCGACAAAACACCCTTGCAAATCCTCGAAACCTACAAAGTGGTGGTCAAAAACATACGGGCGAAGCTACCTAACGCCGCAATTTACTGGATTGCCATTTCGCCCAACGAACGCCGCTGGGCAGTGCAAGACAAAATCTTGGAAGCCAATGCCTTGTTTAAAAACTATTGCGAATCGACCCCGAAGCTGCACTACATCGAAACCATGCCGCAGTTGTTGGGGAAAGATGGCAAATACCAACCCGAATTGTACATTGGCGACAAGCTTCATTTCAACGAGAAAGGGTACGAAATTTGGAAAAACGTGATTGGGGGCGTACTAAATCGTGATTTTGGCAAAAAGTAATGAACGACTTTAACACCGCTTGGCGAAAAACAGCCTCCACGATTTACCAAAAGCCCAACGACTCGAAAATTTTTGGTTCGGTGGAAGTGGATATTACCGACTTAGAAAAATACATTCAGCAGCGGCGCAAAGCAGGCGTTAAGATAACGCTTACGCATTTTTTTCTGTTGGCAACCGCCCGCGCCCTTCGCGATGAAGTACCCGAATTTAACACCTACGTCAAGCGCGGCACCATCGTACCTTTTCCGAGCATTGATGCTACGGTAAGTGTGTTGATGACCAACGGGGAAATGGGTTCGGTAAAAATGCAACACATTGATACTTATACCTTAACGACTTTGGCCGACGCCCTGCGCCAAGCCATCCAAAACGCCCAAAAAGGCGATGAAAAGTCTAAAAAACAGAAAGAAACCCTTGCGCACATTCCTTGGCCCTTCCGTGACTATGTGTATCGCCTCATTCGGTACTTGACGGTGCGGCTGGGGTTAACGATTCCGTGGCTAGGCATCTCGGCCAACAGTTTTGGGGCGTTTTTTCTATCTAATATCGGAAGCATTGGCCTTGACATGGGCTACCCCGCTCTGTTTCCCTCGGCCAATGTCTCGTTTGTGTTGATTTTAGGGGGCGTTTCCCAAAAACCGTGGGTCGTAGAGGGTCAAGTCGTGCCGCGCACGATACTTTCGTTGGGGGCAGCCCTCGACCACCGCGTAGTGGACGCCTCGCACGGCGGAAAACTATTCAAATACCTCAAAAAAGTCATCGCCCAACCTCACCTCCTCGAAACCTAACCACCTCAACGAAGGCTTTTTTCACCTCGACAATGAATTTTTCACCTCGACAAACCCTTTGTCACCTCGACGAAGCCCCTTTTGTCACCTCGACGAAGGAGAGGCTCACCTCCACTTTAAAAAATTTTTCAAAATTTAGGCAGTTAGTTTTGAAATCAACTAATCTTTGGCATATATTTACAAAAGAGCATATGCATCCGCTTTTTTCAGCTCTTTATTTTTTTAATAGTTTTGGATTGAGCATTGTGTTTGGTGTCGTTTAGGCTGTGAAGTGGGTGAGATTTGGGGTTTTTGTTGGAATGGTGAATATTTACAATACAAAAACGGTACCTAAAGTGTAATGAAACATTGGTATAGTTGAAATAAATATGAGTATTACTGCAAAACTTTCGTGTATTTGTGAGTTACGATGCAACTGGACTGGGGCTAGCAGTGAGCCATTTGGAAGACAGGGTGGCCAGTTTTTGACTAACTTTGAGGAGGCGTAAGCAGTAGGGTTAAAAGCCATAGCGAAGTTAGTCAAAAACCATGAGAAAAACACTTCACAAATCTAAGATTTGCAAAATATTTTTCTCATTCTGGCTTGGAAAGCGTTTTAGGCCACCTTTCTACCAGTCCAACTTCATGTAACAGCGGCTTTGCACAATTACCCTTGCCGCAGGCGCAACACAAGGGTAACTGCGCAAAGCCGCCTCACGTTAGCGGTTAGGTTAGAGATTACCACGAGTGACAGTTTACAAAAAATAAAATACAGAAAAAAATAATAAATTTGATGAAATTACAACTATGAGTAAAGAACTAAATAATTTAATCTCAGGTTTGTCCGAAGACAATTTTAAAAAACTTATCCAAGAGTTTGTAAAAGAGAAATACAAAACACCAAACGTTAGAATTATTGACGGCCCTTATGACGGTGGAAATGATTTAGAGATTATTGTTGGCGACAAAGAAGTAAAGAAAAATATTCAAATAACTGTTCAAAAAAGTGGATACGAAGAAAAACTCAAAAAAGATTTGAAAAAATCAGCGAGTAATGTTGCGGACTATAATTATCTAAACTCTCTTGATTTTTATATAAATCAAAATATCAGCAAAGAAAAGCGAAATGAACTTGAAAATGACGCCGAAATTAATTTTGGCGTTACTCTAAAAATTATCGATTCAAATGCTTTAGCCCAAGAATCAACGAATTATGAATCAATTAGAAATTTCACGTACGAAGCTCACAATATTAAGACAAATTCAAAACTCAACATTGCAGACAAACAAACAAAAATACTTTTCGATGTTTTAACATTAGACCATAACAGTATTGAAATCAAAAGAAATTTCATAAATTCATATATTTATGCTTTTCTTTATGTTTCCCCTATAAGTACAACAGAAGAAATATTTAGCTATGTAAACCCCCACCTTAACAACACGCTTAGTTTAGAATTTTTAAACAAAGAATTAAATTATTTGAGATCAAAACATATTTTAGAAAGCCCCGTAGACAAAAAAAAATTCCAATTAAGTAAAGAAAAACAAAGTGAGATTAGTAACATATACTCAATTGTAGCAGAACAAGAATTGAAATTAAGTTCAATGATAGATGAATTTATTTCACAACATAAAATATCTTGTGAATCACCAGAATTAATCAATCTTTTGTACAAATTATACCAAGAAAATTACACAATTGACATTGAAGAAATTAAAAATACTAACAATTCATTTAGTGCTTCGATAAAGAAAAGCATTAATGATTTAATTTCTTTTTTTACAAAAAAAGGAGTTAAGCAATCAAGCGCGAAGTCTATTGCAAAAGAACTTCTTACTCTTTGTAGCAGTAGCGATTTTCTGAATAAACTTTCTTCTATTCATTTATTCAACAATTTATATTCCTCCGACAAACTTGAAAAATATGTAAACACTAAGATTCAGACTGTTTTTCTTGATACGCAAATTTTAATTAGAATGATTTGTGTTCTTTATAATGAAAAATTTGAATATCAAGACACAGCTTTACAATCAGTAAAAATTCTCCTTTCGACATTTGAAAAATTCAAAGACAGATTGCAACTTGTTACTTCCTATGACTATATAAGTGAAGTTTCAGGACATTTATTAGAAGCTGTAAAACTTCAACGCTTTTTATCATTGCCGTTTGCTTCAAAATTAGGTAAATCTAAAAATGTATTTTTTAACGCTTATCTAGAATTAAAAGAAGCAAGACAAATAGATGAGGAGCTAACTTTTATTGAATTTATAGAAGAACTAATTGATGAAGATATTGTATTGGATAGCGATGACAATTTCTTAAATATGGCTGAAAAAAAAATAACAAGCATAGTAGAATTTTCCAATATTAAAATTGTCTATCACCCGAATTATCCAAACTATCTTGCGGTTAAAAAAGAATATGAATATTCTTTAGCAAATCAATCTAAAAATAGGTCATATACAGCACGTGAAAATGATTTAAGGACAATCCTTTACCTTTCTACTAAAGCGAATCACACAAACATTGAAAATGGTGAAATAGAAGAACCGTTTTTGGTTACTTGGGATTCAGCTTTTTATAAGTTTCGTAAAGCACTTTTAGATAAACACAAAGAATTTTCTTATTGGTACATTTATTCACCTCTGAAAGTAGTTGATAGATTTTCTGTAATAAATTTTCAATTGAATCCTCAATCAATAAATCTTAACATAGTTGCATTGACCGAGACCAACTTCAACTATTCAACGAAAACATCTTCTTTCATTGACATTATTTCAAATTTCTTTAACAAAGAAGATGTTTCAAAACTTTCAATCATCAATAAACTTTCAAAGTTACGGGAAAACACACAAAACATTAACGAAGTTCCAACGCAAGAAGAATTCAAATACAAAGAAGAAAGTAAGATTACTCATTTACTTTTAAATTTAAGAAATCACTATCATTCATATGAAGCGAAATATAAATTTGATGATATAATAAAAGTTTTTGAGCTTTCTAAGTATGAAGACGAAATTTTGAGAATATTTGAAACGACAATTACTAATTTCAAAACAACAAAAGTACTTGACACAATGTTTGCAAGTTTTGACAAACTAATAGAATCAAATACAGAAACACCCAGCCGCTAACAGGCGTTTGGCTCAATGGCGGGCGATGTGGTTAATTGAACATTCTATCTTGCATCAACTTTTGTGGTATATTGACAGTTTTTCACTCCGAAATCCGCCACTGCACAAAGCGCCAAAACATTGACTACTATTATACTTAACACGCAACTGTTTAGATACTCTTTTATTGAAACAGTATAACAAACAACTAATTAGAATAGTGCAAATTTTAACAAAAGTAAGCCTTAAAATTCAGAAAGTGTGATATTTTTTAAGCAATTCGCTAACAACTACAATAGCAAACATCTGATTTTTAGCATTTTACATTTCCTTAGAGTACCTAAACAGTTACTAAATATTCTAACATCGCCGAGCAGTAAATCGTTACATACAAGTATAAAATCAATTATATCAACATACCGAGGTATTTAAAAGACATGAAAAAAATTCAATTGTATGTGGTTTCACTTTGGCTGCTCTTTTTTCTTGTGGCTATAAAAGAATTTGTGTTCATCTCTTGGCGCATTTCTTTAACATTCTCAAACATTAAATATTTTATAACAACTAATATAATTTCTTTAACAGCCTTTGTATTATCACTTTTAGGGTTATTTTTTTATCAAAGGTTTACTTATATATTAAAAGGTTCGACAAAATTACCAAAAGAAATAAAGAAAATAGAAGACCAAAGTTATGAACACCTTACTTTTTTAACTACCTATATTATACCATTTTTAAGAGTAAAATTAGAAGGAAAAGATTTATTAGTTACAATTTTGTTGCTAATAATTATAGGTGCTATTTTTGTCAAGACTAATTTATTTTACAAAAATCCAACTTTGGCATTGCTCGGTTATAAGCTCTACAAGGTTGATACAGAAAAAAGTAATGGACTAATTTTTATTTCAAAGCAAAGCTTAAAATTAGGTGACAAAGTTCATCACATTTTATTAAGTGACAATGTATATTTTGTGAAATTATGAATAAAGAACAACTACTTGCAAGATTAAAATATTTTTTAGACCCTAAAAATGGTATTGGGGCGACTTTGTACTTCGTACTTAATCAAGAAGGCGAAACTATAATTCGTTTTGCTGATATTGAAAATGAAGCAAAAAAAGAACTTAAAGAACGATTTCTTGAATATATAACAGACAAATTAATTAACAACGAAGAACTTTATTATCAAAACATAAGTGATGCTGATGATAGAAAAAATGTTGTTTATAGATACGACATTGAAGAAAGGCCTGCAAGTCTTAACATTCTCAATGATATCTTGCTAAATGAAGACCAACCTCATTTTCTATTTAACCAAAATAGTTTTACTAATTTACAAGGGTATCTCATCACAATTGGAAATGAGGGAAATAAAATAGCTCTTTATAAAAAACACCATCCAGTCAATCTTTTAAAGCGAGATAGATTTTTGTTAATTCCGAGTAACCAGAGGTTAGTACAGCTTCAAGACGATGCAATAGCAATTGATCGAAGTTTTGATTTTATGCTACTTGACGACAATCTGATAGTATTAAAACTCAGTATTCTTGAAAGATTTTTTGGTTTTGAGGAGGTCATTAGAAATCAAGCTCAAAATACAATCAGTTTAATAAAAGCGAATGAGTTGCTTGAAGACATCGAACAAATTAACGAGATTGCTCATAGCATGGCAACAGCAAGAAAGCTCATGAAAGTTCGCAACTCTCCAGTCTTAAACGTTCCAGTAAATAGTGTAATTAATTTTATTCGCAATCACCCTGAACTAACGGGCAAAATCAATTTTAACGAAGACGGAACTAAAATCAGTCTTGACACGGGAGTGTCAAAAAGACTATTTTTAAAACTATTAAATGATGACTACTTGTTTTCACAGTTAACAGAATTGCAGTATGACAGCCATACAAAGGATAAACTATTAGACATTAAAAATCAAAACGAAAATTGAAACTCTAGCCTCCCAATAACCAAACCTTCGTCGTGGCCGTAGGCCAAGCGATGAAATCCCGAAAGCCTTCGGGATTGAACGAAACTCGGGCGGGCGGCCAGCCTAGCGGTGAGTACTCACCAAACTCTTTTCTTTTATTATGGAGTTATCGTCGAGCGAACAAGCAGGTTTTTGATCCGCCCCCATAGCAGAGCCTCCCTTCGCAATAAGTATCAACTCACCATTTCCCACCAAGTTTCCAAGCCCTTCAATAGTCAACACGAGCGGCTTTACCCTACCCAAACGTTTTTGATCTCTCCTTCGTCGAGATGACAAAGCCTTCGTCGAGGTGACAACAATTAACACTTTAGACAAGGCTCGGGTTGTGAGCAACCCGATTCACAGCTTGCCCCACAATGACAAACCAACAACGATCAGTAAAACCTTTGTTTATTAGTCGTAACTTTGCTCCGCTACTTCGCCAAGCCGTAAAATAGGTAAATAAGCTCTCCATTCATAAATACCTTGATTTTTAAGTAACTTTGCTTCATGGAAGCATTATACACAGACGACCAAATATTCATTCCAATAATTTCGGACTACGGTTTCAAAGCTACATTTGGCAATGAGGCAAATACGCTTTTTTTGCGCAGGGCTTTACAAGCACTTATCAAGTCGGACATTCCTATAAAAGAGGTGAAATTTGATAAAAATACTTTTGAGGGCATAACCCAAGATGGTAGAAGTGGCATTTTTGACTTGGCTTGTACTGATGAAAATGACAATCAGTTTATCGTTGAAATGCAGTATGGTGATGCACCATATTTCGTACAAAGAATGAAGTTCTATGCTTTGCATAAGTTCAATGCAATGGTAAAACGTGGAAAATTCGACTATGGAACACTGACAAAAATCTATTGCGTGGCTATTTTGGCTAACAATATCCTGCCTTATGACGACTTTCACACACTCGCCAACCTACGAAACGAAAAAGCCGAACTTTTTGACGACCAATCGCATCGGCGAACCGATAACATTTGTTACAGTAGAATTAGATAAATTTACGTTACGAGAAGCTGACTGTCAAACAGATTTACAAAAACTGATTTATACCATGAAAACGATACATACAGTAACTCAACCAACACAATTTCCTAAGTTTTGGGACGAGGAGTGGCTCAAAGTAGCTATTGACGAACTGGATAGTCGTAAAATGACCCCTGACGAAAAAGCATCATTGGAAATTTTGATTGCTCGTAATGCGGAATCGGTAAAAGCTGAAAGTAGAAAAATTAAAGAAGCAGAACAAAAAAAACTGTTTGAATTTGTAAAAAGCCTTTTAATTAAGACTCAACATACAGTAGAAGAAATTGCTGATATCACTGATACTTCGGTGGACTTTGTTGAGTCTGTTCAACGGCACCTTTCTGCAAATTGACACTTTTGAGCTTTTGCTCATGGACACCTGGCTGGCGAAAAGAAGCGGCAGCCGCCAATCGCGTGGGCGACCCCGATTGTATCGGTTTGCCGATGTGATTATGAGAGACTGGTGGACGTAAGTGATTGAGCTTTTGGAATACTATTCAACTCACTGCAAAGACTGAACTTTTGTATTTCAAATTCCAGTCTTGCATAAATATGAGTCCATTATAGTTCATTTTAAAAGGTACGACAGACAAATAAAGCTTGAGGTTGGGTGAATGGCCTACCAACGCATCCGAAAACCAACTCCGTGGATACCTTCGATTTTGATGGTAGGGTCATCGCACAGATATTTACGCAAACGCGACATAAATACATCTAAGCTACGTCCCATAAAATAGTCATCGTCACCCCAAATGGCTTTGAGCAGGTCTTCCCTTTTGATGACTTCGTTGGGGCGGCTAGAAAGGTACCGCAACACTTCAGCCTCGCGGTAGGTGAGGGTATGGTGTTTGTCGGCCAGTTGGAGGGAGAGTTTATCAAAGTCAAAAACGTACTTGCCCACATACATCTGGGATTTCTCCACTTTTTCGGTTTTTACTTCCGTTCGTTGGCTTCGGCGTAAAAAAATCTCAATTTTGAGCATCAACTCCTCCATGCTAAATGGCTTGGTGAGGTAATCATCGCCGCCAATGCGCAGACCGTGTAATTTGTCTTCCTGCAATGCCCTTGCCGTCAAAAACAGAATGGGAACATGTTTGTCTTGTTCTCTAATTTTTTTTGCCAACGTAAACCCGTCCATCAAAGGAAGCATCACGTCCAAGACGCACATATCGAACGGTTGCTGCTCCGAAAAAGTCTCCAGCGCTTCTTGTCCATCCACGCAATGAACGATTTCATAATGATTTAATTCGAGGTTATCTTTTGTGACAAAACCAAGATTCGGGTCGTCTTCCACGTATAAAATGCGGGGCATATTTTTACTTTTTTGTCGTTGGTAGGGGTTATTTAGTACGTATTGGTTAGCAGCAAGATTCTTGGCGTACGTTTTGGTTGTGAGCAACCAAAACCACTTGTGTGCGTTTGGTTGCTCACAACCAAACGCGAGGTTTCTCAAAACCTCGTGTTGGTAAGCTAACCAAGCGTTTTATGCTTTCTTCAAAGGAATTTTTATCTTAAACTCACTCCCTTTTCCAAGCTCGCTTTTCAAATCAAGTTTCCATTGGTGCGCTTTCACGATTTGTTGGACATAACTCAGCCCAATGCCAAAGCCTTTCACGTTATGAATATTTCCCGTTGAAACCCGATAAAATTTATCAAAAACCTTTCGATGATGTTCGGGCGCAATTCCGATGCCATTGTCGCGTACAATAATGATCAAATTGCCATTTTGAGTCACGGTTTCCAGATGAATATCAGGGTTTTGTGGCGTATATTTAAAGGCATTATCAATCAAATTACTGATGGCATTTGACAAATGCAGGCGGTCGGCGTGAATATATGGCTCTATTGCGTTGAGGTGGAGCGTCAGGTTAATTTCGTATTTGTTGGCCAATGACGAAATAATTTGGTGAACATCGAGCCATTCAATTGTTAATGGAAGGGAGTTTTTTTCAGCTTTGGCCATGTTCAGCACCGTTTCTACTTGGTTTTGCAGGCGTAAGGCTTCCTCTTTCACGATGGACGTATATTTTTTTAAACGCTCAGGTTGGTCTTTGATGGCGGGCGTATTCAACACGTCGGCGGCAATACGAATGGTGGCGATGGGCGTTTGCAGTTCGTGCGTCATGTTATTAATAAAATCGCGTTGTACTTCAGTCAGTTGACGTTGGCGCAAAATCACGAACAGGGCATACCCAAAAAAGCTTACCGCCAATAATACCAACAGCGAAGAGCCAATCCAACCCCTCAAATCGCTAATGACCGAAATGTTTTGAGAAGGGAAACGTACGCCAAAATAGTAAGGGTATTTGTTCGATTTCAGCCAATTGGCCGTTTGGGTTGGTTTTTTGTTATCGTTGCGCGTACTCAATGCCACACCATAAAACATTTTGTTGCTGGCACAATCATAAATACCTAATTCAAAGTCGCTTACGATGGCGTTTTGTTGAAAGCGGTTTTTAAGATAATGTTCCACCAAAGCGGGATCCACCATGGCGTTGGTATTGACCAAAAAATAATTGGAGGACAATTGCTCAACAGGATTGTTGTGCAACATGACGCCGTTGAGTTTCGAGAGGTCATTGGCTACTTCCTGCAAGGCTACGTGGGCGCGTTGGTTAAACTGACGTTCGCGCATGTCTAATGCCTTACGCACCCAATATATCTGAGTGATGATCACTCCGATGATGGATAGAGTGGACAAAATGATTAGAAGGCGAATCGTGTTTCTGGACATGGTGCTTTCGCACGTTTTTAGGTTAAAAATGTACTAACTTCAATATTAGTAGAAAATCTCATACGAAAGTAACGCTTTCGTCAGATTCTTTTGAAGTTATTAACAAAGCATTAACAAACGTTCAGTTTTTGTTAACAGCGAGTACCAAATTGACCAAGTACTTTTGAATCGTCAAACGACAACACATTTATTCACTCAAAACAAAACGTACTACCATGAAAAAAGTAACTTTTCTCTCAGTTCTAACGATGTTTTTTGCTACTACCCTTGTTTTTGCCAATGTATGGTTGGCGGCTTTTGGTTGGGTAGAGACCAATCACAACTTTGGAAAAATCAAACAAGGTAAGCCCGTCACGGCCGAATTTAAGTTTACCAACAAAGGCGAAGCACCGTTGATTATCGGAAAAGCGTATGGTTCGTGTGGTTGCACGGGGGTAGAATATCCCAAAGAACCCGTTATGCCAGGCGCTTCTGGAACCATCAAAGCGACCTTCAATGCTGCCGCTGCGGGTTCATTTAACAAAACTGTGACCGTAGAATCAAATGCTGAAGGTGGCGCCGTTACCCTCAACATCCAAGGAGAAGTTATTCAGTAATTTCTATCCTTACATCATTTTCAAACAGCCAGAAAACAGTCGGGCGAGCCTTTGGTGGCCCGCCCGATTTTTTATTCTACGTAATCCAAATTCTTGTGAAACGTTTCTTCCATAAAGTATAAAGAAACGTACCCAATCAAAAAGCAAAGCGCCGCTACCAGCGCTCCCGCCGTTATGACACCTAGGCTAGGTTTAAGCGATTGAAACAAGGGTAAGGTCAATAGCGTAGTGGCGCGAACAAAATTAGCAACGGTTGAAGTTGCCGTCGCTCTAAGGTTGGTGCCAAAACTTTCGGCGGTTGCGGTCAAAAACATGGCAATGTAGCCAATCGAAAAGCCAAGTACGCCACAAAGTGCATAAAAAGAACTGGCCGTTTGGATACCGCCGTACAGATACACAGTGATGCCAACGAGGGTCATGGTCGTCATTACGCCAATCGCTTTTTTGCGCGATTGGAGCCATTGACTTAATATACCACTGAACATATCGCCAATGACCGTTCCAATAAACACGTACATGACGCATTTTCCTGCTACAATGTCGGGCTGAACTCCCAACGCCGCCCCAAATTCATTGCCGTAAGTGGCCATAATACCAATCACAAAATAGGTAGGTACACCCACGCCAATGCAGCGCATATATTTCCAAAAACGTGGGCCATCGGTGAAAAATGACAACATGCTCCCTCGCTTTGATGGTAATACTTTGGCTTTTTCAAACATGCCAGATTCCAATAATCCTACCCGCATAAGCAACAATACCAGCCCTAAGCCACCGCCCACAAAATAAGTAGTTCGCCAGTCGAATAGGTTATTGGTTAGAAATGCTACAACGGCTCCCAGTAGCCCTACACTTGCCACAATCGACGAACCGTAGCCGCGCAAACGTTGGGGTAAAATTTCGGCGACTAAGGTCAGCCCTGCGCCCAGTTCTCCCGCCAACCCAACGCCTGCCACAAAACGTAACAGGGCATAGACATCGGGCGATTGTACAAAGCCGCACAGAATATTGGCGAAGGAATACATGATAATAGAGCCAAACAAAACGGATAAACGCCCACGTTTGTCGGCCAAAATTCCCCACAAAATTCCACCAACAAGTAGTCCTGCTTGCTGCCAATTGTAGATTTTTCCGCCCAAGAGCGACACCTCTTCGGGTGAAAGCCCCATGTCTTTGAGACTAGGTACGCGTACAATGTTAAATACCAATAAGTCATATACGTCCACAAAATAGCCCAAGGCAGCTACAATGACAGGTAAGCTGACAAGCGGGCGAAGCGAAACAGCTTCCGAAGCAGGAGTTTTCATAAAAGTTAGGTTCAAAAGGGTCGTCTGGAACGCAATTACGCAAAAAGGCGTTTTTTACGAAAGTTATTTATATCATTTTTGCCAAAACTAATAACAATAACGCCATGTTTGAAACCATCTTGATTGGGGTGCTTTTTATCGGTGCGGTAGGATACGTAGGAAATCAAATCCGTAAAGAACTCAGTCCCAAAAAGTCGGGATGTGGAAAGGGCTGCGGCTGCGAGAAGTAGGTAGAAAGTTGGGGATAACTGTGCAAAGCTGAGAGTTTTTTCGCAAGTTTGCGCCACAAACGAAGGAACCAAGACCCCAAAAATGACATCAATCGCCGTAATAGGTGGAGGCAGCTGGGCCACCGCTATTATTAAAATTCTTTCTGAAAACAACGTTTCGATTCGTTGGTGGCTTCGCGACCGTGCGGCCGTAGAACACATCCGAAAACATCATTATAATCCTGATTATCTGCGCGATGTCCGCCTGAGTCCGCGCAAGGTCAAGACGTTTACCAAAATAACCGATGCCCTCAACGGCGCAGACTACGTGATTTTGGCTATTCCTGCCGCTTTTGTCCAAGAACCTCTGGCGACACTGACACCCAAGCACTTTGAAGGAAAAAGAGTGGTTTCGGCCATCAAGGGGATGATTCCTCAACGTCATATTTTGGTAACTGATTGGGTAGAAGAGCATTTTCACGTTCCCATTGATCAAATGTGTGTTATTGCGGGGCCTTGTCATGCCGAAGAAGTGGCTTTAGAGAAACAATCATATTTGACCATTGCGTCAACCAACGAGGCTTGTGCGGCTGATTTTGCCCAGCTGATGAGTTGTTCCTTCGTGACGGCGAATCCACTCGCGGACTTGTACGGCGTAGAATATGCGGCTGTGATGAAAAATATCGTGGCATTGGCTTGTGGCATCAGTCATGGCTTGGGCTACGGCGATAATTTTCAGGCCGTTATGGTATCTAATGCCATGCAAGAAATCAAACGATTTGTCGATGCCGTTGATCCCCGCGAACGCGATTTGAGCGCATCGGCCTACTTGGGAGATTTGCTCGTAACGGCGTATTCACAATTTAGCCGTAACCGCACCTTTGGCAACATGATTGGGCGCGGCTATAGTGTACAATCTGCCCAAATGGAGATGAAAATGATTGCTGAAGGCTATTATGCGGTCAACAGCATTTACGAAATGAATAAACAATACGGCGTAGAAATGCCCATTACAGAAGCCACGTACAAGATTTTATACGAAAGAGAAGCCCCCGCCTCCGAAATAGCCAAGCTCAAACTCCGCCTCCGTTAGGTCAGACGACAGTCAGACCGACTGCTAGGGTGCCTATCAGGTAAACTTTTGGTCTGACTATCGTCTGACCAAGGTGACCCCGTCAGACGACAGTCAGACGGAAATTAGAAATTAAACCTCACGCCCAAGCTTGCTTGAGGGTGTACAAAGAATATTCCAGGGAGGATTTCGACGTATGCCCCTGCTTCTAGGAAACAAGATAAGGGGCTATTGGATACAAAATATTCGGTACCTGCCAATCCTGAGCCACCCAGTGAAATGGAGTTGGTAAATTCTTTCGTCCCTGGGGCATTTCGGGAGTCGAAATAATAACGGCGGGAGTTGATTTGTCCACCAAAACCGTAATACGCTCTGAGTTGTTCTTTTTTGAACAAAGCCGTATGCCAAAGGTGATTTACACGCAACGAAAAGCCTGCATTTTGGTAAAAACCTTTACGGTATTTGCGGTCGCGACCGTAGAAAAGCCCATACGTTCCAAACGAAACATCCAACGCCTTGTTGTCGCCATAGTACTTTCGGAGGTTAAGTCCAGAGGGTTCAACTAGCTGAAATCCAATGGCCCAATTGTTGTACTGTGCTTGCGAGGCAAACGCAACGCATTGAACAAAGATGAGCGTAATAATGGCTTTTTTCATGGGTTTGAAGTTTTGTTGATATGCTCTATTTTTTGGATAATACTATCCATCATTTCAACTTGAATTTTCTGAATTTCAAGCAAATCTTGTTGCTGGTGCATAATCAGATGGTCAACCTTTTCGTGCAACAACCTGATTTCTAATTCAGACTTGAGGTTGATTAAAAAGTCTTTTTTTGCGCGCTCTCGGTCTTTTTCTTCCTGCCGATTTTGGCTCATCATAATCACAGGAGCTTGTAAGGCGGCCAAACACGACAGCAGCAAGTTTAACAAAATAAATGGATACGGGTCAAATGGTTTGGAGGCTAAGACCCATATATTTACACTTATCCATACAGTGATAAAAAAAGCAAAGGAAATGATAAATGTCCAACTTCCGCCAAACGTAGCTACTTTATCGGCAACACGTTGTCCCAGAGTCAAATCAGAAAAGTCAGTTTCTTCTACCGTTTTTGTCAGACTTTGCAACTTGTGTAATGACTTGGTAAAGTCTTTTTGCAACTTCGACAATTTTTGTCCATCCTTCATCAAACAACTCGAAATGTACTTTTGCCGCAATTCGTTCAGCTCGGCAATCGACAACGAACTATTTTTGGTGAAGTCGGGATGTTCAGAACGGATAAATTCGTACAGCGAACCTGTAATGTATCCTCCCACTACTTTGTCGGAAATAGGGAATGATTGTTTTGATACATCACTGACAAATTCTTCCATGGATTATTGTTCGCTTAGTTTTTTTAACGCTTCCAATAGTACATTATTTTCTTTGCTTGTCCCAACCGTTATGCGTAAGCAATCTTCGCAAAGGGTTACTTTCGAGCGGTCGCGGACGATGATTTTTTGTTCAATTAAATCATCAAAGAGCTGCTTGGCTTTCTCAAATTTTACCAATAAAAAATTGGCATCTGAGGGATAAATGTGCTTCACTGTAGGTATGACAACCAACTCCTGCGCTAACCTCTGTCTTTCAACCAAAATATCTTTCACTAGCTGATTTTTGGTTTCTACAAAATCAAGTGCTTCCAATAAAATCGCTTGAGTAGCCCCACTGAGGTTGTAAGGTGGTTTGATTTTATTCAACACCTTGATGATTTCTTCCGACGCAAAGCACATTCCTAGTCGCAATGAAGCCAACCCCCACGCTTTAGAAAACGTTTGAAGTACGATAAGATTGGGATAATTGTTCAATTCGTTGGTAAAAGAGACCGCCGAACTTCCCGAAAGTTCAGAACTTTCGGGAAGTTCAGCAAAATCAATATAAGCTTCATCCACCACGACCAAACCTGAAAAATGGGTTAAAATGGTCAAAATAGCTTCGCGCTGTACCAAATTTCCGCTGGGATTGTTGGGAGAGCAAATCCAAATAATTTTAGTATTTGGCGTAACGGCTGCCAACACTTTTTCGGTATCAATTTGGAAATCAGGCGTCAGAGGTACTTTAACAATGGGAACATCATTAATATCAGCGCTCACCTGATACATGCCATAGGTAGGCGGCATGATGAGAATGTTGTCTTCGCGCGGGGTACAAGTAGCCCGAACGAGCAAATCTATCGGTTCGTCAGAGCCATTTCCTAAGAATATTTGACTAGGACGAACCCCTTTGATAGGAGCGAGTTTTTCCTTAATAGCCCATTGGTAAGGATCAGGATAGCGATTCCATTGCTGCCCGTTCACCGATTGATACGGGTTTTCGTTGGCATCCAAAAATATTCCTTCTTTGCCCGTATATTCGTCGCGGGCTGAGGAATAAGGTACCAAATTCAAAATGTGTGGACGCAGAATCGAAGCTAAATCAAATGTCATTGTATTTAAAAAGTGGTTGCCCACTTAGTTGAAATTCGTAAATATGATATAACTGTGCATTACTTCAAACTACTCAATCGCAGACTCACTGCGCGTTTGTGCGCTTGAAGCGATTCGGCCTCTGCCATGGCTTCCACGGTTGGGCCAATTTCTTTAAGCCCTTCGGGGGTAATGTGCTGAACCGTAATCTTTTTTACAAAACTATCTAGCGATACCCCGCTGTACGCCCGCGCGTGACCGTTGGTTGGCAAGGTATGGTTAGTACCCGACGCATAGTCTCCGCAAGATTCGGGCGTATAATTTCCTAAAAAAATCGAGCCAGCGTTATAAATCTGTTCGCTTACTGCTTCGGCGTTTTCTACGCTCAAAATCAAGTGTTCCGCCGCGTATTCGTTTAGCAACTCAATGGCTTCTTCTTGGGTTTCTACCAAAATCGCCTTACTGTTTTCAATCGCTTGGCGAGCCAGTTCTTTACGCGGTAGGGCTTCCAACTGCGTCGATAAAGTAAGGTTGACTGCGGCTAGAAACTTTTTGTCCGTCGATACCAACAAGACTTGACTGTCGGCCCCGTGCTCGGCTTGCGACAATAAATCGGCAGCTACAAACGACGGCAAAGCTGTAGCATCGGCATATACTGCTACCTCCGACGGCCCTGCGGGCATGTCTATTGCAACGCCTTCTTTGGCCAATAACATTTTTGCCGCTGTCACGTATTGGTTGCCTGGGCCAAAGATTTTATACACCTTTGGTACTGACTCTGTTCCGTAGGCCATCGCCGCAATGGCTTGTGCACCACCTACGCGAAATATCTTTGTTACTCCCACCAGCTGTGCCGCGTACAAGATAGCTGGGTGGTCGCTTGGCGTACATAGAACGACCTCGCGGCAGCCTGCCAATTGGGCAGGTACGCCCAACATGAGCACCGTACTAAACAAGGGTGCCGATCCACCTGGAATATACAAACCGACCTTGTCAATGCCCACGCTTTTGCGCCAACACGTAACGCCTGGCATCGTCTCGATTTTCTGCACAGGTTGGTGTTGCGCCTCGTGAAAAGTGCGGATGTTTTGGTACGCTTGCCGAATCGCCGCCTTCAACTCTTCCGAAAGTAGTGTCTCTGCCGCGTCGATGGTGGCTTGGGGCATGGCAATCTCCCCAAGTTTTATTTTATCAAATTGCAAAGTCAATGCTCGAATGGCGGTATCACCTTCGGTGCGGACTTTCTCCAAAATAGGCGCTACAGCTTTCTCAATATTGGCAATGCTTTGCGTTGGTCGTGCCAACAAAGCAGGCCAATCTGATTTTTTAGGAAAAGGAATAATTTGCATAGTGACAGATAACTCGTTTTGAAACTTGTTAGTAAATCATCTTTTCAATCGGAATAACCAAGATTCCCTCAGCGCCTGCTTCGCGGATTTTGACAATGTTAGTCCAAAAATCGTTTTCATTAATCACCGAATGCAACGACACCCATCCTTCCGTTTTCAAAGGAACGACCGTGGGGGCTTTCATGCCTGGAAGCAAAGCCGCAATTTGGTCGATGGCTTCAACGGGACTATTAAGAACAATGTATTTGTTGCTTTGTGCTGCTTGGACGGCATTGATTCGGAACAAGAGGCTTTCCAAAATTACTTGTTTTTCGTTCGATAATTGCTGGCTTCCTATCAACACAGCCTCTGATTTGAAAATTACTTCCACTTCTTTCAAACCATTGCTCAAAAGTGTGCTCCCTGAGCTAACAATGTCACAAACAGCATCGGCCAAACCGATACTTGGCGCGATTTCGACCGAACCACTGATTTCGTGGATTTCAGCTTTTACGCCGTGTTCTTGGAGATAATTTCCTAAAATCCGTGGATAAGAAGTCGCAATACCGCGTCCCTGAAGGTCTTGAACACCGTTCCACTGCGTACTGCGCGGAATCGCCAACGAGAGGCGGCACTTTGAGAAGCCTAATTGATGAACGACACGTACGTTTTTGCTCGACTCAACGAGTACGTTTTCGCCCACAATACCCAAGTCAGCTACGCCGTCTTCCACGTAACCTGGAATATCGTCGTCGCGAAGAAAAAGAAACTCCGCAGGGAAATTGGTCGAAAGAGACTTGAGTTTACCCGTCGAACCGCTCTCAAAACGGATACCACATTCTTTAAATAATTTAATGGAATCGTCGCTCAAACGTCCCGATTTTTGAATGGCAATACGTAACATGAATTGTTTGTGTTTAACAGTGGGTGTAGGTTCCATTTCGTCTTCAAGACAACCACGAGACCATTGAAAAATGTGAAAAACTTACATAAAAGGTTCTACGCTCGCCCGCAGGCGTGGAAGTGACGATGTCGAAAAAAGGCGTAGCTCTGTGTTTTCACGAAGAATTGTACAAATTGATGCCACAAATGTAGGACGGTCAGGCAGGATTGTCAAGGATTTGTACAAAAAAAGACAGTAGCAGTTTAAAAACACGCCATTTTGAGAAATTGTACAAGAAATGTGGTGGGTTTGTTTTTTCGATTTATTTTTGGAAATAAATTGATACAAGTACTTTATCAGTCACTCTTTATAAAAACGATTACGATGAATACGAAGCTTTTTTTTCTCGTTGCGCTGCTATTTGTAAGTGTTAGTTCAATGGCGCAGTATGGATATGGCGGCTACGGGCGAGGAGGCTATGGTGGCCGACTTCCTCAAACGCCGAATCCACCTCCAAAGGCGCTTACTTCGGACAAAATGGCCGAAGACCAAACCAAATGGATGAAGAAAAAACTGAAATTAAACGAAGACCAAGAGATTTCGGTCGAAACGGTAAATTTGGATTATTGTTTGCGTATGATGGACTATCAAGAGGCGTTTATGAAAACCCACGCTAATACCCGCCCTACGCAGCAAGAGTTGCAAGATATTCGTAAATTGGTAGATACGTGGTGGACCGAACGCGAAGCCAAGTATCAAAAAATTCTGACCCCTGAACAATGGGCGCTTTATTTGGAGAAGAAAAAATCAATGCCGCATTCAAATAACTAACCTGCTCAAGCCTCCCGAAAGTTCAAAACTTTCGGGAGGTTTTACTGCTAAGAAAAACGCAACGGTGCAAAAGGTTGCATATTCATACTGGTAGGTTCATGGGTCACAATCTCCGACACCAGCTTACCCGTGGCAGGCCCAAGGCTAATTCCCATCATTCCGTGGCCCGTGGCGAGGGTAAGGTTATCAAAATGTTCGACGCGACCCACGTACGGAATACCGTCGGGTGAACACGGACGTAGTCCGCTCCAAACCTTTTCTTTTTCAGGGAGTTGCACTTCAATTTCGGGGTAATAATTGTTGATTCCCTGCACAATTCCCCGCACTCGGTTCATATTTATACTCAAATCCGTTCCCGCCACTTCGAGCGTTCCCGCAAAACGCAAATCGCTGCCCATCGGTGTGGCCGTGGCGCGTGCTTCCAACATAATGGCTGGGACGTGGATATTGTTGGTTTTATTTTTTAGCATAAAACTGTAGCCTTTCCCACCTTGTAGCGGCAACGAAATGCCCAACTTTTCACTCAACACGGGCGACCATGCCCCTGCGGCTATCACCAATTCCTCTGTTTCAAATTTTCCTGTACGGGTCAAGACAGCCGTTATTTTTTTTCCATTTTTCTCAAAATCTGTCACTTCTTGGTTTTCGTGGAAAGCGACGCCTTGGGCTCGGAGATAGCTAACCAAATTTTTGATGAGCAAATTAGGGGTAATGTGTGCATCGCCTGGGTAATAGACTCCCCCGCGTACGTCCACCTTCACGTCGGGTTCAAGGTGTTGCACTTGGCGTCCGTCGAGTACTTCGGCTACAATGCCTGCTTTGTTGGCTATTGCGGCTTCTTCGGCCATTTCGTGTTCGGTATCGGCGTTTTTGTACAACATCAACAACCCGCGCTCGTGCCACCCAAAATCCACTTCGTTGGTAGCGGCGAGTTCTTGAAACAGTTGTTTACTCAACAAACTCATGTCTCTCAATACTGGAATTGAGCGTTGTACGTGTTCTTCAGTCGAATGTTTCCAAAACAACATTCCCCAACGCATTAAGTCCCAGCTTAATCTTGGTTTGACGTAAAATGGACTTGTTGACTTGAGCATCCAGCGAAGCCCTTTGGAAATCATGCCTGGTTGGGCCAATGGTACGATGTGGCTCGGTACAATCATCCCCGCGTTGCCAAACGAACAGCCGTCGCTGAAGTTGCCCTGTTCAATGATAGCGACTTTGTGGCCTGCTTGCTGAAGGTAGTAGGCCGAAAAAAGGCCGCTTACGCCTCCGCCTACAATCGTAATGTTGCTCATTGTTTGGATATTTTTGATTTTAGCATTGTCAAGTTCAATGGCCAAAATTACAATATGTACCAATAGAACGATGGAGGTTTTTTGACGACTTTTAATGAAATATTGACTTTAAAGTTTTTGTCAGCCCGACGGTAGAACCAGGCTACTGGAGCAGAGGGCTATTACCACGTAACCTTCACCGATATGGATTCCTCCTAACGTCGGAATGACAGAGCTCGGAACGACAAAAGTTAACGGAATGACAAAAATGTAGGGGAAACAAAAAAAAACGTATTTTTGTACACTTCATTTTATAAAATTTCAGTCATGAAATGATAGGGAAACAAAGGTGGACCAAGGGACGGATTGGGCTCTTGTTGGTCATGTGGGTGGTGCGCACGTCCGTAGCGCAGGTGTATCATTTTCAGCACTACGACATCTTTTCGGGGTTGGGGCAGTCGCAAGTCACCGACATCGAACAAGACCGCTTGGGCTATATTTGGCTTTCAACTCGGGGGGGCGGTCTTTCGCGCTTTGATGGAAAACATTTTACGACCTACCGAAAAGAAGATAACCTGCCCGCCAACAATATTTTATCGCTCGAAATCGACACCAAGGGTACCATGTACATGGGGACGCCCTTTGGATTGTCGATTTACGATGGACAACGCACCCGCCCCGTGCGCACATCCGACCGCGAGCCCTACACTGTTTCGTCGGTCATTGGCGATACCAAAGGCAATGTTTATGCTATTTGTAACGCTAGTCAGTTGGGTAGGTTGGTGGGCGATAGTCTGCAATTTTTGAAAAAAAATAGCTCCGACCGACCCTCTTTTTTTAGTGATATGTCGGTCACTCCCGATGGAAAACTCATGGTTTCTACTTACAGCGGAGAGATTTTTGAGGTGGCGCCCAAAGGATTATTTCGCCGCTATAATTTTTCTCCAGCGCTGGTACTACGAAGTATTCTCTTTGATAATCAAGGGCTTCTTTGGCTAGGTACTGACGAAGGTGTTTTTACCACAAACGCAAAAACACCTTCGGTACTGACGCCCATTAGCCATGACATTGTCCACGAAATGACCGAAGCGTCCGACGGTAGTATTTGGATGGGGTTGTCGATGGGGGCGTTGCGGTATCAGCAAGGAAACATCTTACGGTTTAATGCCGACAATGGTTTTTCCAACTTTATGGTTCGTGGACTGCTCGAAGACCGTGAAGGCAACCTTTGGTTTACCACCGACGGCGACGGCGTGTATAAGTTTACCAACCCTGCCTTTACGAGCCTTAATGAACAAACAGGCTTGCACGGGAACACAATTTCGTCCTTGGCGTTGTCGCCTGCGGGGAAGCTGTGGGTGAGTTATTTTGACGGCGGACTGGACGTCGTGGATACTAAAACCAGCCGACCTTTGCCCGTTCCATTGCCCCTTCAACACAAAAGGGTTAACTGCTTATCCGTTGATAATGAAGGGAATGTGTGGGTAGGGTTGGCAGGCCCAGGGGTTTATAAAGTACAAACCGATAAGGTGACATATTTTGCCCTCGACGAATATATTTCGTCCCAAGGCGTTACGCTGTTTATGCAAGCAGGTAAAGGGAAGGACGTTTGGATAAGCACCTCAAACGGCGTTTTATTGTACGATGGAAAATCGTTCCAGCATTTTCACTCCAAAGAAGGACTAAAAGGCAGTTTTGTGAGGCGCACGCTGTTGTTGCAATCGGGCGAGCTGTTGACGGCGGGGCCGAGGGGTTTGAATGTTGTTCGTAACGGTAAAGTTTCTGATTTTCAGTACGATAAAGAAATTGCTTCATTTCCTGCATTGAGTATGGCGCAGCGCCACGACGGGCTGTTGGCTTTGGGTAGTTTTGAAGATGGGGTGGTTGTTTTTGATCCCAAAACCAAACAAAAACGATTTTTTACCGTCAAGCAAGGGTTATGTTCTAATCTTATTTACAATACGAGTTTTGACCAAAAAGGGCGGCTTTGGATAGGTACAGAACGGGGGATTGACCTTTTGACGTTGGATGCGCAATTCCGCATCGCTTCTATTCGGCACTTTAACGAAACCGACGGATTTACGGCCCGTGAAACCAACGCCAATACGGCTTACGTAAGCCCGAACGGTGACTTTTGGATTGGCACCATCAAAGGAATTTTTCATTACCGTGAAAACCCAACACGCCGTTTGCCTGCAACGCAGAAAGTCCACTTTACCGAAGTTAAATCCCCGTTTGACACTACAAACTTGGTTCGATTTGCCAAAAGTAAAGATACTTGGTATAACGTACCCAATGATTTATCGCTCCCTCATACCCGTAATCAGCTTAAAATCAGTTTTATATCTATTAATCACAGCCACCCTGATCTTGTCAGGTACCAATACCAACTCGAAGGCGAGGATGAAGCGTGGCTGGGCCCTACGGAGCAGACCAGTGTTGTTTACTCGCATCTGAACCCAGGCAAGTATCGGTTCAAAGTTCGCGCATCTTTAGGGGATAATCGCTGGGGAGAAACGGCCGTGTATGCCTTTGAGATTGTGCCGCCTTTTTATCAGCGTTCTTGGTTTATTGCCTTGATGATTAGCCTTTTGATTGCATCAGTAGGTTTAGCCCAACAGCTTTATATTCAGTACCGTACGCGGCGGGTGTTGGCCTATGAAAAGCTCAAGCAAGAAGCCGAAGCGGCCATTCGGGTGCAGTTGGCGCAAGATTTTCATGACGAACTGGGTAATCGGCTTGCGGCCATTCGGATGCAGTCGAGTGTTCTTAAACTTAGGTACGAAAGCAGAGAAACGGGCAACGAGGAAAAAAGAATTGTGGGGGAAATTGAGAAAAATGTGGTGCGGTTATTTCGGGATACCAAAGATTTTATTTGGGCGATTGACCCCGAAAGCAACCTCGTCAAAGAGCTTGTTTTGTATATCAAAGATTTTGGCGAAAACTTGCTTCAAGATACCACCATACGGTTTCATTCCAACACCACTATACCTTTTGAGCTCGAAAATGTAACCTTACCGCCTGGTTGGAGTATTCAGGTTATTATGATTTTTAAAGAAGCTCTAACCAACTGTATTAAACATGCGCATTGTCAAAATATCTACTTTTGTGCAACCCTTCAAGGACGAAACGTTTCTTTCTCCTTGGAAGACGATGGTTGTGGGATTGTTTTTCCCACCGATGGTTATCACAAAGGGCTTAATAACATGCGCCAACGCGCCGAAAAAATTCATTGCTCGCTCGTGATTGCGCCGCGCGTTCCTTCGGGTACATCGCTAACACTGACGGGTACGATTCCTACTAAAACAGCCTCCCCCAAAATTCGGTAGAAATAGGGGGCCTAAACAAAAAACGTATAATGAATAACGTTACAAAAATTACGGTCATTGAAGACAACGAAGCGGTCAAAGATGGCTTGGCGCTCATCATCGGAAGCCAACAGCGGTTTAGGGTGGTAAATACCTACACCAACTGCATGGATGCCTTAAAGAATTTGCGAAAAGACGCGCCTGAGCTGGTTTTGATTGACCTAGAATTGCCAGGAATGCACGGCATTGAAGGCATCAAACGGATCTTGCGCGAGCGTCCTTCTACCACTATTTTGGTGATTAGCGTCCACGAAGACAGCAAACTTGTGTTTGAAGCATTGTGTGCGGGTGCGTCGGGGTATTTGACAAAAGATACCGATCACATTCGCCTTTTGAACGCCATCGACGAGGTACTAACGGGTGGCGCTCCGATGAGTTCTAAGATTGCCTCTTTGGTGGTCAAATCGTTTCAAAGAAACTTAAATTCGCCACTTTCTGACCGCGAAACCGACGTATTGACCTTGCTGGCCAAAGGAAAAACCTACCATTCGATTGCCGACGAATTGTTTATCAGTGTCGAAACGGTAAAAACGCACATTCGGAATATTTACCAAAAACTACATGTTACCAACAAGACGGAAGCGCTGAAAAAAGCGGTCAAAGACAAATTGATATAAAATCCCCTTTTTTGGGGGATAGAAATCGGGGCATTTTTCCAAAAAACACCATTTTGGGGGGATGCGCCGATTTTGTTTTTTGTGTAATTTCATGGGAAAGATTACAGCCAATTTTCGTTCACCAAAAACCCTCCTTTCCATGAAATCTATCACTTATTGCCTGCTTTGTTGTGTACTGTTGGTGCAGAGTATCAGTGGTTTGGCCAGAACTCTCAAGAAAGAAGAAGACGTCCACGGTTTTCACCTCATTCGTGGAAAAAACGTAGCCCGCATTCCGTTTGAATTACATTCCAATTTGATTGTTGTGCCCGTCAAAATTAATGCTTCCGATACCTTGCGTTTTATTCTGGATACGGGTGTTAGCTCCATGATGCTTACTAATACAGAGGTTGCCCACCGACTTGGGATGAAGTCGGTACGAAAAATGGCCATTGAGGGCATTGGCGGAGGACAGCCCATCAGCGCCGATGTCACCATCGGAAATACCTTTACGATGGGGCAAATGCGGGGGCTGAAACAAACCATCGTCGTACTGGACGACGATGTGTTGCGGCTTTCGGAGCTTGTGGGGACTCAGATTCATGGAATTTTTGGCTATGAGCTTTTTAGCAAGTTTGTCGTCACCATTGATTTTCAGACCCAAGAGTTAACCCTGACTATTCCTTCAAAATACAAATATACGGCTCGGAAAGGCAGTAAGCTGCCCATTGTCATCGAACGCTCGAAACCGTACTTGGATGCTGTCACAGTGTTTTCCAACAACCAAGAGTTGCCCATTCGGGTGGTGCTTGACACGGGCGCGGGACACGCTTTGATGCTCAATACCGCTGCCTCTCAGCTCCAATTGCCCCAAAAAGTTATCAAAGCCCAACTAGGAGTAGGGCTGGGGGGCGAAATCAACGGACACATTGGACGCCTGTCCAAAGTCCGCATAGGTCAGTACGAACTCAACGATGTACTAGCCACTTTCCCCGATAGCAGTTCGTTGGGCATCAAACTGTCGCCCAAAGCCCCGCAGCGTCACGGCAACCTTGGAGGAGAGTTTTTGCGACGGTTCAAGGTAACGTTCAATTACGAAGAAGGCTATATCGTTCTTAAACCCGTTCGTCGATTTTTAAACCAGAAGTTTGAACATGACATGAGTGGCATCGATCTTCGGGCCAAAGGAGATGATTTTCGTCACTATTTTATAGAAAGTATTACCGAAAATTCCCCCGCTCACCAAGCAGGATTACAGATAGGAGATCAGCTGCTATTGGTTAACCACGAGCCAGTAGAAACCCTTTCACTTTCAGAGATTTATCGAACGTTGCAACACAAAGAAGGCAAGGAGGTTCAACTCGTCGTACGGCGGAATGGACGCCTCGTTGTGGCAGAATTTGCGCTCAAACGGGTGATTTAACGGTTCCGACAAAAACGTTACCTTTGTGGCCGATTTGTACTATTTCATTTTTTGACCAATGGCAACGAAGCAAACTATCGAAATAATGGCCCCTGCGGGTTCGTGGGAATCGATGATGGCAGGCATAAAAGCGGGGGCTAATTCGGTGTATTTTGGCGTTGAACAGCTCAACATGCGGGCGCGCCAAACCAACAACTTTACCGTCGAAGACCTCCCTGAAGTGGCGCGTGTTTGTAAAGAAAACAACGTAAAAAGCTACATTACGCTCAATACGATTATCTACGACCACGACATTTCGCTCATGCGTCGTATCATCGACCAAGCCAAGGAGGCGGGCATTACGGCGGTGATTGCTTCCGATTTGGCGGTGATGAATTACTGTCGCAAAAAAGGAATGGAATTGCATATTTCGACCCAATCGAACATCACAAACATTGAAACCGTGGAGCTGTATGCCGACTACGCCGATGTGGTTGTGATGGCGCGCGAGCTTACGCTCAAGCAAGTGGGCGACATGGTAAAGGCCATTGAGCGAAACCAAATCACTGGGCCGTCGGGGAAGCTGGTACAGGTAGAAATTTTTGCGCACGGTGCCCTTTGCATGGCGGTGTCGGGCAAATGTTATTTGAGTTTGCATTCCCACAATGCTTCTGCCAACCGTGGGGCGTGTATTCAAAACTGCCGCCGCGAGTACGTTGTGACCGACGAGGAAGGCATTGAGCTAAAGATTGATAATGAGTACATTATGTCGGCCAAAGACTTGTGTACCATCGACTTTTTGGACAAAATCATCGAGGCGGGTGTAAGCGTACTCAAGATTGAGGGACGTGGCCGCGCCGCTGACTACGTTTATACCACGACTCAGTGCTACCGCGAAGCCGTGGACGCCATCGAAAACGGTACCTACACCCCCGAAAAAATAGCGGATTGGAAAGTGCGCCTTACGACGGTTTACAATCGTGGTTTTTGGGATGGGTATTACCTCGGCCGTAAAATGGGCGAATGGAGCAATCAATACGGCTCGGTGGCCACGCAGAAAAAACTGTACATTGGCAAGGGCGTGAAGTACTTTGAGCGGGTAAGAGTAGGGGAGTTTGTGCTTGAAAGCCACGATGTTAAAGTCGGAGATAAGCTGATTGTGACGGGGCCTACCACGGGTTATGTAGAAACCACGGTGGAAGAAATTCGCCTCGATTCGGGAGCATCTGTCGATAAAGCTAGTAAAGGAAATACGGTAGCGATTCGGATTCCTGAAAAAATTAGACCTTCGGATAAACTTTATAAGGTGGTTAGCAGCGATGTTTAAAGTCTTTCACTACCGAAACCGCTGTATTGGCTGCAATGCCTGCGTAGAAATTGCCTATGAGCGTTGGCGCATGTCAAAAAAAGACGGAAAAGCAGTTTTGTTGGGGGCGAAAGAGAAAAAAGGGATTTACCAAATTGCGCTTTCGGAAGACGAACTTCCACAAAACCAACAAGCCGCCGCCGCCTGCCCCGTCAATGTGATTCAGATTTTGCAGTAATTCTCCGTGAGGTGGGTTGTGAGCAACCCGATTCGATAGCACGAGGCAGGGCCTCGCGCTATCGAGGAATTAAAACTTGCGATTTTCTACAATAGCCTTATGCAAGACTTTGTCCTATCAGTAGGTGGGTGCTTAATACAACCCTGTTCCAAAGATTGATGGTAATTACGGTTGTTATAATATCTGCGATTTGGGTTTCGCTAAAAAATTGTAAAGCGTTTGAATAGGTTTCGTCTGACAATCCATTTTGATGGATTAATGTTATCTCTTCCGTTATTGCTAACACTACTTTTTCTTCTTCCGTAAAAATACCTTCAGCTTCTCTCCAGGCATTTAATAGAAAAATACGCTGATTTGTTTCACCATTTTTAATTGCGTCTTGAGTGTGAATATTGATACAATATGCACAACCGTTGACTTGTGAAGCACGAATCTTTATAAGTTCTTTGGTTGACTTAGATATTGAACACTTTGAAAGATAGGTTTCTAAACCAATCATCGCTTTTAGGGCATTCGGAGCAACTTCCTTAATGTTTAATCGTTTTTGCATTGTATTATTCTTTTAAAATTGTTCAGTGCAAAATTGGAGAATAAGGAAGCGAAAAAACTTAAACTGGTTTAAGAAAGAAGCCTCATACAGATTTTGCTTAAATATTCGGACGCTGTGAGGAGGGTTGCTCACAACCCGACCCTGCTCGAAAGGGTTAAATTTGTCACTTAGACGAATGCTTTTTCACCTCGACGAAGGAGAGGTCAAAAACGTTTGGGAAGAATGAAGCCTCGCGCTAACGGGGAGCGTTTAAATAATGTCAGGCCTAATGTGAATGGAGTAAATATAAAAAACAATTCAATCCTTTCTTGTTATTTGCTTTTTTAATTTTTTGTTAGCATGTCGATTGATATTCCGATTGCAAAAACAATAATATAGAATGTCATTGTTCCCAAAAAAAACGAAACTAATGCTTTTGCATAATTCCCAATTTTTCTTTCTTCAAAGAAATTTCCTATTCCCCAAGTCATATAAACAACTCCGAGTATTCCTGCAAAGCTTAATAAGTTGAAATGAGAAATACCTTGTAAAAAGGCAAAAATAGCAAAAATTAACATTGAAATTCCTTGTACAAAACATAGCATGATGAGCAACTCATAAAAGTTATATTCGTACTTTTGGAAAAACATTTTTAGCCAAATGGCTACAAATATTCCTGTTAATATACTTGTATATCCGTAATGTTCTTGCATCCATTTTAAAATACTTCCAATGGCTGATTTTTCTGAAACTTCAAAGTTTATTACTTCTTCTTTAATATGAAAAAAATGACTTGTCAAGGTATAAATTAAAGAAGTTATAATGATGAAAATTACTGGTTTTACAAGTCGGCTTCTATTTTCTGACAGATAGGTTCTTATGTTTTGACCTGGATTTGTAATAAGTTCTCTAATTGTATATAAAATTCCACGTTCAAAATGTAGAATGTGCTCAATTTCGTGAATTATATAATGTCTGTCGATTCTTTTCAGACTTGTTGGTTGTCCACAGTCTGGACAAAATTTTGAATTGACTTCAGTGTTACAGTTTTTGCAATTCATTTTTTATTATCTTAAAATTATGCCAATTTGTTTGTTTAATGAGTGTTTGTGAAATTCTGACTAACGAGAAACGACATGGCGATGTGGCAGATTTTTAGCGCCGAAGCTGATTAGAATTCCTGCTTTTTGTCCAGTTGTCGTATGTCATTTCAAATTTAATTTCTTTTGTTCCGTGTGTCCCAACTTCAGCCCAACCTGCTGTTCTATAAAACTGCTCTGCTCTTGTATTAAAAGCAGTACCTAACCAAACTTTTTCTTTTGTTTGTGTAAAATACCAGTCCAACATAGTTTTGTGTAACAGTTGCCCGATACCTTTCTTCTCAAAATTTGGGTCTAAAAATAACGCCCAAATATTATTTTCTTTCAAGTCGGCAATTGCAAATCCAACAATTTGCTTGTCTATTTCACAAACCCATCCTTTTCCTCTTATAGTAATAAACTCCTCACAATCTTGGTCTGTCACCAAGCCAGGATTTGATAAAGTGTTTTCTGTTACAGAATTTCTTACTATTTGAATTTGTTTTATGTCTTCAATTTTAGCTTCTCTAATCGTCATAATTTATTTTTTGTCAGGCAATTGTAGGAGCCAAATATTTGCCAAATGTTGATTGTTGCAGGAGGGTTTGTAGCCTGACCCTGACCGTCAACTCCCAAATATGCAAAAGTTTTGCAGCACTTTCTGTATTCTGCCAAAATTCCCAAAGTTCGCCCGTTTCATGGGAAATATGACACCAAACATAGTGTTCAAACTAAAGATAATGAGGGAGAAAAAGCAGATGCCTATGTCGCTTTGTAAATATATCCCAAAGATTAGTTTATTTCAAGACGAACTGTCTAAGTTCTGCAAAAGTTTGTCAAATTGGTGGTAGGCCTCTCCTTCGTCGAGGTGACAAAGCCTTCGTCGAGGTGACAAAGGGTTTGTTGAGGTGGCAAAAACGGCAGTTGGTCGGGTTGTGAGCAACCCTCCTCACCGTACCCGATGGCTATCGGGATTTCATGGCTTGGCCTACGGCCACGACGAAACTTTAGTTATTAACGGTTCGGGCGTTTGTCCAATCGTCGTATGTCATTTCAAATTTAATTTCCTTTGTTCCATGTGTTCCAACTTCTGTCCAACCTGCTATTGTATTAAAAGCTGTATCCTAATTTGTGTCCAACTTTTAGCGGGCTGGATTCTTTTCTTCTTGCCGTCCAAACAGTTTATTTCTATGATTTTGTCCCCAAGTTTTGAGTGTTTCTATAATTGGGATAACCGTTTGGGCATAAGGTTCAAGTTTGTACAAAATCTTGATTGGATAATCATCAATAATTACCCGTTTGATCAATTTATGTTCTTCAAGATCTTTCAGTTCTTTTACCAAAACCTTTGGTGATATACACGGCATACTATTCTGAATGTCTGTATAACGTTCATTTCCCGACATCATCGAAAATAATATGGGTATTTTCCATTTTCCGTTAAACACATCCAATGCGTCACGTAGCGGTATAATCGTCTCCGCACAATCACGGTAGATTGGCTTTTGTTTTTCTGCAATATCTCTCATATCAATAAATTACTATCAACTTGTAAATAGCTATACAAAAGAAAGCGTAAATGTTAAAACAGCCAAATTGTGAAGCTCAAAATTGGTTCATTTTTTTGCAAATTCACTATCCTACAGGTAAGTACTATCAAAAGGATAGTGTTTTTAAAGTACCTTTGTAGCCTCAATTAAAGATTACTATTGAATTTAACAAGCTAAAAATGAAGGATTTAGAATTGTTGAGATATCCAGTTGGACGATTTGGAAAGCCTGAAAAAATATCTGATGAAGATGTGCAGGAATATATTAGAGTTCTTGGAAATTTCCCTGCCGAACTGGCAAAAACTGTGGGAAATTTTGATGATGAGAAATTCAACACCCAATATCGGGAGAATGGTTGGACAGTTCGGCAAGTTATAACCCACGTAGCAGATTCTCATTCTAGAGCTTATGCAATGTTTAAGCATGGGCTAGAACAAAATAATCTAAAGGTAAAACCTAACAGCGAAAAGAAGGCACTAGGTTTGGGCGGAAGCCAGAATACGGCTGTACAAACAGCTCTCCAGACAATTTATAGTGTGCATGAAAGTTGGGTTTTAGACCTAAAATCCCTATCAGACAACGAACTTAATCTTACATTTTTTTATCCAGACGCAGGCAGAACAATGTCGCTTCCCGAGTATCTAGCGATATTTTCGTGGCACAGCAAGCATCATTTAGGACACATAAAAGGTTTGAAAGACAGAATGGGATGGTGAGGCATATATCCAATTCCAAAAAATACGACAATTCTTTTGAATCCTTAACAAAGTATATCATATGTCAGATTTTCAAACCACCGTGCGTTTAACCAAAAATGGTAATCAAACGCAATTAATCCAAACCAAACAAGCCATTCCCACGCTTGGCAAAAATGAAGTATTGATCAAAGTCAAAGCGGCATCTTTAAACTTTCGTGACCATGCGGCTTTAAGTGGCAACTATCCTGGAGTTGTCAATTCGGTTGTGCCATTGTCTGATGGTGCTGGTGAAGTAGTAGCAGTGGGAGAAAAAGTAACTCGTGTGACAGTTGGCTCACGAGTGTCAGCAAACTGCTGGGCAAATTGGGTTGATGGCAAAGTACTGAAACCCGAATACTATGTTGCCAGTATTGGGTTTAACATGGATGGATGGCTTGCAGAATACATCGTGTTGCACGAAATGTCGCTGGTGCAACTGCCTGATTATTTAAGTTATGCACAAGCTGCGACGCTGGCTTGTGGTGCGGTAACGGCTTGGAATGCCATTCACCAACATGGCACATTAACAGCAGGTCAAACCGTATTGGTACAAGGTGCAGGCGGTGTATCGGTGTTTGCTTTGCAATTAGCCAAATTAAGCGGTGCAAGGGTGTTGGCGATTGCCAGCCGTGATGATGATGACAAAGCCCAACTATTAAATGAATTGGGTGCAGAAACAGTGGTCGCTTACGGCAAAAACCCTGATTGGGACAAGGAAATTTTAAAATTAACCAATGGCTTAGGCGTAGATAAAGTCGTGGAAGTCGCAGGTGAAAAAACGATTAATAAATCGGTTGCCAGCACCAAAGCAGGTGGTAATGTGGCGTTGGTAGGCTTCGCTAGCGGTATGGGCGGTGGCGTATCGCCTTTGGAAATTATGACTCGTTGCATACAACTGGGTGCAACCACGATGGGTTCTCGCAGTGATTTTGAAGCGATGTTATCAGCAATGGCAAGCGTGGAAATGAAACCTGTGATTGATAGTGTATTTGCATTTGATGACTACCAAAAAGCCTATGACCGCTTACAAAGTGGCAATGTGACGGGCAAAGTGGTGATTGAGTTATAAAAAGCAAAATAAATGTACATAGGCTAATTGCTTAAAGACCTTCTTTAATTTATGAAAAACAAAATCAAATATTCAATATTAGAGATTGCATCGGTATCAGAAGGTGTTAGTTTTAAAGAAACTTTAAAGAATTCACTTGAATTAGCCAAAGTGGCGGAAAATAACCATTATACCAGATTTTGGTTTGCAGAGCATCATAATACAGATACGGTTGCGAGCAATGCTACATCTGTTTTGATTGGTTATGTTGCAGATAACACTCAACATATCAGAGTCGGATCTGGTGGGATTATGCTTCCCAACCATTCGCCTTTGATTGTTGCCGAGCAGTTTGGTACTCTGGCACAATTGTACCCTAACCGTATAGATTTGGGTTTAGGCAGAGCAACTGGAACCGATTCGGCAACTGCTCAGGCGATCCGATCAGATTTTATGCAGGCAGCACGCTCATTTCCAGAGGAAATTAGTAAAATTCAACACTATTTTGATGTTCAGAATCAATCAGGTAAAGTACGAGCAGCTATTGCCGAAGGTGTGGACGTACCGTTATATATTTTAGGTTCAAGTACGAATAGTGCCCACTTGGCGGCGGCCAAAGGGCTTCCTTATGCCTTTGGTAGCCATTTTGCATCTACCCATTTGCATAGCGCATTGGGTATTTATAAGCAGGAGTTTCAGCCGTCTGAAGTTTTAAACCAACCTTACACGATTGCTGGTGTTAACGTGATTATTGCAGATACCGATGCTGAAGCACAGATACTGTTTACATCTTTAATTAAGATGTTTTACGGAATATTTACTGGTGCATCCAAACCTTTGCAACCGCCTGTAGAGATGGATGACGAATTGCGACAAATGTTTCAACACCCAACCGTCTATCAAACGCTTAAATACTCTTTTGTAGGCAGCAAAGCAACTGTTAAAGCTGGGATACAACGCTTTCTGGAAGATACCCAAGTAGATGAACTGATGGTGTCTTCCAATGTTTTCGGGTTTGAAAATCGCATAAAATCAGTTGAGTTACTCGCCGAAATAATCAAGGAAATTAATAATAGCTAAACGGTAATGGCAAGTAAATAGGAGATACTTTAGATGTTATCAATGTCGAGTTCCGTTTCATGGGAAATATGACGCCAAGCACAGTGTTCAACTCCAAATTAATTAGAAGGCTAATGAGGGAGAAAAAGCGGAGGTATATGTCGCTTTGTAAATATATACCAAAGATTAGTTGATTTCAAGACGAACTGTCTAAGTTCTGAAAAGTTTGTCGAATAGGTGTTAGACCTCTCCTTCGTCGAGGTGACAAAGGGTTTGTTGAGGTGGCAAAGCCTTTGTCGAGGTGACAAAAACTGCTACTGGGTGGGTTGTGAGCAACCCTTTGCACGTTTATCACGAGGCGGAGCCTCGCGCTATCGGGCACGGTGAGGAGGGTTGCTCACAACCCGACCCTGCTCGAAAGCGTTAGACCTCTCCTTCGTCGAGGTGACAAAGCATTCGTCGAGGTGACAAATTCAAAATTTTCGGGAAGGCGTTTTAGTTTTTAAAAACACGTTCGGGCTTGGCCATTTCTGTGGTCATTTGACGGGGTAGGCGAAATACTTCCCCCTTCTGATTAGCGAAATACAACGACGATTCCGACGGCTGACGCGCGTGACCATCGGCCCAAAAAGCGTAGAAATCGGGGTGGGCGTGGAGCGGTCGGCGCACGTATGAGTGATTGAAAGCACTGTTTTTCGTCAATGAAACTTGTTTTTTCCACGTTTTGCCTTGATTGGTACTTACCCACGCACTTATTTCTCCGCCCGTTCCAAACGGCTGAGGGCCTGCTTCTAAGGGGCCAATGATTGTCCAAACGCCTTGGGAATCAATGTACAGCGAGCCCATGTCGTAGTTGTGGTCGGAGGTAGCTACGGGGTAAATCTCCCACGTTTTGCCGTTCCATGCCGCCACCTGCCACGTATGAGGGCCTTGGGCTGGGCCAGGGTCGGGGCCTTTACTGGTGACGTACAAAATGACGGGGTGGCCTTTGGCGGTATGAGCCACGTCGTTGATATATACGTTTAACCCCAATGATTGGTACTCTTTGACTAAGGCGTCGTTGGCAGTGGTCGCCAACGGGAGTGTCATGTTTTTCCCTTGCGCGTTTTGCCACGACTTGCCAAAGTCCTTGGTTTCAACGTAATACAAGTTGGTGCGATAGTCCAGTCCAGCCCCTTTTTCGGTATCGGGGTGCATGTTGAACGAGGTGCCGATTTTGTTTTTCCACTGCCCACTGGTCTGATAATGACCTTCTTGAATGGTGCCAATATTCTTGATTTCTGACCATTTCACTCCGTTCGAACTTGTTATAAAACCAATCGTTCGGCGCGGTTTTTTAGCCCCGTACTTCAGCACGCCTCGCTCATAATGCGTCATCAAATGGATAAAACCTTGTCCTTTTTGGTAATAGCTTTGCAGGTAAGAAAAGTTATTGAAGGGCGTTTCTTGGCCATTTTTCACAAACGTAGCTTCTATTTTATCAAAAGCGCTGATGTCATACGGCTTGCGGCTGCGGTGAAGGTACGACGGGCGTTCCACCCCGTGCGAAGTCGAAAATACCCAAATGTAGCCTTGCGCGTCGATGTTCAACACGGGGTTATCGTGCGCATCGTCGGTGGCTTTGTCAAGCACAATGGTGGGTCGGGAAACGAGTCCTGTTTGATGGTCGTAAAAGGCGACTTCGTGCAGAAGGCTAGGTTTGGCGGCTTTGGAAGCTCCGCCGTAACAAAAAAACGTTTTGTTTACCTCTGGACTATACACCGCAAAAGGGTTGTGGTTGGACGGGTAGGTTCCGAGTCCGCCGCTGTATTTGTGGACGTATTCGTTGTCTAATTTACCGATGTGATACCAAATTCCCCGAAACCCGTCATCGGTTTGGTTGAGGGTTTGAGCTTGTACCGTTGGTGCGCAAAGGAACTGGCAAGAGGCCAATGTGATGGCGTAAAGAAAGTTCTTTTTCATTGGAGGTGAGGGTTTGACCTTCCCGAAAGTTTTAAACTTTCGGGAAGGTGGGGAATATCTATCGTCGCCAGTCTTTCAACGACGGAATCTTGGTATCTTCATTCACCGAAATTCCCTCGGGAATGAGCTGAACATTAATGATTTGGAAAGTATTGGAGGGCAATGTTAATTCAAAACCCACCAGCGTCGTGCCAGGGTTGGGGGCATCGTAATCGTGCGTCGGTTGCGTTGACCACGTTTTCAGGGTTACGCTGGCGGGTTCCATGACCCTGAGCTGCACTCGTTTCCCGTTTTGGAACAACTCGGCGCTACCGTTGGTACCTATTCGTACCTCCGCAGGGGTCAGCATGGCCCAACGTACCACTGTTGGTTTGTCAGAAGTCGTAATTTCGTCTTTTACCACCACGTATTTTTGGTCGATAATCGCCAGCCCACGCTTGGCTATTGCTACCGCATTTCGATACACTGATGTCATGTCCGTAGTAGCACTCAAAAACACGGGGCGTTGGGTGAAACTGGTGATTCGGGCGTAGCCATCTACAAGTTGAAAACCATTATCGAAGGCCAACGTGCTGTGAGCTAGGTTGTTGTAGCGATACACCTGCCAGCGTTCGGCCTCTTGCTCGCGTCCCCAGAGTTTCACGCCTTTGGATTCGAGCGATTCATATTCTTGCATGCCAAAGTCCATGCTCCAGCGCTCGCCCAAGGCATCCATCACAAACGACCCAATGTCCATGTGCGCGTGGTTGACCGACGGAGAGCCCGCTTTTAGTCCCACGTAAATCGCATTGGGGTCGGTCCATGAAGTTCGCATCAACGCCACGGGGTTTTTACCTTGTCCAACCCAAGTCAAGGTGTTTGGTGCGGGGGCGGCGCTTATTTTTAGGCTTTTTCCCCAAATCAACGCCGCAGGAAGGATACGGTCTTTGGTGACTGAAGCCGACATGTTTTCAAACGCTTTTTTCTGTAAAAACAACAAGGAGGCGTCGTTGGTACGTTCGGCAAACCAGCACAAAGTAGGGTTAATTCCGCCCGAGCCACTTCCTGCATCGGAATAGTTGAAGGTTTTGCCCGACGTGCCCACCATCTGCTGCACATAACTGCCCGTATTCAAAAAACCACGCCCTCGCGACAACCCAAATTCGCTGCCCAAAGCGCGGTTGATGGCGCTCAAAAACAGCACGTTAAAGCTCGTTCCGTATCCCCAATAGCTGTAGCCTTCGGGGTAGGCGCCGTCGGGGTTGTAGTCTTCCATGGGGAGTTTGATGGATTCGATGGCACGGTCGATGATTTGTTTGGCCAATTCAGGTTTGTCTTCAAAAATCGCCAATGCGCCGTACGTCATCCCCGCGTTGCACACTTGGTTCCAGTTGTGCGACGCCTTCAACCAGCTGTTGTACTTGGGGTCTAACGACGGTTCAATGCCTTTTTTCAAAATGGCTTCCCGTAAAATGGGCAAGGAACTTTTTTGGAGGTCGTGGTACAGCCAATCGTACCCAATCGCCACGGCCATGGTCATTTCGCCTACGTCCAAAAAATGCGACGGATTCCAGTCCGAAAACTGCGCTACGGTCAGGAGTTCCGTTTCAGCCCGCTTTAAGTAGGCAGGGTTTTGGGTGGTACGATAGGCGTACGACAAATAAAAAATACGACGTAATGCTTCCCGAGATTTGTCCAGCAAACGCCGCCCAATCTGAATCCGTTGCAAAGGCTCAAGGGCAATCATGTTATCGCACTCGGCCACAATGACTTGGTGGAGTTTTGCCCACGATTTATCCGAAGAAATGTTTTTTAAAATTTCCTTTTCTTCCCCTTTCAGCAGCATGATTCGCGGGTGAGCGGCGACGTTGGTGCTGGTTGACAGGTGTTTTAGCTGTGCTTGGAGGGTGAAATGCAGGCACAAAACGCCCAAAAAGCTGAGTAGAAATGATGTTTTTTTCATTGGTGGATGCGTACTAAATTAGGAAGTCGCTAGGCATCGATTCTTACCTACGATGGTGCAAAAGTACGATTTTTTAGTCGATGCATCATCTAATGGGCAAGGCTGGAAGCTTGATAATAAAAAACACCAGTGGAATGCTTCTTGACAACTTGGCAAGGAAATAGTAGATTTGAGTAAAAAAGCACAGAGATGAGAACAATGACCGTCGGAGATTTGAAGGCTAATTTTTCAGAAATTTTGAAAGATGTACAAAGTGGTGAAAAAATCGCCATTGCCTTTGGTAAGAAAAAAGAAATTGTGGCGTATTTAGTCCCCAAAAGTAGCGAAAAACCTAAAAAAAGACCTTTGGGGCTCTTGGAGGGTAAAATGACAGTAACATTTGCGGATGATTTCAAAATGACCGAGGAGGAGTTTTTGGGCTTATGAAATACCTGCTGGATACGCATACGCTAATTTGGTTGATGACTAAAAAAGATAAGTTATCATCCAAAGTTGCAAAAATCATAGAGAACCCCGAAAATGAGATTGCGGTAAGTGCTATTAGTTTTTGGGAAATTTCATTGAAATACTCACTGGGTAAATTACAATTAGAAGGTGGAACACCCGAAAATATTTATGAATCAGTTGAGATTTTAGCCTTCGACATACTTCCTATTTCTCCCCAAATTTGTAGTACCTTTCATCATTTAACAGGTAACTATCACCGCGACCCTTTTGACAAAATGTTGATTTGGTTGGCTATTTCGGAGAACTACACCCTCTTGAGTTGCGACCCATCTATTCAACTCTACGAATCAGAGGGTTTGAAGGTACTTTGGTAGTATGAATGTTTTGTCACGCCGAGGAATGCTTTGTCACTTCGACGAAGGAGAGATCAAAAAACGTTTTGGTAGGTTAAAGCCTAGTCATTCCGTAAAAGGCTAGAAGCCTTTCGATAGTTATCACGAGGCAAAGCCTCGCGCTATCGGGCGATCTGCCCTTTTTTGTCTGCCATTTTGTTTTCGCTTGTCAATGCCGCTTATTCATTCAATTATTTTCCAATATCCTGTTTTATCACTACCAATACGTTCTATTGTTCCGTTGTTTCTAAGTTCTTTGATTTTTCGTCTTACAGTGCTTAAACTCATTTTCAAACGCTCACTTATTTCGTTAGCCGTTATTTTGTTGTCTTGCTTAATCAATGAAAATACAGTGTCATTTACAGTGTCAATTTGTGGTTTTACAGTGTCATTTACAGTGTCAAAAAGGATGTGCATTTCACGGTTTTTGAGCGAATAATTTCCTTTGAGCAATAAGTTTGAAAGAAAACGAATCAGAAACTTTTCTGTTGTGTAAATCCTCTTTGATAGGTCTTCGTAGTTGGCTCTTACCAAAGCATTTCGGAAATACCAAGAATGGTTGGCAAACAAATCGTTGTTTACGCTCTTGAACCCTAGTTTTCGCAAGTATTTGATTAAGAAAATGGCTGTTGTTCGCGTGTTGCCTTCGCCAAAAATGTGAATTTGCCACAAGTTAGAAATAAAGTGAGCTATGTGTTCTATAATTTTCTGTTCGTTTAATCCTTTGTAGCTAAATTTTCTTTCTTGCTCAAAGTCGTATTCTAGGATTGCTCTCAAACTGTCGGCACTTGCATAAAGAACGGTTTCGCCATTCAACACCCATTCCTTTTTTGTGATGTTGTAATCACGAATTTTTCCTGCGAATTTATAAATACCTGTAAACAATCTACGATGAATGGTCAAGTATTCGGCTGGTGAAAATGTAAAGGTTTGCTCACTCAACATTTCAGCAATTCGTGCCGAAACTTTGTCGGCTTCCTCGGTTCGGTCTTCGTCTGATTTGGTTGGGTGTTGTTGGTAGTAACTTTCAATCCGTTTTTTTACTTCGTCAATGGTTATGTCGCCTTCAATATTTTGTTTGGCAGTTTCAATGAGATATTCAGATGGTTTTAAGCCATCCACTTGTTGTAAGCCGATAGCTGTTTTCCAAACTTTTGCTTTCTCTGCTTTGTTCGGTTCACCTTGTCTTAAATATTCATCAAAGTTTTCCATCATTTTTTACAAATGTCGTTTTTTCTCCTAGTTGTTTATTGTCAAAAGTAGGGATATTGCCAATGGGAATTTACTATTATTGTCTCTGTTTGCCATTGGTTGTGGTCTCGTCAGTAGAGGTTACATCTAAAGTTGTATCACTTAGCGCAAAAGCAGATTGTAGCGCCCAAGACTGACAATACATCATCCCGAAAGCTTTTGGGGTTGAGGCAGGATAGAATGTTCCATGAACCACTTGTTAACGACTGAGGCGGTATTCTGCAACGCCATAATAAAAGAAAAAGGGTTTGGTGAGCACTCACCGCTAGGCTGGCCGCCCGAGTTTCGTTAAATCTCGAAGGCTTAGTTGTTGGTGGCTGGGCTTCTTTGTTCGCTACTAATTTGTTTCGTATTCAAGCCCTGGAAATTTGTCAGTGAATTTGTTTATGAGTTTATGAATATTCCCAATCCCCCAATTTCTTGCAACGTAAAACTCTTCTCCGTTATAAATCAGTTCAGGTGAGTCATTCGTTTTATATTTTCTGTATTTTATTTCCGTTTCAGTAAAGTCTTCTTTCTTTTTTAATAACAGAAAACTACAACTTTTGTCTTCTTTAAGATAATTAATAATGTTGTCATTAATCAGACCTTTTGAGCTTAATAAGTTTATTGTTTGAAGCCCAATATCTGATTTTTTAAAATTACGTTTAAATGTGATGCCATTATATTTTATGTTATATGTACTTCGGTCCTTGTCAGAAGATAAACTTTCAAGAGCTTCACGTATGCTGTTTCTTGTATCTTTCTCTTGTTCTGGGTCAGAACTGATTGCATAAAGTGATGCTAAAATTAATTTTTGGTTTTTCTCCCAAAAACTTGACAGCAGTTTTCTTTCTTCGTTTCCAAGTGCCATAATTAATTCTTGTTTATGCCCATCTGCTTCTTCATCTATTGAAGGTTGGCTTAAAGATTTTAAATATTCAGTTAGTATATTTTGTGTTCGTGTGGAAATGTTTTGATTTAAAGCAGGCTCAATCAAGTAATCAACAATTGATTGATAGTTAATTTGAATGAACGATTTACAGTTGCATTCAGGTTCAGTCAATTCTATGAGTTCAAGTGTAGAAATTGGAGTTAGATAGACATAGATTACTATGTTGTCGTCATTTTCTGTCGGGTTAAAAAAATTAAAGTAGCTATTCGTTTGGTCGTTGTTTTCTTTGCTTTCAACTTTATTTTCAATTACTAACTTGATGTTCTTTGTTTTTTCTGAAATTAAAAGTGTCAATTCGATGTAAATATCAAGCCTACCAACACTTTTAATTGTGTATTCAGACTTGATGAATAGTTTTTCTATTAAGTAGTCTTCTGTGACAAATGAATTGAAAAGGTCGCTGTGTTTAGTTTTTAACTTATCATTGCTGAATTTTAGAATAATGTCTAAAAATTTTTTGATTGGGAATTCTCCCAAATTATGACTTTCCAAATTTCCGAGTAACCAAGCAAGGAAACCACTGTGACTTATTTCTCTCCTGCTTACTCCCAAAATTTCTGAAAATGATTTTGAATAATAAAAATTCTCCAACTTTTGAAAGTCAGGGTCGTTTTTGAATTTTATTATTTCATCTCTAATTTGGTCTATGGTAAAATTGTCTGTCATTGTCTATGTTGTTGCGGTCTGTTAGACTTGCTCATAACTCCCAAATATACGAAAGTTTTGTACTCCTATTTGTATTTATTTAAATAATTTCAATATTTCATTGTACTTTAGGTATTATACTTGCTGTACCATGCGCATCTATCACTCCTGCCAAAATCCTCAAAGTTCGTCTGCTTCATGGGAAAAGTGATACCATTCACGATGTTCAACCCAAAACTTATTGAAAAGTAATAAGGGTGAAAAAGCGGATATATATTGCTTTGTTGCATGATTCGAATAATGCAGAGTTTTCCTAGAAAGAAAATTATCAAATTGAGCGTTTTACCTAATAAAATAGCATGTTTTGGATAATATAACTTAGCTTTTTATTGTATATGATTTGTTTTTTTGCACTTTTTTTAAAAAATATACTAAAATTTAGTTTGTTTTAAAGGTAATTGCCTGATTTCTAAAATTCATTTTAAAATCGCTGATTAATAAGCTAGTAAAGTCAATAAAAATTTGATAGCTATTAATAAGTAGAAGCTTGTGTCATCGGGATGTTTTTAAAAATAATTGCTATACAGCACCTTGTGGACCTTGCATACCAATTGTTCGATTTTCTGTTGATGGTGATATTTCTACATATTGAAAATGAATTAAATCCGTTAATCCTACATGGTCTACTCCCCATAGCTTTTGATATTCATGGTTTCTGAAAACAGAATCCATTTTCTTATTAATGAGTTTGTAGGTTTCATTTAAGAGATTGTAAGTGTTAAACCTTAATTTATTAGAAGCGTCTTTTACAGTTAAAAACTTACATCGCTCATTTTCGAAAAGTAATTTAGTCTCATCCCATGTCGGCTTACGGTCTTGCCTATTGCCAAAATGCTCTATTGCAAACTCTGGGTTGAGAATATAAGGACATTCATGGTTTAGGTCTTTAGTATCATAAAAAAAACTAATAACTCCTATTTGATGTGTGTGTTCATTTCGGTAAGATATGACTCTTTCTCTTTTTGATTGCCAATTTTCTTTTTCTTCTTTATTGGAAAAAATATCAGTCTCTGAGACGTGAAGATGAATCAATAATTTTTTGATAGCCTTTCGAATCTCTTCAATTTTTTGAATTGCATTTCCAGACGATTTAATAGCATCTTTTACATTCTTGTAATTCTTTGAGCCAAAATCGCCCTTATTTATACTCTCAAAAGATTGCTCAGCACAATACATATCGTCAAAAATACTATAACTGATTTCACCTATTCTACGCAATAAATAATCTGTATTTGTTCTAAATCTTATTCCGTGTGGCCTTATCGTTGCAGGTACTACATGTAGCTGCCAAAATAGCTCATATTGTGGAAAAATATTTGTTAGACCATATGTTTTGGCTGCATCTCTTTCACAACTGTCACCATAATCTCTAATCCTGATTCTCTTAAGAGAGGATTCTAAATTTAAAATGTCAATATCTGTAAATGTCATTTGAATATAGATTTTTAAATGTGGACTAATGCACACAAAGATAAACCTTAAGTACGCAGCCTTTTTGCGTAGTAGAGATTATTTTTACAGTTAGTGCGTTATACGCGATGCGAGATATCTAAATAATATAGAACAATACTAATGTTATAATCATAATATGGTATTTGAGTTGGATCAATTCAACTTTTTCTTTCTAGGAGTTTTACTGTTGAGCTAGATATGAAGCATGATTTTTGCAGTCTCTGGTTACCCTCGTCTTCGACAAATAACGATAGTGAGAGCCTCGCGTCATTGGTATGTAAACCTACCCTTCGTCGAGGTGGCAAATTTTATTCTTTGGATGCTGTGCCGAGTAGCAACGGAAGCATAAACGCGTTTCGTCCTTCGCTTTTTACGGAGGGGAGGAGGGTTAAGTATGCAGGTTGGTGGTATTTTTGGAAGGCCAGCGTAAAAATAGCCGCGCTGTGTTCGTACGATTTGGGTTTGATTTGCTCGTACGTCCACGCTTTTTGCCCTTCCACATAAGGTACTAAAAAATCAACGCACTTCCGAATCCCTTTCCCGTCGGGCGTTTCGTACTTCCAAAGGTCGATGCGGAGGTGTTCGGCCAACCGAGCCAAGGTCATAAACCCCCACAAATTCATGTTGGTGTAGTTCCACGACAGGGTTCTTGCCAACTCGTGCGGTTGACTTCCGTCGGCTTTGAGTTGGCTTGCCATGCGTTCTTTGGTCACGGTAAGCTGCTTTTCGGCTATTTCTTGGCGGCCACAGGCCAAGGCAAGGGCGACAAGCTGCACGTCGTAATACGTCCCGTGGTTGTTGTGCTCGTCGGCTTCATCTTTGCCCAAATCGCTGGTCATCAGCCATTCCATGTACGACGAAAACCATTTTTTAAGCTCTTGCTGAGCGGCTATGTCCCAATGTTTGGAGCCAACCAACAAGGCCGACGCGTCGCAAACTTTGCCCAGTTCGCGGGTTTCGATGATGCCAATGCCGCGCCCGTTGTTTATACCAGGAATCCCCTGTCCGTACTTCAAATGCGGATTCATGCGGGTTTCAGGGTTCAAAAACCATGTTTTGAGCAGTTTTGTCGCAAATTCGGCGTATTTCTCCTCCCCCGAATAAAAATACGCCAACCCCAACAACTCCGACTCCGCCATGAGTTTATCAAAATGGTCGTGGTCGGTAATGCCATTGATTTCGGGATTTCGGTCCCCGTCGCGGCGAATGTAGGGCTTCCCATCCGCTTTTGTGGGGTCGGGCCACCAATACGGTGCCTGCGACATATAATCGTGTTTATCGCCACTCGGAGGCAACGGGATTTTGTCCATCACCGAATACACTTTGTTGTTTTTCACCAATCGGTCGGCTTCTTGCACCAACTGCCGATAGGCGGTGGTTAAAGCGGGGTTTCCTGCCTTGAGTAATTGCTGGTTATGGGTCAATATTTGGGCGTCCATCAAGAGGGTTGCAGGCATTTTTTGTCCTCGAACGACGGAGTAAAGGGTGACCAACAGGAGGATGAAAACAAGGCGATTGGGCATCATAGGAATGGAGTTAATTGGCATACATACCATAAAAAGTCGTAGATGGGTTTAAAATACCTTCTTAATGGTATTTTTGATAACCGACGAATATCCCCTAATTTTAGCGCCGAATCCTAAACATCATTCCATGATTTCTATTTCCAAATTTAAGGTGGCGATGGTCGTGCTTGCTGCCGTCGTATCTAATATTGCTGTTGCACAAACCCCCAAAAAGACCTCAGGAAATCCCATTTTTGATGGCTGGTATGCCGACCCCGAAGCAGTTATTTTGGGAAAAGAGTACTGGATTTTTCCAACTTTTTCGGCCAAATACAAAGACCAAGTGTTTTTGGATGCGTTTTCGTCGAAGGACTTGGTTAACTGGGAAAAACATCCGCGTATCATCGACACTTCGGCTGTAAAGTGGGCCAAAATGGCGATGTGGGCACCTTGTATCGTGCCAAAAGACAACAAATACTTTTTGTTTTTTGCCGCCAACGACATTCAGAGTTCGGAACGCAAGGGGTTTGGAGCCAACAACCCCGATAAAGACGATAAAATCGGCGGGATTGGCATTGGGGTAGCGTCGCGTCCCGAAGGGCCGTACAAAGATTATTTGGGCAAACCACTCATCAATCAGTTTTACAACAAAGCGCAGCCCATCGACCAAGCTGTTTTTAAAGACAAAGATGGTCAATATTACATCATTTATGGTGGCTGGGGGCGTTGCAATATCGCCAAGTTAAAAGACGATTTTACGGGACTTGCGCCGCTCGAAAACGGCGAAATGGTGCAAGAAATTACACCCAAAGGCTACGTAGAAGGGCCAATTATGTTTATTCGGAACGGGAAATATTACCTGATGTGGTCGGAAGGAGGCTGGACCAACGGCACCTACAAAGTAGCGTACGGCGTAGCGGACTCGGTTTGGGGGCCATTTGAGAAAAAATCAACGATTTTGGTGGCCGACGAAAAAGTAGCAACGGGCGCAGGGCACCATTCGGTGATTAATATTCCTAAAACCGACGATTGGTACATCGTTTACCACCGCCGCCCTATTCCCAATAAAGACCGCGATCACCGCGTTGTGTGCATCGACCACATGTATTTCAACGAAGATGGCACCATCAAAGATGTGAAAATGACGTTTGAGGGAGTTGAAAAACGGACGTTGAAGAAATGATGGTTGATTAAAAATTAGGAGTAATTAAGGAGTTGCGCATAAATTTTAGTGCATTAGTAATTTATTTTGCTTCGGCGAAGCAAAACCTTTGTAGAATAAGAAATCCGTCCATAAAGTTTGAATCCTTTTGCTTCGGACGGGGCCGCCCGAGCGGAAGCATAACAAAGCAATAGGTTATGCTTCTCCGAAGCAAAAATTAAAAAATATTCTTCTGCTACTATAAATGTTGCGCCTCTACCGAGGCTACTTTGAATTACCCTAGAACCTTTTCTCAACTACTTAATTAGGAATTAGGTATCGTCTGATCCTAATTCCTAATTTCAAATCTCCCCCTTTTCACTCCTTATAAAAAACCCTTTTGACGCGTTCACTAATCCCCGTTAGGATTTCGTACGAAATGGTGCCGATTTGGTCAGAAAGATTGTAAATGGGAAGTTCTGGCCCAAAAATAATGACTTCATCGCCTTCTTCTACTTGTACGCCCGTACTGTCCACCATCGTCATGTCCATGCAGACGTTACCAACCACGGGGCACAAAGCCCCATTGATAAGCACTTTGCCAACGCCTTTGCTAAAACGGCGGTCGTAGCCGTCGGCGTAGCCAATCGCAATCGTGGCAATAGAGGAGGCTTTTTCCAATACGCCAGTTCGGCTGTATCCGATGGTCTCGCCTGCGGGTAAATGTTTTACTTGGGACACTACCGTTTTAAATCTTCCAATTTGTTGTAATAAACGCTGCTCTTGACGATTGACCTCCACGCCATACAGTCCAATTCCTAGCCGAACCATGTCAAGTTTATAATCAGGAAAACGCACAATTCCCGCCGAATTGAGAATATGACGCAGCGGGCGATAGCCCAACGCCGCCTCAAGCTGTGCAGCCCCTGCCACAAAACGCTCGTATTGCAGACGTGAAAAATCGTTGTGAATGGCTTCGTCTGCCCCTACCAAATGACTGAAAATAGATGCCACTTTTAAGGTAGGATACGGTGCCAAACGCTCGATAAGGCGGGGTAAATCGGCATCCGTAAAGCCAAGACGGTGCATTCCTGTGTCGAGCTTGAGGTGAATAGGCAACTGTGCGGCGGCAGATTTTTCGGTGATAAATTCGAGCCATTCGGCCAAAATTTTGTGGCTGTAAATTTCGGGCTCTAGTTGAAATTCTAACAACTTATCGAAGGTCGAGTGCGACGGATTCATGACCATGATGGGAAGCTCAATCCCGTTTTGACGCAGTGTGACACCTTCATCAGTGTAAGCAACGGCTAAGTAGTCAACGCGGTGAAACTGTAGCAGTTGAGCTACTTCGGCACTCCCACTTCCGTACGCAAAAGCCTTCACCATGACCATGATACGGGTATCGTTGCCAACCCGATTTCGGTAAAAGTTGAGGTTGTGGGTAAGCGCATCAAGGTTGATTTCTAACACCGTACCGTGAACGCGCTGCTGTAGGCGGTTGACAATCCGCTCAAACTGAAAGGGGCGTGCGCCTTTGATAAGCACAATTGCGTCGTTAAAAGCATTGGTATCTAAGCTACCCAAAAACTCCGAAGTACTAGGGTAAAATTCGGCGGGGATGCTGATGAGATGCGCATTACGGGCAAACGCATCGCCAATCGCAACGAGTTTTTCTACCCCTTTTTGTTGCAAAAGGGTATTGATTTGGGCGTACAACTCCTCTTCTTTTTGTCCCGTTTGAAGCAAATCAGAAAGAATCGCGCATTTGTGCGGGCGTTGTTCTTGTTGGCTTAGAAAATTAAGGGCAATGCTCAGGCCAACGAGGTCGTTGTTGTAGGTATCGTCTATCAAATAACATTCATTGATGCCTTCCTTGAGCTCAAGACGCATCGAAATGGGGCGTAAACGGGAAATTCGCTGACGGATTTCGCCCGAAGGAATGCCCATTTGAAGCATCAAAATCAAGCAATGAACCAGGTTTTCGACCGAGGCATCGTCGGTAAACGGTACAGCGAAGAGCTGGTCGTCAAATTTGCTGACCTCCGATTTCATGACAATATACGTCTGAGTAGCATCTTTGTGCCAATCTACTTTGACGGTACAAGTCTCCGAAGTTCCCCAACTTATTAATTCACAATTGGGGTTAACGGGTTTGAGTATCAGTCTTATTTCTTCGTCAATATCGGCATAATCAGCCCGATAAATCAGTTGCTGACTTTGGGTAAACAGCCGAAGTTTTTCCGTTGCTTTTTGTTTTCGACTGCGGAAACCTTCGTCGTGGGCGGAGCCAATATTGGTAAAAATTCCGATGGTGGGGCGAATGATTTCTTGCAAAGCCTTCATCTCGTGCGACTGCGAAATACCCGCCTCAAAAATGCCAAGCGTGTGGGTATCATTGAGTTGCCAAACCGAAAGCGGAGCGCCAATTTGTGAATTATAGCTTTTAGGGCTTTTGGCAATCCGAAAATCGTTGCTCATCAATTGGCTTAACCATTCTTTGACAATGGTTTTTCCGTTACTTCCCGTAATGCCAACCACGGGAATCTCAAACTGGGCGCGGTGGCGTTTGGCCAGTTCTTGCAGGGCTTTGATGCTATTGTCAACTTCCCAGATTTGGGCATCTTCAAAACTTTCTAATTGGTCGGTAAGCGCATCGGTGAGTGCTTTTTTCTCAACTACAAACTGCCGTACGCCTTTTTGGTACAAATCACCGAGGTAGTGATGACCGTCGTGGTGTTGCCCTTTGATGGCAAAAAAGAGCGTCTGATTCGGAAACACCAATTGACGGCTATCGGTCAGCAAGTACGTTGCTGAGGTTTCAATGGGTGTATGTAAGAACGTGGTGGTTGTCATTTTCAATAAAAAAAGTAATGCGCCAAAATTAACGTTTCTCTGAATCACCTTTTTGATTATCTTTCGAATAAATTACACTTTACCCAATGTCGCCCGAAAATTATCTATCTAGCAAGGACGCCACGTTGGCGTCTATCATTGAAGCTACGCCTACTTTTAAAAAAACGGATTGGAACAAAGACTTGTACTTGGCACTTTTGGAAAGCATTGTTTCTCAGCAGATTTCGGTCAAAGCTGCGGATTCGATTTTTGCCCGTTTTAGGGCGTTATTCCCTGACGAGTATCCGCATCCCGAGCTGCTTTTAGCCCAAACTGACGAAGCGCTACGAAGTGCAGGGCTGTCGTTTCAGAAAATCAATTATCTCCGCAATGTGGCTACGTTTTCGCTCGAAAAAGGCATGGATTACGCACATTTGGATACGTTGACGGACGACGAAATCGTTGATTATTTGATTCCGATCAAAGGCGTTGGGCGCTGGACAGTTGAAATGTTGCTGATGTTTGTGATGAATCGCCCCGATGTTTTTCCCGTGGATGATTTGGTGATACGTCAAAAAATGGTGAAAGCGTATCAACTGACCGAAACAGGCCGACCGTTGTACAAACAATTGCACGAAATTGCCGAGCATTGGCGCCCGCATCGCACCATGGCCTGTCGCTATTTGTGGCGCTGGCAGCCAAACGAGAAATAGTTTGGTCTGTTTTTTGAAGGAAAATTAATAAAGAAAAACTCATCGAAACTATGGAGGTAAAAATCTTGACCAGTAGTCAATATTTCAAACTTTTGATGTTGATTTACGGAGTCATGCTGTTGGGACAGGTGGGAACGGGAGCGGTCTTCTTTTTTTTAAGAAGTACCCAAGAGGAAGTGATGCAAAACAACGCCGAATTGGGCGAAATTTTCCAATATTTGATACCAATTTTGATTTTAATGCCTTTTTTGGGGTGGTTTTTGTCAAAAAGTACGTTGAAAAAATTGAAAGAAAATGACCCACTTTCTGACAAACTTCGCACGTATCAAAGTACCATTTTGGTAAAATATGCTTTTTTTGAAGGAGCCTCTTTGTTTTCGCTGATTGCTTATTTTTTGACGGGAAAAAACATGTATTTGGGCATCGCAGCGGGGTTGGTGTTGTTCTTTTTGAGTCAAATCCCAACGCCCAAGCGCTTGTCTGCGGAAGTCCCCTTGTCGCTTATCGACGAATCGAAATTGAACGACCCTGATGCTGAAGTGGCAGAAGTCCCACTGAAGGATTAAGGATTTGTTCGTACTTTTGCACGCTATGACGCGTCGAGTAACATCATCTACACCCCAAAAACGTCCCCTTCCGCCCGTTGGGTGGGCCATCTTAGTGGGGCTTCTTGTGCTGATTGGAGGCGGAATTTGGTATTATAACCGCCTGAATATCAATGGATGGAGGCATGTGTCGAAGTTGGGGATTCGCTTGCCGATGAAATTTCAAATTCACGGTATCGACATCTCAAAACACAACGGCCGTATCGACTGGAACAACCTTCGGGCAATGCGGTTTGAGGACATTCGCCTGCAATTTGTCTATATAAAAGCCACGGAAGGAACGTCATTGATGGACAAAGATTTCAAAACCAGTTGGCAAAAAGCTGATGAAGTGGGTTTGTATCGCGGGGCGTACCATTTTTATATTCCGTGGAAAGCCCCCGAACCACAATTTGAAAACTTTAAAAAACTGGTAAAACTGAAACGCGGGGATTTGCCTCCTGTGCTTGATTTTGAAGTGGGGACAAATGTCTATACCCGCGAACAGGTTGTGGCAAACGTCGCTACCTGGCTTCGTCTTGCCGAAAACTACTACGGTGTTCGCCCTATTATTTATACCAACGCCGACTTCTATCGCCGTTACATCAAAGATAACTTAGACCAGTACCCGCTTTGGATTGCAGATTATTCGGGCTGGACACTTGACCGCTACGATGATGCCAAAATTCACTTTTGGCAACATTCAAAAAGTGGCTACGTCAACGGCATTCGCGGTACGGTTGATTACAATGTTTTTTTAGGCGAAGTCGAAGATTTAAAACAACTTTGTGTAAAGTGACCAAAAATTAGTACAAATTTTCCAAGTACTTGTATCCGCTTCCCGTATTGATGAGTAAAACACTTTCTGAAGGAGCAATGTGTTGGCTTTTTGTTAGTTTTTGTAAGCCTTTGAAAAGCGCAGCACCTTCAGGTGCTACAAGCAATCCTTCCAAACAAGCTATTTCCTTGACGGTTTGTACCATTTCATCTTCCGAAACGGAGACGGGAATGCCTCCCGATTCACGCAGTACTTCCAACATCAGTGCTTCGGCAAATGGTTGAGGCACTGCGAGGCCATTGGCTACCGAAGGCTTCCCTTGGTATTGGGAGGCATTGGGCTGTTTTTTGTTCCAAGTAGCCACTACTGGGCAACAGTTTTCGGCTTGAATCGCATACATTCTGGGTAATTTGGTGGACTCCGAAATCCAACCTAGGGCTTTTAACTCAAAAAATGCCTTCCAAATCCCGATGAGACCTGTTCCGCCCCCAGCAGGGTATAAAATGACGTCGGGTAGTTGCCAATTAAGTTGTTCGGCAATTTCATATCCCATCGTTTTTTTTCCTTCTAAGCGGTAAGGCTCTTTCATTGTGGACACATCAAAGTAACCATTCTGGGCCTTTAGCTCGGCCACTTTTTTGCCACAATCGTTGATGAGGCCATCTACCAACACAAGGTCTGCGCCATATAACTCACATTCTTCTTTGAAAACCTTTGGCGTATGGCGAGGCATCACCACGGTAGCTTTGAGATTGGCGCTGGCGCAATAAGCCGCCATCGCTCCGCCTGCGTTTCCCGCCGTGGGGATGATGCAAGCTTCCACCCCAAGTTCCTTTGCTTTGGAGATGGCCATACTCAATCCGCGCGCTTTAAAAGAACCTGTCGGGTTGAGGGATTCGTCTTTGAGTAAAAGTTGCCGATAGCCGTGCCGATTTGCCCATTTTTGGAGCGAAAGGATAGGCGTTCCTCCTTCACCAAGTGTTACTTTATGAGCATCATCAAAAAGTGGAAGCATTTCGCGGTAGCGCCACATGGTAAACGGCCGATGTACCAACACCTCGGGAGAAAGAGAGGCGGGAGTGTGGTAGGTGGTGAGTAACGGCTTCTGACAACAGGGCGAAAATGTCGCTAAGTTGGTCAGCGAGTAGGTTTGTTGGCATTGACTGCATTGAAGGGCTGAGGCGTGCGATATGGAGGGCTGAAGCGAAATCATCGTCGATGTTTTTTGACAAAACTAAGACGAACATACAGTCCCTGAAAAGTCAGATTTTTGATAGGGTATTCTAAAAATTTATATCCTTCAGGCAATGTTTTACAAACAGCCGAGTTAGCTTGTTATTTTCTTCACCCTGGCGCTGTACAATATAAAAATCGCGGTGAACGTCGAGTCCCGCTAGGTTAATTTGAATTAATTCGCCGTTTTTAAGTTGTTTCTGTACTGATAAGTAGGGTAAAAAGGCAAGACATCCGTTTTCTAAGATGAAGTTTTTGAGCGCCTCCGTTCCCCCAATAATGGCTTGAATGTTTAATTGATGAATGGAAATGCCGTGCTGACTAAGCGCATCAGTAACTACGGCCAACGTCCCTGACCCTTTTTCGCGAAAAGCAATGGGAAGGGTGCTGAGTTCATGGAGCGTTCGGGTTGTTTTTTCAGCAAGTGGGCTATGAGCAGCACATACGGCCACGACTTTGTCGCGGAGCCAAAATTGATAGGAGACCGATGTTAATTTATTTTTTCCTTCTACAATCCCCACATCCACTTCGTGGTTGAGAAGCGCTTTAAGAATATTCTCAGAGTTTCGGTTGATGAGTTGTAGGCGAATATGGGGAAAAGAGTGCCGAAACGAAGAAAATATACGAGGCATGAGGTAGAGTGCTACGGTAGTACTTGCCCCTACGACGAGCGAGCCTTTGGCTTCTGCTTGGTTTCGAAGCGTTGAGATGTCAAACTGCAATTCTTGCTTTAAATGCTGAGCTTTGGTAACGTACTCAAACAAGATTCTGCCTTCTTCAGTCAGGCTGATTCCGTTGGTTTTACGTTCAAAAAACGCGACGCTGTAAAGCCCCTCCAAGTTTTTGATGTGTTTACTCACGGAAGGCTGTGAAAGGTATAGTTTTTCGGCAGCTTTCGAAAAATTGAGCTCTTTGGCTACTTCAAGGAAAACAAGGTGCGAGAAGTCTATCATCAAGATTGTGCGGGTTGAAGACGCTGCAATCTACGTCCCTTTCGTATTCGTACGGTAGCAGTCCACAAATAATTTTTCGTAGGAGCTTGTTTTTATGAACGGGAGCGAGCTACTTTGTTCTTTAGAAAATGACTTAAAACTGCTTATTTTTTTATGCTAAAAGCCCAACAAATCGTTCGCAACTACGGAAATTTACCTGTTTTAAAAGGTATTGACCTAACGATTAATCAAGGAGAGTTAGTGACGATAGTGGGGGCTTCGGGGGCGGGAAAAAGTACCCTCCTTCAAATCGTAGGAACGCTCGACCGACCCGATGGCGGACAAGTTTGGATGGACGGTACCGACGTTTTTGCCCTCAAAGAGAAAGAGTTAGCGGCATTTAGAAACCAAAAAATAGGCTTCATTTTCCAGTTTCACAACCTTTTTCCTGAATTTACGGCCCTCGAAAACGTGTGTATGCCTGCTTTTATTGGGGGAAAATCGCCCGAAAGTACAATTAAAAGCCGTGGGACTGAATTGTTAGAAATGCTTGGCTTAAAAGACCGTATGCAACATTTACCTTCGCAGTTGTCGGGCGGGGAACAGCAGCGGGTAGCCGTGGCGCGGGCGCTTATTAATAACCCTGCCATTGTGTTTGCCGATGAGCCAAGCGGAAATTTAGACTCAAAAAATGCCGAAGATTTGCACCAACTTTTCTTTAAACTTCGTACCGAATTGCGCCAAACGTTTGTGATTGTCACCCACAACGAACACCTCGCCGACTTGGCCGACCGTAAGCTAGAAATGGCCGATGGCCTTCTCCGTTTGTAGCCTAAAAGTAAAAACTATTGTTCCCCGCTTAGCTGAAGCATGGCTTTGCGAATGGCTTCGTTTTTGCGCTTGCGTTGCAATACCGTAGGAGCGGCCATCCGTTCTTTGCAGTCAAACGAAGGACAACGCTCGCATGTCTCGTTGACTTCGCGTTTGGGAATGTTGGTATGGTTCAAAAATTTAATCTTCGCCCGTACATTATCGTCCAATCGAATCCCCATCGAAACGCTTACGTTGAGGTTGGGAGTTGGAGACATCGGCTTGGCAAAAGCCACCACAAAGTATTCGTCTTGGGTGTCCATGTAATGCGAAATCTGCATTCGACACAGGGTATGTTGGTACTGGCTTCTTGACTGTAATTCAGCGAGTTCCTGCAAAATTGTCAACGCTACCCAGCGGCGGCAGTAGTGTTCGTCGCGTACGGTGTGGGGGTTGTGTTTGCGGGCGATGTGCATTTCTTTGGTGAGGTCGAAGCGATTTTGACCCGCAAAATTGTTGAAACGCAAAAAGAATAATTGGCTGATTCCAAAGTACTTAGGAAGAATATTGCTCAGTCGATAGCAAAAAGACTCGGGTGTACTGTGGAAATATTCGATTAGTTGGACGAGGGCTTCACCGTCAAATTGGGGTTGTTCAAAAAAGTGACTTAGTTTTTTGGCAAGCACCTTTCCTTTGATAATGATTGCACTTGCAAAATAGGAGGCTTTGTAGTTATTCAGAAGCTGTTCAAACGACTCTGCTTCCACTAAGTGCGTGGTATTGAGGCGGTTCTTTAGCTTCATGTATTGGTAGCCTAATTCCCGACCATAAATAAAAGCGCGCTGATTGGCATCGAGTTGGGGGCTTATCAATAACCGTAATTTATCACCTCGCGGAACCAACATCGACCGAATACCGATGAGTTCGGGATATTTTTTTTCGTCAATAAATTGAATTTCGTAAGGGTAATTTTTAACCAACAAATCCGCCAAGTATTTATCGTTCAAAATCAACTCCTCGGGGACTTGGTAGTGGGCTAAAAACTGTTCAGCTTCTTGTTCCAAATCCTCAAAATAATTGTCGTACATCTCTTGGTACGTGCGCAAAGCCGAAAAGTAAAATTGCTCAACCGACATATTGTAGTTGCGGGCAATTTCGATCAGCGTTCCGATAAAAGCACTAAGCTTGGTGGGTGCATCGGAGAGCATTTCGAGCAGGTCGGCGGGGTCGATGCCAAACAAATCTAAGGGAAGTTCGGTCAGGATATTTGACTGAAGCAGCTCCGAAATAGGTTCTAATTTTTTACTGAGTTTAATCGAAACCAATGAATCATATTCTACTTCAAGGGCACGAGAAAGTGCAATGATTTTGTCAGATTTAGGGTATTTTTTCCCTTTTTCAATTTCATTGATGTAAGAAATAGAAAGCCCCGTACGCTGCGACAAGTCACTGAGAGACAGTGATTTGTCGAGGCGAAGTTGTTTTAGTTTAAGTCCAAAAACGAGGCGAATATTATCTTGGTTCAGTGGCACTTGATGAGCGGATGAGTAAAACATGAGGAACTCGAAAACCTGGGCTTCGCTTTCCTATTGATTGATTTGGGTAAATTTAGCACTTTTTCTTTAATCACCATAGCCACCGCCGCCTGGGGTTTCGATGCAAAGCGTATCGCCCGTATCGACTTCGATGCTGCAAATCCCCGCCAAGACTTCTTGCGTTCCGTCGGTACGGGTTAGGGTTTGCTGGCCTACTTGGCCATTTTGGCCTCCTGCCAGCCCGTAAGGAGGCACAACGCGGTGTTGGGTAATGAGCGTCACGCGCAACGGAGCCAAAAAGGCAACTTCTCGGGTGATTCCATCACCACCTTTCCAGCGTCCTTCCCCGCCCGAATGCGCCCGAATAGCGAAGTTTTTGAGACGGACAGGATAACGCCGTTCGAGTTCTTCGGGGTCGGTGATGCGGGTATTGGTCATGTGTTGGTGAACAGCCGAACGGCCGTCAGCGCCTTGGCTTGCACCCGTCCCGCCGCAGATGGTTTCGTAGTAGCCAAAAGCACTATTTCCAAACAAAAAGTTATTCATTGTCCCTTGGCTACAAGCCGATAACTCGAAGGCTTTGAGAAGGGTATCTACTAATCGCTGACTAACTTCCGTATTGCCCCCCACCACGGCAGGGCATTGGGCGGCTTCATCGCTGAAAATGGGATGCAAAAAGCTGTTTTCGGGCAAACGAACCTCCACGCCTTGCATTAGTCCTTCATTGAGCGGAATGTTTTTGTTGACCAGCAAACGAAGGACGTACAAAATGGCACTGTAAATGATGGAGACGTTGGCATTGAGGTTGTTAGGGTGGCAGTTAGAAGTCCCCGTAAAATCAAACACAATTCCTCCCGTAGCGTGCGGCTGTATTGAAACCTGAATGCGATGCCCGTCGTCGAGCGATTCGGACGCCTCAAAAACGCGGTTTTTATACGGTAAAAAAGCCTGTTGGAGGGCTTCAAAAGCGTTGCTTTTCAGTAATTTCATGTACCGATGTACCTTTGCCAAACCATGCTGTCCGACCAACTGTTGTAGTGCCAATTCGCCCGAGCGAAGGGAAGCCAAAGCAGCGTTGATGTCGGCAATATTTTCGGTTAAAGCGCGGGTAGGGTAGGGAGCATTGGTGAAGAGTTCGGTAACGGTTTCCCACTGCATTTCACCATTTTTAACCAAATACGTTGGTAATAAAACGACTCCTTCTTCCACCAATGAGGTGGCATCGGGAGGCATAGAGCCTGGCGTTTTTCCGCCTATTTCGGCGTGGTGGGCACGGTTGATGGCATAGCCGATGAGTGCGCCTGCGGGGGTAAAAATCCCCGACAAAAGCGTCACATCGGGCAAGTGAGAACCGCCGTATTTGGGGTGATTGGTAATGATGACATCGCCTACGCCAATGTTGATTTTTTCGCGAACAAGCCGCGCACAAACACCCAAACTACCCAAGTGTACAGGAATGTGCGGGGCATTGACCAATAACTCAGCATCCGCATCTAGCAACGCACACGAGAAATCAAGGCGTTCTTTGACGTTAACCGAAAAAGCTGTTCGCTGTAATTGAGCGCCCATTTCTTCCGCAATCGCCATAAAACGATTGGTAAATAGCTCTAATTCAATGGCTTCGCTTTGGGCGTCCACGATGTTGTTTCGTTGTCCTACCAAAGTAACAACCACGTCGGTAGTAGGCGTGATGACAGCTTGCCAGCCTTCGGGGATAAAACTGGTGGAAGTAGTATTGAGCAATACCGCAGGCCCCGAAAAGTAATCACCTGCTTTCAATTGATTCCAGTCGTAAGCGGGGTATTTTGCTTGGTGAATGGGACTGGCAAGTTGTTGTAAATGAGCGGTTTCGGTTTGCGCTTGGATGGGGACTTTTTCCGAAACGACAACTTTGATGCTTTCTACCTCAATGGTCAGGTTGCTGGGACAGTAGCCAAACAAACGGCGGTATTTATCGTAAAAATGTTCTTCAATTTCGTCCAAAGTAAGGGCTTTCTGCGCGGCGACGGCTACCTCTATCGTACTTTCTTGGCCTTTGAAACGTAAATACAACAAAGCGAGTGCATTTTGTTTGTCAACCAGTTCCGTGCCGTCTTGCTGGAGAAGTTGAGTGCCTTGTTCTGTGAGGTGGGCCAAACGCGTAAAAAGCGACGCATGTATTTCAGTCAAAGGTAAAAGTACTTGGTGAGTAACAAGGCGTTGGGCGGAAGCTTGTCCCATCCCGTAAGCACTCAGAAGCCCCGCATCGTAGGGGAGAATAACGGTTGATATACCAAGAATTTCGGCCAATTGGCAACCGTGCAACCCACCTGCTCCTCCAAAAGTAAGGAGAGGATATTCTTTGGGTGAAAAACCTTTGGCGACTGAAATCCGACGGATGGCTTCGGCCATTTTTTCGTTGGCAATTTGTTCAAATCCCCGCAGCAATTCTTCTTCCGAAATGAGTTGTTGGTTTTTGATAAAAATCTGATGTTGAATGCCTTGGAGGGCCTCTTTGGCTTTGTCAAGGCGAACGGGAATTCCAAAACGGGAAGTATCGAGTTTGCCTAAAAGTAGGTTGACATCAGTGATGGTCAATGGCCCTCCTGCTCCGTAACAAGCGGGGCCAGGGTAGGCACCTGCGCTTTCGGGGCCGACACGTAGTTGATGCCCGTCGAACCCGCAAATGGAACCACCACCAGCCGCCACGGTTTCGATGGCGAGGGTGGGATTGTGGAGTTCGATGCCTTCGATTTTGGTGATAAATTCCAAATCTAATTTCCCATCAAAACGCGCGGTATCGGTACTGGTTCCGCCCATATCGAATGTTAAACAGCGCTTAAAACCAAGGCGTTTGGCAATGGCCGCCGCGCCTACCATTCCACCCGCTGGGCCGCTTAGGAGGCTGTCTTTGGCCTGAAAACTTTCGGCGCTTACCAAGCCCCCCGCGCTCGTCATTACTTTGACCGAGTGATTGGAATGGGCGCTGTTTTCTTGACGAAAGGAAGTGATGATGTTGTTTAAATAATCCGAAAGGATTGGTTGTAGGTAGGCGTTGACGAGGGCAGTTTGGGTACGTTTTAGGTAATTAATCCCCGCATATAAATCGGTTGAACTACTGACGTAGCGGTGGCCTTGCGCCAAGAAATGACGTTGGACAGTTTGTTCGTGCGCGGGGTTTCGGTAACTGTTTAGGAAAGAAATAGCAATGGATTCTCCAGCGGCTTTGCTAGAAATAGGTAGTGTAAGTGTTTCTATTTCAGTGCCTGAGGCGTCGAGTCGTTCTTCTACCTCAACTACTTGATGGTACAAAAGCGTTGGTTCAGGAATGGCAATTTGGAACAAATTGGGGCGTTGTTGCGTCCCGATTCGCAGTAAATCTTTGAATCCTTTGGTGACAAAAAGGGTGACTTTTGCGCCTTTTCGCTCTAGAAGAGCATTGGTACCTTTGGTCGTACCAAGCCGCATTGATAAAGGTGGAAAAGCAGCATCGAGCGGCGTTTGCGTCACAATCCTTGTCGCCAATACAGGCGCTTCTTCGTGGGTTGTAATTTCAAAATCGACGGAGTCTCCGTCCAAGTAGATGTCATGGGAAAGCGTTATTATATTGCCTTCAACCGCCGTTATGTGGAGAAAGTCGGTTTGCCCAACGATTCGGAAAGAAAAACCAACAATTAATTTAGGGGGAAATGCCCAAGACGAGGAAATTTGGACTTGATGCGAGGCTACTTTTCGTTCAATTCTACCTCGTAAAAAACTGCTACTGAGTACTTTGGTTCGGAGAAGGTCTTGAGAAGGAGTAAGCGCAAGGCAGTCGGTAAAAGTACCGCCTGTGTCAATCCAAATGTGCCACATAATGAGGGTGCTGAAGGATTAAGCCGTAAGGGCTTTTATGATTTCTTTTAAAGCTTTGAGTATTTTAAAAAGGTCGTACAGGTGCTCGGTAGTGGCATCGTAACCTCTTGAAATACAATAGAATTTTTCTTGTAAAACTAGGAAATACCAATCTCTACCCAAGACATAGCAACCATACATGGGTTGCTGGTGGTTATTGATGGCTTGTCCTACCAGCATAGCGGCCAATGTTTGCGCCAACGGGTCACCATTGGGGTCTCTTTCCCGTTTAAATTCTTGAAAACAAAAAAAAGGAGACTCTGGGTCGCGAAAACCTGAGGCAATCATTTCGTCAGGTTTGCCAAACAAGAGTATATTTTGACCTTGTTCAGTGGTTAAGACGCTAGAGATACGTCGTTCGGCAAAAAGATTAAAACGATAAGGTTCCGTAAAATTTATCAAACTGAAAATAGGGCCAATAAAGTGCAGGCTCAAGTCTTGTTCGTTCCACGAAGTAACGTTTGTCGTAAGGAGTTGCTGAAAAATGGGCAAGGTTAATGTTTCTGCTTGGGTTAATTCCTGAGTTATACTTCGATTTAACCAAGTATCTAAGCTGTCGAGCTGATTTACTTGCCTCAATCCAAAGTTTTTCTCAAGATAAACCAGTGTACAATCACCAAATGACTTTTCTTGTGCTTCCATTTTTTCTTTATTGAAAGTGTTTGAACAAAGTTACAGCTTTCTCATTTTCGTTTACGGCTAACTTGACCCTGCGTGAGCCAAAGAAATAAAACGGTGACACTTCCCAAATAAATCACGTTGCGGGAATCGACCAAACCGCGACCCAAATCGGCGTATTGTTGGTCGAGCGAAATCCACGAAATTGGATACGACAAAGAACCCCAAAAATCAAGCTTTGCCACGGCACCTATTCCCGCAAAAAGTAAAAAGCTAATAAAAACTCCTAATACAAAAGCGACGATTTGGTTGTCGCTCAGGGAAGATGCCCATAGTCCAACGGCGACAAAAACAGCAGCCAATAAAACCAAACCAATGTATGAACCAAAAACGGCGCCAGAGTCCACGTTGCCCACAGGGCTACCTAATTGATACACCGTGATGTAGTATAAAATAGTCGGTGCAAGGGTGACGATAATCAATACCCAGTCGGCCAAAAATTTCCCAATCACAAGGTTCCAATCGCTCAATGGTTTGGTGAGCAACAACTCTATCGTCCCGTTGCGAAATTCTTCGGCCAACGACCGCATCGTAATGGCAGGGACAAGAAATAACAATACAAAAGGAGTAAGGTTAAAAAACGAAGTTAGGTCGGCATACCCATAATTGAGGAGATTGGTGTCAGGAAATACCCACATCAATAGCCCTACGGCAGTCAAAAATACCGCCATGACGATATAGGCCGTCAGGGAGCTGAAAAAGGCATTGATTTCTTTTTGGAAAATGGCAAACATTATTAACTAATTACGAATTGGGAATTACGAACAGAGATCCTTTTGTTTATCCGTGTGCTAAAACTGTCGATAATAGAACACGGATTGTTATTCAAAATCAAAGGGTTTGTCTTTTTTCATAATGGCAGAAACAATTAATGAAAAAATAAAGCCTATAAGGATGGCCATAAAGATGCTAAGTGCGAAAGTGATGCCAGGCGTTGAAAATTTAGCGCTCATTTCTATCGTAGCATCAATCTGGGCATCATCTATGCCACGGTTTTCTAATTCCTCGCGGGTTTTGTCAAGAATCTGCTGACGTAGCGTAGGATCTACAAATTCGTTGTAAATGTAGTTGTAAACTCCTGCCAAAAATCCGCCAATGCCTGATAGTAGTGTACCAATGCCAAGGCCCTGGCCGTAGCTCATAAAACCACCGTTTTGGGTACGAAATTCTTTCATTGCCATCACCATGGCTGCGATAGGGATAGTCATGCCGAGCCAAGCAAGCCCACCATTGGCCACTTGCCCAGTTACGTACATAATAGTCGTAAAAATCATTGAACCAATTCCTGAAATAGCACCCCATTTTAAGGCGGCGCGGGCTGTAGTAGGTTGTTGTTCCATAAAGTAGCTTAGTTTAGTGGTAATTAATCTTGAAGTTTGCGTTTCAATTCAAAACTTTCTCCTAAATACAAACGACGCACTTGTGGGTCGGCGGCGAGTTCCTCGGGTGTTCCTTGTTTTAAGATTTTACCTTCAAACAACAAATAGGCACGGTCGGTGATGGAGAGGGTTTCGGATACGTTGTGGTCGGTGATAAGAATACCAATGTTTTTGAATTTTAATTTTGAAACAATGGTCTGAATGTCTTCGACGGCAATGGGGTCAACGCCAGCAAATGGTTCATCGAGCAAAATAAACTTAGGATCAACGGCCAGACAACGCGCAATTTCCGTCCGCCGACGTTCTCCACCCGACAGCACCATCCCTTTGTTTTTGCGCACGTGCGTAAGGCTAAATTCTTCTAACAGTTCTTCACATTTGGCTTTTTGATCGGCTTTGCTAAGGTTGGTCATTTCAAGGACGGCGATGATGTTTTCTTCGACGGTAAGGGTTCTAAACACAGAAGCTTCCTGCGCCAAATAGCCAATGCCCAAGCGGGCACGCTTGTACATGGGCAAATCGGTGATTTCCTTATCGTCGATATAAACATGGCCGCTGTTGGGTTTGACAAGCCCCGTTGCCATGTAAAACGATGTCGTTTTTCCTGCTCCGTTTGGCCCCAACAATCCAACAATTTCACCCTGCCCAACTTGGTAGCTGACGTTGTTGTTAACAAGGCGTGAACCGTATTTTTTTATCAAATTTTCTGTTCTGAGAATCATAGTAGTCTGTTCAACCTTCTTCAAATCGTATGTCTTTCAAATACAATTGTAACGTCGTCTTATCGCGAAACGTATTTTCTTCGATGGTATAAGCGATTGAAAATGGCTTGCCCGACATAAGTTTTGGGTAGAAATCGACCATGCCAAAGCCAATAGCGGTGTATTTGGTGGGGCCTTGTGGGCTGGGCTGAAACACTTCCAATTTTAAGTGCTTTTCTTTCATCAACGTCGGATTTCCGCTCATCCGTACCTGATGACTCGCAAATACGGGGGTCATGTTTTCGGGGCCAAAAGGAGCCATCTGCTTGACGATGCCGTAAAATTTGGGCGTAATGGCGTTGAGATCCAAATCCATATCAATCTCAATCAACGGGGTAAGTTGCTCTGGACGAATGCGTTCACTTACAATGTCATTGAACTTTTTGCGAAAAGCATCAACGTTTTCAACGGGCAACGAAAGCCCTGCGGCAAAGGTATGTCCTCCAAACTGTTCTAATAAATCGGAGCAGGCTTCGATGGCTTCATAGACATCAAACCCAGGGACGGAGCGCGCCGAACCCGCCGCTTTGCCGTGCGAATTGGTCAGGATAACCGTTGGGCGGAAAAAATGCTCGATGCAGCGGCTCGCCACAATTCCCACAACGCCTTTGTGCCAATCTTCCTTATAAAGCACCGTACTGTTGGCCGATAGCATCCAGTCATCTTCACGAATCATGTTCAGGGCTTCGTCGGTAATACTGGTGTCAAAATTTCGGCGGTCGCTGTTGTGCTGATTGATTTCTTGGGCAAATGCTTCGGCTTCTGTTTTGTCTTTTGATAAAAGTAACCGAACCGCCTCTTTGGCGTGCGCAATTCGTCCTGCGGCATTGATTCGTGGCGCCAGTCCGAAAACCACACTGTTGATGTCGAGTTCGTTGCGCAGTCCTGCCAGTGCCACGAGGGCATTGATGCCAGGGCGTTTGTGTTTATTAAGCTCTTTGAGGCCCAAAAAGGCCAACGCACGGTTTTCGCCCGTAATATGCACAATATCAGCGGCAATGCTGACAACCAATAAATCAAGTTGTTGGTACAAGACCTCTTCATCACCCACTCCTTGTTCGCAAAGGGCTTGTAAGAGTTTAAACCCAACGCCGCAACCCGTCAATTCTTTGTAAGGATAAGGGCAATCTTCACGTTTGGGGTCAAGAACGGCCACCGCAGGAGGAAGATGCTGGTCGGGACGGTGGTGGTCACAAATGATAAAGTCGATGCCGCGACGCTGGGCTTCGGCTACTTTATCGGCCGATTTGATGCCACAGTCGAGGGTCACAATGAGCTTAACCCCTTGTTCTTCGGCATAATCAATTCCTTGCCACGACACCCCGTACCCTTCGGTATAGCGGTCGGGGATGTAGTATTCGAGCTGTGTGTAGTATTTTTTGAGAAAACCATAGAAAAGAGCCACCGACGTAGTGCCGTCCACGTCGTAATCTCCATAAATGATAATTTTTTCGTTGTTTTCAAAAGCACGTAATAACCTCGCTACGGCCTTATCCATGTCCTTCATTAAGAAAGGGTTATGGAGGTGAGCGAGCGAAGGTCTAAAAAAGTCTTTGGCTTCGTCGAAAGTCGTAATACCACGTTGCACAAGTAGTTGTCCCAAAAATGGATTGACATTGATGGATTTGGCAAGGGCTTCCGCTTGGATTTGTTGCGATTCTGAAAGTGTCGTTCGGTATGTCCAACGTTTGGTATTCATAGCTTGCAAAGTAACGAAAATATAGTCAATTCCGTTTAGATACCCCGAATCTATTCCGAGTTTCTTAGATATTTTTAACATTCCCTTGCCAAAATAGGCGAGGGTTTTTACATTTGCTTTACGATGAATCCTGACCTCAAAAAATACCTCGCTCGACTTGCCTACCTACGTAGCGCCTGTTCATTTGTTCCATAACGAGCAAGGTAAAAGTTGCCTGTGGGTAACTCTTTTTCTTCCCAATTTCATTCCAAAAATCAACAAACTACCATGCAAAATGTATTAATCATTGGCTTGGGGAAAGTAGGCTCATTGGTGGCTACTTTGCTCCATAAGCGTTTTAATGTCAAAGGGCTAGATAAGCGCAAGCCTAGCCGAAGCTTTGCTTTCGAGGTGATTGAAGGTGATGTCACCGACGAAGCTTTCATTGAACGCACCTTATCGGAGTTTGACGCCGTCGTTTCGTGTATGCCCTACAACCTCAACTTACCGATTGCGCGGGCTGCCTTTAAAAATGGTATTCATTATTTTGATCTTACCGAAGATGTCCCGACCACAACGGCAATCAGAGAAATGGCTGAGACACACCGTGCTGTGATGGCGCCACAATGTGGATTGGCGCCTGGGCTAATTGGCATTGTGGGGGCTGATTTGGCCAAACGTTTCGAGCGTTTGCGTGATATTGAGCTTCGGGTAGGTGCATTGCCAAGGTACCCAAATGGGTTGCTGGGGTATTCTTTTACGTGGTCGCCTGCGGGGGTCATCAACGAATACATCAACGATGCTGAAGTGATTCACAACGGCGAGCGAAAAATGGTGTCGTCGTTGGATGGTATCGAAGTCATTAACATCGAAGGGCAAGAATTTGAGTCGTTTAGCACGTCGGGAGGGTTAGGGACCATGTGCGAAACTTACCTTGGGAAAGTGGATACCCTCAACTACAAGACAATTCGTTATCCAGGTCACGCCAAGCTGATGCGTTTCATGTTGTACGAACTAATTATGAAAAACAACCGTCAGCAGTTGGAAGAAATCTTGACCGCAGCCAAGCCCCCCGTCAAAGAAGACGTAGTGTATGTGTATGCCGTCGTGGAAGGTTGGCAGGCTGAAGGACTTGCGCGCGAAGAGTTTTATCGGGCGTATCATCCCATTGAAATAGATGGTGTGCATTGGCGGGCTATCTCGTGGACAACGGCGGCTTCGGTAGCGGCGGTGGTAGAGATGGTAGCCGACGGAGTATTGCCGCAGCAGGGATTTATCAAACAAGAAGAAATACCATTTGAAGCTTTTTTAGCGACTACCAATGGTAGCTTTTTTAAAGAGCGATAAAGCGTATTTAAAAATATAGTGTCTTATAAGTGACTTTCAGACAGAGAGTTCCGTATATGATTGTAAAACGTTAATAAAAAACCATTTCTAGATTCGAGTTAAAAACCTCATGACAAAAAAAATAAATCGTCAGACTGCACTTCGTGCCTTGGTTGGAGTAGGTGGAACACTCCCCGTGTTGGGGCAAGAACGTTCCAAAAAAGAGTTAAAAGAATTTCAAGAAGAGTTTGGTGTGGCTTGGCGCCGTTCGCTCGACTATTCGTTGACAATCATTGGTCAAATGCCCGAAGAACATTTAGACTTTCATTATACCCCCGAAGCCATGACTTTTCGCGGGCAGTTTGTGCACTGTATTGTATTTACTGCCATGCAGTTTGCAGGAAGATTCGACATCCCCAATCCTTACGATACCAAAAACGACTGGCAAAAACTATCAAAAGCCCAACTCATCGAGGAAATGAAGGGTTTTTATGCGTGGGTTGAAAAGGTGGTTGGCGAACTTCCCGCCGAGCGGCTTGCTCGCCATGAAGGGTATGCAGGTGGAAAAATTCAAGCATGGCGTTTCTTCTATGCCATGGAAAACCATATTATTCATCACCGTGGACAAGCGATTTGTTACTTACGCCTGAAAGGAGTCACTCCTGAAGGATACGTAGGTTGGTAGGTATAATCTTGGTATGTTAAACCTAGTAAATTGATTTTTAGTAGGTTTAATTATGAACTTTTAGTATAGTATGTATATATGTATAGTATTTTTATTTAACCATTAATTACCCATGAACCAAAGCTTACTAAAGTTTCGACAAAGAATAAAGCTAACCGTTGCGTTGGTTTTGTACGTTCAACTCGTGTTTTCCCAAAACTTAGTGGTTTGGGAATTATCTGGAGCGACAGGGAGTCAAACAAGTAATACTCCGTCAACCCTTACAACTGGTATAAATTCGGGTCTCTTGGAGCGAGGGACTGGTATCACGGTCAATGCTTTTGCAGGAGCAATGAACTCGAATGGCTGGTTTAGTTCAACTTCACCAACAACCTTGACGGAGGCAATTACAAACAATGATTATTACCAATTTACGCTGACCATTGCTGATGGGTATAAAGCAAAAATAACAGGTATTGGGTTAGTACTCAGGGCGTCAAATACAGGCCCTAACAAAGTGACCTTGCGTAGTAGTGTCGATAATTTTGCCGCTGACCTAGGGACGGCTACTGTTACGACAACAGCTTTGCTAGAAACGATGTCGTTTACAAATGCACTGACAAACCTGACTGGAACGATCACATTTCGACTGTATGGATACGGGTCGGCGGCGAATGCAGGCTCAAACCCTAGCAATACAGGTACGCTGAGGATTGGAGCAGGGGCAATAGCTGCCGACAATGATTTGATAATCGTAGGAACGGTTGCCCCAACCGTAAGCCTCGCGGCCAGTAGCACTTCGGGAAGTGAAGCGAATAAAACTGAAATAACCTTGACTGCAACGACCTCCTCTAACGTAGCGGGTGATCAAACAGTAGAGGTTTCTGTGACTGGAAACGGCATTACGAGCGGAGATTACGCGTTGTCGGCCACTAAAATAACGATTCTAAGTGGCACAAAAACGGGGAGTATTACGTTGACGGTAGTCGATGATTTTGAGGCAGAAGCGACGGAAACAGCCACAATAACCTTGGTTAATCCTTCCTCAGGGCTAGAATTAGGGACGACCTTTGCCCAAACGGTAGAAATTACGGATAACGATACCAAGGGAGTTGTTCTTTTAGAGTCTGAAAACGCGACAAAAGTTACTGAAGGAGGGGCGAATGATAGTTATACCATTGTATTAAATAGCCAGCCCACTGCCAATGTTAGCATTGGTATAACAACTGGAACGCAATTGACGGCTATGCCTGCGACCTTGACGTTTACAATGGCCAATTGGAACATTCCCCAAACGGTCACAATCAGTGCCGTGGATGATGCAACAGTGGAGGGAAATCACTCAGCGACCATCACGCATACAGTGAACAGTGCTGACGTTATGTATAACGGACTCTCAGTGGCTTCGGTGCCTGTCATGATTACTGACAACGATCAAGCATTTAATTGCCCTACGTTAACAACGCAAAATAGTACCAGTTTTGAAACCTGCAACGACAATTCCACCAACGATATTACCATTGAAACTACCCGCAACGACTTGTCAGTGAAGCTGGTGTATTTTTCATCCGCAAAAACGGGGACAGAAATGTACACGGGCGGAACGGTAATTGGAAATGCTACAGCTCCGTCGGGAGCAAGTGCGCCTTTTTTGGTAAATTTTAATGACCTCGTTTTCCCCGTCAATCAAACAGGTGCTGACGTTACTTACTACGTATATGCCATCTTAGACCTTGAAGATGCCGAACTGACAGAGGCTAGTTGTCGGCCAAGTTTGCAATTCATTATAACAATAAAGCCTCTGGTGACAGCTTCGGTGGTAATTTCATCGGACGATTCTGACAATAACATCATTGCTGGAACAACTGTAAACTTTACGGCAGTAGTAACCAATGGAGGCGATGCGCCGAGTTTTCAATGGAAAAAAAATAACCAAAACGTAGGTACGTCTAGTACTACTTATACAGATGCTCTACTTGCTGATGGTGATGTGATTAGTTGCGTTTTGACGAGCAATGCCGTTTGTGCCGCCTCTCCTACGGCAACCAGTAATGAAATAAGCATGAAAGTGACTCCCGCAGAGGTGGAGTGTGTGCTTCCATCGGCTTTTGAAGTAACTGGCGGGGGAAGTTTTTGCGTTGGTGGCGATGGCGTTGAGATAGGGTTAGCTAATTCTGAAACGGGAGTAAAATACCAACTTAAAAAAGGAGACGACGATATAAACGCCCCGATTGAAGGTACAGGAAGTGTGATTTTATTTGGAAAAATAGCGGTTGCAGGAACTTATACTGTTGAGGCTACGCGTACGGCGGGAGGATGTACAACCACCATGACCGAAAGTGTAAATGTAAAGACGGACGCCGTGAGTGTTGGTGGAAAAGTAACATTGGCGACAGGGGCAGGATTGATTTGTAAAGGAACTTCTGGTAGTAATTCTTATGAACTATCTGGACAAACAGGAACTGTGCTGAGATGGGAGTCGGCTAGTTCGTCAAGCTTTGAACAGCCTAAAATCATTGCGAATACTTCCACATTATTACAAGTCAATGTCGGTGACGTCACTAAAACCACCTATTATCGAGCGGTTGTACAAAACGGGTTATGTATCGTGGCCTATTCTGATGTTGTTTCAATTACAGTAGAACCATTACCTACAAAATTCAATGTGACGGGTGGCGGAAGTATTTGCGCTGGCTCAGTCGGAGCGGTTTTGCTCAGTGGATCAGAGGTGGGGGTAGCATATTCGTTGGTGAAAGATGCTAATGAACGAGTCGGTGCGGTCGTCGCAGGGATGGGAACAAGCTTGAGTTTCGGAGAAATAACAAACGCTGGGACATACACAATAAAAGCAGCGAAAGGGGCATGTGTCGTAGCAATGGAGGGCGAAGCGGTTATTTCGGTACTGGCAAAGCCTACCATTTCTCTAACGACTCTGCAACAGACTCTTAATGAGGGAGCTATACAGCAACTTTGTGATATAGACGCCAATCCTGTTAATAACTTGCAGTTTACGGTTTCGGGTTTGTGTGTTTCGGGGGCACTCGTTTGGAGGGTACAGATTGGTAACGGGTCATGGAGCAGTTGGTCAACCACCCCACCAGTTTCCCAATTGTCCAATAATCAACCTCACCGCTACCAAGCCGCCTGTGATATGAATTGCCCTGCTACGTTTACAAGCCCAATGGAGGTGACAATCAATCAGCGTGCGTCTGTTCCTCAAGCGGTTTCTCTAACGGTAGATGGTGTTAACGTTGCGGCTGGTGAAACCAAGGAAGTATGTAGTTCGGCCAGCCAAGGGCTATTATTTCATGCCACTTGTGCGGTTGGAGAGGTGGTTATTTACTCAGTTGATGGGGGTGAGTATAGTGTTACAATCCCAACGGCTTTGGTTGATAATCAGTTTCACAACTACCGCGTGCGTTGCCGAAAATCGGATGGAACGGCTTCGTGCGTAGAAAGTGAATCGGGGGTGATGCGCTTAAAATTGGTAGCAATGCCTGCGACCCCAACTGCGGCACTGTCATCAACTGTAAGTTGTCAAGCAGGAGCAAGTTTTAGTGGACAAACCTCTTGCGGAAACCTGAAAACGGTATGGTACAATGCCATCACGGAGGCTGCACTGCCTAACCTTCCTGCCATGGTTCCAGCGGTGACTACTTCGTATTATGCGCGCTGCCAGACTGAAAATGGATGTTTGAGTGGTAAAAGTAACGTCGTAACATTCACCGTAAACCCAGTTCATATTGCTCCAGTCGTAACGGTAAGTCAAGCCTCGGTTTGCATGGGGACTACGGTGACTGTTTCGGCCAATTGTCCCGCTGGCAGTAGTACTTTTTGGAATACAGGCGTTACATCGCCAAGTTTCGACGTATCGTTTAACAACGTAACAAAGCAGTCCTATTGGGCCAAATGCGTTTTTGAAGGAGGTTGCCAGAGTGTTGAAAGTGCGCATCAAGACATACGCTGGAATGCTTTCGTGGTGACGCTGATTAACCTAGGCCAAAGTCAGTCGGCGGTAAAGCCAAAAAACAACCGAGATGAATGGAAAAATAATTTTATTGGCCGTGATGGAGGGGCAGAATTGGAGCAAAGTACGCAGCAAAATCCGACGTTGTATTTTGTAGAAAATACTAATAAAACCGCACCTCGTTACTGGACAATCAATGTGGATGCTTGTGGCTTAGGTACAGGAGGTTCATTGACTTTTGATTTGTTGGCAACGCCAGAGATGGGCGTCGTTCGTTCTTACAATACCCATGAAAATAATGCCCCGTACTTTATGTACGCCAACCGCGACGGCTGGACGGAGCTTTACGGGCCAAACCATCCCGCTTATGGTTTTTATGAAGACAATGGAAGCGGCGGAAACGTTTATGACGCTGGACTACCGAAAGGTTTGTACAAATTGAGTGTACGTTATTGGGATATGAAAGGCTGGGGAAGCATTTATCCAGCTACTCGTAAGCCACAAGGCAACGTATTAGGGTATCAAGAATATTGGTTTAGAATCCAGTCTAAAGAAGGTGTCGGAGTAGGGGCAGTGAGGGAAGGGGTAAATGGCGAAGAGCAAGCGATAAATGTTCCCCCAATGGGACGGGTGGTGCGCCACAGCGACGCCGCGCGGGCTAGGGGGCTCTTTGTTCTCCCCAATCCAGTCACCAACATCCTTCATCTTCAAGTGCAAGATAGCAAGGGGCAAGTAGTGCAAACTACCTTAACTGACGCCTCGGGGCGGGAAGTATTGCGCCGACAATTTGTTGCCGAAACCAACACGCACGAAGAAGAATTTGGGGTGAGTGAATTACCGACGGGAGTGTATTTCTTGAAAGTATTGACCTCAGAAAAACAGACTACTTTGAAAGTGGTGAAAGTGCAGTAAGAGAGTGGGATTTTACAAAAATGAATTAACAAGGCCCGCTATGGCGGGTCTTGTTGTTATAAAAGCTCGGTTGGGTCAATGAGCCTGTGCTTAATGGCAAAAAGTACCAAGCCCGCTGAGTTGCGAGCACCCGTTTTTTCGAGCAAGTTGTTGCGATGCCCATCGACAGTACGAACGCTAATAAAAAGCTGGTCGGCAATTTCTTGGGCAGTTCTTTGTTTACAAATGAGGCTAAGTACTTCAATTTCCCGAGAAGTGAGGGTAGAAGGGATGTTATCGGTGAGCGTAATTTTTTGACGCTTGTTAGTCAGCCGATTTTTCATGGCATTCAGAAACGCCTCATTGAAGTAAAAATCTTTGTCGATAACTGTCCGAATGGCTCGTTCTACTTCTTCAGGTTCAACGTTTTTGAAAAGATAAGCATTTACCCCCAGCTCCATCAAATGAGTGACGAAACGGTCTTCGCCATAGACCGAAAGTATGATTATTTTGATAGAAGGATAGTGTACGTGAAGTAGCTTGGTGGTTTCAATGCCATTCAACTCAGGCATCGACAAATCAAGCAAGACCACGTCGGGAATGGGTTCAAAGTTTTGAAGCGAATCAAGTAAAATACGGCCGTTATCAGCCTCTAACACAATCGAAATATTCTCAAATGTATTGATAATTGACGCCATTCCGCGCCGAAAAAGTACTTGGTCGTCGGTAATGGCTACGCGGATGTTTGCCATAGAATTATTATGCGGAAAGAGGAACGTTAACGGTCACTTTGGTCCCTTGATTGGGTTGGGTAATAAACTGTAATGTACCATCAAACATACGGGCACGAGTTTCGATATTTTTAAGACCTAAGCTTTTTTTGCGATAAGCCTCGTCAAAATCAAAACCGCGCCCGTTGTCGATGTAAAGTAGGGTAAGTTGGGTGTTTTGCTTTTGAACTGTAATCTGAATTTGAGTCGCTTGTGCGTATTTAATGGTATTATTGAGCAATTCTTGCACAAGTCGGTACAGCATCAAGTTGAGCGAAACGCTGGCTTCGGGAATGTCCTCAATTTGCCAGTCGATGTCGGCCTCAGTCAGTTCAAGCGATTTTTCGCACAACCCTTCGATGGCATAACTCAATCCAAACTCTTCTAATCCGCTGGGGAGTAGGTCGTTGGATATACGTCGAACGCTATCAATGGTTGCGTCAATCAGTTCTTTGTATTTTTTGGTTAAGGAAACGATTTCGGGCGAAATTTTTGACTCAGCAGGCATTTGGCCTACCAACAAGCGCATGGCCGAGAGTGCCGCGCCGATTTCGTCGTGCAAATCACGGGCGAGCCGTTTTCGCTCCGACTCAATCCCCTCCAACGTACTGTTGATGAGTTCTTGTTGGTATTTGAGTTCCATTTTTCTATAGTTTAATTCTTGACGAAATAGACGGCGTTGGTAAAGGACAATGAACCCTACCACGCAACCTACCAGTAAAATCATTACAAACGACCCACCGAAAATAGCAAGGTATAAATCTACTTCTGATGAGGACTGTTCCATAAACCTATTCCAATTAAGATGTACAAAAGGGCTATCAGGCACGAATGTAATCCCCACGACATGTAATTGAAAGCTTTATTTTCTTTTAAAATGACGTTGCTTAGGATAAACAAAACCAGGTTGCCCGCAAAGTAGAGCAAGAACCCCGTGTTTATCCAAAAAATGGGTTGTTGAGTAGGGTTTTTAGAACTAAGTTCAATCAATAGCTTATAAAAGCATAAAAGTGAAAAAATAATCACCAAAAGGGCCTCTAATCCCCGAGAATAGGTGTTGAACTCCGTGGTTTTTTGAATAAATAAAGAGTTCAACACCGCAAATCCCGTAAAGAAAACCATCAAACTGGGCACCAAACGTCGGTCGTAGAAATACCCAAAAAAGCTGAAATAAAATAACGCAATGAGGTTAAATTCTAACACAGTATATAAATGAAGTATGGGTAAATTGGTGCCAAATACTTCACTAAACCACGTGGCAGTTAACTCCGTTAAAAGTCCAAGACCTAGAAATGCAATGACGTACTTACGTTCTTTCTTAATAAATCTGTATCGGTAAAGTGCAATTCCAATCGGGATTATCAAGAAATAAATCGTGTGGTAGAGCATCCATCTCAAAAAATCTTGTATCATTTACGTTACGGTTAATTTTTAATCGCAAGATGACCCATCGGGGGCTGGTATAAAAAGCGGACTTTTGGGGTCACAGATAGGCGGACAAGGGCGACTCACATCGAAAACTTGGTAATCACCTCGTACTTCTTTCCCCGTGGCGATGTCATAAACTGTTTGCTCTCCAATCAAATCAATGATGTCATCTTTGTCATCGCCGTCATAATCTTTAATGGTTGTGCCCTTCACTGCTGCACTTGCAATGATAATACAAGGTTCATAACCAAATTTTGTATCAGGATTGGGTTTAAGACCAATATAAATACGGGCATATTCAGAATCAGGTTGCGCAAGCATCTCAACAAAATCGGCGCGGCGAACTACAAATGCGCGTATGTCTGAAGGTTTAAAATCAGGGTCATTGGCGGGGTTAGCATTGATCCAGTTTGATACCCACGACTGGGCGTCGGCTAGGGGCACTGCTACTGATTGCCATTCGTTTTCTTGGTCTTTGGTTACGTGCGTACTCATGAGTTTTTTAAAGTTGAGGGATGATTGATTGAAAAATCTAAATATAAAGAAAACGTACAAATCTAGCGGCTTCCCCAGCTAGAATTATAGGTAAAAATGCCTGTTTTATACTAATAGGTAAAATTACGGGGTTGGCACAGGACAAAATGCCTGTTTTAAAAAAAGGGTATTTTAACGGATACGGAGGCGGCAGATGTTTGTCAATTTTGTAACGGCTTACACAACTAGGCTAAGGTCAATATCTCAACAAAGATTTACCCAACGTTATGAAAAACTCTTCAGAATTTTAAACATTAAACTTTTCACGTTATGAACTACACATTTAACAAGACCACCTTTCGGTCGTTTTATCCTGATTGCGAAGAAACCAAGGACGGTACCGCAATTGAGTACAAAGTGGAAGACTCAAACTATCGGGTTTATTATCCAACCAATGTCGTTAAAACGTCAACGACGATGCAAATGACGGTTCAGCTTGACCATATCAGGGGAGGTGCAACCGACGACCACGTTATACTTGTTCTCAATTATGACGACAAAGCCCATTTGTCGAGCGTAAGTTATACGTGGGAAGCTGGAAATGACGGGTATCAAATTCCTGAAACACTCATCAAGGCCGTCGATATTGCCTTTGACGTGGCGGGTTTACTGGGTGCATTTGAAACAGCAGGCATTTCGGAAGAAGTAGCCGAAGGAACAAAAGAAGTATTCGACGTATGTTGCAAAGCGTACAACGATATTTCCAAAATTGTGGTGAAATGGAGCGACAACGGAGGACGTATGTACTTCATCCCTGTGGTTTGTCACAGTATCATTCGTCTCACCAATTCGGTATCTGTTTAATTCACCCTTAACTTCCTATTGTCATGAACTTCAACTATAATACCTTTAGCTCGACTTTAGATACCTACGATGACGTAGATGTAAAACATAGCAGCACAAACAATGGCTGGTTTTACAAGGATTCCAAAGACGATTCTGATTTTAACTTGGTGGTAGAATACTCGTACGACGATGACCACAACTACCGTACGTGGCGTCAAGAATTGACCACGATGGAAGGCAATTCTGGAATGTTGGTTTCTACCAAAATAGACCATATTCGGGGTGAAAACCAAGATGATCACTTGATTTTGATGGCCTGCTACAACGCTGTTGGAGTGATTTGTTATGCCCAAGCGTTTGTCCAAATGAAAAACGAAGACCCCATTCATACCGACGTTATTACAACAGGAGATATCCCTGATCAAATCCACGACCAAATCCAAGCGCACATCAAAGATGATTACGGTATTAATGGAAGTACAGATGGTCGCAAAAAAATTCCACACATAGCCAAAGTGAATCTTTACAGCATGGCGGCGGCAGTTAGTGTTTAATTATCAATTGGTTTCATTTTTAATCTTTACTCAACGTTATGGCAAGTTTACAAGACAGTACCCCGTTTCAAAACGTGGTGTTTAAAGCCTCGCACAATTCGTACGATCGGAAGGAAAGCCTTTCAGAACAACTCACTTTGAAATCTCCTATCTATCAATGTGGATGTAGAGGGATAGAACTCGACATTTGGCGACACTCAAGTGATTCGATGAATGATGGGTATTTTACCGTGAATCATGCGACGAATGGAGGGCCAAAATTATCTGTTTATTTGGATCAGTTATCAGATTGGCATACCAAAAATCCTGACCACGATGTAGTTTGGGTGATGCTCGACATCAAAAGTGACGGAGGTGATGAAGGGCTTTTTCCAGATGAAATTGATAACTATTTGACAACCTATTTTGGCCGTGAATTGATAAAAACGCCACATGACCTTTTTCCAGGTTTAACAGATTCCAACAAACTCTCAGATGTAGTACAGGCACAAGGCTGGCCAACCCTTGGCTCGTTAAAAAATCATTTTATTTTTTGTCTGAGTGGCAACGAAGATTGGAAGAAAGTCTATTATCGAAACAACCGTTCGCAGCGTATTTGTTTTGCCGATTGTGACAATGCAGACCAGCTGACTGTCCCAAATTCAAGGGTAGTCTATAACGTAAAGGCAGGCAGTGGAAAACAAGCTGATTTTAATGATTTGATGCAGAAAAAAATCTTGATTCGAGTCTATGACGTGGACAGTGAGGGCGATTGGGACAAGGCAATGGGCATGGGTGCTAATATTTTAGCGACCGACAAAGTGTCAGATTCCTCTTGGGCGGAGGTATCACCACGAGATTTATATGCGGCACAAACGCATTTGTAGTAAGTAATAGTTAACCGTTTGCCAAAAGCGACTTGGAGAGATTTCAAGTCGCTTTTGGCGTCTATTGACTTCCAATGCTTATTTCAAAGGGCGCAGGTAATAGTATTTTCGTAGATTGATTATGATGTAAAATGTAAAATAGTACAGCTTTTGAAAAAAATTCCAGTTAAAGCAACTTCGATAAACAATTTTCCAATGGTATAGTGCTACTTTCCATTTGTTCCATGATTTGTTGTGAGGATGTAAACGATAGAAAGCTAAGGGAATGTCGATTCCGTAAAAATGATACTTTGTTTGTTGCAAAGTCTTGGTCCATAGCACATAGTCTTCCTGAAAAAAAATATCGGTGGGAAAAAATAAGTCACCTACTTTGTTTCTGTCGTACATGACTGTCAGGCAGCCGATGGGGTTAGAATAGAAAAAATCGTGGTATGTTATTACGGGTTTAACTTTCAGAATGTAAGGATGAATCTGGCCTTCGTGGTTAAACGTCTGATAAGAAGTGACGCTCAAGGCATGGTTATTTTTTTGCATGAACTCATACTGAATTTCCAATTTTTGGGGTAGCCAGCAGTCATCAGCATCTAAAAAAGCAATATAGGTGCCAGAGGCGTGTTGGGTGCCTAAGTTGCGCGCCCCTGCTGAGTATAATTTCTGATGACTGTAAATAAGCCTGATTCGGGGGTCGTTTTTGGCATATTTTTGGGCAATTTCAGTTGTTCGGTCGGTCGATACGTCATCGACAATCAGCATCTCCCAATCTTGAAATGTTTGGGCAATGACAGAATCAATGGCTTGTCCTAAGTATTTTTCACAGTTATAAGCTGCTGTAATGATAGAAATCATTGGTCAAGAGGTAGGGTAGGGTTGTTATGGATTACAGCTTCAAAATCATCAAAATATAAGTAAGGCGTAACAACAAATACTAGAATGACGATAAAGTTGAAGTAGCTACACATATACGTACTAATCATTGTATAAATAAAGCAAAGGCATAATCCACGGTAGGTAGGATTATTAAATTCTTTTTGAAAATGGTTAATTTTATTGAAAGTAGAAACATAAAACCACATAAATAACAAAAATCCCCAAATACCGAATTCGGAAGCAATCTTGGCGGGTAGAAATTTAACAGTAAAATGGGCATCTAACTGCATCCTTTCAGATAGTAGTGGATTGGTGAGCATATTTGGGAAGTAGTCGGACATCAGCTGTGGGAAAATGTAATAGAAACTTTCTCCACCAATTCCCAAAAAAGAAGAATCATAGAGTGATAGAAAACCCAGTAACGGAGTGCCAAAACGTTCAAGAAAAGAGTAATCTTCTTGAAGCCAATAAGTGAGCCGATCTGCACTAAAGCTACTTAGCAAATCGCCTACGATGCTCAAGTGATGAAGCGTGTATTCGATAAGAAAATAATCTCTAAGTGAATAGGCTAACCCAATAAAAACAAGACCAACCCCTACGTTGGAAAACACCCTACGAAAATTGACTTTTGTACAAAATAACCAATAAATAAGGAGACTACCGATAAATGCTACGTATCCAATGGAGGAGCTTATCAACAAAAATAACACAAATAAAACGGTTAGATAGATACGTCGAAAGGGAGGGTTGTCGTGATAAAACGAATAGACCCAAAAGAGTACGATTAGCACATACGTTGCCGCGTGGGAGGCTTCGGTAGTGGTAAGTTGCGGGCGGTCGAGTAAGGGGCGATAGCTGAATAAACTGGTAAATAAATTGGCAATGGGCATGGGTAGTAGCCCTTGAATGGCAAAAAACTGAACGTAACCAATGCCAATTGGAAGAACAGAAGATAAAATGAGGCTATAGGTCAGGAGTCGAATAACTTCAGTGGTTGAAAAACGTTCGAGCAAACCCTTCAAAAAATGGCGGCAAGTAGCAATGGTAATCACCGATAATGTGCCTGTGATACAAAACTTGAGTAGCCCCCTGTAATCGTGGTAAACAAAGTAAGCTTTTGCAAAGGTAAATAGTAGCAGTAACAAGAGCCCTAACCATAAACGTATTTCAAATACCGAAATGCTCTTAGATTTGAATTTTTGTAACCCCCAATAAACCAATAAAATAACAGTAGAAAGTGGCCTGTTTTCGTTGTTAAGTGGTAAAAGTGGAAAGCCATCGACTGAAACGAAGAGAATTGCCCACACAAATAGTTTTTCTAATTGTGTCAGTTGCGTCCGTAAATAAGTTAGTTGGTAAAGCAGTTCTCTCATTAACAGAAGTTTAACTATTCACAGCTTTCAACGTTCGGACCATAATGGCGGCCATAGTAGTCAAACGTAGATACCATGATTCTTGCCACGAAAAGTACCGTTCTATTACCTTCCAACGTTCAATGTTACTTTTCCGTATCCCTTTGGTGGTAAAACCCTCAAACATAAAGTTGGCTAAGTATTGTGGAGCACGGACAAAGACGTTTGGAGTGATGGTCCACACTCTTAGGTAAAACTCATAGTCGGCTACATACCGATAGGACGTGTCGTAGCTCCCAAAAGTACGGTAAATCTCGCGGCCAATGAGCGTTCCTTGGTGACAAATACCATTTTTTCGGTTAAAATTAAATTCAGCTTGGCGGTGTATCTTTTTGGTGGAATTTAAAAAAAACACGACCCAGTCGCAGCAAATGATTTTGTTATGTACGTCTCCCTGAACCCTTTGCACCATTTCTTCAATGGCGTTGGGTTGAAGAAAATCCCCAGCATTTAATAGCAAGATAGCATCGCCTGTACTCATTTGTATGCCTTTGTTCATTGCATCATAAATTCCCTTGTCTTTTTCGCTGACCCATTTTGAAATGCTCTGTTCGTATTTTTTAAGTATATCCAAGGTCCCATCTGCCGATTGTCCATCAATAACGATATACTCAATGTTTGGGTACGTTTGATTAACAACACTCTGAATGGTGCTCGTCAAATGTGCTGCGGCATTGAGGCAAACGGTGACAATACTTATGCGTGGATTGGTGGTTTGGGTAGGAACACTCATACTTTGCTTACTTTATGGCTGTAGTTCATATACCGTCAGGTGCTCTGTTTTGGGCTTTTTATTTGGGGTTCGGTATGTGGAAATGACAGATGTCGTATTTTGGTATATGATTTTGCCAGCGTGGTAGTTGCTGTGTTGTATCGAAAGTGGAAATGAAAATGGTTTATTTCTAAATTCTAGTGCATAAACCGATAGACAATTGCAGATATCAAGGCTATCGCGAAAGATACGACGAGGAGCGTGGACAAGATTTATTCTTTCTTGGGTATATAAACACGCATTTTTAGGGAGGACGTTGTCAAGTGCCCGAAAGTCGTCATACAATGGCAAAAAACGGCGGTAAAAGTGCGTACGCTGCTTTGTGGTAAATGGAAAAGGCCGTAAATTGTACAAATACAAGTACGTCATGCCAAGATAGGGAAGGACAGCTACAAAAATTAAGCCTGCTTTGAGGTAAAAATTTGTTGGTTTTATAGCCCATTGTGGCAGAGAAAGTAGGGTTGCTATAAAAAAACACAACGGTAAATTTCCCCAAAAACGTGGGCTATAAAGCAAATCGAATTTGTACAAAATCAATAAAAATAAAATGGATATGAGGTACATTTTGATTTTATCACGCCAAGGGTAATTACTCCAGCCAAACACAATAAATGAACCCAAAACAAGGTATGGAAAGTGCAGCAGTGCCGTTTGGGTATGTTCTAAAAATGTAGGAGTATTAACAACTTCAGCTTGTAAGGTTGAAGTAAGTAAGTGCTTGTCTATGAGCGTGGTGTCAAAGTACTGGGATAAAATTAATCCAAAAGGTGAATGGGTTTGTGCATAAGTCCAGACGACGATAGGTAGGTAAAATATCAGTGTTGGCCAAAGGAGTAGCAGCAGATTCTGAACAGAAAATTGTTTTTGTTGATACAACTCAAAGATTGCTGCTAAACCAATCAACGCAGCATAAGGGGCAAGCGACATTTTGGCGCCAAGAATCGCAGGCAATAACAAACCGATTCCGCTAAGGAGGCTCTTAACTGATAATGTTTTGGAGAGTCGAGTAAAATTGAGTGTGAGATAAAAGGCTGAAAATGCAGCTAAATCCCCAAAATGATGGCTTCCTGCGGAAGTAAAAACCAAGCGATACATGCCTAAGCAAGACAAAGATAAACCTACGCTTATCCAAAACACAGGTGTTCCTGCTTGACGCATCCATTGGTATATTGACCAGAGAAATAATCCCAAAAAGCAAAAACTTACCACATTAGGAGCATCGGTAAACCCAAGACTGACAAGTGGAACTTGCGAAAAATTGTAAATAAGATGCGGTGGAATAGCGGCTTCCCAAGGTTGGCGATAAAAAATAAGCCCACCATCCATAAAAATTCGTTGCGCAACTAACTGATGATAAAACAGTTCGTCAATTTTGGTAGAAGGCAACAAGGCGTATAAGAAAATGGGTAGCAGACAAATGAAACCAACGCCAGCTAAAATCAATTTCGGGGTTGAAAAGGTAATTTTGGCCGTTTTAAAATAAAAACTAAAGCGAATTACTGAATATGCAAGACCTGCCGCGAGCATCCCATACAGGACTTTGAGCGAAAGAGGAGTTAGCCAAAAACCAAACGCAAGAAGCTGAATAATAAGGCTTAGAACTAAAAAGCCTAAAATGGCCGCAATTATTTGTTTTAATGGAGTAGGAAAATAAAACCTAAACAAATCCAAAAAAGCCAAGCCCCAGCCATAAACTGCTCCAAAAAATGCCAGCCCAACCAAAAAGTTGGTCAAAAAAAAGTAGTGATCAAGGTACAGGAAAGAGGGCATGGAGGCTTTATTCTTTTCGCGCGATGAAACTGTACAATTTCCCAGACAAACGTTCTTGTCGGAACATCAATGCCTGCCAACCAATATCGACAAGCCATTGCTGAGTTGCAAAAGTACGACCTATTTTGTTGCCAATGAGGTCTGCAAGGCGCTTTTTATTCCAAGGGTCGTAGTTGATGACCGACTGAGATGGGCTCAAATCTTCCAAAATTTGCATAGATGCTTTGGCAAAAGCCTCGCGGTATTCGGTCAGGCGGAAGGCGTTTTCTCCTCCATAAAAACCGTGCAAAGGGTGTTTTTTTAGGAAAATTTGCTTGTCGTACGCATCTTTAATGACGTGATCACGGGTTGTGAAAAGCAGTCCTTTTGATAGAAGTACCCGCGCTGCTTCTGCCAAAAATTTGGGTAAATGATGGGCATGGTGCATCACTTGACGACCATAAACGATGTCAAATGTCTGATTTTCAAAAGGTAATTCTTCACCAAATGCTTCGACAATTTGTACATTTGATAATTCATAAATAGCTACCAACGTTTTGATAGCCCCACTTCCCACCATTGGGCTTGGATCGGGTTCAAGAGCAACGACTCGAAAGCCTTCCAACGCAAAAGCAATACTTGCGATGCCATTGCCAGCGCCGATGTCTAAAAGATATGGGTTAGGAAGGGGGCAATAATGCCGAATTAAACGCAATGTTTCTTGAAACTCAGCACTGTGACGAAACCGTTCTACATTGACACCCAATTCGGGGAGAATGTAGGTATTGGCTACAATCTCGGCAAATTCTGGGTTTTTCTGGATGTATTCGATGGTTTCGTGCCAAGTCATGTGTCGTTACAGAAATTTGATTTTATTAAGCGCAAAAAACGTCATTTTGAGCAACAACCACCCGTGTTTGAAGCGAGAAATGTTGGTTTCGCCGTAGGTTCGTGCCCGATAACGGATCGGAACTTCAATAAATTTGAGGTTGAGTTTCGCAGCTCCAAAAATCAGGTCAAAGTCGCCGAATGGATCAAAATCACCAAAATAAGAACGGTTGGCCGCAAGTTTGAGGTAGTTTTCGCGCGTCATCACTTTCGTGCCACAGAGCGTGTCTTTCAAACGTTGACCCAACAGCCAAGAAAAAGCAATGCTAAAAAACTTGTTGCCCAGTAGGTTAAGTGTTCGCATGGCTTCTTTTTCCATCGGATACACCAACCGAGTGCCATTGATGTATTCTCCTTTGCCCGTTGCGATTGCTTCAAAAAATTTAGGTAAATCTTCGGGGGGAACAGTCATGTCGGCATCCAAAATCATCAGAACGTCGCCCGTAGCTACGCTGTATCCTTTCCGAACGGCATCTCCTTTCCCTTTACCTTCTTGTTGAATCCATTTTAGGGGAACCTGACCCTGATATTTTTGGCAAATCCGTTGAATTTCTCCCCAAGTATCGTCGGTCGAATTGCCTTCTACGAAGATTATTTCGGTTTCCTTCCCCATCTTGGGTGTGCGCTGCACCAGTGCTTCGATATTCCCTTTTTCATTTCGGGCAGGAATCACCACGCTTACGGTCATCTCTTCAGCGGCTTTGAGCGGTTTTTTGACACTTCGGGCGACTAAAAATGTGACCAATCCAAAGAAGTTAAACAGGGGTAAATTGCCAACGTATTTGTTCAAAAACCACGACACCAAAGGAATATATCGAGGGAAAATAATTTTTTTGGTTTGGCGGACAACGTCAAAATTTGCCAATGTCAACAAGTTAGCTATATCGCTAATATCGAGCCAATTTTGACGTTTTTGGGGCATTTTAAGTCCAATAATTTCGGCAAAACGTAGGAGAGGTAACCAGAAAAAATTGGTATAACTAATGATAACTCGGGTTTGGGGAGAGCATACTTTTTGGACTTCCTGAAAAACTTTTTGCACATCGCTAAAATACCCAATGGTATCGCTAATAATCACATAGTCAAAGGTTTCAGTAAGTTCGAGTGCTTCGGCATCCATGTGAAAATAGTCGTGCTGACCACGGTGTTGGCGGGCGTATTCAATCATATCTTTCGAGGAGTCAATACCAACGCCACGGCTTGGTTGGAGCTTTTCGAGCAAATACCCCGTGCCACAGCCTATTTCTAAAATAGAGGCATTGGAAGGAATGACAAATCGAAGATATTGAATGAGGCAGGTATAATAGTAACGATTTTGTCGTATCCACTTCTCGCGTTCTTCGCCACTCATTTGTAGTGTTGATTGTACCATACAGCGTCTGCTAAAATCAAAAATTGAGGGTGCGGTACGGTAGTATAACCCTCTTTTTTGGGGAAAATGTATTTTTTGTTCGTTTTAAGGTCTTTTTTCTCGTAAATATACAAATATGGTCGCGTCAAAATGCGCAAATCATAACTCCATTCGTTGGCATATACATTCTGAAAAATCCCTACATACTCAGCGGGGCATACTATTTCGCAGCCTTTGGGGAGTTTTTGGGCTAGTTCGTACAGTACCTTTGCAGGGCTTTGGGCATAGGGTTTTGTACCAAGTCGATTGTTATGAATAAACAAGAAATTCTTTTTGATACTAAACATCTGATCGTGAATCGACGAGTCATTGCTCACGGCCATCGGGGTGATAAAAAACTGAAAAAGCCCAGTCCAAAGCAGCCATTGGCGTTGGTTGGAATGGGGTTGAAGATTGGCTTCGACCAGCCGAATGGTCATAAAAACGTAACAACTCATCATAAATGCCCACCAGCTTCCGACGCGTGCAGGGTAGCGGATGCTCATGTTGGGGTCGGGGAAATACAACATGCCTTCCACAAAAAAAACGGTGAGTAACACAAAGCAAAACCCTAAAAATACGCCGATGATTACTTTGGGTTGAGGAATAACCCGCCACCAAGGAATGAAAAATAAACAAGCAGCTGCCAAAGATACACTCGAAAAAAAAGCGACTAAACCGATGTAAACGACCGTCATTGAGATAGATGCTTTTTTCTGAATTAACAAAACAGCTTGCCCCAATCGACTAGGGTGAGGGCCATTGAGGTAGGACAACCACCAAATTCCTGCGGCAAAAACAACGATTGAAATTCCAACGATGAGGTAGTTGTTTCGGTTAAAAAAATAACGAGGCCATTTTTGGGTCGGATGTTGAAGAAGATTTGATAATACCGAAGCAAATAGCATTACCCCACAGAGCAAAACCACCGCAGTTTCTTTGATTGAAAGAACCAATAACCCCCAAAAAACGACTTCTATCCATTTGCGCCTTGCTAAACTGAGCGAAAAGAGACCTAAAAGGGGTAAAAAATATTGTTCAGGATGCCAACCATAGTTGTCCAAATATACGTGATAGGCAAGTGGCCCTACGCCAAAAAGAATGATAATAAACCAGTCATTAAGCCAATACCTTGTGCGGATACTACGGTAAAATTTGAGAAAAAAAGTAGCTAAAAGTCCCAAATAGATAAGAAATAAGCCGTAAAGCCCCGTAAACTTAGTGACAAAGCCTGTCAACAATATAAAATAATAATTGTGGTGAAGCCAGTGAGAACCGTAGTAGGTATCAAACAAAATAGGGCGTCCTTCCAACCAGCCACGGCTCAATTGGAGGGCTATCAGTCCATCAACGAAATTTTCATTTAGGTACTGAAATTGATACACTTTTAAATAAAACCAGCCCAAAAGTATCGCAAACGGAAAGCCAACAATGAGGTAGTTGAGAAGTTTACGAAAATTGGATAACGGCATTGATACAAGAGCTTAGGCGATAAAAAAGCGAATCTAAGTGTTAATCTTGAAAGATTTGTACAAAGGTATTCGCAAATGTTGAAATACGCTGTTCAAAATCATCAAAGGTTGGTTTTGGCGCAATAGAATTGTCCAAAAATCCTTCCATTAACGCGATTAATCCGTCAACATCATCGGGAGAAAAATAAAAGCCACGTTCTTGCATTTGTTCTTGGTGAACATCAATGTCCGACAAAATTAACTGAACTTGAAGCGTTTTGGCATCTTCTACAACGGTACTCCAACCTTCAAATTTGCTTGGCTGAACCACTGCAATCGACTGACTCATTAAGTAAAGCTGATGTGTCCGAGGAATAACTCCAAGAAAACGAACGTACTCTGACAGCCCTTTTTCGGTAACAAAATCTTTGAGTCCTTGTACAAAATTGGTGACTTTGTAATCTTCTTCTTTTCCCGTAAAAACAACAATAAAATCGTTTCGACGTTGCTTGAGTTGCTCAAGGGCTTTTAGGACAACCCAGTGATTTTTATGGATATAGAATTGATTAGAAACGATGAAATAGCGTTTTGGAACTTGATAAAGCGCCGTAATTTCGTCAAATGACAAATGCTGCGGACGCTCAACTTGCGAAACAAATCGCAAAATATGAACGGGCAGGCTGGCAGGAACGTCATAGAAACGCTTGAGGTGATTGTAAGCGTCTTGGCTTGACAATACCAACGCATGAGTGCGTTGCAACAAACGCTTTACGCGGAGCTCGCGAAAAAAAATATTGATTTTGGAAAAATACTCGGGGTAAAATCGGTGCTGAAAGTCAGGGAACCATGAAACTACCTTACTCGAAAGCGCAGGTTTTCCCAGTGGAAAATCCATGAGTGGATAGATGCCTTTGAGCTGATATTTTTCGATAATATCTCCAATGAAAAAATTCTTACGCGAAAGCCACGATTTTACGTAATTGAGGTAATTGTTGGCTGGAGCTTTATGATAGATGTAGGTAACGTAAGGGTAGGAGATAAGGGCGAGCGAACTTTCAACTTTATGGTCGTAAAAGACAAAAATATGAGGGCGACGCACGTCGGGGAGGCTGTTCAATGAATTGATGATGTTGATAAGGTAATAATGACCTCCAATCCAGTCGGCAGCAAAGTAGGTAAACAATATTCCGATGCGGGTTCGATTCGCTAACTCCATTCTATCTTTATTTTGACGACTAGGTTTGGAAGTCGTACATTTTTGCCAAAATATCCTTCAGCGCATCTTCAATGGTGAAAAATAGTTGGGTATTAAACTCCGTCAATACTTTTTGATTATTACCAATTTGGCTTATTCGGTCGTATTTTCTAATCTTCTCAGGGTCTATCTCGATTGAGATGGGTTTGTTCATCAACACCCCAATTTTTTCGACAATTTCCTCAACTGAATATTCGACTGATGTACAAACGTTATAGACTTTCAACCCTTTTTTGGGAGCAGAGGTGGCCATCAACATGAGCAAATTGGCCGTATCTTCTACGTGAATATAATCTCGACGGCTTTTTATGTTTCCAAGCTTAACAATCGCATTGCTTTCTTCGGGGTCAATTTGCCGTAAAATATCGGGAATCAAATGGGCATTTGGGTCATTGGCTCCAATGGTATTAAACAAACGTGCAATGCAAACATCGGCTTCGGTACGCTGCTGATAGAATCGAATCTGTTTCTCATTCGTAAATTTCGACAAAGAGTAATTATCAAACGGATCAACAGGCGTTTCATCCTCATTCAAGATGGGGAAGTCGGGTGAATACACCGCACCTGTGGACGCAAACACCAATTTAGAAACCTGGTATTTCTCCATGCAAAGCAAGAGATTTTCGGTGCCGATGACGTTGACGTCAAGCGCATAATTGCGTTCAATTTCACAAGTGGGAACGTGGTGAATGGCCGCCAGATGCACAATACAGTAAGGTTTGTGGGTTCCAATAATTTCATCTAATGCCGTGGCATCCCTGACGTCGAGGTTATAATTGACAACATTTGGTAACTGGACAAATGGAAGATTACTGGTCAAATTATCAATCACAACGACTTGAAAGCCATTTTCAGACAGCATTCTTACCAACCGACTCCCGATAAACCCTGCCCCTCTGTCCTGCTCCCCTAAGCCGCAACCGCTTTAAAGTAGAGATTTTGATTTTTGTCAATAAACTGTTGTGGGGTTAAATATCCCAGTGCTGAATGCGGTCTATCAAAGTTATAACTGTTCCACCAGATG
>Ga0209794_1000261_pt1 | contig 104831 bp, 91 predicted proteins | sample EBPBio232013_DNA_FD_185869 | JGI IMG/M metagenome (GOLD analysis project Ga0209794, IMG submission 185869) | Wastewater treatment Type I Accumulibacter community from EBPR Bioreactor in Madison, WI, USA - Reactor 1_5/23/2013_ DNA (SPAdes)... | ecosystem: Engineered > Bioreactor > EBPR >...
AGCTGTCACAGCGACATGAGCCTTCGCGAGGCGCGCGCCGAGGCGGTGCGGCTTCTCGAAAAGGTGCGCATTCCCCATGCAGCGAGCCGGTATGATGAATATCCGCACCAGTTTTCCGGCGGTATGCGCCAGCGCGTGATGATCGCCATGGCGCTGGCCGCCAGTCCGCGTCTGCTGATCGCCGATGAGCCGACCACGGCGCTCGACGTGACCATTCAGGGCCAGATCCTCGATCTCATCAAGACCTTGCAGGACGAAGAGGGCATGTCGGTTCTCTTCATCACGCATGACATGGGCGTGGTGGCGGAAATGGCGGACCGGACGGTCGTCATGTATCGCGGCGAGGCGGTGGAGGCCGATACGACTGACGACATTTTCCACCGGGGCGAACATCCCTATACGCGGGCGCTGATTGCCGCCGTGCCGAAGCTTGGCGCCATGCAGGGCCGCGCCTGGCCCGCCACCTTTCCGACCGTTGATCTGGCCACGGGCCTTATGAACCCGGAACGCGACATGGTGGCGACGGTGGAAACGCAAAGGCCGCCAGTGCTGGAGGTGAAGAACCTCAGCACGCGGTTTCCCGTGCGCTCCGGTCTTTTCGGGCGCAAGAGCGGGGCGATCCATGCGGTGGAAGACGTTTCCTTTTCGCTTCTGGCCGGGGAGACGCTTTCGATTGTCGGGGAATCGGGCTGTGGAAAGTCAACGGTTGCCCGGTCCATCACGCGGCTTGTGCAACCGACCAGCGGTTCTGTGCGCGTCGACGGCATGGACGCCATGGCGCTGAAAGGCGAGGGGCTTCGCGCCATGCGCCGCACGGTCCAGATGGTATTTCAGGACCCGTTCTCAAGCCTCAATCCGCGCATGAGCGTGGGGGCTGCCGTGATGGAGCCCTATCTTGAGCACCGGCTTGGCTCGTCGGCCGAGGCGCGCGACAAGGCGGCGGGACTGTTGGGGCGGGTTGGCCTCTCCGCCGATATGATGGAGCGTTATCCGCACGAATTTTCCGGTGGCCAGCGCCAGCGCGTGGCGATTGCCCGGGCGCTGATGCTCGACCCCAAGATCATTATCGCCGATGAGGCGGTGTCGGCACTGGATGTGTCGATCAAGGCGCAGGTCTGCAATCTGTTGATGGAGTTGCAGGACAGTCTCGACCTTGCCTATCTCTTTATTTCGCATGACATGGCGGTGGTGGAGCGGGTCAGCCATCGCGTCGCCGTGATGTATCTGGGCGAGATCGTTGAGATCGGGCCGCGTGCGGGGGTGTTTGAAGATCCGCAACATGCCTATACCCGCCGGCTGATGAAGGCGGTGCCGGTGCCGGACCCGGCGCGGCGGCACCTTCACCGCAACATTGCCGTCAGCGAAATGAAGAACCCCGTGCGCCCCATCGGCTTTGTTGCGCCCAAGCGTCGTTACACCGAGGTATCGCCCGGACATTTCGTTCAACTGTCAGAGGAGCAGGCGGCGCTTGTCGCCTGAAGAAGCATGCGCGTTGCCCTTTACCAGATGCAGGCGGCTCTCGGGGCGGTCGAGGCCAATCTCGCCAAGATCGAGATGGCGGCGAGCGCGGCTTCTGCCATGGGTGCCACATTGCTGGTGACGCCGGAAATGTCGATCCCCGGCTATGCACTGGATGCCCAGACCTCTCGCTATGGCGAACCTGCGGACGGGGCCTCCATCCAGCGGCTGAAGGCCATTGCCGCAGCGAAAAACATGGCGCTGGTGGCGGGTTTTGCAGAGGCGGCAGACGGGGTGATCTACAACAGCGCGGTTCTGGTGAGGGCCGACGGCACGACCGAAATCTATCGCAAATGCCATCTCTATGGTGATCTGGAGCGGCGCGCTTTTCGCGCTTCCGACGCTCCCGCCGCCGTTTTCGAGATTGGTGGCATGAAGGCGGCGATGGTCATCTGCTATGACGTGGAGTTTCCCGAACATGTGCGCGCGGCAGCGCTTGCGGGTGCTGAATTGCTGATTGTGCCGACCGCGCTTGCCGCGTCGATGGCCAACCGGGTGATCCCCGACAAGGTGGTGCCCGTCAGGGCCCTCGAAAATCAGCTTTTTGTGATCTATGCCGATCTGACTGGTTCCGACGGTGTTTTCGACTATGAAGGCCATTCGGTGATCTGTTCGCCGGATGGCGGACATCTGGCGCGAGCCGGGCAGGGCGAGGCGCTTCTGGTGGCCGATCTTGATCGCAGTCTTTACAGTGCGGCCATGGCGGAGTTGCCCTATCTTGCGGAGCGTCGTCCCGAGCTTTACGCAGCGGTCGTCCAGCCGGTGAAGTGAAGTCTTTGACGGGCCAATGTACCGCGCGTGGAACCGGAGTCTTGATGAACGATACAGGCATGGATGAAGGTTCGCAGGCGGATGCGGACGCGACGGTCCGGTTTTCCGATATTCTGATTGAGCTTGCCCGCGATGAAAGCCGTGAGCGCGTTTCGGTCGGTGATCTTTTCCACCAGTTGGGCGATCGCGCCTATGGCGCATTGATGCTGACCTTTGCGCTGCCCAACATCGTGCCGACGCCGCCCGGAACCTCGGCCATTACCGGAACACCGCTTGTCTTTCTTTCAGCCCGGCTGGCGCTTGGCCTTCAGCCGTGGCTGCCGGGCTTCATCCTCTACCGCTCCATGGCCCGCAGCGATTTTGCCGTGGTGGTGAACCGCGTCATGCCGTGGCTCATGCGCACCGAAGCGCTTTTGAAGCCGCGCCTTTCCTTTCTGACGGCCCGGCGTATGGATCACCTGACGGGGTTCGTCTGCTTCTGTCTGGCGGTGGTCCTGGCGCTACCGATCCCGCTTGCCAATATCCTGCCGGCGATTTCGATCTGCCTGTTTTCGCTGGGGCTGATCGAGCGCGATGGCGTTTTCACGCTGGCGGGCTTTGCGGTTGCCATCGCGTCCATTGCGGTCGCGGGCGGTGTGATCTTTGCCTTCTTCAAGGCTGCGGTCTTCCTGCTGGCGCGGCTTATCACCTGACGATCTCTTGTTCTTAAGGCGCTGAAACCCTAGATCAAAGGCGATCGACTGAAGGACGACCTGCCGATGATTTACGATTCTGCCCGCCTTGCATTTTTGAACCTTCTGGCACCTGAAACGCGCTCGGCGTTCTGGAAATCGCTGGGGCTGACCGTGCTGGCGCTCGTTCTTTTGTGGATCGGCCTGCGCGAAAGCTTTGTTCTGGTGGCGCTGCCCTGGCTTCAGGCCTTCGTGCCGGACCTGCCGGATTGGGCGGGGTGGCTTGGCTTCGTTCTGGCCATTTTCGCAAGCCTCGGTCTGGCGCTGGTGCTGGCGCTTCTGATTGCGCCAGTCACGGCGTTGATTGCCGGTCTCTTCCTCGACGATGTGGCAGACGTGATCGAAAAGCGCGACTATCCGAACGAACCGGCAGGCCGCGCCATGCCGCTCGGGGAGGCTCTGGTCGCATCGCTCAAGTTTCTGGGTGTCGTCATCCTCGGCAACATCGTGGCGCTCTTCCTGCTCCTCGTGCCGGGCGTCAACATCATCGCCTTCTTTTTGGTGAACGGCTATCTGCTCGGCCGGGAATTCTTTGAATTTGCCGCCATGCGCTATCGCACGCCTGCCGAGGCGCGCGCTTACCGGGTGCAGAACCGTGGCCTTGTGTTTACCGCCGGTCTGGTGATCGCGGCCTTTCTGGCCGTGCCGATCCTCAACCTCATGACGCCGCTGTTTGCGGCAGGACTGATGGTTCACTTGCACAAGAAGCTGTCGCGGCGCGAGGCGTTCACGCCGGTCTGACCATGATCAGATGATGACCTGCGGCGGCAGTTCGACAAGCGTTGCCGGAACGTCGCAGGTCTTTTCCGGTGACTTGCAGAGGTCGGCGATCACGCATTTCTCGCATTCGGGCTTGCGCGCCTTGCAGCAGTAACGCCCGTGCAGGATCAGCCAGTGGTGGGCGTGATAGAGATAGTCCTTCGGGATGATTTTCATCATCTTGTCTTCCACCTCGTCCGGGGTTTTGCCGGGGGCGAGAAGCAGACGGTTGGCGATGCGGAAAATATGCGTATCGACGGCGAGCGTCGGAATGCCAAAGGCCATGGACATGACGACATTGGCCGTCTTGCGCCCGACGCCCGGCAGCGTCACCAGTTCCTCCCGCGTCTTCGGTACTTGGCCGCCGAAATCGTCGATCAGCTTTTGCGAAAGGGCGATGACGTTTTTCGCCTTGTTGCGATAAAGGCCGATGGTCTTGATGTAATCGCGAAGACGCTCCTCGCCGAGCGCCAGCATCTTTTGCGGCGTGTCGGCCACGGCGAAAAGGTCTTTCGTGGCGCGGTTGACGCCCACATCGGTTGCCTGTGCCGAAAGGGCGACCGCGACCACCAGCGTGAACGGGTTGGTGTGGGCGAGCTCCCCCTTCGGCTCCGGACGCTGGATCGAAAAGCGGCGGAAGATTTCGGCGAGGTCCGCCTCGCTATACAGCGATTTGGGCGAACGCTTGCGCGGGGCGGGCTTCGGCTTGGCGGTTGAGGTTGGCATGTTCGGCATCTTTGGTGGATCGGCGCAAGAAACGGGTGGAAATGCGGCGCGCGCCGTGGTCCCCTGTCTTTCAAAGGAGAATGACCATGCTTGTCAATGCCGTATCCGCCGTCCGCGATGTCACGCCCGAAGGTGGCGATTATGAAACGGTGCGTCGCGTCATCGAAATGCTGACCACGGATTACCGGGAGCAACCGTCGCTGGAGACGATTGCAGCAAGGCTAGAGGCTTCTCCAACGCAATTGCAGAAGGTCTTTACCCGCTGGGCCGGGCTTTCGCCGAAAGCCTTTTTGCAGGCCGTGACGCTTGATCATGCCAAGCGACTTCTCGGTCGCGAGGGGTTGCCGCTTCTTGATACGGCGCTAGAGGTCGGGCTTTCCGGGCCGGGGCGGCTGCATGATCTGTTCGTAAGCCATGAGGCGATGTCGCCGGGCGAGTGGAAGGCGCGTGGTGGCGGGCTGACGATCCGTTACGGTTATCACATCTCGCCCTTCGGGCAGGCGCTGGTGATGATCACGGATCGCGGGCTGGCAGGTCTTGCCTTTGCCGATCAGGGCGAGGAACAGCCGTGTTTCGAGGATATGGCGCAGCGCTGGCCGAATGCCGAATACGTGGAAGACCGGGCGGCGACTGAACCCTATGCCAAGCGCATTTTTGATCCTTCGCAATGGGCATCCGAACAGCCTTTGCGCGTGGTGCTGATTGGTACGGATTTTCAGGTGCGGGTGTGGGAAAGCCTCCTCAAAATTCCGCTGGGGCGGGCCGTGACCTATTCGGACCTTGCCTGCGATATTGGTCAGCCAACGGCGTCGCGCGCGGTTGGGGCTGCGGTCGGGCGCAACCCGATTTCCTTTGTGGTGCCGTGTCATCGCGCGCTCGGCAAAAGCGGCGCGCTGACCGGCTATCACTGGGGGCTGACACGCAAGCGCGCCATGCTCGGCTGGGAGGCTGGTCAGCTTTTGTGATTTGGCAATGTTCTTGACGGGGGCGGGCAAGCGGGAAATAGTCGGCTGCAAAACCAACCGAGGAAGCCTCCCATGACATCCAAACTCGACCAGCTTCGCGCCATGACCACGGTGGTTGCCGATACCGGCGACATTGAAGCTGTGGCTCGTCTGAAGCCTGTGGATTGCACCACCAATCCGACGATTGTTCTGAAGGCACTTTCGACGCCCGCCTTCGATGATGCCTTTGCGGAAGCCGTTTCCTGGGGCAAGGCGCAGGGCGGATCAGCGGAAGCCGTGACAGCTGCCGTGGCGGATCGTCTGGCGATTTCGGTGGGGGCTGCCCTTGCGGCGCTGGTGCCGGGCCGCGTTTCGACCGAAGTGGACGCCGATCTTTCCTTTGACACGCAGGCTTCGATTGCCAAGGCGCGCCAGATCATCGCCGCCTATGCAGCGCGCGGCATTGGCCGTGAGAAGATCCTCATCAAGCTTGCCTCCACCTGGGAAGGCATTCGCGCTGCCGAAGTGCTGCAGAAGGAAGGCATCGACTGCAACCTCACGCTTCTCTTCAGCAAGGCACAGGCGATTGCCTGCGCCGATGCGGGCGTCTTCCTCATCTCGCCCTTCGTCGGGCGCATTCTCGACTGGTACAAGAAGGCGACCGGCGAGACCTATACGGCGGAAACCGATCCGGGCGTTGTCTCCGTGCGCGCGATCTACAATTACTACAAGGCCAACGGTATCAAGACCGTGGTGATGGGCGCTTCCTTCCGCAATGCCGGTGAAATCGAGGCGCTGGCCGGTTGCGACCGGCTGACGATCTCGCCCGCCCTGCTTGAGGAGCTCGACAAGGATACCGGCACGCTGACCCGCGTTCTCTCGCCGGAAACGGTGATGCCGGAGCCGCATGTGTCGCTGGATGAGAAGGCGTTCCGCTGGGCGCTCAATGAAGATGCCATGGCCACCGAAAAGCTTGCCGAAGGGATTCGCCTGTTTGGCAAGGATCTCGGCACGCTTCGCGCCAAGGTGAAGGCGGCGCTTGACGCGTGAGTTTCCTTCGCAAACATCCCGCTCTTTCGATGGCGCTTTTGACCGGCGCCATCGCGATCGTTGCGGTGTTCTGGCATGAGCCGACGGCTGCGAATGCCCTGATTGTCTGGAACCTGATGGCGTTGGTCTACCTCGTCGTCGTCTGGGTGCGGATGATGCGCTCGTCCATGGCGCGGCTCAAACGGCGGGCGGCGGAGCTTGATCTTTCCGATTCCGTCATTTTGATGCTGAGTGTCTCGGCTTCGATTGCTAGTCTCGCAGGCATTGGCTTCGAACTGATCGGGGCGCGGTCCGCCGAAACCGATGTTCGCTTCTTCAGCGCACTTCTGGCCATGGCGACGGTTCTGATTTCCTGGACCTTCCTGCACACATTGTTCACGCTGCACTATGCCCACCGCTACTATTCCGATGATGGCGATGGCGGCGGTTTGCGGTTTCCCGAGGCGGATGCCTATGTGGAGCCTGCCTATTGGGACTTCGTCTATTTCGCCTTCACCATTGGCGTCGCGGCGCAGACGGCGGATGTTTCGGTCACCAGCCTCGCCATGCGGCGCATGGTGATGATCCATTCTGTTCTGTCCTTCCTGTTCAACACCACCATTCTGGCGCTTGCCATCAATGTCGGTGCGAGCCTGCTTTGACGCCGACCTGATTTTTTCCATTCGTTTACCACGTTCACAAACTGGCGCCGATCAGGCCCGTGAAACAGGGCTTTAGGCCGTTTACCGGAGGTTAGGCTTAAGCTTTCCTCAACTGCGCGCTCCCATGGTGAAGGCCTGTATTGCGTAACCTGTGGAGTGAGTGATGCCGGAGCGTTCGGCATGAAGGGGCTATTGGGCAAGATCCGCCTGTCGCGGAAGATCGTGTTCATTATGGCCGGTGTGCTGCTCTTTCTGGGGGCGGTCGGCGGAGCCGTGCTCTACTTCTTTGCGGATCGGGTGACGGGAACGCACGAGGCCAAGGCCGAGGAAGCCAACGGCCTTGTCTGCAATGATCTGCGCAGTGAAATTCTTCGCAAGAAAAACCGCTACTGGATCCGTCAGTATGTGTCCGTTGACGGCGGCGACGGTATGACACGGCTGAAAACGGCGATGCGCGTGGCGCTTGCCATTCAGGAGCGCGACAAGCCCGATCTCGTTCAGGTGGCGGTGCTGGATGCCAAGGGGCCGAAATCGCGCGCCGATATGCGCGGACGGGCGTTGGGGGCCAATGTTCTTTTGATTGCGCATCCCGAAAAGCTGCCGAGCGATCTGCCGTCTGCCGCTTTTGCGGCGCGCTACTCCGAAGGTGGTGCCGGTCCCGATGGCCTTTATTACGGAATGAAGGTGGAACTGACCGAAGAGGACGTGAAGGCGCTTGCCGAGACGATCACGACCCGCGACCTTTGTGTCGATCCGAATGCCAAGAAGGAAGAAGACGGCCACGGTGCCAAGGATGGCCATGGCGAAGCTGCGTCCGGCCATGGTGAAGCTGCGTCCGGTCACGGTGAGGCAGCCTCTGGCCACGGCGAGGCCGATGGCCATGGCGCACCCGCCGAAGGTGGCCATGATGCGCCGGCGGAAGGCGGTCATGAGGCTCCGGCGGAAGGGGGGCATGATGCAGCGCCCGCCGAAGGCCATGGTGACGAGCATTCCGATGCAGGTCATGCCGCCGAAGGCGAGCATGTGGCGGAAAACACCACGCATTAAGCCATCAATCTGCGAATATCAAAAAGGCGGGGTTTTGCCCCGCCTTTCGTGTTTTTGGCTGTTCCCGTCGCCTCAGTCCGCCTTGTTGCGGCGGGCCGGGAAGAGGATCACGTCGCGGATCGACGGGGCGTTGGTCAAAAGCATGATCAAACGGTCGATGCCGATGCCGAGACCACCGGCGGGCGGCATGCCCTGATCGATGGCGTCGAGGAATTCGTCGTCCAGTTGCTTGTCCTTTTCGCCACGGGCGTGGGCCTGTTCCAGCTGCTCTTCCATGCGGCGGCGCTGCTCTTCCGGATCGTTCAATTCGGAGAAGGCGTTGGCGATTTCCCAGGCGTTGCAATAGCTCTCAAAACGCTCGACGAGGCGCGGCTCGCCCGGCACTTCCTTGGCGAAGGGCGAAATGTCCTTCGGGAAATGGGTGACGTGGCTCGGCTGGATCAGCGTGCCTTCCACCTTTTCCTCAAAGATGAAGGCCAGGCATTCGCCCCAGGTCCAGTCCTTCTCGACTTCGAAACCTGCCGCCTTGGCAGCGGCGCGGGCTTCTTCGTCGGTCTTCAGCGACAGGAAGTCGATGCCGGTGACGTCCTTGACGGCATCGGGCATCGGCACGCGCTTGAACGGACCCTTGAAGTTGATGACCTTGTCGCCGAAGGTGACGTCGGTCGTGCCATAAAGCGAAAGGGCCAGTTCCTCGGTCAGGCGTTCCACGAGGCCCATAATGTCCTCATAGTCGGCATAGGCCCAGTAACACTCCATCATCGTGAATTCAGGATTGTGACGGGTGGAGACGCCTTCATTGCGGAAGTTGCGGTTGATTTCGAACACCTTGTCCGAAAGACCGGAGACCAGCGTGCGCTTGAGGAAAAGTTCCGGCGCGATGCGCAGGTACATGTCCATCTTCAGCGTGTTGTGGAAGGTCTTGAACGGGTCCGCTGTCGCGCCGCCGTAGACCGTCTGCAGCATCGGGGTTTCGACTTCGAGGAAGCCTTCGCCTTCCATGAAGCGACGCACGCCGGAGATGATCTTCGAACGCTGCAGGAAGCGCAGCTTCGAATCCTCATTGGTCATGATGTCGAGGTGGCGCTTGCGGTAGCGGATTTCGATGTCGGAAATGCCATGCCACTTTTCCGGCATGGGCAGCAGCGACTTCGTCAGCATGGTGATCTTTTCGGCGTTGATCGTCAGTTCGCCACGCTTGGTGCGACGCACCTTGCCGGTAACACCAATGATATCGCCAAGGTCGATGAGCGGCAGAAGATCGCGGGCTTCTTCCGGCGTCGTGTCCTTGTGGGAAAAGATCTGGATCTTGCCGGATGCGTCGCGCAGGTCGATGAACATGCCGGAGTTGCGGGCCGAATAGACGCGGCCTGCGACCGTCACTTCGTCGCCGGTTTCGGTATCGGGTTCCAGACCCTCATACTTCTCCGCCAGTTCGGCATTGGTGATCGTGCGGTGAAAATGGGCGGGATAAACGTCGCCGATCTTTTCACGCAGGATGGCCAGCTTCTGGCGGCGGACTTCCGAGACATCGGAGGAAAGGGCGGTTTCGGCGGTCTTGTTATCGGTCATCTTGTCGTTTCCTGTTGCGGCGGTCGTCGCGAATGTATGGCGAACCCGGCTTCAGCAGTTACCCCTCACCCTGACCCTCTCCCCGCGGGGGAGAGGGAAAGAAGGTGGTGCCACTTCCCTTCTTCTCCCCATCGGGGAGAAGGTGCCGGCAGGCGGATGAGGGGGTGTTCCCCCCGGGTATTTCAGTTCGAGCCGACCAGCTGGGCGGCAGCGGCGGCGGCAACCTTCAGGCGCTGACGCACCACGGAACGCCCCAGCAGCGCCATCGAGTCGAACAGCGGCAGCGAGCGTGACGAGCCGGACATGGCGATGAAGAGCGGCGGGGTGACAAACTTCAGCTTCTTGCCGGTGCGTTCGGCCACGGCGCGCAGTTCGGCTTCGATGGTCTCGACATTCCATTCGAGCATCTTTTCGAGATCGGCGGCCACCGTCTGCAGGATTTCCAGCGTCTCGGCAGGCGTGGTCTTGAGGCTGGCAAAGCTTTCCGGCTTTATGCCCACGTCGCCCGCCAGCAGGAAGCCCGCCAGGTTCGGCAGTTCGCCCAGCTTGGTGATGCGGCTCTGGGCCAGCTTCAGGCCCTCGATCAGGCGGTCGTTTTCCGATGCCCAGGTGAGGATGCGGCCGATGAATTCTTCCGGCGACAGCTTTTCACGCAGCCAGCGGCCATTCAGCCAGTCCAGTTTCTGAATGTCGAAAATGGCGCCGGCCTTGGAGAGGTTTTCCGGGTCGAACTTTTCGGCAAGCTCGTCCATCGACAGCATTTCCTCGCCTTCGGCGATCTGGATGAAGAACAGGCCGAGGAAGTTCATCAGCGCTTCCGGCAGGTAGCCGAGCGCCGAATAATAGGAAATCGACGTGGGGTTCTTGCGCTTCGAAAGCTTGGACTTGTCGGCATTGCGCATCAGCGACAGATGCATGAACACCGGCTCGTCCCAGCCGAAATAGCGATAAAGCAGAATGTGCTTGGGCACGGAGGCCAGCCATTCCTCGCCGCGTGCCACATGGGTGATCTTCATCAGATGGTCATCGATGACATTGGCCATGTGGTAGGTCGGCATGCCGTCGGCCTTGATCAGCACCTGCATGTCGACCGATTCCCACGGGATCGAGACATCGCCGTAAACACCGTCACGAAAATCGCACGAGCCTTCGGTCGGGATCTTCATGCGCACGACGGAGGGCTCGCCTGCCGCAACGCGGGCGGAGACTTCCTCGGCCTTGAGGTTGAGGCAGTGGCCGTCATAGCCCGGCGGCTTGCCATTGGCGCGCTGGTCTTCGCGCATCTTTTCCAGACGTTCCGGCGTGCAGAAGCAGCGGAAGGCGTGACCCTTGTCGAGCAGGTCCTGGGCATAGGGCCAGTACATCGACTTGCGATCCGACTGGCGGTAGGGGCCGTAGGGGCCGCCCACATCCGGACCTTCCGACCATTCCAGACCGCACCATTTCAGTGCTTCCAGCACCTTTTCCTCAAACTCGGGCGTCGAGCGGGTGGCATCCGTATCCTCGATCCGCAGGATGAAGGTGCCGCCATGCTTTTTCGCAAAGAGGTAGTTGAAAAGGGCGATATAGGCGGTGCCGACATGCGGCTCGCCGGTCGGGGAAGGGGCAATGCGGACGCGAACGCCGGAGGTGCTCATCAGAACTCTCGATCCATGATGCTGTCCCGGAGCGGGCCGCAGGAAGCGCGGTTTCCGGGAGGATTTTCGGGTGGAAACGACCAGACGCGAAAAGGCGTGGCCCGCCGTGAAACGGCTCTCCATTCGGGCAAGGCTTAGGCCATATTCGGCCGGTCAGGTCAAGAAAAACCGTGCAAACAGGCCTTTGTGAGGCGCATGCAAAAAGCCCCCGTGAGGAACGGGGGCTTCGGATGGATCGGATTGGAACGAGGCGGCGCGTTTAATGCTGCGCGTCGTGCGCCCGCTGACGCCTGCGGCGGACCACCATATTGAGCACTTCGACCGCAGCCGAGAAGGCCATGGCGGTGTAGACATAGCCCTTCGGTACGTGGAAGCCCATGCCTTCGGCGATCAGCGTGGTGCCGATCATCAGCAGGAAGGCGAGCGCCAGCATGACGATGGTCGGGTTCTTCTCGATGAAGTTGGCGAGCGGCGTTGCGGCGACCAGCATGACGGTCACAGCAGCAATCACGGCAACCACCATGATCGGCAGATGCGGGGTCATGCCAACGGCGGTGATGATGCTGTCGATCGAGAAAACGAGGTCGAGAACGAGGATCTGGCCGATGGCGGCGGCAAAGGTCGTGGTGACGGCACCGCCCACCATGTCTTCCTTGTGGTCGACCGGATCGACATTGTGGTGGATTTCCTTCGTTGCCTTCCAGACGAGGAAGAGACCGCCGGCAATCAGGATCATGTCCTTCCATGAGAAGGGGTGATCGAAGACCGTGAAGACGGGGGCCGTCAGCTTGACGATCCAGGCCACGGTGCCGAGCAGCGCCAGACGCATGATCAGCGCCAGACCGATACCGATCTTGCGGGCCTTTTCACGATGTTCCGGCGGCAGCTTGTTGGTGAGGATCGAGATGAAAATCAGGTTGTCGATGCCAAGGACGACTTCCATGACCACGAGGGTGACAAGGGCAACCCAGGCGGCTGGATCGGAAAGCAGCGGCAGAATGTCCTGCATGATGAAGGAAAAACCTTTCGTGAGACCTATATTCCCGCAGATGTATGGGGTGTTTGGCTTAACACAAGCCGGTCACACGAATGTTATCGAGATTTATCGCTTTGCAGCGTTTTGGGCACCATAGCGCAGCATGAACATCTTGATGGCTTCACGCACCACATAGTCGGTTTCCTGCGGCGGCGGGGCTTCCCCCATTTCGCCAAACAGGCGGAACTTGAAGAAAGTGCCCGAGCAAAGCTCGATGAACTGGCGGGCCGCAAGATCGGAATCCTCGACAATCAACGTGCCTTTGGCGGCCTCGCGGTCGATCAGATCCTTCAAGACGGTGCGGATCGTGGCCGGTGCCGACTGGAAGAAACCACGCGTCAGGCTCGGCATGCGGTCAGCCACCGCAATGACGCTGCGCATGGCGCAAATCGTCGATTGCGAACAGAGATGCAGCACCAGCGCGTTGCCATAATGCAGAAGCGCATCCTCAATACGGTCGTAGCGGGCGACGGCATCACGCATGAAGGTGGCGAAACGGTCGCGTTCACGGGCAATCAGGGCCGAAAAGAGCTGTTCCTTGTTTTCGAAGTAAACGTAGAGCGTTCCCTTCGAGACACCGGCCTCTCGCACGATGTCGTTCATGGAGGCGGCGTCAAAGCCCTGCGCCATGAAAACGGTGTGGGCACCATCGAGGATCTGTTCGCGTTTGACCGGATCTTCGCCTGCCGCGAAGCGACCATGGGCCGGGGCGGGGCAATCCGCCTTGCGCTCATCGTTGTGCGGCAGGGTTTCAGACGTTTCCATCCGGTCGTTATCCTTGTGTTTACTCAAATCGAACCGTTCAGTTCGATTGATACTTGATATGCGTCAGAAAACGCTCTATGTCAATCGAACCGAACGGTTCAGTTCAATTCAATTTCGTAAATTCGACGGTGTATAACGATGGCAGATGTGGCTGAAACGATGGCCCCCGAGGCCGAAGCTGGCAGCAAGCGCAAGGACGTGAAGGCGACGGCAACGACAGCGAGTGCGCCTGCCGCGGCCAGCGTGAAAAGCGCCGGGCGAAAGAAGCCGAAGCCCGCGCTTCTTGTGGTCGGGGCCGTCCTTCTCGGGGCGGGGCTCTGGTACGGCTATGGCTGGCTGACCGACGGCCGCTTTTTCGTTTCGACCGACGATGCCTATGTCAGCGGTGATATTGCGGTGATCGCCCCGAAGATCGCGGGCTATGTGGCCAAGGTCGATGCGGTTGAAAATCAGCCGGTCAAGGCGGGCGATCCGCTGGTGACGCTGGATGACGGCGATTACAAGCTGGCCGTCCAGCAGGCCGAGGCGGCCATCGCGACCCAGACCATTGCCATCAACGCGATCGACGCACAGATTGGCGGGGCCAAGGCGGCGCTGGCGCAGGCCAATGCCCAGAAGCTGGCGCTTGAGGCGGCGCTGCGTGGCGCGGATATTACCCGCAAGCGCACCGAAGCGCTGCAGGAAAAGGATGTCGGCACGGTCGCTTCGCGTGATGACGCGAAGATTGCCTATGACCGCGCCGAGGCCAATCTGGCGGCGGGTACGGCGGCCATTACGGCGGCAGGCGCCAACATTGCCATTCTCGAAGTGCAGCGCAAGCAGGCTGAAAGCACGCTGGCTGCGCTCAACATCAACCTTGAAAAGGCGCAGCGCGATCTGTCCTTTACGGTTCTGCGGGCGCCGTTCGATGGCGTTGCCGGGAATTTTGCGGTTCAGGCCGGTGATTTCGTTTCGGCTGGCAAGCGCCTTGCCGCGCTCGTGCCGTCGGACGCGCTTTATATCGACGCCAATTTCAAGGAAACGCAGATCGCCAAGATCGTTCCGGGTGCTGTGGCCCGCGTGCATGTGGACGCGTTCGAGGATCATGCCTTTGAAGGCAAGGTTCTCTCGATTTCGCCGGCTTCCGGTTCCGTCTTCTCCATGCTCCCGGCTGAAAATGCCACGGGCAACTTCACCAAGGTCGTTCAGCGCCTTCCAGTCAGGATTGCCGTACCGAAGGATGTTCTCGACAAGGGCTGGCTGCGCCCCGGTCTGTCGACGGTGGTTTCCGTCGATACGCGCGCGGCTGAGTAAACCGGCCCCGTCATGAGTGCTGCAACCGCCCCATCAAAGCCGGGTCTGTCCGCCTCCGCCGCCCCGGCGGAAGAGCATATGGACCCGCGCCGCCTCATCGCCTTTCTGGCGATGGTGTTCGGCATGTTCATGGCCATTCTGGATATTCAGATCGTCTCGGCCTCGCTGGCCGAAATTCAGGCCGGTCTGTCTGCCAGCTCGGATGAGGTGGCCTGGGTGCAGACCTCCTATCTGATCGCGGAAGTGATCATGATCCCGCTGTCGGGCGTTCTGGGGCGCATTCTTTCGACGCGTGTTCTGTTTGCTATTTCGGCAGCCGGGTTCACCATGGCCTCGGCGCTTGCCGCGACCGCCACCAATATCGAGCAGATGATCGTCTACCGCGCCCTTCAGGGCTTTATCGGCGGTGGCATGATCCCTTCGGTCTTTGCAGCGGCGTTCACGATTTTTCCGCCGTCGAAGCGCAATATCGTTTCGCCGATGGTGGGTCTCGTGGCCACACTCGCTCCGACCATCGGCCCGACGGTGGGTGGCTATCTCAGCAATTCCTTTTCCTGGCACTGGCTGTTTCTGGTCAACGTCATTCCCGGCATTATCGTCACGGTCATGACGTGGACACTCGTTGATTTCGACAAGCCGGAGCCTGCCCTCTGGAAGAAGTTCGACTGGTGGGGCCTGCTCTATATGGCGCTCTTCCTCGGCACGCTCGAATATGTGCTGGAAGAGGGTAACAACAAGGACTGGTTCCAGGGCGAGGAGATCGTTCTTGGCACCGTGGTGATGGTGACGTCGGCTACGGCCTTCTTCTGGCGGGTGTTCAATTCCGAATTGCCGGTGGTGGATCTGAGAGCCTTTGCCAACCGCAACTTCGCGATCGGCTCGCTGTTTTCCTTCGTCATGGGCATTGGTCTCTACGGTTTGACCTATCTTTACCCGGCCTATCTGGCGCGGGTGCGCGGCTACGATTCCCTGATGATCGGCGAGACCATGTTCGTCTCGGGGCTGTGCATGTTCTTCATGGCGCCGGTGGCGGGCAAGCTGTCTTCAGTGCTTGATCCGCGTGTCATGATGCTGGCCGGGTTTGCGGGCTTTGCGCTGGGAACGTGGATGGTGACCGGCATTACGGCGGACTGGGATTTCTACGAGCTGCTCTGGCCGCAGATCCTGCGCGGCACCTGCCTGATGCTCTTGATGGTGCCGATCAACAATATCGCGCTTGGCACGCTGCCGCCGGACCGCATCAAGAATGCCTCGGGCCTTTATAACCTCACCCGAAACCTGGGCGGGGCGGTGGGGCTTGCCATCATCAACACGCTGTTGACCACCCGTTCGGAGGAGCATCACATGCGCCTTGCCGAGCACATCAACTGGGATAATCCGGCAGCGCTCGACTGGCTGAACAGCGTGCAGGGCAATTTCGATTCCTACGGGCTGGATGGTGCAACGGTTGCGATCCGCAAGCTGTCCGGCATCGTCAGCCAGCAATCGACGGTCATGGCCTTCGCCGACGTGTTCCTGCTCTTGACCATTCTCTTCATCGCACTTTCGGCCCTGACCATGATGGTGCAGAAGCCTTCCGCATCGGCGGGCGGCGGTGGCGGCGGTCACTGATTTCTTCTTGCGCTCCCAAATCGCTTTGGATTATGACGTGTTTCGTAGACTGTTTCACTGAAACGTTGTAGTTGCGCGAAATTCAGAATTGCAGGAGTGTCCCATGCGTGATCCCAAGCTGCTTGCCGAGCGGTTTCCCGGTGATTTTGTCTTCGGGGTTGCCACCGCCGCTTTCCAGATCGAAGGGGCTTCGAAAGCCGATGGCCGCAAGGCCTCGATCTGGGATGCGTTCTGCAACATGCCGGGCCGCGTGTTCGGGCGGCACAATGGCGACGTAGCCTGCGATCATTATAATCGTCTTGAAGACGATCTCGATCTCATCCGCGACATGGGTGTTTCGGCCTATCGTTTTTCCATTGCCTGGCCGCGCATCTACCCGGATGGCATCGGCCCGGTGAATGAAAAGGGCCTCGACTTCTACGACCGGCTGGTGGATGGCTGCAAGGCACGCGGCATCAAGACCTATGCGACGCTTTACCATTGGGACCTGCCGCTGGCGCTGGCCGGGGATGGTGGCTGGACGGCGCGTTCAACGGCCTATGCGTTCCAGCGCTATGCCCGCACGGTGATGGCGCGTCTTGGCGACCGGCTGGATGCCGTGGCAACCTTCAATGAGCCGTGGTGTTCCGTCTGGCTTAGCCATCTTTATGGCGTCCATGCGCCGGGCGAACGCAACATGGACGCCGCCCTTCATGCGCTGCATTACACCAACCTTGCCCATGGCCTTGGCATGGAGGCGATCCGGTCCGAAGCGCCGCAGGTTCCGGCGGGGATCGTACTCAACGCGCATCGTGTCGTGCCGGGGTCGCGCCGGGCCGAAGACCGGGCGGCGGCAGAACGTGCCTTTGCCTTCCACAATGGCGTGTTCTTCGAGCCTTATCTGAAAGGGGCCTATCCGGAGAGCTTCATGGCGGCGCTCGGTGACCGCATGCCGGTGATCGAGGCGGGTGACATGGAAACCATCAGCCAGAAAATGGATTGGTGGGGCCTCAACTATTACACGCCGATGCGTGTTTCGAATGATCCGTCGCCGGATGCGGTTTTCCCGGCCACGGTGCCCGCGCCCTTCGTTTCGGATGTCGTGACGGATATCGGCTGGGAGGTCTATCCGCAGGCGCTCACCGATCTCATTGCCGACCTCTACACGCGCTATGAACTGCCCGACCTCTACATCACGGAAAACGGTGCCTGCTATAATATGGAGGTTGAAAACGGCGCGGTGAATGACCAGCCGCGTCTCGATTATTACCGGCAGCACATTGAGGCCGCGGCCAATGCGATTTCGGCGGGCTATCCGCTGAAAGGCTATTTTGCCTGGAGCCTGATGGATAATTTCGAGTGGGCGGAAGGTTATCGCATGCGCTTCGGTCTGGTGCATGTGAACTACGAAACGCAAGTGCGGACCATCAAGAAAAGCGGTGAATGGTATCGCGATCTGGCGCGCCAGTTTCCGCATGGCAATCATCGAGGCGCATGAATGCGTGGGGAAATCTTTCCCCATATCGCCGATATATTGGAACAGAATACCTCGGATGCCGGTGGCGAGTCGGGGATACTGAAATCCATAAATGAAAGCGGCCTTCGGGTCGTGCCCCAAGGAATTTCGTGATGCGTGGTTGTCTCCTCTCCCGACGAATGTGTCATCAGGCCCATTGATTGCGCCTGAGTGAAGCCACGCTTCCTTTTCTCCTCCTTCCCATTCGCAGAGTTGTTTTATGATCGCAGGTCTATTCGTGTCGCCGCTTCCGGCAAGGGGGCGGTCGTGAGTCATTCCATTGCATTGAAGGGCGGCGCGTCGCAGCCCATGGTTCGTTTCGATGCCGTCGGCAAGGTCTTTGGCGGAACGGCGCAAGCCCCGGCCTTCACCGCCCTTTCCGATGTCGATTATACCGTGCCGCGCGGCGCGATTGCCGGGATCATCGGCCGTTCGGGGGCGGGCAAGTCGACGCTCATTCGTCTCGTCAATGGGCTGGAACGCCCGTCCTCCGGCCATGTCTATGTGGATGGGGTCGATGTGGATGCGCTGGATGCGTCCGGCCTTCGTTCGCTTCGCCGCGAAGTGGGCATGATCTTCCAGCACTTCAATCTGTTGTCGTCGCGCACGGCCTTTGAGAATGTGGCGCTGCCGCTCGAAATCGCCGGTGTTGACAAGGCGACCATCCGTTCGCGGGTTCTTCCGCTTCTCGATCTCGTCGGGCTTGCCGACAAGGCCGATCGTTACCCGGCAGAGCTTTCCGGCGGGCAGAAGCAGCGTGTCGGCATTGCAAGGGCGCTAGCCACCGAGCCGAAGCTTTTGCTGTCCGACGAGGCAACCTCTGCGCTTGACCCGGAAACCACGCAGTCGATCCTTGAATTGCTAAAGCGTATCAATGCCGATCTCGGCCTGACCGTGCTTCTCATCACCCATGAAATGGAAGTGGTGAAGACGGTGGCAAGCGATGTGGCGGTGATCGATGGCGGGCGCATTGTCGAGCAGGGGCGCACCTTTGATGTCTTCACCCGCCCCCAGCATGAAACGACGCGCAGCCTGCTTTCGGCGGCCAATAAGGGCGGCAATCTGCCGGAGTGGATCCGCTCAGACCTTCGCGCCGTGCCGCAGGCGGGCGACCGGGTTCTGGTGCGGCTGGTGTTCTTTGGCGAAACGGCTTTCCAGCCGCTGACGGCGCGGCTTGTCGCGGAAATCGGCCCGGATGTGAATATTCTCGCCGGTGCCATCGATGAAATTGCCGGGGAACCTTTCGGTTCGCTGGTCGTGTCCTATCCGGCCGATGTCGCGACGCTGGAGCGCGCCGGACGCTTTTATGCCGAGACCGGCCTGACGACGGAGGTGATCGGCTATGGCGTTTGATATGCTCGTTTCCCTGTTGGCCAAGGCGCTGTGGCAGACGCTGCACATGGTGTTCGTGTCCGGCCTCCTTGGCTCCCTGATCGGCCTGCCGATGGGCGTGTTTCTGGCGACTTCCGGGCGCGGCGAACTGTTCGAAGCGCCGGTACTGAACCGCGTGATCGGTCTGATTGTTAACGCCACGCGCTCGACGCCGTTCATTATTCTTGTCGTGGCGATCATTCCCTTCACGCGACTGGTGACAGGAACATCGATTGGCACGTCCGCGGCGATTGTGCCGTTGACCATTGCCACAATCCCCTTCTTCGCACGTCTGGTCGAAAGCTCGATCCGTGAAGTGGACAAGGGCTTGATCGAGGCCGCACGCGCCATGGGGGCAACGCCGGTTCAGATCGTTAGCAAAGTTTTGTTGAGGGAGGCACGTCCGGGGCTGGTGCTCGGCCTGACACTGACCATCGTCAGCCTCATCGGATTTTCGGCCATGGTCGGTGCCGTTGGCGGCGGCGGTCTGGGCGACCTCGGCATCCGCTACGGCTACCAGCGCTTCATGCCTGACGTGATGTTGGCGGTGGTCGTTGTCCTGATCGTCCTCGTGCAGGGCGTGCAGAGCATCGGCGACCGGCTGGCCAAGCGCTTCGACAAGAAAAATCGCAAAAACTGACCCACTTCCCAAGGAGAAAACCATGAAAAGCTTGATTGTTGCCACGGCACTTGCTGCCCTTCTTTCCGCTGGTGCGGCTTTTGCCGAAACGCTCAAGGTGGGCGTGACACCCGGCCCGCACGCGCAGATTTTCGAGAAGGTGAAGGATGTCGCCAAGACCAAGGGTCTCGACATCGAGGTTCTCGAATTTTCCGATTACGTTGTTCCCAACCAGGCGCTGAATGATGGCGATCTCAACGCCAATTCCTTCCAGCACCAGCCCTATCTGGACAATCAGGTGAAGGATCGCGGCTTCAAGATCGAAAGCGTTGCCCAGACCGTGAACTTCCCAATGGGCGTCTATTCCAAGTCGGTGAAGAGCATTGATGAGCTGGCGGACGGCGCGAAGATCGCCATCCCGAACGATCCGACGAATGGTGGCCGTGCGCTGCTGATCGTTGCTGACAAGGGCCTCATCAAGCTGCGCGAAGGCGCTGGCCTCAAGGTGACGATTGCCGACATCGTTGAAAACCCGAAGAACATCGAATTCGTGGAACTCGATGCCGCCCAGCTGCCGCGTTCGCTGGATGACGTGACGGCTGCCGTCATCAACACCAATTATGCGCTGGAAGCCGGTCTCGACCCGGCCAAGGACCCGATTTTCCGCGAAGGCGAGAAGGCACCTTACATCAACGTGCTGGCCGTGCGCGTCGAAGACAAGGACAAGCCGTGGGTGAAGACGCTGGTCGAGGCCTATCACAGCCCGGAAGTGAAGGCGTTCATTCTTGAAAAGTTCAAGGGCGCCGTCGTTCCGGCCTGGTAAGAGCGCTCGCTTGCGAAATGAAAAACCCGCCGAAAGGCGGGTTTTTCTTTGATTAGCTGCCGATGTGGCGGGTGCCGCGCTTTTCGGCCAGTTCCATCTGGCGCTGACGCTGTCGATAGCGCTCCAGATCGGCGGCGGAATGGGTGCCGTGGCAGTGCGGACAGGAAACGCCATCCTCGAAGAGCGGCGAGGCACGCTCCTCGTTGGTCAGCGGATAGCGGCAGGCGCGGCAAAGCGTGTGCTCGCCTTCCTTAAGGCCATGGGTGATCGAAACGCGTTCGTCAAAGACGAAGCAGGCACCTTCCCACAGGCTTTCCTCTTCCGGCATTTCTTCCAGATATTTCAGGATGCCGCCCTTGAGGTGGTAGACCTCGTCAAAGCCTTCCTGCTTCATGAAGGCCGTTGCCTTTTCGCAGCGGATGCCGCCCGTGCAGTACATGGCAATCTTCGGCTTGTTATGCAGGCCGGGATTGTTGCGCACCCAATCGGGAAACTCGCGGAATGTCTTGATGTCGGGATCAACCGCACCCTTGAAGATGCCGATGGCCGTCTCGTAATCGTTGCGCGTGTCGATGAGGATCGTGTCGGGGTCCGAGATCAGCTCGTTCCACTCGCGCGAATTCAGATAGGTGCCGACGATCTTGTTGGGGTCGATGTCCTCGACGCCCATCGTCACGATTTCCTTCTTCAGGCGCACTTTCATGCGCAGGAAGGGCATGGACGAGGCGCGGCTTTCCTTGTGCTCAAGGGCTGCCAGTTCCGGCTTTGCACGCAGGAAAGCGAGAACGGTGCGGATGCCCGCATCCGGCCCTGCAATCGTGCCGTTGATGCCTTCGCGGGCGAGAAGCAGCGTTCCCTTCACGCCATTGGCTTCGCAGACCGCCAGAAGCGGCTCGCGCAGCGCGACGTGATCGCCTAGCGTGGCAAAATGATAGAGGGCAGCCACCAGAACGGGGCCGCTCGTTTCGGGGCGGAGTGTGTTTTCGGCTTCGGTCATGCCCTGCCAGATACTGCTTTCAGCGCCGTTTCGCAATCACCTTGAAGGGGGCTGCGATCTTATGCGCCAACCACTTCCCAGAGGATGCGGATGCGGCGAGCATCCTTTTCCGGATCAACGGTCAGGATCGGGGCTGCCTGTTGCAGGGAAAGCAGACGTAGCGCTTGGCGCCGCCTCGTCAACAGGCGCTCGAGGATCACTTGATCGATGGCCTCGCCAAAGTGCTGCGGTTCGCGGCGCATGAGCTGCATCAGCCCTTCGATGTCGCTTTCGCGGCCCAGATTGTCGATGAGGTCGCGGCAGCTTTCCTGACGCGCGCGCATGGCTTCCGGCCAGAGCGAGCGTAACAGAGCGCAGGCAGCACTCAGGTTCTGGGCACAACGGCGAAGGTCATGAAAGGCTCCAGCCTCGGACTCGACAGTCAGCGGCGAAAGCGTGCGGCGGCCTTCCTGCATCATCTCCTGCCAGCTGTGGGCCAGAAGCCGTGCCGTTTTCTTGCGGCCTTGCGGGTAGGGCAGGTTCGCGGCCATTTCGCTGAGTGCGCGGCATCGGGCTCCGGCTTTGCCGAGAACGGTGCGCAGATCGGCAGCGGGCAAGGCGTCACGCCGGGCTTCCAGCGTCTTGGCAAGCCGCGTGAAACGGCCTGCCTCATCCGGTGCGCGGGCAGAGGCGGCCAGCCATGATGCGGTTTCGGCAAGGGCTGCGGCCTCGCGGGTCTCGGCCAGCGCGCTTCCCAGATCCGCCAGTTCGGCATGGAACCGGGTGAAAGCCTCCGGGTCCACCTTGTGCAGCAGGCGGCTTAGTGTCTTCAGGTGCTTGAGGGTCTTGCGGGCCTCGTGGATCAGCGCGTGGGCGTTCTTGCCCGGCGTGCTGAACGCCAGAGCCAATTCGAACAGGCTGTTCGATACGGCCTTTCGAAGCCGGCCTGAATCGCGGTCGCGGGGATCAAATCGCGGGGCCATGCCCAAGTTCTCCAGCCATGTTGCGGGTTGCCAGCATGGCGTTGGAATAGCGCCGGTCGTGCGTGACTTCCAGCCCCACCCAAGCGGGAAGCGGCGGATTATCCTCCGTGCTGTCCATTTCCACTTCGGCAACGATCAGGCCGGCATAGACCCCGCCATAGACATCGATTTCCCAGAGGTAGCCCTGAAAATGGGAGAGATAGCGCGTCTTTTCGATCACGGCGCCGCTGGCGTGCACCACCAGTTCCTTCGCATCCGCAACAGGAATGGGGTATTCGAATTCGTCGCGGAAAAGTGGTGAGGCACCGAACTTGATGCACAGCGTGGCGCGGCTGTCGTTTTCAATGCGCACCCGCATGGAGCGGTCCGGCGCGCTGAACAGATAGGCCTGTATCATTTGGGCATGAGACATGGTTTCTTCGCGCCAGCTTTCGCCAACGACCAGAAACTTGCGTTCGATCTCTGTCGCCATTCTTGACCGTTACTCCGGGGAAGGGCGCCGCTTTTTGCATTTGCGCAAATTCGGGTAGCGGCTCTATGGTGGGAGACACCGTTATAGGTTACGCTTTTGTCTCGACAATGACAGTCGAAATGCCTATGAACTTCGCAGTTCAATCGATTTAAAAGGGAAGGCCCTTTCATGAGCGATAAAGCCGCCAATCTCGTCTCCATCCTCAAGTCGCAGCCGGTGATGCCGGTTCTGATCATCGAGAAGCTGGAGGATGCCGTGCCGCTGGCGCGGGCACTGGCAGCGGGCGGATTGAAGGCCATCGAGATCACCATGCGGACCGCTTGCGCGCTGGACGCCATCAAGGCGGTGGCGGAAGAATCGCCCGATACGCTGGTCGGTGCCGGTACCATCCTGACGCCTGCCGACTATGCGGCGGCGGTGAAGGCGGGTTCCAAGTTCATTGTCAGCCCCGGTGCAACGCCCGCGCTTTTTGCGGCTGCGAAGGATAGCGACGTTCCCTTCCTGCCGGGCACTTCGACGGCCAGCGAGATCATGAAGGCGCGCGAAGAGGGGCTTCGCACCGTCAAGTTCTTCCCGGCGGAACAGTCGGGCGGCGCGCCGTTCCTCAAGGCGATTTCCTCGCCGATTGCCGACATGAGCTTCTGCCCGACGGGCGGCATTTCGCTGAAGAATGCCAAGGATTACCTGTCGCTGCCGAACGTGGTGTGCGTCGGCGGTTCGTGGGTGGCTCCGAAGGATCTGGTCGCCGCAGGGGACTGGGCCGGCATCACCAAGCTTGCGGCGGAAGCGGCAGCGCTTCGCTAAGACAAGGCGCGAGCGCGGCCTGTCGTCGCGTTCCTCTTTTCGGCACAGGATTTCAAGGCCGCGCCCTTTCATCAGGGGTGCGGCCTTCCTATTTTATCTCCGCAGCCATAAAGCCAAGGAGAGCCGCACTATGTTTGACCCGAAATCGCTTCTCGACCAATTGCTTGGAACGCAGGTGCCGGGAACCACGGGAACCGTGCGCGAAAAGGCCAATGATGCGGTGAAGCTTGCCAAGGACAATCCGCTGGCAACCGGCGCGATTGCCGCCGTGCTCCTCGGCACGAAAACCGGGCGCTCGCTGACGGGCAATGTGGCGGTTCTGGGCGGTCTCGCCGCCATCGCAGGACTTGGCTATCAGGCCTACAAGAATTACCAGAATGGCGGCAAGCCTGCAGAAGGGGCCGCGCCGGTCGATGCGCCCGCGCAACTGCCGGTGCCCGTGCCCCCGGCTCAGTCCGGCTTCGAGCCGGAAATTCTCTCCAATGATTTCGTTCTCACGCTGGTGCGGGCCATGATTTCGGCCGCCCGCGCCGATGGCCATATCGATGAAACCGAACGCGGACGGATTCTGGATCGCGCCAAGCTCGCCGGTTTCGGTGCCGATGTGGAGCAGTTCCTCAACGAAGAGCTGTCCGCGCCGGTTGATCTTGATGCGCTCGTTCTGGCCGCCAAAAGCGAGGAGCAGCGCGTCGAGCTTTACACTGCCTCACGCCTTGCCATCGATCCCGATACGCGGGCCGAACGCGGCTATCTCGATCTTCTGGCCGGTCGTCTGGGTCTGCCGGATGCGCTGATCGACCAGATCGAGGCGACGGTTTCGGCCCACAAGGTCTGACGCCGTTCTGACGATATGGCTGGCCGGTTGTGTTCAGTGCATGACCGGCCTATTCCTTTCACCTTCAAGTTTGTGAGAGGAACCATGCGCGATCTTTCCCAGTTCAAGGGCTGCCCCGCCCCGACCCCCGTGACCCTTGAAGGCCGCTACCTTGTGGTGGAGCCTTATGAGCGCGACAAGCATTTGAAAGCGCTCTGGGATGGGCTTGGTGAAATGGGCATCAATCCGCTGCTTCTCTATTTCACCAACAATGACTTTGCCGGGATCGAGGATTTCGACCTCTGGCTGGAGGCCTGCGCCACTAAGGCCAACTGGCTGATCCATGTGTTTCGCGACAAGAAGAGTGGCTCCATCTGCGGCATGGCGAGCTATATGCGCGCCGACCCCGCCAATGGTGTCGTGGAAGTGGGGGGCGTTGCCCATGGTGCGCTGATGGCGCGTTCGCCGCTGGCCACCGAGGCGCATTACCTGATGGCGCGCCATGTGTTCGAGGATCTTGGCTATCGTCGCTACGAGTGGAAGTGCCACAACGACAACGAACCGAGCAAGGCTTCAGCCCGTCGCTATGGCTTTACCTATGAGGGCTTGTTCCGGCAGCACATGCTGTCGAAGGGAGAGAACCGGGATACGGCCTGGTTCTCGATGATCGACGGGGAATGGCCGCTTCTGAAAGCCGCTTTCGAGGCCTGGCTTGATCCGGCCAATTTCGATGCTCAGGGCAAGCAGATCGCCAAGCTTGAGGATATCCGCGCTTCGCTTCACGCTTGAAGCGATGCGGCGAGCAGGGTTACACCGACGAAGATGACAAAGAGCGCGCCGCCGATTTCGATGGCGGTGCGCAGGCGGCTTGCGGTTTTCGAGCCCGGTCCGGCAAAACGGATGGCGATGTCCTTGGCGCCGACCGCCAGCGAGGCGAGGATCGACACGGTAATGGCGGTTCCAAGCGACATGGCGGCGACCGATAGGATGCCGCCGAGATAAAGCCCGTTCAGCAGCGAAAAACTCACCACCAGAATGGCCCCGGAGCAGGGGCGAAGCCCGACGGCGAGGATGGCGGAGGCGGCTTCGCGGAAGCTGAAGCGCTCACCCTTCAAAAGGGCAGGGTCCGGCATGTGGGTGATGCCGCAATCCGGGCAGATGCCATCGGCACCCGGTGTCGCCGTGCCGTCGCATGCTTCGGCGCGGAAGGCGAAGCCCGTGGACGCGGTGCGGCTGGCCGAACCCTCGAAGAGGGGGGCTAAGACGGATCGGCGTGCCCGGCGCATCGATGCGAGCTTGCGCACCAAAAGCCACACACCGAAGGCAATCACGAGGCCAAAGCTTGCCTGTTCCAGCACCGTTGTCGCCGCCGTCATGGTGATCGAGGTGCCGCGCAGCGCGACCCAGGTTACGCCGACGAGCACCAGCGCCATGATGCCCTGCACCAGTGCGGAGAGGAAGGAAATCGCCACGCCGCGCCGCAGCTGCGTTTCATTGGCGATCATGTAGGACGAGATGACGGCCTTGCCGTGTCCAGGGCCTGCGGCGTGGAAAACGCCATAGGCGAAGGAGAGGCCGACCAGCGTCCAGAGTTTCCAGGGATCATCGCGCATGGCCGACAGCGCGCCGGTGAGAGCGCGGTAAAAGCCCTGCTGTTCGCGGTTCACAAAGGCCAGAAAGGGGCCGAACGGACCGGATATATCGAAAGAGGGTTCAGCCGTGCCGATGCCCAGCGACGATTGGGCGGCTGCTATGCTGGCCCCGGCTAACAGAGCGAGCGCGCAGATAAGGCCGATTCGTGCCGGTTTCAGCACGATAGCTCCAGCTTGATGGCGAAGAGTTTCGACATGTTGGTGCCCGCCGGATCATCGAAGAAGGCGGCGGTCAGCTTGTCCTGGTTCTGCTTCAGAACCTCATCCGGGTCCGGGCGGACAATGGTGCGCTTGCAGGCGGCGAAGGCCTTGCCGTCTGTGGTCATGTCTTCATCGCGATTGAAATCGATGGAGGTGTAGAAGGTTGGGTCCCAGACGCCCAGCTGGATGCGGCCCTTGAGCGGTAGCGGCTCGGCGGGCTTGACGATGAAGAACATCAAGAGCTTGCCGCCCTGATAGACGATGTTGATCGTGTCCGGCGGGGAGACTTTGACCTCTTTGCCGTCGGCGCTGATGTTCATGTAGTAGCCGTAGTCGCCAAGCGAGTCCTTGACCGTATTGCCAACCGTGGCGGCCTCTTCCGGGTCGAGCTTCAGGTTCTTGTTCTTGTCGAAGTCCATCAAGACGCTGGACGAAAAGACCTCGTCGAAGCGCCAGACATTGCGCAGTTCGGAGATGAAGCCCTTGTCGTCGCCGATAACTTCCAGCTTGGCTTCGGCAAACACATGCGGGTGCGCATGGGCCACCGAAGGCAGCGCAAGGGCAGTCGCCAGAAGGAGGGCTTTTTTCATCGGCATTTCCGCACGGCCTGCATTGGGTTTGAACGAGCATTGCCCGTTGAATCCGGCAGAATCAGGGCCGGTTCCTTAGGGGCGAGAATGGGGCATGCATCTGGCCCTGTCAAAAGCCCGTCAGGTGCTTTTGCCGGTTTCCTGTGCCTTGCGGAACCAGTTGGAGAGGAAATCCACAAGGCTGCGCACCTTGGCTGGCAGATAGCGGCGGTGCGGGTAAACGGCATAGATGCCGCGATCTTGCGGCAGGCGGTCCTCAAACAGCGAGATGAGCGCGCCCGATTCGATGTGCGGGCGGGCGATGAAATCCGGCAACGAGGCAAAGCCAAGCCCGGCCAGCGCGCCGCGCAGGGTGGATTGCGGGCTGTTGACTTCAATCGGCCCGCTGACGGCCACCGAAAGCGTGCTGCCATCCTCATCGATAAAGCGCAGCGTGTTGTAGTTGCGGCTGTTCTTGTCGACCATGGCCGGGGCCGAGGTCAGGTCCTGCGGATGATTGAAGGGGCCGTGCATGGCGATGAAATGCGGCGTGGCGCAGACATAGGTGCGAAACGGCGAAAGCTTGCGGGCGATCATGCCGGAATCTTCCATGCGCGTGATGCGGATAGCGAGATCGAACCCTTCCTCGATCAGATCGACAAAGCGGTCGTCGGCCAGAATATCAAGCGACAGGTCCGGGTGTTCGCGGGCAAAATCAATCAGCGACTGCCCGACATCGGCATCGACAAAGGTGCGGGGAACCGAAATGCGCAGCTTGCCCTTCAGGTCGGCATTGTTCTCGCGCACCAGATCGGCAAGGTTGTCGATCTCCTTCAGAATGTCGGAGGCGGTGCGGTAATAGGTATGGCCCGCTTCGGTCAGGGAAAACTGGCGTGTCGTGCGGTTCAAAAGCAGCGCGCCGAGGTCGTCTTCCAGCTCGCGCACATATTTGGACAGAAGCGCCTTGGAGCGCCCGGTCTTGCGGGCCGCCGCCGAGAAACCCTCGGCCTCGACAACGTCGATAAAGGCGCGAATGCGGGTCAGCGTATCCATGCGAATGTCCAGTGCTGTTGATCGTCTATACTTATCGAACAAAGGGGGCGTTTCGTTCAATATAAATTTTTATCGCGGCGCAAGAAAGGTCTTGATTATGACTGCGAACAACCCTATTTCCCGTGCTGCCCAAAGTCGCACGTGCCTGTGGGTGTCCGCCGACCCTCGAACTGGGATCAGTCCCTAAGGTGAGGTCATCGGTAAGGTACCTGGAACTAACCGCTCCAGTCGCTATTCCGGCCAACCGGGAAATGCGAGGACATCTTGAAGCAACGACGGTGCGGGCCTTTCTGGTTCTCTTCCGGCTTTCCACCAGCCGGGGTCACTGAAGAGGCACACCATCATTGCCGGAAGTGCGGTCGGGGTTCCCCCTCCAATCCATGGCAGACAAGGCGGAATTCCATCCTTAACCGGGTGTCGTTCCACTTATCGCTGACCTTGCGTTCGCGGCCCGGTTTTATCCACCGGCCGGGGCCGACGCTACGCATGGAAAGCCTTTATCGTTCCGGTTCGCCGGCTTGGAACCTTAGGGGATTTCACCATGACGACTGCCCGTATTCTCGACTTCATCAAGACCCGTCGTCCGGAAGGCCCGTGCCTTGTCGTGGACCTCGATGTCGTGCGCTCCAACTATACCGCGTTCCGTCACGCCCTGCCGGACAGCGCCATCTACTATGCCGTGAAGGCCAATCCGGAACCGGAAATCCTGTCGCTGCTCGCCTCTATGGGCTCGAACTTCGATTGCGCATCGGTTGCCGAAATCCAGATGGCCCTTGATGCCGGTGCCACGGCGGATCGTATTTCCTACGGCAACACGATCAAGAAGGAACGCGACATTGCCCGTGCGCATGCGCTTGGCGTCGGCCTTTTTGCCGTGGACAGCCATGAGGAAGTGGAAAAGATCGCCCGTGCCGCTCCCGGCGCTCGCGTGTTCTGCCGCGTTCTGACCGATGGCGAAGGTGCCGAATGGCCGCTTTCGCGCAAGTTCGGCTGCGTGCCGCAGATGGCCGTTGACGTGCTCGTCTACGCTCACCAGCTGGGTCTCGAATCCTATGGCGTTTCGTTCCATGTGGGCTCGCAGATGCTGAAGGTCGATGCCTGGGATTCCGCTCTGGCGGACGCCAAGCGTGTCTTCTCGCAGCTTTCCAAGCAGGGTATCCACCTGAAGATGGTCAACATGGGCGGCGGTTTCCCGACCAAGTACCTGCGCGACATTCCGACGGCGGAAGCCTACGGTCAGGCGATCTTCGCGGCGCTGCGCAAGCACTTCGGCAACAACCTGCCGGTGACGATCATCGAGCCGGGTCGCGGCATGGTGGGCAACGCAGGCGTGATCAAGGCGGAAGTCGTTCTCGTCTCAAAGAAGTCGGACAACGACAACCACCGCTGGGTCTATCTCGACATTGGCAAGTTCGGTGGTCTCGCCGAAACCATGGACGAGGCGATCCGCTACCCGATCCGCACGACGCGTGACAGCGACGAGATGGAACCGTGCGTGCTGGCAGGCCCGACCTGCGACAGCGCCGATGTGCTGTATGAGAAGAACATGTATCCGCTGCCGGTCACGCTGACCATCGGCGATGAAGTTCTGATCGAAGGCACGGGCGCCTATACGACGACCTATTCGGCGGTCGCCTTCAACGGCTTCGAGCCGCTCAAGGCTTACGTGATCTGAGATCGTTCGCAATTCCGGACGCAAAACCGCAAGGCACTTTTGCTGGAATTGCTGCGTGATCTAAAGCCTTGCCCCGGCGATTGACCGGGGAGGCTCCTTCACCATCGTTGTTGTCGCCGTCTTGTGGATGGCGTTTGGAAACGGGAGGCCCGGATGGCCACTGTTTTTGGCAATGTGCGCGCTTTTTTCACCCCGGCGGCCTTCACCATTGAGGAAGAGACGCCTGCGGATGTCGTGGCGCGTGAAAAGCTTCTCGATCTTGCCATGGGGCCGGATCGCCGCACGAAGTCTTCGGAAAAGCTGCGCCGTAACCGGCTGCCGGGCGAAGGTCTGGCGCTGGTGGCACGCGATCCCGAAGGCCATGTGATCGGCACGGTGCGTTTGTGGAACGTCGAGGCAGGCATTACGCCCGCCGGGACGCCCGTTGACGCCCTGCTTCTCGGTCCGCTTGCGGTTGATCCGGCCCATGAAGGCAAGGGTATTGGCGGCGCGCTGATGCGGGCAGCCATCACCCGTGCTCATCAGCGTGGCCATGGGGCGATCCTGCTGGTCGGCGACGCGCCCTATTACGAGCGCTTCGGCTTCTTTGCCGAAAAGACCCGTGCCCTGATGATGCCCGGCCCGACGGCGCGCGAGCGTTTTCTGGCGCTGGAACTCAAAGAGGGCTGGCTGGATGGCGCCGCCGGCATGGTGGTGGCCAGCGGTCGCCGCCTTGGCGTTTCCCATGCGGTTTCAACCCGCAAGGCAGCGTGATACAAGCTTAACTTGAGGCAGCAATGACCCTCCCCTTGAGGGGGAGGGTCGGACCTTGGTCCGGGGTGGGGTGAAGGCTCTATGACGGGTCTCGTTGACAGGTGCTCACCCCCACCCGCTGCCGTGCAGCGACCTCCCCCCTCAAGGGGGAGGTGGGAACGCGCGGTTTTTGCTATTTGCTCTGACGGAAATCTTCCGGGAAAGCGATGGAGTAGTCCTTCAGCTGCTTCTCGCAAAAGTCGATGCGGCGATCAAACTCCCAATCCATCTTGCTCGCCGCCGTCCATGTCAGATTGGCCTGATTTTGCAGGCTGTTGCCTTCCTGCGCGCCCTCAAGGGCGATCTTCGAGGCGGCTTCTTCCGAGATGCCCCGGTCGCGCTTGATGCGGGAGACGGCGATGATCCAGAACATGGTAACGCGCTCTTCCATCTCCTTCGGCGTGATCTTGCGCGATGGAGAGCCATAGGCGGTCAGCGATTTTACGCGGCCCGCACATTCGGCCATGGTTTTCCACCAGGCCTCAGAACGCTGCTTCTCGAAAAGATCGGTGAAGGTATGGGCCTTGTCGTCGGCCTGCGCGAGACCGGGCAGAAGAAAGAGCGGCAGGAGAGCTGTGGCAAGCAGGCGTTTCAAGAGAGTCTCCGTCAAAACCATGGGCGGTTGAACGTCAGCAAAGACGAAATCGCCTTTACCGTCCAGCGCCGGTCATGCGGAAAGTCGTTGCCACCCTGAAGCCGCTTGTCGATCCCCTGTTCGGGGGGGGGATTTAGAAGCCGAGGTAAGTTTGATAAGCCAGATTCAGCGTTTGCAGGAAAACGATTGCAACGCCGACCCATCTCCAGCCCCCTACATCAGGTGTACGGACTGCGGTTCGGAACACGGCCGTTGTCAAGATGGCGCAATAGACCGTGATGACCCCAAGCAAGATATTCAGGATCAGGTTCCCGCTCGTTGGGAAGAATATGAGCGGCAATTGATATCCGAAAATAAACAGGGCTGGCGAAAAGATCAGCGTCACGCCAACGGCGCCAAGCCAGAAGGTGTCTCCAAGGGACAGCCGGGCGTTCAGAAGATCCATGAACCAGCGAGGCGTGAAGTTGCGCTTCTTCTCGGCCTGAATGCCGTTCGGATCGTTTTCATGCGTCATGTCATTACCCCGCAATGTCCACCACGCCGCAGTCGCCTGCTTCGGAGGCGAAGGCCAAGAGGCGGCCATTGCCGCTCCACGCCATGGAGGTGATGGCCCCCTTGCCGGGGCGTCGGATCAGCGCTTCCTTGCCATCGGCAATGCGCACGGCGAGGATCATGCCATCGATGAAGCCGATGGCGAGGATTTCATCCGTGCCGTGGAAGGAGACGCTCGTCACGAGAATATCGGCGCGGGTGCCCAGTTCCAGCGGGGCCTTGCCCATCGGGCCATCCTTGGCGGAGAAGGGCCAGACGATAGCCGCCGGTGCGCCGGAGGAGGCGAGCCATTTGCCTTTCGGCGACCAGCTCATGGATTTGACCTTGGCGGGATAGCCACTCATGCGCATGTTGCGCGCTTCGCTCGGGCCTTTCGCACCTTCCAGCTTCCAGCCGTGCAGGGCATTTTCCTGCATGGCGGTGACGAGGAAGCGGCCATCGGGTGAGAAGGTAACGGCGGTATGCGCACCCTTCCATTCCAGATCCCACGGCTCGGCGGCCATGCCCGCCCAATGCAGTGAAACGCCGTTATAGCGGGCGGCGGCGATACGCAGGCCCTTCGGCGCGAAGGCAAGCCCTTCCACTGTGCGGGCCTCGGCAAATTCCTTCACCGTGCCATCGGCAAGCCGAACGTAAGACGAGCGGCCGACCGCATAGGCAACAGCCCCTTGCGGGCCGGGCGCGACGACCGAAATCCACTTACGCGGCACATTGGCGAGTTTAGTGATGTCGCCTTCGCTGGAAATGCGCAGAACGCGCCCGTCTTCACCGCCGGTCACAAGGCTTTTGTCGCTGGGGTCGAGCACGCAAGTCAGCAGACCTTCATGCGCTTTCACCACCTTCGGAGCAGTGCCCAGCTTGTGAATTTCGCCACTGGCCGTTGCAAAATACGGCGTATCGCCGATGAAGGCGGTGGTGACGACATGACCTTCGATATCGTAGGGCGCGACGGTCGGCATCAGGCGTTGGCCTCGCAGGCCTTGAAGGCTTCTTCCAGCTTGGCCGGATCCAGCTCGCGACCGATGAAGACGAGGCGGCTTTCGCGCTTTTCGCCCGCCTTCCATGCCCGCTGGTGGTCGCCTTCGATGATCATATGAACGCCCTGCACCACATAGCGCTCCTCATCACCCTTGAAGGCAATGATGCCCTTGAGGCGCAGAATGTTCGGGCCTTGCGTCTGCGTGACGTTCTGAATCCACGGGAAGAACTTGTCCGGGTTCATTTCGCCGCCGCGCAAGGAGACGGAGCGCACCGTCACATCATGGATGGCCGAGGCATGGCCGTGGTGGTGATCATGCCCATGATCATGGTGATGATGGTCGTGATCATGATCGTGGTCATGATGGTGGTGGTCGCAATCCGGGCCGCAGACATGGTCCGGGTGGTCGTGGTCGAGGAAATGCGGATCGTTTTCAAGGGCGCGTTCCAGATCAAAAGCGCCCTGATCCAGCACCTTGTCGAGCGGCACGCCGGAGCGCTCGGCGCGATAGACGCGCGCACCCGGATTGATGGCGCGCACGATCTCTTCGATGCGGTCGGCTTCTTCCTTGGTCACGAGGTCGATCTTGTTGATCACCACCACATCGGCAAAGGCGATCTGGTCTTCGGCTTCGCGGCTGTCCTTCAGGCGTAGCGGCAGGTGCTTGGCATCCACCAGCGCCACAACAGCGTCGAGTTGGCTCTTGGCGCGCACGTCGTCATCCATGAAGAAGGTCTGGGCGACCGGCACCGGATCGGCAAGGCCCGTCGTTTCCACGATAATGCCATCGAAACGGCCGGGGCGGCGCATCAGGCCTTCCACGACGCGGATCAGGTCACCGCGCACCGTGCAGCAGATGCAGCCATTGTTCATTTCGTAGATTTCTTCATCCGACTCGACGATCAGGTCGTTGTCGATGCCGATTTCGCCGAACTCGTTGACGATGACCGCGTATTTCTTGCCGTGGTTCTCGGTCAGGATGCGGTTTAAAAGGGTGGTCTTGCCCGCGCCGAGATAGCCGGTGAGAACGGTGACGGGAATGGGCTTTGCGGTTTGCGCTTCGGACATCGGGGGTCTCCGGAAAATGATTTGCGCCGCCGGGGCGTGAGGGCGCGAACGTGTTGCCCCCATATAGGCGTTGGCGCGGGGCGTTTCAAAGGGTTTCAGTCAAGGGACGACACATCGAAGCGGTGAACGTCTTCCAGAAGCTCAACGAAGCCTTTGACCGCATGGGCAATCAAGGCATGGCCCTTTTCGGCGGTGGCGGCTGCGGCATTGCCCACCGCCCCATCGGGGTTCAAGTCGCGCATTTTCCAACCGAAAGCATGGGGGCCATAGGCCCGCAAATGGGCGAAATCATGGGTAAATTCGCTCTGCCTTGAGGGGAAGTCGCGCGCCTTGGTCATGTCGACCAGATCGGGTGCCAGCGCCAGCATGACGGAGGTCTCGATCTCGCCCGCATGGATGCCGATGGCCTTTTCCTCCGGTGAGATGATCCCTGCCGGCAGGCCGAAACGGGTCCAGCTTGTGGCAACAGCCAGCATGTTGAAGCGGATGCGGGCTTCGGTGGCGATAATCGTCATCAGCGGCGAATTGCCGCCATGGGCGTTGAGCATCACGAATTTGCGCACGCCGCGTTCAGCCAGAAAGCCGGCGACGCCTAACCATTTGTCGATGGCTTCGGCAACGGTCAGGCTCTTGGTTCCGGCCACATCCATGTGCTCGATGGAGTAGCCAACCGTTTCAACCGGCAGAAACTGCACGGAAAGATGGGCGGGAAGGGCGGCTTTGGTATGGGCCGTAATGCCTGCGGCGATGATGGCATCCGTCTCAAACGGCAGGTGCGGGCCATGCTGCTCATGGGCGCCGAGCGGCAAAACGGCAATGCTTCCTTCATTCATGGCAGATGCCTCCCGATCCGTTCCGGCCTGGCGTGATCGCAAAACCGCTTCGCACTTTTGCGCACCATGGTTTGCTTTGCCGCATGGCGTGATCGCAAAACCGCTTCGCACTTTTGCGCACCATGGTTTGCTTTGCCGCATGGCGTGATCGCAAAACCGCTTCACACTTTTGCGCGCCATGCTGTAAGCCGGTATAACGTTGCGGCGCGTCGTTTGAAAGCGGGGGATAAGGGTCTTGGGCAAGAAGGACAAGCAGGACAAAGCGCTGCGCAAACAGGAGAAAAGCCTGCTGAAGCAGGAAAAATCCCTGCGCCGCATGGAAGAAGCGCTGGCCGAACCGGGCGCCCTTGCCGCCACGCTTTCGCAAGCGGCCCGCTCCACCCGCACGGCCCTTTCGCGTCTTCTCTCCGAAACCGGCCTTTACGCGGGACAGGACGGGGTAATCCTCGCGCTTTCGCGCATGGACGGGCTGACGACCGGCCAACTGGCGCAGGCGCTTGGCGTGAAGCCGCCGACCATGACCCGCACCGTCACACGCATGGAGGCGCAGGGCTTCTTGAAGCGGATGGAGGATTCCGGGGATGGCCGGTTGAGCAAGGTTTTCCTGACGGAGGCCGGTCGGGCCGCTGTTGCCGGGATTTCCGCTTCGGTTCTGACCTGTGACCGGCAGGCGGTGGCCGGGCTCTCCGGCAAGGAAGTGGAAACGCTCATTCGCCTGTTGAAGCAGGTCGACGCCAATCTGGGCGGCAACCCGTGTGAAATGCCCGATTCCTCCGACGTATAAGTGAGGAGTGTGGGCCATGCGGCCTCGCATCCATGGTTGCATGCTTCGTTTAAACGGTTTAATTTAATTAAATTGGCGACCCGACGGGAGCGAGTCGCCCGTGTTGACTTGCGTCTTGTTCGGGGGGATTGCATGGCCCAGAAAATCAAACTGTCGACCATTGCCGAAAGCCTTGGCCTGTCCACGGCGACGATTTCGCTGGCGTTGCGCGACAGTCCGCTTGTGGCAGCCGATACGCGCGAGCGGATCAAGGAACAGGCCCGCGCCATGGGCTATATCTACAATCGCCGTGCCGCCAGTCTTCGCACCTCGCGTTCGGGCATTATCGGCGTTGTGGTGCATGACATCATGAACCCGTTCTACGGGGAAATTCTCAAAGCCATTGAAAGCGAACTCGACCGGCGTTCGCACACCTTCATTTTGTCCAACCATTATGATTCCGTCGAAAAGCAGCGCAGCTTTATTGAAATGCTGCTGCAGCTGGGGGGTGACGGAGTGATCATGTCGCCCGCCATCGGCACGCCGATCGAGGACGTGGAGCTGGCTGAAAACAATAATATGCCCGCCATTCTGGTGGCGCGCCAGATGGAAGGCTGCGACCTACCGACCTTCCGCGGCGATGACAGCTATGGCATTTCGCTCGCGACCAACCATCTCATCAGCCTCGGCCACCGCACCATTGCCATGGTTGGGGGCACGGACCAGACCTCGACGGGGCGCGACCGTTATCAGGGTTACGTCAATGCGTTGCGCAAGGCGGGCATTGAAGTTGATCCGGAACTGCGCCTGCCGGGGCCGCGCTCCATGCAGGCCGGGTTCGATGCGGCGGTCGATTTCCTCTCCCTGCCGCAAAAGCCGACGGCTGCCGTGTGCTGGAACGATCTTGTGGCCATCGGTTTCATGAACGGCATTGCGCGTGCGGGGCTTCTGGCCGGGCGCGATATCTCCGTGACGGGCTATGACGATCTGGAGGAAGCGTCGATTGCGACGCCGGCGCTCACCACCGTATGGAACGGGCAGGAAGAGGTGGGGCGTCTTGCGGCGCGAGCACTTCTCGATAAACTGGCAGACAGTCACGCGCTTGACGGGCTGCACCTGATCAAGCCGGAGATGCGAATCCGCCAATCGACCGGCCCGGTGCGTCCGCGCAGCTAAGGCCTGTCCCGCCAAGACTTCAGGATGCCTGCCATGACGGGAAAACCCGCAATTCTCGTTTACGATACGCTGCTTGCGCATATCGTGAGACGACTCGAAACCCATTTCGACATCGTGTTTGCCAAGCGCAATGCACCGCCTGCCATTTCGCCGGAAGATGCGGCGCGCATTCGTGGCGCGGCCATTTACGGGCGTTTTGGCGCGGAGTGGATCGATATCCTGCCCAATCTCGAGATTATTTCGCATTTCGGCGTCGGTTATGATGGCGTGGATTGTGCGGCGGCGGCCCGGCGCGGCATCGTTGTCACCAACACGCCGGAGGTTTTGAATGACGAAGTGGCCGATTCCACCCTCGGGCTTCTGCTTTCGACGATCCATCGCTCGTTTGCGGCGGAAAACTGGCTGCGCTCCGGCAACTGGCTGAAGTCGGCCTGCCCGCTCGCGCCGCTTTCGCTCAAAGGGCGCACGGTCGGGCTTTATGGTCTGGGGCGTATCGGCCTTGAAATCGCCCACCGGCTGGAGCCGTTCAAGGTGAAGATCGCCTATCACACCCGCAGCGTGCGCGATGACGTCGGCTATGACTATTATCCGTCGCTTCTGGAACTGGCGACGGCGGTCGATACGCTGATCTGCATCGTGCCAGGCACCGCCGACACGCACAAATCGGTCAATGCGGCGGTGTTTTCGGCGCTCGGTTCGAACGGGGTGTTCATCAGTGTCGGGCGCGGATCCTCGGTGGATGAGGATGCGCTGGTCACGGCGCTGGAAACGGGCACGATTGCCGCTGCCGGTCTTGATGTCTTCTACGACGAACCGAATGTGCCGGAACGACTGATGGCGCTCGATAATGCCGTTCTCTGGCCGCATGTGGCGTCCGCCACGGTGCCGACACGCAACGCCATGGGCGACCTCGTGGTCGATAACATCATTCACTGGTTTGCCGATGGCAAGGTCTTGACCCCGGTGCCGGAAACCCCGGCACCGAAGGTGTGATCACCCGCGCTCAGCGACCGTGCGCGGCGGCATAGGCGCGCACGGCATCCCCGAAGGCTTCGAAAAGCTTGCGCGACGGGCCGTCGGTTTCAGCCCAGTATTCCGGGTGCCATTGCACGCCGCAGGCGAAGTTCTTCGCGCCGATAACGGAGACGGCTTCGATGGTGCCATCGGGAGCGGTTGCCTCGACCTGCAGGTTGGGAGCGGTTTCGGCAATCGCCTGACGGTGCAGGGAATTCACCTGTATTTCTCCGGCGAGACCCAGATGGTTGGCAATGCACGACCCTTCACGCACATGGACGGCCTGACGGATGGCGAAGGCCTCGTCACGGCTTGGCGTTTCGGGCTTGCGGTGGTCCCAGATGCCGGGGTTCTCCTGAATTTCACCCTGCAGCGTACCGCCCAGCGCGACATTCAGTTCCTGAATGCCACGGCAGATGGCCAGAAGCGGAATGCCGCGTTCGATGGCGCGGCGAATGAGCGGCAGGCTGGTGGCATCGCGGCCCGGATCGAAAGGCCCATGGGCCTCGGTGGCCTCGACGCCGTAATGCGAGGGATGCACATTGCTCGCCGAGCCGGAGACGAGAAGGCCATCGACGCGATCCAGAACGGCATCGGTCTCGTTGCCCTCGACAAAGGCCGGGACGATAAAGGACATGGCGCCGGCCACTTTCAGCGCGGCGTTGACATATTGATCGGGCGTGGCGTGCCAGTTGTATCCATCGACGACCTTGAAGTCGGCGGGAACGGCAACGACGGGCTTCGACATGACAGGCTCCGGAATGCGGGTATCGGCAGGGTGGCGGGTTCTTTGAGCGCTTCGGGCGTTCGCTCATTTGTGTGGTTGGTTTGTTCTGATTGTCAACGATAATCCGTGATTGGACCGGACCGCATTGCGGCATTTGGCGTAAAGCATGGTCGCGCTTTATGCTTGCATGGCCTTCTTCAAAATGGTTAGTTCCGGCCACGCGCGGGGGCGTGGAGACCCCCGGGTATCACAACCGACCGGGAGGTTACTCATGGATCGTCGCTCATTCTTCAAAAAAGCCGGTGCTGCCGGTGCCGGTGCGGTTGCTGCATCCGCTCTTGCCGCCCCCGCCATCGCGCAGGAAAATCCCAAGATCAACTGGCGTCTGACGTCGTCCTTCCCGAAGGGCCTCGACGCCATTTTTGATGCTGCCACGGAAATTTCCGCAGCCGTTGCCGAAGCTACGGACGGCAATTTCAACATTCAGGTCTTTGCCGCCGGTGAAGTGGTCCCGGCCCTGCAGGCGCTTGATGCGGTTTCGTCCAACACGGTCGAAATGGCCCATACCTGTTCCTATTACTACGTGGGCAAGGACCCGACCTTTGCGCTCGGTACGGCGGTTCCGTTCGGCCTCAACGCCCGCCTCACCAATGCCTGGTTCTATCAGGCTGGCGGTAATGAGCTGCTCAACGAATTCCTCGCTGGTTACGGCGTTTACGCGCTGCCCGCCGGTAATACAGGTGCGCAGATGGGCGGCTGGTTCCGCAAGGAAATCAACACGCTCGACGACCTCAAGGGCCTGAAGATGCGCATTGCCGGCCTCACCGGCAAGGTCATGGAAAAGCTTGGCGTCATTCCGCAGCAGCTGGCTGGCGGCGACGTTTATCCGGCGCTTGAAAAGGGCACGATCGACGCGACCGAATTCGTCGGTCCTTACGACGACCAGAAGCTCGGCTTCTACAAGGTCGCGAAGTACTACTACTACCCGGCCTGGTGGGAAGGTGGCCCGACGGTTCATGCCTTCTTCAACCTCGAAAAGTTCAAGGCCCTGCCGAAGAGCTATCAGCGTATTCTCACCGACGCCTGCTATGCGGCCAACGCCAACATGCTGGCCAAGTATGACAAGCGCAACGCCCATGCGCTGAAGCAGCTGGTGGCCGATGGCGCCGTGCTGCGTCCGTTCAGCAACGAAATTCTCGAAGCCAGCTTCAAGGCGGCTCAGGAAGTCTATGGCGACCTGATGGCCACCAATGCCAACTTCAAGAAGCTTTATGAAAGCCAGCAGGCGCTGAAGCGCGATGCTTACATGTGGATGCAGGTGGCCGAATATTCCTTCGACACCTTCATGATGCTGCAGCAGCGCGCCGACAAGCTCTAAGCGGTTCGTTCTGCGTCCATAAAGAAACCCGGTGTCTTGCGGCACCGGGTTTTTTGTTGGCTGAAAGCCTGACCGCTCAGGGCTTGATGGATGGCGGGCTTCCAAGGGGTCCGAGAGCCGGAAGGCCGTTGACCGAGGGGGCCGTGCCCATGCCGCCATTCGACGGATTGAAGCCGGGGATTTCGATCTTGATGGAATCGACGTCCTTCTTCGGGCCGTTGTCGAGCCAATGGGTGACCGACTGCGGCCAGAAGATGATGATGCCAACCAGCAGGATCTGCATGGCGAGCCAGGGCAGGGCACCCTTGTAAATTTCCATCGTATCGATGTTTCGCGGCGTCACAGAGCGCAGATAGAACAGCGAGAACCCGAAGGGCGGGTGCATGAAGCTCGTCTGCATGTTGACGCAGAGCAGCACCCCGAACCAGACGAGATTGATGCCGAGCGCTTCGGCGACGGGGGCGAGCAACGGCACGACGATGAAGGCGATTTCGAAGAAATCGAGGAAGAAGGCGAGCACGAAGACGAAGGCGTTGACGAACAGCAGAAAGCCGATCTGGCCGCCGGGCAGGCCGGTCAGCATGTGTTCGATCCAGCGCGCGCCATCAAGTCCCTGAAAGACGAGGCTGAAAATGGTGGAGCCAACGAGAATGAAGACCACCATGGAGGTGATCTGCGCCGTGTTGGCCATGCCCTGACGCAGCAGCGACCAGGTGAGCTTGCCGTTGAGGGCGGCGATGATGATGGCACCGACCACGCCCATGGCACCGGCTTCGGTCGGTGTGGCGAGGCCCATCAGCAGCGTTCCGAGAACGACGAAGATCAGCAGGGCCGACGGGACCATGCCCATCAGTACCTGCGCAATCAGCTTCAGGCTGAAATCGCCGCGGGCATCCTTGGGCAGCGCCGGGACGGCAGACGGTTTGAAGATCGAAACGAGCAGGATGAAGATCGTAAAGACAATGATCTGCAGGATCGAGGGGCCAATGGCGCCGAGATACATATCGCCGACCGACTTGCCGAGCTGGTCTGCCAGAACGACAAGCACCAGCGAAGGCGGCACAAGCTGGGCCATGGTGCCGGAGGCTGCGATCACCCCCGTCGCCAGACGCGGATTATAGCCATATTTCAGCATGATCGGCAGGGAGATCATGCCCATGGTGATGACGGATGCCGCCACCGTGCCGGTGATGGCGCCGAGAATGGCGCCGACGAAAATCACCGCATAGGCGAGGCCACCCGGAATGGCTCCGAAGAGCTTGCCCGTGCCTTCAAGCAGGTTTTCGGCCAGGCCGCAGCGCTCCATCACCGCCCCCATCAGGGTGAAGAAGGGGATGGCAAGCAGCAGGCTGTTCGACATGATGGAGAAGAAGCGCAGCGGCAGCGCATTCAGGAAGGCGGGATCGAAGTAACCGCCGATCAGGCCGACGGCGGCAAACAGCATGCCGACGGCACCCAGCGAGAAGGCCACCGGAAAGCCGAACAGCATGAAGATAACCATGCCCGCAAACATGGCGGGCGGCAGAATGCCATATTCGAACACGACGGGACCCTCTCCCAGATGCGCGCGTCTTCAGACGCGGAAATTATTGTTATTGCAGCGGCTTTTCGTATTTCGTTTCAAGCTGGATCAAACCCATGAGGGCGGCAACGCGCTTGATGAATTCGGAAATGCCTTGAACGAACAGCAGGACGAAGCCGAAGAAGAGCATGAACTTCACCGGCCAGCGGATCAATCCGCCCGCATCCGATGACATTTCCTGCGTCAGGAAGGAAATCTTGAAGAAGGGCCAGCACAGCCAGGCGCAGATGGCGCAGATCGGCAGCAGGAAGAACAGGGTGCCAATGACATCGATCCAAAGGCGCTTGCGCTCGGAAACAGCACCATAGATGAGATCGACACGAATGTGTTCATTGCGTGCGAGCGTATAGGATGCGCCCATCATCACCACATAGGCGAAAAGATACCACTGGATTTCGCTCCAGGCATTGGAGCCACCGTGGAATGTATAGCGCGCAATCGCATTTCCGGCGCTGATGAGGCAGCACAAGAGGACGAGATAATCCCCGATGCGTCCGATCACACTGCTGATGCCGTCAATGATGCTGCTGAGCTTGAGAAGCGCGGTCATGGCTTCGGTCCCGCCTGTTGAAAGGTCGCGGATGGCATAGACCAAGGCCTTATAAAAGAAAAGCGTGGAATGCTATGGACCGGTCCTTTTCGGCGGCGATCAAAGGCTTTGGCCTTGGTGATGCTGCGTTGCAACATGAAATCAATGAGGCGATATGACGTCGCAGTTTGTAAAAACAGTTGAAACTTTTTCAAAAATAGACTGAAACGTTTTCGTAATACAAATAGTATTTTAGAAGCGCATCAAACGCTAATGTAGAGCATGGAGAAGATCGGGTATGGCTGAGGGGGCAAGGACAGAGCGATTGTCGCCCTGGCGAACCCCGGCGGACACGCTTCTCACCCGGCGCTGGCGGTCTCTGCTCAGCACCCTGGTTGTCACCACCGCCTTTTCCAGCGTTCAGGTTTTGACGGGTGCGGTGAGTTTCCTCATTCTCGCCGCGGGTGCGGCTTTCGTTCTTCTCCTGCGCATCTTCTTGGCCCTTCGCCTTTCGACCCTGATCGGGGTTCCGTTGGCGCAGGAAGATATGCGCCGTATTGAAAGCGAGCATGTGGTTGGTGCCGGTCTGACCACGACCCTCGCCAGCATCGGTGCGGCGACGGCCATGCTGGCGCCACTGGATACGGTTTGTGTTTTCATCTGCCTTGCGGTGGTCGGCGCTCTTCTGGCGCAACTTGCCTCGCGGGGGCATGGCGCGCCGTCCGGCGTCGGGCGACCGCTTCTCGTCTTGTGCGCGCCGATGATCATCGCCAGCCTTGTTCGAGGCGAGCCGTCTGTCATCGCGGTTTCCATTCTGCTCGGACTGGTGGCGTTTGATGTGCGCTCGGCCTCGCGCAGCATTCGAAACGAATTGTCGGGGCGCTTCAGGGAAACCGAGAGGCTTTCCAAGCTTGTCGAAAAGTTCGACATTGCGCTGGATACCATGCCGCACGGGCTGATCCTTCTTGATGCGGAACGCCGCGTGAAAATCGCCAATCTGAAAGCGCGCGAGCTGTTTGATGTTTCGGGTCCCGGTGGGCTTGCCGGTCTGGCCATTGGCGCGCCGGTTCCCGGCAGCGCGGCGCGCGCGGCGCTTGGCGAAAACCGCTACTTCCTGCGCCGGATCTGCGAATTTGCCGATGGCGCGCTGGAGCCGGTGCAGATTACCCTGCCGGGTGATGTGCATATGGAGTTGAGCGGTGCGCGTCGTATCGATGGCAGCGCGGTGATTGTCTTCGAGGATATTTCAGCCAGTGTGCGAGCCGAGGAGAAGCTCCTGCACATGGCAAAGTTCGACGCGCTGACGGGTCTTTCGAACCGTCATTTCTTTGCGGAACAGTTTCGCCAGAAGCTTGATTGTCTGCCCGCCTCGGCGGTGGTCGGGTTTCTGCTGATTGATATCGATGACCTGAAGTCGGTCAATGATGCGCGCGGCCATGCCTTTGGCGACCGGGCGCTTACGGAAATCGGCAAGCGGTTCATGGCGCTCTCCGGCCCTGAGACGCTGGTGGCGCGCATGATGAGCGACCAGTTCGGCGTCTTTTTCTTCTCGCAAACCGGCAAGCCAGATGACCTGAAGGGCCGTATCCGCCAGTTCCATGCGGGGCTTCAGGGGGCGTTTTCCGTCTACGATGTGGAGCTCAAATTAAGCTTCAGCGGTGGCTATGTCCTTCTCGAAAACCAGCCGGAGATGATCTCGCACTGGCAGATGAAGGCGGATCTGGCGCTTTCGGAAGCCAAGGAGCGGGCTCGTGGCCTTTGCGTCGGCTATCAGCGTGAGATGGATGATCGCTATACGGCGACGCGTCGGCTGCGCGATGACCTTCGCGCGGCGATTGCCGCTGACAGCCTCGCGGTCGTTTTCCAGCCGATGTATCGGCCTGATGGCAGTGCCATTCAGTGCTGCGAGGCGCTGGCCCGCTGGACGCATGCCGAGCGCGGCCCGATTGGCCCGGATGTGTTCATCCGCATGGCGGAGGAAATGGGTCTCGTCTCCTCCATCACGCGGTTCGTGCTGGAGGCCGCCTGCCGCGAATGCGCGGGCTGGCCGGAGCCGATTTCCGTTTCGGTCAACCTCTCGGCCCATGACCTGAAGAACAGCCGGATCGTTGACCTCGTTTCCGAGACGCTGGCGCGGACCGGGCTGGCGGCCAAGCGGCTCCATCTTGAGGTGACGGAAAGCAGCCTGATGGACGATCCGCATGCCGCTGCCGCATTGCTCGGCACGCTCCGGGCCATGGGCGTGACCATCGCCATCGATGATTTCGGCACCGGCTTCTCCAGTATTTCCTATCTGGATTCGCTGCCGCTTGATGTGGTCAAGATCGACCGATCCTTCGTGCGCAACGTGACTGAAGACGGCCGGCGTCTGAAACTTTTGAAGGGAACGGTGCATCTGGCCCGCTCGCTTGGCCTCGGAGTCGTGGTCGAAGGGGTTGAAACACCGGAGCAGTTGCAGGTTCTCATTGAGAACGATTGTGCCGACCTCGTGCAGGGCTATGTTTTCTCCCGTCCGCTCAGCCGTGATGCTGTGCTTGATCTGATGCAAAAGTGAGACGGCACAAGGCCTGATTTTTCGTTCAGGCGTACCGCTGCGTCCCATCGGCGCATTGTCTCAATCTAAGACTTCCGTATAAAGCAAGGGTGCGCGCGTGCGCACGTTCGCTTTGGCGAGCCTGTGGGGGCAGGGCGCCGGATGCTGGAGGAGGATCAGAGTTGTCGCAGATATTGTATGTGGCGAAGGAAACGCAAGGCGGTGAAACGCGTGTGGCTGCTTCGCCCGAGACCGTGAAGAAGTTCACGGCGCTCGGTTTCAAGGTGGTTGTGGAGGCCGGGGCCGGTGATGCCTCGCGCATACCCGATGCCGAATTCGAGAAAGCAGGAGCCAGCATTGGCGGTTCAGCCGATCTCGCAAACGCGGATGTGGTGCTGAAAGTGCGCCGCCCGAGCGGGAACGAGATGACGGGCTATAAAGCCGGTGCTGCCGTGTTTGCAACCATGGACCCCTATGGCCAGGCGGAAGCCGTGGCTGCCATGGCTGCTGCAGGACTTTCGGCCTTTGCGATGGAGTTCATGCCGCGCATCACCCGTGCGCAGTCGATGGACGTTTTGTCGTCGCAGGCCAACCTGGCCGGTTATCAGGCTGTCATTGAAGCCGCCCATGCCTATGGTCGCGCCCTTCCGATGATGATGACGGCAGCGGGCACCGTGCCTGCGGCCAAGGTTTTCGTCATGGGAGCCGGTGTTGCCGGTCTACAGGCCATTGCCACGGCGCGCCGTCTGGGGGCCGTGGTTTCGGCCAATGACGTGCGTCCCGCCGCCAAGGAGCAGGTTGCTTCGCTCGGTGCCAAGTTCATCGCCGTGGAGGACGATGAATTCAAGGCCGCCGAAACGGCTGGCGGTTACGCCAAGGAAATGTCGGACGCCTACAAGGCCAAGCAGGCGGCACTTGTGGCCGATCATATCGCCAAGCAGGACATTGTAATTACCACGGCGCTCATTCCGGGCCGTCCGGCACCGCGCCTAGTTTCGCGCGAGATGCTGTCGGCCATGCGTCCCGGTTCGGTCGTTGTCGATCTCGCCGTTGAGCGTGGCGGCAATGTCGAGGGATCGGTCGCGGGTGAAATCGCGACCGTCGATGGTGTGACGGTGGTCGGCTATGCCAACCTGCCGGGCCGCATCGCAGCCTCGGCCTCGGCCCTTTACGCCAAGAACCTTCTGACCTTTATCGAGACGATGATCGATAAGGAAAGCAAGCAGTTTGCCGTCAATCCGGATGAGGAATTGTCCAAGGCAACGCTTCTGACGCATGGCGGTGCCGTTGTGCATCCGCAGTTCGCGGCTCAACCCGTCAAGGAGGACAAGTGATGGCCAATGAAGTCATGAACCGTGCCCTTGACGGGCTGGACAAGGCCGTTGAGGCCGTGAAAATGGCCGCCGAGCAGGCCCCCGATGCCATTTCTGCCGCAGCCCACGGGGCAAGCGGCGGGGCGATTGATCCCTTCGTGTTTCGTCTGGCGATCTTCGTGCTGTCGATTTTCGTCGGCTATTACGTCGTCTGGTCGGTGACGCCGGCGCTGCATACGCCACTGATGGCCGTGACCAATGCCATTTCCTCCGTGATCGTGGTTGGCGCGCTTCTGGCCGTCGGCATTTCGATGAGCGGCCTTGCCACGGGCTTCGGTTTCGTGGCGCTGGTGCTGGTATCCGTCAATATTTTCGGCGGCTTCCTCGTCACCCAGCGCATGCTTGCCATGTACAAGAAAAAAGAAAAGTGAGGGGCTGACCGATGTCTGAGAATTTCGCAGCTTTCCTCTACCTCGTTTCCGGGGTGCTCTTCATCATGGCCTTGCGCGGCCTGTCCCATCCCACGACCAGCCGTCAGGGAAACCTTTACGGCATGATCGGCATGGGCATTGCCATTGGCACAACCTTGCTTCTGGCCACGCCGTCCTTCGGGGGGCTGATGCTCATTCTGCTGGGTCTGGCGATTGGTGGCGGGGCAGGGGCTTACATCGCCCGCTCCATTCCCATGACCTCGATGCCGCAGCTTGTGGCCGGCTTCCACTCGCTCGTCGGTCTTGCCGCCGTGCTGGTGGCGGCCGCCGCGCTTTACACGCCGTCCTCCTTCGGGATTGGCGAGGTGGGTTCCATTCACGGGCAGGCGCTCGTTGAAATGTCGCTGGGCGTTGCCATCGGTGCCGTCACTTTCACCGGCTCGATTATCGCCTTCCTGAAGCTCGACGGGCGCATGTCCGGCAAGCCGATCATGCTGCCGATGCGCCATGTGGTGAATGCGTCCATTGCCATTGCCATCGTCGTTCTGATCGGCGTTCTGGTGATGACGGAAAGCCACTTCGTGTTCTGGCTCATCGTCCTTCTGTCGCTGGTCTTCGGTGTGATGATGATCATTCCGATTGGTGGCGCGGATATGCCGGTGGTCGTCTCCATGCTCAATTCCTATTCGGGTTGGGCGGCGGCTGGTATCGGCTTTACGCTTGGCAATCTGGCGCTGATCATCACCGGGGCGCTTGTCGGCTCCTCGGGCGCGATCCTCTCCTACATCATGTGCAAGGGCATGAACCGCTCCTTCATCTCGGTCATTCTCGGCGGCTTTGGCGGTGAAACCGCCGTGGCTGGCAGCGATGACGGTGTGCAGCGCACGGTCAAGACCGGCTCTGCCGATGATGCGGCCTTCCTGATGATGAACGCTTCCAAGGTCATTATCGTGCCGGGTTACGGCATGGCTGTCGCCCAGGCCCAGCATGCGCTGCGCGAACTGGCCGACAAGCTCAAGGAAGCGGGCGTCGAAGTGAAGTATGCCATTCACCCGGTGGCGGGCCGTATGCCGGGCCACATGAACGTTCTGCTGGCCGAGGCCAATGTGCCTTACGACGAGGTGTTCGAACTGGAGGACATCAACTCGGAATTCGCGCAGGCTGACGTGGCCTACGTGATCGGTGCCAACGACGTGACGAACCCGGCGGCGCGTGACGACAAGACCTCGCCGATCTATGGCATGCCGATCCTCGACGTGGACAAGGCGCGGACCTGCCTCTTCGTCAAGCGTTCGCTCGGCTCCGGTTATGCGGGCATCGACAATACGCTGTTCTACAAGGACGGCACGATGATGCTGCTCGGCGACGCGAAGAAGATGACCGAAGACATTGTGAAAGCGATGGCGCACTAAAATGGAAGGGGGCGGTTTTCCGCCCCCTGAGGTTGATGATAAACCTTTCCGCATAGCCTTTGGGCACAACGGTTCTCGAACTCCCCTTCTCCCCGCTCGCGGGGAGAAGGTCGCGGCAGCGGGATGAGGGGCGAGAACATCGCACGAATGCCTATTCGTAAATGGTTCTACCCGTGGCTTTGCCCCTCACCCCAACCCTCTCCCCGCAAGCGGGGCGAGGGGGAAGAGAAGACTGCGATTGCCGCTAAGGGCAATGCCAGGGCTTTTCCCGCCCGCTTATCTTTTGCCCTATATGAAATAAAAAAGGCGGCCCGAGGCCGCCTTTTGCAATCGTGCTGTTTGATCGCGCGCTTTACTGCGCAACGGGCATGCCCTTGACGCGGGCGAGACCAGCGCGGGCCACGGAATTGTTCGGGTCCAGCTTGATGGCGTGCGAGTAGGACTTGGCGGCCTTGGCCTTTTCGCCGCGCTGCTCATACACCAGCGCCTGATTGGTCCAGGATTCCGAACGGTCCGGACCGAGCTGGATCGAGGTGTTGAAATCCGCGAAGGCGTTTTCATCATCTTTCAGCGCAAGGTAGGAAATACCGCGGCCGTTATAGGGTTCCGGCGAGGTGGACGACAGCGAGATGGCCTTGGAGAAGTCTTCGATCGCCTGCGTCTGCTGGCCGCGCTTCTGATAGATCAGGCCGCGATTGTGGTAGGCGCGACCGTCCGTGGTGTCGAGCTCGATGGCCTTGTTGAAATCGTTGAAGGCCTGCAGGTCCTGGCCGGACTGACGGTAGAGATTGCCGCGACCGATCAGCGCCACGTCGTAGGACGGGTTGATCTGAAGCGCCATGTTGTAGTCGGACAGCGCTTCGTTGTTGCGGTTGATGGTGCGGTAGACCAGCGCGCGGTTGGCATAGGCCTGATAGAAGCGCGGGTTGAGCTTCAGCGCGGTGTTGAAATCGTCCAGTGCCTTGCGCGACTCACCGGCCTTGCCGTAGGCCGCGCCACGCACGTTGTAGCCTTCCGGGTCCGACGGGTTGGCATTGATAACGGCGGTCAGCGACGAGATGTTTTGCTGCGAACCCTGCGTGCGGTCGATGCTGATCACATCGGTCGGCGTCGGTGACGAGGCGCAGGCGCTCAGCGACAGCACGGCGGCCAGAGCGGCCAGCGGTGCAAGACGCGAATAAGCGTTGCGGCCAGCGGCTGCGTTGCGGGAGGTATCGGAGACAAGAACCGTCTTGGCAGAACCCATCGTCATCAGGCTAAATTCCACGTCGTTCGGGAAATTGGGAGTGCCGGGCGCACGGATAAGACTATATGCGCCTCTGGCTTAAGAAAAAAGCGGCGGCGAAATCTCACCACCGCTTCAAATGCCTGTGAAAAACGTCGAAAAAACGGCGATCAGCGGGCGGGGCGGGCACCGGTTACAGCGCCTTCGCGCTGGGCGCGCTTACGGGCCAGCTTGCGAACGCGGCGAACGGCTTCAGCCTTTTCGCGAGCACGCTTTTCAGACGGCTTTTCGTAGTTTTCGCGCATCTTCATTTCACGGAAGATACCCTCGCGCTGCATCTTCTTCTTGAGCGCGCGGAGAGCCTGATCAACATTGTTATCGCGAACGAGTACCTGCACTTTTATCCCATTCCTTAGATCTGGTTGGTGCCAAGAGCAGCGACGCTTCGGCAATCATTATTGTTCTGCGAGGTGCTAGGCCTCGTCGATTGGTGATGCGCATTAACAGATCGTCGAAACGAAGTCTATATCCACCAGCGCAAATCTCGCGAAAAATCCAGCAAATGCGGGCTTAAGACCTTGTTAAGGTCCGACGTAGAAAGCAACGCTTCGGGCGGGCACAGCAACGCCGCTGCCGCCGTGCTTGCGCTGTCCGGTGGCAAGCGCCAGACACGGACCTTCCCCCGGAAGCAGGAAGCCTGCCGTCTGCTGGCCGCGGTTGAACAAAGCCATCAGGTGCGACGGTTTGCCGGTTTCCCGATCCAGCGAGGCGATGGAAACGGTGAAGGCGCTGCGGTCCGGGTCTTCCCATTCCTCGGGCGTCAAGGGTTGGCCGTTGGGCGACAACCACGCCACATCGCCGTTGCCGATGAAGAAATCCGGGGCTGACAAGGCCGGGAACCGCTTGCGCAGACCGGACAAGAAGGCCGTATGGGCGATGATGTCCTCGTCCATCGCGGCCCAGTCGAGCCAGGTGATTTCGTTGTCCTGACAATAGGCATTGTTGTTGCCGCGCTGGGTGCGGCCTGCCTCATCCCCCATCGTCACCATGATCGAGCCACGGCTGAGGAAGAGGGTGGAAAGCAGCGCCTTCACATCCTGACGACGCTTTTTCAGGATGGTGGCGCGGGCGGTCTTGCCCTCAACGCCATTGTTCCACGAAAGGTTCTCGTTATGGCCGTCGCGGTTTTCCTCGCCGTTTGCGTCATTGTGCTTTGTCTCGTGGGACACCAGATCCCAAAGCGTAAAGCCATCATGGGCGGCCATGAAGTTGACCGAGCGGGTGCGCGGCTGCGGGTCGTTTTCGAAAATATCCGAGGAGCCGGCGAGAATGGTCGCCAGCGGTCCGGTCATTGACAGATCGCCGCGCCAGTAACGGCGCATGCCATCGCGCGCCCGGTCGTTCCACTCGATAAACGGTTCCGGGAAATTGCCCAGTTGATAGCCGCCGGGGCCGATGTCCCACGGTTCGGCAATCATCACACGGTCGCCGAGCACGTCATCATTGCGGATGGCAACGGCCAGTTCGCTGTGCGGATTGAAGCCCGCATGGTTGCGAAACAGGATGGGGGCGAGGTCGAAGCGGAAGCCGTCAATGCCCGCGTTCAAGACGAAATGGCGCAGGCTGTCGATGATCAGGCGGCGCATATAGGGGTGGTCGCAGGCCACCGTATTGCCACAGCCCGTATCGTTGACCAGCACACCCGGATGATCGGGCAGATGGCGGTAATGGCACAGATTGTCGATGCCGCGCAGGGACAGCGTCGGGCCGAAGCGGTCACTTTCGCCCGTATGGTTGAAGACGAGATCGAGGATCACGCCGATGCCTTCGTCATGCAGACGGGCGACCGTCTCGCGCAATTCGTCCATGCCGCCGGGGCAAAGGCGCGGGTCGAGCGGCATGAACGCCACCGGATTGTAACCCCAGGCATTGGTGAGCCCAAGGGGCCCAAGATGGCGCTCGTCGATCCAGGCGGTGATCGGCATCAGTTCAATGGCATCGACGCCGATGCGTTTGAGATGGGCGATGACGGAGGGATGGGCGAGGGCGGCAACGGTGCCACGCATCGCTTCCGGCACGTCCGGTTGCAGCTTGGTGAACGCCTTGACGGAGACTTCATAGACAAGGCCGCCATGGGTGAACCGGGGTGGTTCATGGATGACGGGCTTGTCGGCCATCACCACGCATTTCGGCACGAGCGGGGCGGTGTCGGCGCCAAAGACGGCGAGCTTCGGATCATAGACAAAGGGCCGGTCGATGGCCTTGGCATAGGGGTCGATCAGCAGTTTCGAAGGGTCAAACCACAGGCCTTCGTCCGGGGCATAGGTGCCTTCAACGCGATAGCCGTAAAGCGCACCTTCGCGCACGCCTTCGGCAAAGGCGCGGAAAAGCCCGCCTTCGCTGCGTTCCATGGGGATTTTCGCAACTTCACGACGCCCTGCCTCATCGAAAAGGCAAAGCGTTGCGCCTGTGGCATGGTGAGACCACAGCGAAAAAACACCACCGGCGGGCGTCAGTTCGACGCCGCCGCGTGTCGCAGGGATCTTCTTCATGACCATCAACTTAAGTGATGACTGTCGGTTCTTCGCGACCCGTATGGGCGCGAATTCCGGCGATTTCATCGGCAACCGCGATCAGGTCGGCCAGCGCCTCCTGCGTTTCGATGCCGTGGCGGGCCGCATCCGGCTCATAGCGTTCGACATAGACGCGCAGCGTTGCGCCGCTGGTGCCAGTGCCGGAAAGGCGGAACACAACGCGCGAGCCGCCTTCGAAAAGGATGCGCACGCCCTGTTTGGCCGAAACCGAGCCATCGACCGGATCAAGATAGGCAAAATCATCGGCAGCAGCGACGGTCAGCGCGCCGAAGCTCTGGCCCGGAAGGGTGGCGAGCTTGCCGCGCAGTTCGGCCATCAGCGCATCGGCCTTTTCGGTCTCGACGGCTTCATAGTCGTGGCGCGAATAGTAGTTGCGGCCATATTCGGCCCAGTGCTTTTCAACGATCTCCTTCACGCCTTCCTTGCGGGCGGCAATGATGTTCAGCCAGAAGAGCACGGCCCACAGGCCATCCTTTTCGCGCACATGGTTGGAGCCGGTGCCGAAGCTTTCCTCGCCGCAGACGGTCGCAAGGCCCGCATCCAGAAGGTTGCCGAAGAACTTCCAGCCCGTCGGCGTTTCAAACATGTTGATGCCAAGTTTCTCCGCCACGCGGTCGGCGGCGGCGCTCGTCGGCATGGAGCGGGCGATGCCGGTGATGCCGCCCGCATAGCCGGGGGCGAGCTTGGCATTGGCGGCGATGATGGCGAGTGAGTCGGACGGCGTGACGAACATGCCCTTGCCGACCACCATGTTGCGGTCGCCGTCGCCATCGGAGGCCGCGCCGAAATCCGGGCCGTCGACGCTCATCACGTCGTCATAGAGTTCCTTGGCATGGACGAGGTTCGGGTCCGGGTGATGGCCACCGAAATCCGGCAGCGGCACTTCGTTGCGCACCGAGCCTGCCGGAGCGCCGAGGCGCTTTTCGAGGATTTCGACGGCATAGGGGCCGGTCACGGCCGACATCGAGTCGATCACCACGCCAAAGCCAGACGCAATGAGGGCGCGGATGGCCGGGAAGTCGAACAGGCTTTCCATCAGTTCGGCATAGTCGGCCACGCTGTCGATCACCTCAACCGTCATGCCGCCCAGCGTCTGCGTTCCAATGGCATCGAGATCGAGATCGGCGGCATCGACAATCTTGTAGCTATCGATGGCCTTGGTGCGGGCATAGATGGCGTCGGTGATCTTTTCCGGAGCCGGTCCGCCATTGCCGATATTGTACTTGATGCCGAAATCTTCTTCCGGGCCGCCGGGATTGTGGCTGGCCGAAAGCACGATGCCGCCATAGGCTCCAAACTTGCGGATCACATGCGAGGCGGCGGGCGTCGACAGAATGCCGCCCTGACCGACCATCACCTTGCCAAACCCGTTGGCGGCGGCAATCTTCAGCGCCTTCTGGATGACTTCGCGGTTGTAATAACGGCCATCGCCGCCGATCACCAGCGTCTTGCCTTCAAAGCCTTCCAGCACGTCGAAAATCGACTGGATGAAGTTCTCGGCATAGTTTTCCTGCGCGAAGACAGGAACCTTCTTGCGCAGGCCGGACGTACCGGGCTTCTGGTCGCCATAGGGCTTGGTCGAAACGGTCTTGATCATGATCGTCATTTGCCTTTTGAAAGAAGACTGGAATAGAGGCTGGCATATTCGCCGGCGCTCGCGTCCCAGGAGACATCGGTTTTCATGCCCTGCTTCTGGATGCGGACCCAGAGCTTGCGATCCGCGTGCAGCTTGAAGGTGCGGCGCAGCGCATAGAGCATGCTGTTTGTATCGGTGAGGGTGAACTGGACGCCGGTGGCCGAACCGCTGATGATCGCAGCGTGGTTGGCGTCGACAATCGTATCGTTGAGGCCGCCGGTGCGGGCGACAAGCGGCACGCAGCCATAGCGAAGCGCATAAAGCTGGGTGAGGCCGCACGGCTCGAACCGCGACGGGATGATGATGCTGTCGCAACCCGCCTGCATGAGATGCGAGAGCGGTTCGTTATAACCCACCACCACGCCCACGCGGCCCTTGTGACGGTTTGCGGCGCTGAGGAAAGCCGTTTCCAGCGCGACATCGCCTGCGCCGAGAATGGCAATGCGCCCGCCCATGCCGACAATGCTGTCGATGGTTTCGGACAGGATATCCATGCCCTTTTGCCAGGTGAGGCGCGAAATCACGCAAAACAGCAGGCTGTCATCGTCATCCAGCCCGAAGCGGGCGGCAACCGCCTGCCGGTTCGTGACACGGGCCGCCAGCGTCTTGGCCGAATAGTTGCGGGCCAGATGGTTGTCCGTTTCCGGGTTCCAGACATCGGCATCGATGCCGTTGACGATGCCGTGGACGGAGGTGGCGCGCGCGTTGATCAGGCCTTCCAGCCCCATGCCGAACTGCGGATGGTGGATTTCCTCGGCATAGGACGGGCTGACGGTGGTGATGGCCGTTGCCGTCTGCATGCCGCCCTTCAGGAAGCCGACATCGCCGTAATATTCGATCCCTTCGACGCTCATGGCGTGCGGGGGAAGCCCGAGCGCCGGGAAGATCGCGGATGCGAACTGGCCCTGAAAGGCGATGTTGTGGATCGTCAGGATGCTCGGCACTTCCGGTTCCTGCGCATAGCGCATGTAAACCGGGGTCATGGCCGTCTGCCAGTCATGGGCATGGACCAGCACCGGCTTCCAGTCGGGAAGGGCACCGGCGGCGATGCGGGCACCCGCCAGCGAGAAGACGGCAAAACGGCGCCAATTGTCGTCGTAGTCTCGGCCATTGGCGTCGACATAGGGACCGCCCGGACGGTCGAAGAGACTCGGGGCATCCAGAACCAGCAGGTCGAGGCCCTTGTAGCGGGCCTCGAGCAGGGTTGCCCGCTCACCGAGCAGGTTGTCGAACTCCACCTTCTTGGTCAGCCCGGTCACGGTTTTCATGACGGCGGGATAACCGGGCAGCAGCGTTTTCATCTGCACGCCCCGGGCGGCGAGTGCCAACGGCAAGGCACCTGCGACGTCGCCAAGCCCGCCCGTCTTGACCAGAGGGAAGGCTTCGGACGAAATCGAGAGAACCTTCATGTCAGCGCTCCAGACGATCAATCATGTGCTGGGTGATGAGGCAGACGCCGTTTTCGCTGCGGCGGAAGCGCTTGGCATCGAGTTCGGGATCTTCGCCGACAACCAGACCTTCGGGGATCTTCACGCCATGGTCGATGACGACATTCTTGAGGCGGGCGTGGCGACCGATATGGACGCTCGGCAGCACGACCGCGCCTTCCAGACGCGAATAGGAATTGGCGCGCACACCCGTAAACAGCAGGCTTTTGTACAGCGCCGAACCCGAAATGATGCAATCGCCCGACACGACCGACGACACAGCCGAACCGCGGCGGTTTTCATCATCGTGCACGAACTTGGCGGGCGGGGTGATTTCCGCATAGGTCCAGATCGGCCACTGCTTGTCGTAGATGTCAAGTTCCGGCACCACGTCGGTGAGGTCGATATTGGCCTGCCAGTAGGCATCAATCGTGCCGACGTCGCGCCAGTAGGGTTCGTTTTCGAAGGTGGAGCGCACGCAGGAATGGGCGAACCGATGGGCGACGGCTTTGCCGTTCTTCACGATGTAAGGAATGATGTCCTTGCCGAAGTCGCGCGACGAAGTCGGGTCAGCGGCGTCACGGCGCAGGCATTCCAACAGGAACTTCGTGTGGAAGACATAGATGCCCATCGAGGCCAGCGAAACGTCCGGATTGCCGGGAATGCCCGGCGGATTGGCGGGCTTTTCGATGAACTCGGTGATCACGTCCTTCTCATTGACGGCCATGACGCCGAAACCCGTTGCGTCGGCGCGCGGCACTTCAAGGCAGCCGATGGTGACATCCGCGCCGGAATCGACGTGCTGCTGCAGCATCAATTCATAGTCCATTTTATAGATATGGTCGCCGGCCAGAAGCACCATATATTCCGGGCCGTAGGGCTCGATGATGTCGAGGTTCTGGTAGACAGCATCGGCGGTGCCTTCATACCATTGCGTTTCCGAAACGCGCTGGGAGGCGGGCAGAATATCAAAGCTTTCGTTACGTTCCGGCCGCAGGAAGTTCCAGCCACGCTGCAGGTGACGGATCAGCGAGTGGGCCTTGTACTGCGTGGCAACCCCGATGCGGCGGATGCCGGAATTGATGGCGTTTGAAAGGGCAAAGTCAATAATACGGGCCTTGCCGCCGAAATAGACGGCCGGCTTGGCGCGCCGGTCGGTCAATTCCTTGAGACGGCTACCGCGGCCACCTGCGAGAACATAGGCCATCGCGTCGCGCGACAGGGGCTGAATGCGTCTTTCCATAGGTCGTTCCTCCCGCCTTGGTGTCTTTTAAAGTTCGGGTTCGAGCATGATTGTCGCGAGCGGCGGCAGGGTGATCACGGAGCCGGAAGCGCCGTCAATATTAACGACCGCTTCAACGCGCCCGCCATTGCCCTTGCCACTGCCGCCATAAATTTCGGCGTCCGTATTGAGGATTTCACGCCACCTTCCGCCATGCGGCAGGGGCAGCCAGTAATTCTCCTTATGAATCGGGGTGAAATTCGAAATGATGACAATCGGCTTCTCGCCGGGGGCTTCACGCACCCATGCGAAGACCGAGTTGTCATGGTCATCAACAATCAGCCAACGGAAGCCTTCCGGCTCGCAGTCGCGGGCATGGAGGGCAGGCTTGGCGCGATAGGTGAAATTGAGGTCGCGCACGAGGCGGCGCATGCCCTCGTGCAGCGGATACTGGATCAGGTTCCAGTCCAGCGAACGCTCTTCGCTCCACTCGCTCCACTGGGCAAATTCCTGGCCCATGAACAGCAGCTTCTTGCCGGGATAGCCCCACATGAAGGCGTAATAAGCGCGCAGATTGGCGAATTTCTGCCAGTCATCGCCCGCCATCTTGGCAATCATCGAGCCTTTGCCGTGCACCACTTCATCATGGGAGAGCGGCAGCACGAAGTTTTCGGCAAAGGCATAGAGCAGGCCGAAGGTGATTTCCTGATGGTGGTGCTTGCGGTAGATGGGATCGCGCGCCAGATAACGCAGCGTGTCATGCATGAAGCCCATGTTCCACTTGAAGCCGAAGCCGAGACCGCCGTCATAAACCGGCTGGGAGACTTTCGGCCAGGAGGTGGATTCCTCGGCAATGGTGATGGCGCCGGCTCGCCCGCTGTAGACCAGCTTGTTCATCTGCTGGAGGAAGCGCACGGCTTCGAGGTTTTCGCGCCCGCCATACTCGTTGGGGATCCACTCGCCTTCCTTGCGCGAGTAATCGAGATAGAGCATGGAGGCGACCGCATCGACGCGCAACCCGTCCACATGGAACCGTTCCGTCCAGTAAAGGGCGTTGTTGGTGAGGTAGGAGACAACCTCGTTACGGCCGAAATTGTAGATGGCCGTCTTCCAGTCGGGATGGAAGCCCTGACGCGGGTCGGCATGCTCGTAGAGTGCGGTGCCGTCAAATTCGCGCAGGCCGTGGGCATCAACCGGGAAGTGGGCCGGAACCCAATCGAGAATGACGCCAATGCCGACCTTGTGGCAGCCATTGATGAAGCGGGCAAAACCCTCCGGTTCGCCGAAACGGGCGGTCGGCGCGTAAAGGCCGGTCGTCTGATAGCCCCATGAGGGGTCATAGGGATGCTCGGTGATCGGCAGGAACTCGATATGGGTAAAGCCCATGTCGATGCAGTAGGGAATGAGGCGGTCAGCCAGTTCGTCCCAGCTCAGGAAGGTGCCATCCGGGTGGCGCTGCCAGGAGCCTGCATGCACTTCATAGATCGAGATCGGCTGACGACGGGCATCCGTCTTGGCCCAGAATTCGAGATGCGCCTCGTCTTCCCACTCCTGCTCCAGTTCAGCCGCGACAATCGAGGCGGTTGCCGGGCGCAGTTCAGCGCGGCGGGCAAAGGGATCGGCCTTGAGCGGCAGAACGACGCCATCGGGACCGACGATTTCGTATTTGTAGGTAGTGCCGACTGGAACATCCGGCGCAAAGATTTCCCAGATGCCGGTGTCCATCCGCAGGCGCATGGCATGGGTGCGGCCGTCCCAGTGGTTGAAGTCACCCACGACCGAAACGCGCCGGGCGTTCGGTGCCCAGACGGCAAAATGGGTGCCGTCCACGCCCTGATGCTTGATCGGGTGAGCGCCCAGCTTGTCGAAAAGGCGAAGGTGAGAACCTTCGCGAACATAATAATCGTCCATCGGGCCGAGAACCGGCCAGAAACTGTAGGGGTCTGTCACCGCCCATTCCGCATCGCCCCGGCGGGCGCGGAAACGCACCGGCTGCTGCACGGAAACGGAAACCGCACCGGCAAAGAAGCCGGCGGGGTCAAGGCATTCCAGCTCACCGATCACGGTACCGTCAAGCGTCAGGGCCGTGACGGCTTCGGCACCCGGAATGAAGCACCGGGCATCGAAGCCCTCCTCGACCTTTTGAACGCCGAGGAGGGAAAAGGGATCGGAATGCGTGCCACCGACAATGGCCCGGATCTCGCTTTCGGCAATTTCCGCTGCCTTGCGGTCGGGATCAGGGCTTTTCGTCGGTTTTTTCATCAAGCTCTCCAGATTTCCTGAGCATACTGCCGAATGGTGCGGTCCGAAGAGAACCAGCCCATACGGGAGGTATTCAACACTGCCTTTGTGTACCACGAAGCGGTGTCCGTCCACAGTGCGTCAACGTCGCGCTGGGCCTTGGCATAGGCGTCGAAGTCACCGGCCACCATGAACCAGTCATGGTTATAGATGCCATCGATCAGCGAGGCGTAACGTGCACGATCATCCGGCGAGAACACACCGGACGCGATGGCCGAAAGCGCCTGGCTCAATTCACGCGAACCCTCGATGACGGCGCGCGGGTTGTAGGAGCCGGCGCGCACCTTCGTCACCTCATCGGCGGTCATGCCGAAGATGATGATGTTTTCCGGGCCGACATGCTCGCGCATTTCAACGTTGGCGCCATCAAGCGTGCCGATGGTGAGGGCACCGTTCAGCGCGAACTTCATGTTGCCAGTGCCCGAAGCTTCCATGCCTGCGGTCGAAATCTGTTCGGACAGATCGGCGGCGGGCACCATGACTTCGGAGAGCGATACGTTGTAGTTCGGGATGAACACCACCTTCAAAAGGCCGCGCACCGCCGGGTCATTGTTGATGACACGGGCAACGTCGTTGGCCAGTTTGATGATGAGCTTGGCGTTGTGATAGCTCGGCGCGGCCTTGCCCGCGAAGAACTTGACGCGCGGCACCCAGTCGCGTTCGGGATGCGAGCGGATCTGGTCGTAAAGAGCCACGGCCTCGATGATGTTGAGGAGCTGGCGCTTGTACTCATGGATACGCTTGATCTGGATGTCGAACATGGCCGACGGATCGACGCGGATGCCCATGCGCTCGTAAACGAGGTTGGCCAGTGCCACCTTGTTGGTGCGCTTGATGGCGGCAAAGCGTTCGCGGAAGCTGGCATCATTGGCAAACGGATCAAGCGCGGGCAGCTTTTCCGCGTCATCGAGGAATTCATCGCCAATGGCTTCGCGCAAGAGGCCGGTGAGACCCGGGTTGCACTGCTGCAGCCAGCGACGCGGCGTGATGCCGTTCGTCTTGTTGTTGATGCGCTCCGGATAAAGGCGATGCAGATCGGAGAACACCGTTTCCTTCATCAGGTCGGTGTGAAGGGCCGAAACGCCGTTGATCGAATGCGAGCCGACGAAGGCAAGGTTGCCCATGCGCACGCGCCGGTCGCCGGATTCATCAATCAGCGAGATGTGGCGGATTTCTTCGTCGGTGAAGCCCTTCTCATGACGCGCTTCCAGCAACACCTTGGCGTTGATCGCATAGATGAGCTGCATGTGGCGCGGCAGCATGCGCTCGAAGAGCGGGATCGGCCAGGTTTCCAGCGCTTCCGGCAGAAGCGTGTGGTTGGTGTAGGAGAAGGTGTGGCGGGTGATCTCCCAGGCCTGATCGAACTCATAGCCATGAACGTCAATCAGGAGGCGCATCATTTCGCCGATCGAGACCGCGGGATGGGTATCGTTCAGCTGGATGGCGACCTTGTCGGCCAGGTTGTCGAAGTTCGGATAGGACTGGAGGTGACGGCGCAGAATGTCCTGCAGCGAGGCGGAGGAGAAGAAGAACTCCTGACGCAGGCGCAGTTCCTGACCGGCGGTCGTGGCGTCGGCGGGGTAGAGAACGCGGGTCAGCGATTCCGCCTTGTTGCTCTCGCGAAGGGCGCCGATGTGGTCACCTGCGTTGAAGGCATCGAGGAGGATCGGGTCAATCGGGCGGGCCGACCACAGACGCAGCGTGTTGACGCGCTTGGCGCGCCAGCCGACGACCGGGGTGTCATAGGCCATGGCAATGACGCGTTCGCCCGGCTTCCAGATGTAATGCGGCTTGTCGTCGGGGCCGATGACGGTTTCGACGGAGCCGCCGAAGCCGACTTCGTAAGCCGCTTCGCGACGCTCGAACTCCCACGGGTTGCCGTGGGCAAGCCAGGTTTCGGGCAGTTCCACCTGCCAGCCATCGGCCATCTGCTGGCGGAACAGGCCGTGGACATAGCGAATGCCGTAGCCATAGGCCGGGACTTCAACGGTGGCCATGGATTCCATGAAGCAGGCGGCGAGACGGCCAAGGCCGCCGTTGCCAAGGGCCGCATCCGGCTCAAGGCCCATCAGCACGTTGATGTCGACGCCGAGCGATTCCAGCGCCTGCTTGATTTCATCAACGAGACAGAGGTTCGACATGGCATCGCGCAGCAGGCGGCCAATCAGGAACTCCAAAGACAAATAATAGACGCGTTTTGCGCCGTTATCATAGACCTTGCGGGTGGATTCCATCCAGCGGTCGATGATGCGGTCGCGAATGACGAGGATGGTGGCGGTGAGCCAGTCGTGCGGCTTGGCAACGATGACATCTTTACCGATACGGTAGGTCAGTCTTTCAATGATTTCCGAGGCGAGGATCTCCGGCGTGGAAACGCGCGGGGAGGGAAGCGGGAGATCGGCGGCGGACGGTTTCGTAGTCATGGGCTCTCCGGAGGAAAATTGGTCTAAGCCATTGATTCTGTCGATCTGCTACGGTGTGTACAGCCCACTTTACGCACCCTTCTACGGCAGTTGCAACACAGGAATTTCGATAGGCGGCATTGGAAGCTTGATGAAGTAGATGCTAATTTAAATCGATTAATACGCGATATTTAGCAAATTACGAGCGGAAATGGGGAAATGGGCGAATTGCGCGGCGCATTCTTTCGATTTCGGCAGCGCACAAAGCGCGACAAGCACGCCCAAAGTCGAATTCACGATCAGCGAAAAAACAGGATGACGGGCCTGAACGGCGTTTATTTTAGCGGAATGACATCTACGGCCTGAAGGGTCGTGTGCTTGCCGTAGCTCTTCAGGACACCGATCACCGGAGCGACATCGGCATAGTCGCGGCCATAGGCAACGACGATATGATCGCTGCCTGCCGGAATGTCATTGGTCGGGTCAAGCTCGATATAGCCGAGGCTTTCGCCGCACCAGACGCGGACCCAGGCATGCATGGCATCCGCCCCTTCCAGGCGTTCCTTGCCCGGCGGGGGAAGGGTACGCAGGAAGCCCGAGACATAGCCTGCCGGAATGCCAAGGCTTCGAAGGGCGATGATCATCACATGGCTGAAATCCTGACAGACACCGCGTTTCAGCTTGAAGGCTTCGGCGGGTGTGGTGTCGACCGTGGTGGCATCCGGATCGTATTTGAAATCCTTATGGATGCGCTTGCAGATGGCAAAGGCTGCCTCTCGCACGGTCTGGCCGGGCTTGATGCAATCGCGGGCATAGGCGGCGATGTCGCGATCACTGGGCAGGCGCGGGCTTGGGCCTGCCAGATGGTGCGGGGAATCGGCATCGAGCGACCAGACGGCTTCGAGCTCGGGTTTGAGCTTCTCAATCAGCGGCGAAAAGTCGGCGACCATCTCCACCTGATCCACCTGCACGCGGGCCTGCATGCGGATGTCGAGCTTTTCATGGGAGCTGCGAAACAGGACTGAGGTGGCGGGATTGCCGAAGAAATCCACCAGCGAAAGCTGCTCGTCGGCCTGCGGCGATACGTTGACGGCACCGGCAATCAGGCGCTGGCGACCCGGTAGCGAAAGCGGCAGCAAGCGCAGCATATGGCGCGCGCCGGAAGCGGGCGTGTCGTAGTCGTAGCCGATATGCAGTTTGATATCGTAAAGCATGGTCAGCCCAGATAGGTCTCAGCCAGCAGATCGGACAGGTGTTCAAGGTCCTGTTCCATTTGCCGGTAGACGTTTGCGTTCATGGCATCAGGAGTCATGACGGCGAGCTGGGATTGCAGGCGCATGGCTTCGCGGTAGAAGGGCGACATCTGGCCGTTGACGAAGGCCTGCGGCAACTGTTCCACTTCCTGCCGGATCTCGTTCAGCTGGAACAGGATCGAGCGCGGGTTGAGCGGATCAAGCGCCAGAAGGTCGGTGACGGTCAGGCGGGCCGTTGCAACATTATAGCGGCGGCGATGCGTCATGACGCTATCGCCGATTTCAAGCAGCATGTCGAGGGCGCCATCCGGTGCGGTTTCGCGCGACATGTGGCCCAAGAGGCGCGTCATGTGCAGGCCGCGCTCCAGCAGGCGGCCGATGCTCAAGAAGCGCCAGCCGGTGAAGCGATACATGTTTTCATGCACGAGACCGGCAAAGCCTGCGAGTTTGCGCAGCAGGATGGTCATGGCGTGCGAGGCGTCATCTCCCGGCTGAACGCGCTCGTGGAAGCGGCGGGCGGTCTTGGCCAGATCGTTGAGCGCCAGCCAGCCATCGGGCGAGAAGCGGTCGCGAATGTTCGAGGCGGAATAGACGGCGCTATCGATGTTGCGCAGCATGCTTTCGGGCACACCGGCCTTGGAGTCCACATCCACCGCCTTCAGATAATCCGAGACATAGGCCAGAAGCGGCTGGCTCGGATCGGCATTTTCGGCAAAGCGGGCGTGCCAGGCGCGCAGAATGCGCAAAGCCCCTTCGGCCCGCTCGATATAGCGGCCCAGCCAGAACAGGTTGTCGGCAGCGCGGCTTGGCAGCGCGCCCGGCAGGTTGCGGGTAAAGCTCTGTTCGGCGGGCAGAAGCGTGGTTGCTTCCACCGGCTTGTCGCTGACGATCCACACATCGGCGGCCATGCCGCCGGCCTGCATGGCGAGTGCCGAGACGTTGGCCCCGGTGCCGATGCGGGCAAAGCCGCCTGGCATGATCTGCCAGCCATCGCGGGTGCGGGCGGCAAAGACACGCAGCGACATGGGGCGCGGCGTCAGCTTGCCATCGATGAAGGCGGGGGTCGACGACAGCGTCACCGCTTCCTGACCCACGAGGCGCGCACCATCCACCGCCAGCCAGTCGGCCATCGGATCGCGCGTGTTACGCCGCAGTGTCGAGCCCAGAACCGACTGGCCGCGATCATCAAAGAACGGCAGACATGAATAGGCCGGGCCAATGATCATGCGGTCGATATTGCTCGCCACATGTTTGCGTTCGGCTTCCTGACCGCACCACCACGTGGCGATTGACGGCAGTTTCAGGTCCTCACCGAACAGTTTTTGCGACAGGCGCGGCAGGAAAGCGAGCAGGGCGCGGGTTTCCAGAATGCCGGAACCGAGCGCGTTGACCATGGTCACATTGCCGGCGCGGATTGCCTGCGTCAGGCCCGGCGTGCCGATATGCGAGTTCTGGTTCAGTTCGAGCGGGTCGCTGTAGGAGGCATCCAGACGTCGCCACAAAACGCTGATCGGCTTGAGGCCGGACACGGTGCGCACCATGACGCGGTTGTTGACGACCGCCAGATCTTCGCCCTCCAGCAGCATGAAGCCGAGGTAACGGGCGATATAGGCATGTTCGAAATAGGTTTCGTTGGCGGGGCCGGGGGTTAGAACGGCAATTCGGTCATCATTGCCCTGCTTTCGGCCCTGAAGCGCATTGCGAAACGCGCCGAAGAAGGAGGCGAGGCGCTGCACATGGCTTTCGGCGTAGATGTCGGAGAAGGCGCGCGCAGTTGCCACGCGGTTTTCCAGTGCGAAACCGGCGCCTGAAGGGGCCTGCGTGCGGTCGGCCAGAACCCACCAGTTTCCATCCGGTCCACGACCGATTTCAAACGAACAGAAATGCAGATAGTGGCCACCCACAGGCTTGACGCCAACCAGCGGGCGCAAAAATTCGGGGTTGGAGGCGATGAGCGCGGGCGGCAGATAGCCTTCGCGCACCAGCATGTTCTCGCCATAAATATCGGCAACGATGGCTTCGAGAAGTTCGGCGCGCTGCACCAGTCCGGCTGAAACGTCGGCCCATTCGCGCTCACCGATAATGACCGGCACGTGGCTGATGGGCCAGGGGCGTTCAGCCCCCCCTTCCGCGCCATAGGCACGATAAAACACGCCCGCATCGCGCAGATAACGATCCGCACGGGCAAAGCGCTCATGACGCTCCTGCGCCGACATGCGCTGAAGGGCGGACAGCATCGGCTGCCAGACAGGGCGGATATTGCCTGCCGTATCGACCATCTCGTCGGCAATGCCCGGCAGGGCGCGATAACTGAACGCCGGATTTGCATCCGGCGTAGCAGCTTTCGATTCGGTTTTCTTTTCGGTGGTCGGGGTTTTGACCATCGGTTTCTCAAATTCCTTGCGGTCGTCTCAGGTCCAGCGTCAGCGGGAATTCCTCGGAAACGCGCTCCGGATGCAGCATATAGCCGCCGCCGGTGTGTCCCCAAGGCTCAAAACGGGCCAGTCGACGGGCTTCCGCCTCGTTGCCGTTGACCGGGAAGGTCTCATAATTGCGGCCTCCCGGATGCGCAACGTGATAGATGCAGCCGCCGATGGAACGGTTCGACCATGTGTCATAAATATCAAAGGTCAGCGGCGTGTTGACCGGCAGAACCGGGTGCAGGCCGGAGGCCGGTTGCCATGCCTTATAGCGTACACCGGCAACGGAAATACCGGAAATCGGCGTGGGGGTGAGCGGAATCGCGCGACCGTTGCAGGCCACGCGATAACGGGTGGGGTTGGCCGTCTCAAGCTTGACCTGCAGGCGCTCGACGGAGGAATCCACGTAACGGACCGTGCCGCCGATCGCCCCTTCCTCGCCCATCACATGCCAGGGCTCCAGTGCCTGACGCAGTTCAAGACGGGAATTGTCGTACTCCACTTCACCGCAGAAGGGGAAGCGGAATTCAAGCTGGGCGGCAAACCATTCGGGGCGGAAGTTGAAGCCGTGGTCGCGCAGGTCGGCCAGGACATCGAGGAAATCGGCCCAGACATAATGCGGCAGCATGAAGCGGTCATGCAGCGCCGTGCCCCAGCGTACGAAGTTGCCGGTGACCGGGTTCTTCCAGAAACGCGCGATGAGGGCGCGCACCAGAAGCTGCTGGGCGAGCGACATGCGGGCATTCGGCGGCATTTCAAAGCCGCGGAATTCCACAAGGCCAAGGCGGCCGGTCGGGCCATCCGGCGAGAACAGCTTGTCGATGCAGATTTCCGAACGGTGCGTATTGCCCGTCACGTCGATCAAAAGATTACGGAACAGGCGGTCCACCAGCCAGGGAAGCGGGGGCAGGAAGCCGGACTCGGGATGCGGGATCTGGGCGAGTGCGATTTCCAACTCGTAGAGGCTGTCGTGGCGCGCCTCATCGATGCGTGGTGCCTGACTGGTCGGGCCGATGAACATGCCCGAGAACAGATAGGAGAGCGAGGGGTGGCGCTGCCAGTGCAGCACGAGGCTCTTCAACAGATCGGGGCGGCGCAGGAACGGGCTGTCATTCGGGTTGGCACCGCCGACCACGACGTGGTTGCCACCGCCGGTGCCGGTGTGGCGACCGTCGATCATGAACTTGTCGGTGCCAAGGCGCGACTGACGCGCTTCCTCATAAATGATGGCGGTCGTGTTGACGCAATCGCGCCAGTTTGACGCCGGATGAATGTTGACCTCGATGACGCCCGGATCGGGTGCCACGCGGATGACATTGATGCGCTCGTCATGCGGCGGCGCGTAGCCCTCGATGTGGATCGGCAGGTTCAGCGCTTCGGCGGCGCGTTCAGCCGACGCGATCAGGTCCAGATAATCCTCGACCGATGTGGTGGGCGGCATGAAGACGCAAAGACGGCCATCCTTGACTTCAACCGACAGGGCCGTGCGCACCCATCCGCCGATTTCAAGATCGGTGGAGCGCTGGACCGGCTGACCGTCGCCGTCAAAGGGCTGGAAGTTGAAAGCCTGCTGCGTGCGGCCATGATCGTTGCGGAAATCCGGCAGCGGCGGGCGCTCGATGGTCGGGTCCATCGGGTTGATATAGGGGTATTGCGCGGGCGAAAGCCAACGCAGCGAATTGAGCGGCAGGCGATAACCGACCGGGCTGTCGCCGGGCGTCAGGAACAGACGGCCACGGCGCAGCGTCCACTGTTCGGAGAACCAGCGGCGACCGCTGGCACGCGAATTCCACGCCTGAACCGGCAGCACGTAACCCGTCGGGCGCGTCAGACCCCGTTCGAAAACGCGGGAGATACGGGCGCGCTCTTCCGGGTTCTCCAGCTTGGAATTGGACGGATCGACATTTTCGGGAAGCTGGGCTTCCTTCAGCAGCCATTCGGCCGGGTCCTCGAAGGCCGGAACCACGTAATTAGTCGGGATGTCGAGTTCTTCGGCAATGGCTGTCAGCAGTCGACCGGCATCGGCTTCGTTGACGGCGTAGGTCGTCGCTTCCTTGGCGATGAGGTCCGGATTGTTCCAGATCGGCATGCCGTCCTTGCGCCAGTAGAGCGAGAAGGTCCAGCGCGGCAGGCTTTCGCCCGGATACCATTTGCCCTGACCATAATGCAGGAAGCCGCCGGGGGCGAATTTTTCCCGCAGGCGACGGATCAGCACGTCGGCGCGGTCGCGTTTGGTGGGGCCTACGGCGTCGGTGTTCCATTCGGCAGACTGGAAATCGTCGATCGAGACGAAGGTCGGTTCGCCGCCCATGGTGAGCCGCACGTCTTCTTCGCGAAGCACGCGGTCCACGTCTTCGCCCAGCGCATCGAGCGCCTCCCAGGATTCATCCGAGAAGGGCTTGGTGATGCGCGGATGCTCAGCAACGCGATCCACCTGCATGTCGAAGTCGAAGCTGGTCTTGGCTTCGCCGTAATAGCCGCCGGAAATCGGCGCGGCATTGCGGTAATGCGGGGTTGCGGCCAGCGGGATGTGGCTTTCGCCGGTCAAAAGGCCGGAGGTCGGGTCAAGGCCCACCCAGCCAGCGCCCGGCAGATAGACTTCCGCCCAGGCATGCAGGTCGGTGAAGTCCACTTCGGTGCCGGAGGGGCCATCAAGCGCCTTCAGGTCCGGTGCAAGCTGGATCAGATAGCCGGAGACGAAACGGGCGGCCAAGCCGAGGCGGCGCAAAATGTTGACCAGCAGCCAACTCGTATCGCGACAGGAACCCTTGCCAATGGTCAGCGTTTCCTCCGGCGTCTGGACGCCCGGTTCCATGCGGATGACGTAGCTGATTTCCTGTTGCAGACGGGCGTTGAGGCCGACGACCATATCCACCGTGGTCTGGCCCGGCGTCTTGTCAACGGTCTTCATGAAGGCTTCGAAGGCCGGGCTGGAAGGTTCCTCACGGAGATAGATCGAGAGGTCTTCGGCCAGCGTTTCCGGATAGTCGAAGGGCCATTTCGTGGCTTCTTCTTCCACAAAGAAGTCGAACGGATTGTAGACCGTCATGTCGGCAATGAGGTCGACCTCGATCTTCAGCTCCTCGACGGGGTCGGGAAAAACGAAGCGGGCGAGATAGTTGCCATAAGGGTCCTGCTGAAGATTTACGAAATGATTCGCCGGGGTCACTTTCAGCGAATGGGACAAAACCTTGGTTTTGGAATGGGAGGCCGGTTTCAGTCTTATGATTTGCGGCCCGAGGCGGATCGGGTTGTCGTATTTATAGTGGGTCAGATGATAGATGCTGGCTTTGATCGACATGCTGCCTCGTGCCTGAGCGCTCGTGACCGGAATAGCGGCGGGAGTAATTGCCGCAATCTTGGGCAATGCTTGTCAATAAAGCAAGTCCCAATCGGCAATATCCAAGCCGTTGACTTAATTCTGGAAAAATCGAGCACTTCGGCCTTGTAGCCGTCGCGGATGGAGAACCGCGACGGCCCCGGCAGCCTTGAAGCGCTTCCGCACGAAGGGCAAGTTCGCCGCCCGGACCAGCCGGGCGAGAAAGGCGACGGCAAAGCTGCCGGAAACTTGAGACCTTTCGCGGCTAGCGCCTTACTGCGGTGCCTTGAGATAGGCGATGAGGTCGGCAATCTCCTCCGGCGTCTTGAGGCCGACAAACGCCATCGTCGTGCCTTTGACCAGATCCTTCGGTTTCGGAAGGTAGGTCGCCAGCAGGGCTTCATCCCAAACCTTGCCGTCGGCACCGAATTCGGTCATGGCCTTGGAGTATTTGAAGCCTTCATAGGTGGCGACCGGACGACCGATCACGGTGCCCAGGAACGGGCCGACCTTGTTCTTCGGTTCGGTTGCGTTGTGGCAGGCGAAACAGTTCTTCTTGAAAACGAGTGCACCCTTGGCGGCATCGCCATCCGCATGAGCGATGGCGGCCGGGGCGAGGAAAACGAGCGCTGCGATCAGCTTTTTCATGGGCATATCCTTGGACGGGGCTGAGTGCGGTCCGGCGGCATGGGTCGCGCCGGACCGCTGCTTCAGATCAGGGCTTCTGGCCGGACATGTTGCCCATATTGCCGTTACCCATGTTGCCCATATTTCCCATGTTGCCATTGCCCATGTTCATGTGGCCCATGTCGCCTTCCTTCGGCTTCTGGACCATGAACTCGACATCAACCGTGCCAGCCTTTTCAAACTTCAGTGTGGCCTTGAACTTGTCGCCATCGACGAGCGGCTTCGGGATTTCCATGAACATGACGTGCAGGGCGCCCGGCTTCAGTTCCACGGTCTGACCGGCGGGAACGGCAATGCCACCTTCGACTTCGCGCATCTTCATCACGTCGTTTTCCATCTTCATCTCGTGAAGCTGGACGGTTCCGGCAATCTCCGGGGTGACCATGACGGCGAGGAGACGGTCATCCGTCTTGCCTTCATTGGTGATTTTCATGAAGCCGCCGCCGACCTTGGCGCCGGTGATGGTGGGCTTGGCCCACGGATGGTCGATCTTCAGTTCGCCAAGTGTGAAGCCATGGGCGAGGGCGACGCTCATGCCAGCGATCGTGATCAGGGCTGCGGCCAGGCCGCGCTTCAGGGCGTTATTCATGTGTATTTCCTCAAGCAGAGTGCCGGTTTTGGCGGGCGCATCCGTGCGCTCCTGCTCAATCGGCGTTTCTTCAAAATATGCGCGCCCTTCGGATGCGCATCATTTCACGTCATGCGAGGGAAAAGGCGGGTGGTCCGCGCGGTGCTGCCGTCAGGCGGAAGGCGGTCAAGCCATTCGGGGTCAAGCCAAGCGGGAGAAGACGTTCGGCTTCACGAAGGACCGGCGGGGATACGCCGGGCGGCGGGGAAAGAAGGGAGCTTGCGGAAATCAGGCAGGCTTCGCAATGGCTGGCCGTATGAAGGGGACCGTGCCCGCCCTTCTGGGCCGCGAGGTCACCGGATTCGTCGCAGATCTGGGGAAAGGTGCCATCGGGCAGGAGGTAGGCGGCGGCTTCCGCTACCGTCAAATCGCCAATGATCTGCGGCGGCTTGTGGGCGAAACCCAGAAACAGCAAGGCCAGCACGCACAGGAGGCGTGTCAAGCGATTGGCCATTTCCCTTTTGTGTCTCACCCGTTGCCTCCACATTCTGACCGCCTTTTTACGCATAACGATCAACGAATACAATCATGCGCGGCAATGTGTCCCGCCGCATGGTCCGTGGTCCCTGTCCTGTAGGGCGGTGCCATGCTAAACCGTTCGAAAATATGCTTCGCGCTGATTTGCCTCCCAAGCAAAAGAAGCGAAGCGCGGATGTGGAGGATGCATGACGGTCGAGGAGAACGGCGAAGGGCGTAGTCAAGCGCAGGATGTCGGCGTCAGCTTCGAGCTGTCGTTGCGCGGTCAGCTCCGCATCATGGCAAACGCCTTCTGGCAATCGGAAGTGCGCGGACGCGTAGTGATGCAATGTATTGCGCTTCTGGCCATCATTCTCTTGACCGCCTATGCGCAAATTGTCCTCAACGAATGGAACGTGCCCTTCTACAATGCCATCGAACGGCGTGATGTGGCGGAATTCCTGCGGCAATTGCAGATCTTTCTGGTCATTGCCGGATCGCTTCTCCTGCTCAATGTGTGCCAGACGTGGCTGAACCAGATGGCCGCGCTTTCGATGCGCGAGGGCCTCACCAACGATCTGGTCAATGAGTGGCTCAAGGGGCGGCGGGCGCTCAAGCTGACCACCTCCGGGGTCATCGGCGTCAACCCTGACCAGCGCCTGCATGAAGATGCGCGCAACCTTTCCGAACTGACGACCTCGCTCAGCATCGGGCTGGTGCAGTCGAGCATCATTCTGGCCAGCTTCATCGGCGTCTTGTGGAATCTCTCGACCGATTTCGCCATTACCCTTGGGGACCAGCGCATCGCCATTCCGGGCTACATGGTGTGGGCGTCCTTCCTTTATGCGGCCATTGCCTCGCTTTTGTCGCGGGTCGTCGGACGCCGTCTGGTGGGGCTCAATGCCGAGCGTTATTCGCGGGAGGCGGAACTGCGCTTCCTGTTGATGCGTACCAGCGAAAACCTTGCGCCGATCAATCTGGCGCGCGGCGAGGAACGGGAACGTCGGCGCATCTTGCGCGGTGTTCGCTCGGTGCTTTCGGTGATCCGCCAACTGGCGACCGCCCACACCAATCTCACATGGGTTTCGGCGGGTTTCGGCTGGCTGTCGCAGGTGGCGCCGATCATCATCGCCGCGCCGGTCTATTTTACCGGCGGCCTGACCTTCGGCGGCCTGATGATGGCCGTGGGGGCGTTCAACCAGGTCAATCTGGCGCTGCGCTGGTATGTCATCAATTTTGGCCAGATTGCCGACTGGCGCGCCATGCTGGGCCGCGTTTCAACGTTTCGCCATGCGTTGCAGGAGATGGATGCCAAGAAAGTGTCCGGCATGACCATCGACTATGCGCGGCGCGAGGATGAAACGATCAGCTTCGACGGGCTGGTCATGTGCCTGAAGGCGGGGGCGGAGCATTTCGAAACCGGCGTCCGTATGCAGGAGCAGGGCGTTGTGATTGCGCGCGGCGAGCGGGTGATGATCAATGGCGATCCGGGCTCGAACCGTCACCTGCTGTTCAATGCCATGGCGGGGCACTGGCCGTGGGGCAAGGGCGAGATCGGTCTGCCGCAGGCGGATACGGTGATGTTCATGTCGCCGAACGGCTACATCGCCAATGCAGCGCTGCAGGAGGTGCTGACCTATCCGCTGTCGCCGGAACTGTTCTCGAAGGAGGAACTGGTTTCAGCGCTTGAGCGGGCCGGCCTTGCACGCCTGAAGCCCATTCTCGACACGACGGCCCGGTGGGACAAGGTGCTGGACTTCGACGACCAGATGAAGCTTCGCTTTGCCAACTGCCTTCTGCAGAAGCCTGATTTCATCGTCTTTGACGATGTTCTGGAGGGACTGGAAGCGGAAACGCAGGTGCGTCTGGCCGGTGTTGTCGAGGATCTGGCCGATTGTGGCCTGATCTATATCGGCCGGTCTCAGGTCTTCCTCGAGACGTTCGCGCCGCGGGTGCTGCATCTGGAGCAGGTTCGCCACGCAGGCGTCTAAAGCTCTTTCGGTCGCGCTATCACGGCGAATTGTCGACGGATTCGTCCGTCAATTGCCGCAATTTAAGCCCTACGATCACTTGTCGCGGCCGCAAGGGGGCGACAGATGGCAATTCCGTTTCTATATTGACCGGACTGCTTCGTTTTTCGGAACGGGAAACGGGCAGCGGCATTACAGGTAAAAATAAGGCTTTAAGGATCACCCATGCATCCACGCACAAAACAACTGGTTGTCATGTGGGGCGCCACCATCGTTTTTGCCTCCATCATGTTTTTCCTCGCCATGCTGCCCGCCCTTTACGAAGTTTACCCGGAGTATTTCCCCTTCTGAGTGATCGTCGCGCCGGTGGCACAAAGCCGCATTGTGCGGGGCATCCAACAACGCTATCACTGACCGCAAGAGAGGGTGGTGAATGGCAAGAATGACGCGAAACTTTGCCAGTGCGCTGCGCATATTGTGCGCGGTGGCCTTGCTGTGCGTCGGGTTTGCCCACAAGCCGCCCGTGATCGGCAGTGCCATGCCTTCCGGTATTCCGGCCAGCGAAATCGCGCAGTACACGCTGCCCGATGGCACGGTGCCGACGCTCTGCCTGCCCACATCGGGGGATGATTCGCACGATCACGGTTCAGGCTGCGATGCCTGCCGTTTGACCGCGAGCATCATGCTGCCGCCGCCGCCCGTGACCGCTGGCGAGCGTATCGCCATGCCAATCGATGCGTTCGTTCCCGTCAGGGACGAAGCGTTTCATCGTCAGCTTTTCCCGCCGAATGCCGCGCCGCGCGCGCCACCCGTTTCCGGTCTCATTGCCTGAACCCCTGCGCGGATCACCCGTGCAGACCTTTCAGCATATGCCGGATGTGATCTGCCCCAGTTGAGCGGCAGGCCCCGGCATCAGGCCGGAACCATTCCATGTACAATATCTCTTCTGCGGGAAACGTATCGCCCGCCATCGCATTCCCGCCCGTCTTGCCCGTTCGTGGCAAGATGCCGCCCCGTCACAGCCTCTTGGAACCACGCGCCCAGCTTCCCTTTCGCGCCGACCAGTCGCAGTCCGTCTTTCGCATCACCGAAGGCTGCATTGCGCTTTACCGCCTGATCGGAGAAGGACGGCGGCAGATTTTCGATATTCTCGGGCCGGAGCGGTTGATCAGCCCGGTGATCATGCGCCAGTTCCAGTGCGCGGCGGTGGCTTTGACCTATACGCGGCTGGAAGAAAGCCAGATCGAGCCGGAGGATCTACAGTCCACGCATGATGCCCAGATTCAGGTCATGCTGCAGCGGTCGCTTTCCCATGCGGCTCTTCTCGGTCGCAAGCGGGCGGGCGAGCGCGTGGCGTCAGCGCTGATCGATCTTTCCGGACAGTTTGCCCGTTCGCGCCAGACGGTGCGGCGGCCGCACGCCACCTTCACGCTTTACCTCACACGCAACGATCTGGCCGACTGGCTGGGACTGACGCTGGAGACGGTCAGCCGTTGCCTGAACGGGCTGAAGCGTGGCGGGTTGATCGACTTCCGTTCGCCGGAAGTCATCACCATCAAGGATCAGGATGCGCTGGACCTCATCGCCTCCGGCATGGGTCCGGCGGATGATGGCCCTTACTCCTTTTCCGCCGCGCGCAAGAAGCAGGGCGCTTGAGCATTTCACGGATCACGGACGGAAACCGGCGCTTGTCGCGCCGGTTTCACGCAAAAACAGGAAAGGACAGTACCCATGGCAGCCCACAAAAGCCCCACCAAGCTGGTGATCGTTGCGCTCGGCCTCATACTGGCCCTTGTGGCGGGCGGGCTGACCTGGATGTGGGCGACCAAGCCCGCCATGGTGGCGCAGGGGTTGGGAGCGCCGTTCACGCTGACCGACGATCTGGGTCAGCCGATCACCGAAAAGGCGCTTCTCGGCCAGCCGGGGCTTCTCTATTTCGGCTTCACGCGCTGCCCGGAGGTGTGCCCCACCACGCTTTATGAAATGTCCGGCTGGTTCGATACGCTTGGGGAGGAAGGCAAGGTGCTGAAAGCCTTCTTCTTTTCCGTTGACCCCGAGCGGGATTCGCCGGAGCTGATGCATAATTACGCGATTGCCTTCACCAACCGGATCACCGGCATTACGGGTGATCCCGCCGAGATGCGCAAGCTGATGAAAGCGTGGCGCATCTATGCCGCCAAGGTGCCGACACAGGATGGCGACTACACGATGGACCACACCGCATCGGTGCTGCTCATCAATTCCAAGGGTGAGTTCATGGGATCAATCGCCTATGGCGAGGCGGCCGATTCGGCGGTTGCCAAGATCCGCAAGCTGATCCAGCAGGACAAGGCATCCTGATTTCATAGCATCCTTACCGATGCGATCATCAAGGGCGGGGGCACTGTGCGGTGTCCCCGCCTTTCGCATGCGGGATTTCGCATATTTATGTTGCAAACGCCACATATTCATGTTGGAATTACCACGGTTGCACTGGTGATCTCATCTGTTATCAGATGGGGCACGGGGTGTTGATGTCCCGTCTTCGTACATTCTGGAATGGCCGCATGCTCTATGACGATCAGTTTCTCGCCCGCCTTGCCGATGGTCTTTCGTCCATTCTTCCGGTCTGGGGTGTCAGCCCGCAGGCGGATTTGAAGCTTCTGACCATTTCAGAAAATGCGACGTTTAGGGTTCTCGACCCGGCCGGGCGAAACATGATCGTGCGCGTGCATCGGCCCGATTATCACAGCGAAACGGAAATCCTGTCCGAACTGGCCTGGGTGACGGCGCTGCGCAAGGACGGTATTGTCGTGACGCCGGAGGCCTATCCGGCCCGGGACGGCAAGCTTCTGCAATCCTTCTTCGATGGCGAGACAACGCGCTATGCCGTGGCTTTCGAGTTCATGTCCGGCAAGGAGCCGGATGCCGAAAGTGATCTGGTGAAGTGGTATGGCGTGTTGGGTGAGGTCAATGCCCGCCTGCATGCCCATAGCCGCGCCTGGCAGAAGCCACAGAACTTTGCCCGCAAAGTGTGGGACTTCGAACATATTCTCGGGGCTTCGGCCTGGTGGGGCGACTGGCGCGAGGCGCTGGGTCTGACGGCTGAAGGCAAGGCCGTTCTAGAGCGCACCCATGCGGTGCTGGAAAAGATGGCGGCTGACTATGGCTACGGCGAGGACCGCTTCGGCCTCGTTCATTGCGACATGCGCGCCGCCAATCTGCTGGTCGATGGCGACCGGCTGGGTGTGATCGACTTCGATGACTGCGGGATGTCGTGGTTTGCCTATGACTTTGCCGCCGCCGTCAGCTTCATCGAGCATGAGCCTTATCTGCCGGACCTGATGACCGCGTGGCTGGACGGCTATGCCAAGGTTTCACCGCTGCCGCTGGAACAGGTTGCGGCGCTTCCCATGCTTGTCATGCTGCGCCGCATGCAGTTGACGGCTTGGATCGCTTCGCATGCCGAAACGCCGACGGCGCAATCCATGGGCACCGCCTATACCGACGGCACCGTGGCGCTTGCCGAACGCTTCCTCGCGTCGCTCTGAGGAGGGCATCATGACATCCGCGCCGACCAAAGAAATTCTTGCCCTCAACCGCTTCGATGCCACCCGCACGGAAGGCTTTCCGGAAGAACTGGCCGAGCGCGTCAAACGCCGTTCTGCGACCTTCGGCGCTTCGTCGGTTCTCTTCTATGAGCAGCCCATTGAAATGGTGCGGGCCGAGGGCGCTTACATGTATGGCGCGGACGGCACGCGCTACCTCGACGTTTACAACAATGTTCCTTCGGTCGGGCATTGTCATCCGCGTGTTGTGGCGGCGATTGCCAAGCAGGCGGGCGTGATCAACATCCACACCCGCTACCTCAACCGCATGGTGGAGACCTATTCGGAACGGTTGCTGCAAACCTTTCCGGCAGAGCTTTCCAATCTGGCGATGACCTGCACCGGCAGCGAGAGCAATGATCTGGCCATGCGCATTGCCCGCATCGCGACCGGGGCTGAGGGCTTTATCGTCACCGAGACGGCCTATCATGGCAATACGGCGCTGGTAACGGAAATTTCGCCCTCGGCGCTTAAAAAGCGTAAGCCCGCTGCCTTCGTGCGTACGGTTCCGGCCCCTGCCGGGGATGATCAGGCTGACGTGGCGGGGACCTTCGCCGCGCATGTGCGCACGGCCATTGATGACCTTGAGGCCAGTGGCGTTGGTGTTGCGGCGCTGATTGTCGATTCCATTTTTTCAAGCGATGGCATTTATGCCGATCCCGCCGGCTTCCTCGCGCCCGCCATTGAGGCGGTTCGCGCCGCTGGCGGTCTTTTCATCGCGGATGAAGTGCAGCCGGGTTTTGGTCGCACCGGCGGCATGTGGGGCTTTGCGCGCCATAATCTGGTGCCGGATATCGTCACCATGGGCAAGCCGATGGGCAATGGGTTTCCCATGGGCGGTGTCGTGACGCGGCCTGACTATCTGACGCGGTTTTGCGAGGAAACGGGCTATTTCAACACGTTCGGTGGCAATCCGGTGGCGGCGGCAGCCGGTCTGGCCGTACTGGATGTGATTGCCGATGAAGGGCTGGCGGAAAATGCCGGTTCTGTGGGGGGCTACTTCGCGGGTCAGTTGCGCGAGTTGAAGGCCCGTCATGCGGCCATTGGCGAGGTGCGCGGAGCCGGTCTTTTCATCGGTCTTGATTTCGTCAGCCTCGAGGATGGCGCGCCAGATACGGCGCTCGCCACCCATGTCATCAACGAAATGAAGAAGAAGGGCATTCTGATCGGCGCCGCGGGCAAGTATGGCGCGACGCTCAAGATTCGCCCGCCGCTCTGCTTCTCCAAGGGGGATGCGGATTATTTCGTCGAGGCGCTTTCGGCCATTCTCGGCCATCGCTGACGCAGCTTGCCGGATCGGTGTCAGGCGTCGCCCGTCGCATCCAGCAATTGGCTGTCGACGTCGCTTTCCAGCGCGTCGGCGCGTGGTGCCTTGGTGAAGGTCTGCGGTTCGTCTTCCCCATCCTCCGGGCTTGCCGGATCAAGGCGATGCTTGATGGCGAGCGCATATATGGCGTTCAGAACGTTTTCGTCTTTCACATGCGGATCGGAGAGCGCCAGAAGCGAGGCCTTGACGATGCGCTTGCTGGTCGCTTTCGGATATTCATCGCAGATGAAGTTATAAAGGGCATCGTCTGAAAGGCCCGATTGCGCGCCCTTGAGCAGCGCCTTGTAGGTTTTCTTGATCTTGTCGCCCATAACGGTCTCCCGAACTGTTTCCGTCCGGCCAAGGCTCCGTCAATGCACTGTCATATTCAAGATGGTTTATGGCCCGAATACCCTTTCCGGCTGTGCCAGATTGAGAATTCGGGCCATTTTTTCCTGATTTTACATGGCCTCAAGGGCAGCGAGAGACTCGGGCAGGATCTGGCCGCCGTCGACCACGATGCTCTGGCCGGTGATGTAGGCGGCTTCTTCCGAGGCGAAGAACAGGGCGGCGTTGGCAATGTCTTCCGGCGTGCCGAGGCGGCGAAGCGGTACGGACGCTTCCATGGCGGCGATGTATTCCGGGCCGTTCCCTTCCAGACCCTCGGTCATGATGTTACCGGGCATCACGGCATTGACGGTAATGTTCTTCGGGGCCAGTTCGATGGCGGCGGTGCGCATGAAGCCAAGCTGGCCGGCCTTCGAAGCGCCATAGTGCGACCAGCCGGGATAGCCGGTGATGGGGCCGGTGATCGACGAGGTAATGATGATGCGGCCCGCACCTTTCTTGGTCATTTCCGGCAGGACGGCGGACACCGACAGGAAGGTGCTCTTCAGGTTGGTGGAGATGACATGGTCGAAATCGGCAGGCGTCATTTCGCCGAGCTTGGCGGCCGGGAAGATGCCGGCATTGGCGCAGAGAATATCAACGCCACCAAAGCGCTCGACGGCGGCCTTGACCATGGCTTCGCAGCCTTCGGCGGTCGAAACATCAGCGGCAAAGCCCGAGGCATTGGCGCCAATCGTGGCGGCGACGGCATCCGCGTCGGCCTGGCTGCGCGATACGACCAGAACATTCAGCCCCGCCTCGCCGAAGCGTTTGGCAATGCCCTTGCCGATGCCGCGGCTGGCGCCGGTTACGATGACTGTCTTCCCCTGTAGCGACTTCAACATTTTTCGCTCATTTCTGTTGTGGTGTTGATGAAATTTGCAGCATCTGCCTGCAAGTCCGGCGGCCTTCGCCCAATTGTTCGCCATTTGGCGTCTCAGGTTAAAAGCTTTTGGTTTTCCTGTAGTTAGGATGCATGATCCGTGCAGTGTCCATCACAGTGGCTGTGATTTTCGTCGATGAGAATGACGCAGAAAATAAATGTTGTAAACCACACATTTTTGCGACACACTTCCAACATGAAGTCGAGAACGGCTCAAAGAAGGGGAACCACGACGATGAATATTTCCAGACGTAATTTCATGCAGGTCATGGGTGCGGCGGCGCTGGCTGGTCCGCTGGGTTCGGCAGGGCGCGCGCTGGCCGCCGGTCGCGACAAGGAGCTGAACATCCTGTGCTGGGAGGGTTACAACTCCGCGCAGGTGCTTGACCCGTTCCGCGCCGACAAGGGTGCGACCGTCAAGGCGGAATCGCTGACCAACGACCCGACCATGATCAACCGCCTGCGTGCCGGCGAAACGAAGATCTGGGACCTCATCAACGTCAACAATCCGTGGGCGCGCAAGATCATGGCCCCGGCGGGTCTCATCAAGCCGCTGCCGAAGGACGAGTTCGAGCCCTTCTTCGATACCATGCTGCCGGAATTCAAGGCTCCCTATCGCTGGGCCATGAGCGATGACGGCAAGGACCTGCTGGGCATGGCGCAGCGTTTCGGGCCTTATTCCTTTGTTGTGAACACCGACAAGATCAGCCGCGCCACGGCAGAAGAGCAGGGCTGGAACCTGTTCAACGACGCATCGCTTGCCGGCAAGTACGGCATCCAGGAATCGGATGACTGGAACGTCTTCAACATCTTCATGATTGCGGGCATCAACCCGTTCAAGACGCACACGGAAGACGAGTTCAAGCTGTTCTCCGAAACGGCCGAGAAGGTGTTCAAGGGCGCCAAGATGATCGGCGATATCGCCACCATGAACCAGGCGCTGGTTTCGGGCGAAATCGACTTCCAGATGACCGGCGGCACCTATTCCGTATCTCCGGCGCGTGCCGATGGCTATCTCAACCTGCGCGCCATTACGCCGCTTAAAGGTCCGATTGACGGCAAGGGTGGTATTTCGTGGATCGAAATCACCTCGACGGTCAACAATCCGAACCTGTCGCCGCTCGCCACCGACTTCCTGAAATATGTTCAGGCTCCGGACGTGGCGCATACGGTGGCCTTTGCCGAAGGCACGTTCAACCCGGTTGCGCAGATGGGCAACAAGAAGTGCTTCGATCTCTTCACCAAGGACGAGCTGGATGCCATCCAGTGGGATAGCCTTGAGGAAGAAATGGCCCGTTCGGCCGAATACGACATCGTTCCGGATTACGACAAGGCTCTGGAACTGATGACGGCCGCCAAGCGTCTGCGCGGCTAATTCTGTATTTCCCGGAGTGTGACATGACCCTTGCTACCGCTGCCGCCATCGAAGCCACGCCTGTCCCGGAAGGGGCAGGCCACGTCGCGACGAAGCCTGTTCTCCAGCTTGTCGGCGTGAAAAAGGTTTTCGGTGAATTCGCCGCCGTCGACGGCATCAACGTCGACTTCAAGGAGGGCGAGTTCGTCTCGATTGTCGGGCCATCCGGCTCCGGCAAGACGACGCTGTTGCGGATGCTGGCGGGCATGGAATCGCCCAGCGAAGGGTACATCACGCTCCGGGGTAATCTCATCAACGATGTGCCGGCCGATCAGCGGCCGACATGTCTCGTCTTTCAGTCGCTGGCGCTTTTCCCGCACAAGACGGTGGGCGAGAACATCGAATTTCCTCTCAAGGTGCGCAAGATGCCGCCCGCCGAGCGCAAGGAACGGGCGCTGGAACTGATGCGCATGGTGCGCCTGCCGGAAAGCTATTACGGCAAGAATGTCATGCGCTGTTCGGGCGGCGAAAAGCAGCGTGTGGCACTCGCCCGCGCCTTTGCCTATGACCCGGACGTTCTCTTCTTCGACGAGCCGCTTTCGGCGCTCGACTACAAGCTGAAGAAGGCGCTCGAAAAGGAACTGAAGGACCTGCACCGCGAAAGCGGCAAGACCTTTGTTTACATTACCCATTCGCTGGAAGAGGCGATGGTGATGTCGGACCGCGTGGGCGTGATGAGCCGTGGTCGCATTGCCCAGATCGGGACGCCCGAGGAAATCTATACGAAGCCGGTGAACCGCTTCGTCGCCGAATTCTTCGGTGAGGTGAACAGTTTCGAAGTGACGGAACGTGTGGGCGGCTGGACCACAGCGGATGGCACGGTGCTGACCGTTTCCGGTGTGCCGGACGGGGTGAGCGGCAAGGCGACCGTCATCGTTCGCCCGGAGACCATGCGCTTCGTGCCTGCTGGTTCATCCGCCGACAACACGATTTCAGGCGTGATCTACAACGAATATTCGCTTGGTTCGCGCATGCAGTATCAGGTTCATGCCGGTGAGCGCATCTTTCTGGTGGAAGCCTCGCGCACGGCGTCTGGTGGTCTGTCGGCAGGCGATGCCGTCACCATCGGCTGGGATGCCGCTGACGCCATCGTTGTGGGAGACTGAACATGGCGGTTGCCCTTGATACGTCCGCCGCACCACCGGCCAAGACGGCAGAGACGATGTCGATCTCGCCCGGCCTGCGCTCGGCGAGCCCGGTTCTGATCCTTCTCGGTCTCGGCTTTCTGGCACCGCTGATTACCGTTGCCGCCTATGCCTTTGCCGCGCCCAAAAGCTTCGATGTGTTTCGCAGCTTCACGCTGGAAAACTTCGCGGCGATTTTCGATCCGCAGAATACGGTGTGGACCTCGTTCGTCTGGTCGCTGATCTTCGCCTTCCTGACGGTCGTGCTGCTGGCCGTCATCGCCTATCCCATTGCCTACGGCATGAACCGCATGTTCGGCAAGTGGGCGGGCTTCGTTTCCGTGCTTTTCGTCTTTCCGCTGTTCGTTTCAGAAAATGTGCGGCTTTACGGCTGGGTGCTCTTCTTCATCAAGAACGGTGTTCTGGACGGAGCCTTGAAATGGCTGGGCTTTGCCGGCGGGCCGGAGGTGCTTTATACGCCGGGCGCCATTCTTTTCGGCATGCTCTACGTTTATCTGCCCTTCATGCTGTTTCCGATGTCGCTTGGCATTGCCATGATCCCGAGGGATCTGGTCGATGCGGCGCGTGATCTCGGTGCCAGCCGCTTGATGATCTGGCGCGAGGTGGAACTGCCGCTGGCTATGCCCGGCATTCTGATCGGCATGTTGCTGACCTTCGTTCTCGGGGCCGGTGCCGTGGCCGAATCCAAAATCCTTGGCGGACAGTCGATCATTACCATCGCGCAGGATATCGAAGTGGCCTTCACCTATGCGCAGAACTGGCCGCTCGGCTCGGCACTGGCGCTCATTCTTGTGGCGATCGTCAGCGGGCTTGCCCTTTATGTGCTGTCAAAGCTCGATCTCGACCGCATTCTCGGACGGAGGTAAGGACCATGGAAACCCGTAGTCAGATCCGCGCCCGCTTTTTCGTTCGCATCTGGACCGCTTTCGTACTCGTGGCCATCTACCTGCCCATCCTGTGCGGCGCCTTGGCCGGTCTGACCAAGGGGCGCTACTTCGCCTTTCCGGTCAAAATGTTTTCCGGGGAATGGTGGGGCAAGACGCTCGAATCCTTCGAAATCCAGACGCTGGTGCAGAATTCCCTGCTGATTGCCTTCATCGTGACGCTGGTTTCGGTGTTCCTCGCCTTCTTCGGCGCGCTGGCCTTTGCCCGCTATGACTGGAAGGGGCGTCGCCTCTACCAGAAGGCTATTCTGCTGCCGGTGTTCTTCCCGCAGCCGGTGCTGGGCCTTGCCCTTCTGTTGTGGTTCAACGCGCTTGGTATCAATCCCAGCTGGCAGACGGCAGTCGTTGCCCATCTCGTGTGGATCGTGCCCGTGGTGACGCTGGTCATCGCCATTCAGGTCTATAGCTTTGATCCGACGCTGGAAGAGGCAGCCCGTGATCTGGGTGCCAGCCGCTGGTTCATCCTGCGCGAAGTGACGCTGCCCATCCTCTGGCCCGGCATCTGGTCGGGCGCGCTGTTCGCCTTCCTTCTCTCCTGGGGCAATTTTCCGCTGTCGCTCTATACGGCAGGGGTCGATTCCACCATTCCGAAGTGGCTCTACTCGAAGATGGTGGCGGGCTATACGCCCATGGTTCCGGCCCTTGGCACAATGAGCACGCTTTCAGCAGCGGCCCTTCTTCTGACAGGCGGGTTGATCGGCATTCTCGTTCGCCGCCGCCGCGAGCAGGCTTAAGGAGCGCTCATGAGCTGGAAAACCGCCCGCCGGTCCTTCTACTATCAGGGTGCACCGGAACCGGATGATCCGGTTCTTGAAAAGGGCAAGGTGGCGCTGCTCGTCATCGACGTGCAGAACACCTATCTGGAACGCCCCGATCCGGCGACGCTTGCGGGTGAGGAACTGGACCGCTACCACGCCTGGGCGCCGTTTCACGAGCGGATGCATTCGCTGGTCATTCCCAATAACCAGCGGCTGATGGCACTGTTTCGCGAGCGCGGGCTTGATGTTCTCTTTGCCCGCATTGCTTGCCTGACGCCGGACGGGCGGGACCGCTCGCTTTCCCAGAAAAAGCCCGGCTGGAACAATCTTCTTCTGCCCAAGGATGAGGAGGCGTCGCAGATTGTTGCGGCACTTCAGCCCGCGCCGGGTGAAATCGTCGTGACGAAAACCACCGATAGCGCGCTGACGGGCACGAACCTGCGGCTGGTGCTGGCGAATATGGGCATTACCCATGTGGTTTGCACCGGCATCTTCACCGATCAATGCGTGTCTTCGACGGTGCGCAGTCTGGCAGACGAGAGTTTTGATGTGATCGTTCTCGATGATGCCTGTGCTGCCGGGCATCAGGATTTGCATGTGAGCGAGCTCGAGCGCCTTCACATGATTTACGCCAATGTGATGAACACGGATGAGTTGATCGCCCTGCTGCCGTAAAGCAGGGCTTGCGGCGCTCGGGCGAATCCTTGAAAAATCCCCTGAGACAGTGCGGAGGGATTGGGATGAAGAAGCCGAAATCAGTGCGGCAGGAGCGAATCCTGAGCGAACTCAACCAGTCGCCCAGTCTGCGGGTGGCTGAACTCGCCCGCCGCCTTGATGTTTCGACCGAAACGATCCGCCGCGATCTCGACGAGATGACGCAGCAGGGGCTTTTGAATCGCACCTATGGCGGTGCCGTTCGCTCCTTGTCGTCCGAACCCTCCGTGACCGAGCGCCATGCGCTGTTCGTTTCCGAGCGCGAGCGCATTGCCCGCGCCACCGTGCCGCTTCTCAAAGGCGCGCGGGTGCTGATGATCGGCTCCGGCTCGACCACGGTGCATGTGGCGCGGCGCATTGCCGTGGAGATGAAGGATATCACCGTCATTACCCATGCCTTTGGCGTGGCAACGGTTCTGGCACTCAATCCGACCATTCGCGTCATGATGCTGCCGGGCGATTACAACGCCATCGAGGGTGCGACCGTCGGCGCGCATACGGTGAGCTTCCTGCAGAATTTCTATGCCGATTTCGCACTGATCGGGGCGTCGGGTCTCGGGCCCGACGGGCCGAACGACGCGCTGATTGAATGCGGCACGGTTTATCAGTCCATGGTGGCGCGTTCGGCGCGCACCATCGTCGTGGCCGACCATTCCAAGCATGGCCGCCTGTTTCCGGCCCGCTACGCCCATTGGCGCGATATTTCGCAGGTGGTGACGGATCGTGCCGCCGAAGGCGATCTGGCCGAAAGCCTCAAGCAATCGGGCGTTGGTCAAGTCATCTGCTGAAGACGCCAGGAGCGGCGGCCGCGTCTATCGAAGGCTGAAAATGGTGAAGGCCTCAAGCGTTTCCGCCGAGGCCTTCAAAGGATGGTGGGCGTGACAGGGATTGAACCTGTGACCCCTACGATGTCAACGTAGTGCTCTCCCGCTGAGCTACACGCCCATCCGATGCGGCGCATACATCACAAAACCGGGTGTGGCGTCAACTGCCTTTTTCCGATTTTTTTCAATGCTGCCGCGAGACCCTTACGCAGCAAGGAGTTTGTTCACTTCATCCACAAGGTCGCGGAGGTGGAAAGGCTTGGAAAGAACCTTCGCATCCTTCGGTGCCTTCGAATCGGCGTTGAGCGCGACCGCGGCAAAGCCGGTGATGAACATGACCTTGAGGTCCGGGTCGAGTTCGGTGGCGCGGCGCGCCAGTTCAATGCCGTCCATTTCCGGCATCACGATGTCGGTCAGGAGAAGGGAGAAGGGTTCCTCGCGAAGGCGATCATAGGCGCTGGCGCCATTGTCGAAGGACGAAACCTGATATCCTGCCTTTTCAAGCGCTTTCACGAGGAAGCGGCGCATATCGTTATCGTCTTCGGCGAGAAGAATTTTCTGACTCATGAGAATGACCGTTGCTGAAATGATGTCCACATGTGGTGATCAGCCGCCAGAGTATCTTCACTCCGGTAAACAAGCTGTGAAGGGCGCGCACATCGACCCTTGTTCATCCCTCGATAGATAGTATGGACTTGCCGTTGCTCAACTGGCAACATGAATCAGATTGCAATTTGAACACATGGTAAAGGGGTTCAATGGAACGACTGCCCGGTCATTTACCGGACTTCGAGGTGCGTGAACCGGAGTTCCAGACGATTCCCTTCGTCTTCAATTCACCGCATAGCGGACGGGCCTATCCCGAACATTTTCTCGCGCAGTCGCGGCTTGATGCCCATTCCATTCGCCGCTCGGAAGATCATTTCGTCGATGAGCTTTATGGCAGTGCGCCGTCGCTGGGTGCGCCGCTTCTCGTTGCCCATTTTCCGCGCGCCTATCTCGATGTGAACCGCGAGCCTTACGAGCTTGATCCACGCATGTTTGACGGCCCCTTGCCGCCCCATGCCAATATTTCCTCGCCGCGCGTCATGGGCGGGCTGGGTACGGTGCCGCGCATCGTGGCGGAAAATCTCGAGATCTACAAAGGCCGTCTGCCGGTCGAGGAGGCGCTGTCGCGCGTCGAGCAGATTTACCGGCCGTATCATTCGACGCTTCGCCGCCTGATTGCCCGCACGCATGCGCGTTTCGGCTATGCAGTGCTGATTGATTGCCATTCGATGCCGGGCACCATTCGCATTCCCGGCAGCTCCATTCGTCCTGATATTATTATCGGCGACCGCTTCGGGTCATCGGCGTCGGCCGCACTGTCCGATGCCGCCGTCAGCCTCATGGAAGATGCGGGCTTTCGGGTGCTGCGCAACAAGCCTTATGCCGGTGGCTTTATTACCGAGCATTACGGGCGTCCGCGTCGCGGTCTGCATGCGCTGCAGATCGAAATCAGCCGCTCGCTCTATATCGATGAGGTGACGCTTCAAAAGCGCGCCGACTTTGCTGTGGTCGAGGCGATGATCGCCTCCTTCATGCGCCGCATGGCGGGCTTTACCGAAAGCTTCTCCGACAGCATGTCGCTTGCTGCTGAATAAGCTGCGAAATTCCCCATTCAAGGCAAAAAAAACCGCGCTGTTGAGCGCGGCTAAGTCTAGGGAGGAAACACCCAAGGAGGGTATTCTGCAGTCATCGACTGCAAGGACGAGGCTATGCCCCGAGGGTATATCTGTCAAGGCAGCTGACGCATTTTTTGCATTTAAATGCGGCAGGCGAATTTATTGATTATAATTTGGGCTATTGAACAGGAAAGATGCGGTCTCTGCCGGATATGGAGACCTCAATCGCTGCGGGCAGGGTTGCGCTGTTGCCCATCGGCATCCCTTTTCTTTTCGCATGGCGGGAAGACGCAAAACCGTTTCGCACTTCAGGCCGACATGGGGTAAACCCGATGCCGGAAACCGAATTTCGCTGGAGTTTGCCGATGCTTCCCGACCGCGCCTTTTTTGATCGACTGGCTGACGCTGCCAATGCCGAGACGCTGCCGCGTTTTCGCGCCGGTATTGACGTCGTCAACAAGCTGGCCGGCGGGTTCGATCCGGTGACGGAAGGCGACCGGGCGGCTGAAAGCGCCATCCGGGCGCTGATTGAAGCGAATTTTCCCGATCACGGCATTCTGGGCGAAGAACACGAGAATGTCGGCCTCGACCGGGAGTGCGTTTGGGTCATTGATCCGATTGACGGCACGCGCGCCTTCATTTCCGGCCTGCCGACCTGGGGCACGCTGATCGGATTTTACCAGAACGGTCGCGGTCGCATGGGTGTTTTTGAGCAACCCTTCATCGGGGAGCGATATTTTGCCGATGGCCAGCAGTCCTGGTATCGCGGCCCGGATGGGGAACGCGCCTTGAAGGTGCGTGATTGCGGTTCGCTGGCTAACGCCACGCTTTTCACCACCTCGCCGCATATTTTTGAGCCGGACGAATATGCGCGCTACAGTGCCGTCGAACGTCAGGTGCGGTTGTTCCGCTATGGCGTGGATTGCTATGCCTACGGCCTTCTGGCGGGTGGCCATATCGACCTCGTGATCGAGAGCGGCCTGAAGCCCTATGACGTGGGTGCACTGATCCCGATCGTCGAGCAGGCGGGTGGGGTGATCACCACGTGGGATGGCGGGCGTCCGGAAATGGGCGGGTGCGTGGTTGCAGCGGGAAGTGCTGCCGTTCATGCGGAAGCGCTGGCGCTTCTCAACCGCTGACGGTTTCCTCGTCCGGCGCGATAAAGGCGAAGATGGCGGCCAGCGCCTGCGCGCGATAGCGGTCGTCTTCCTGAAGCAATTCATGGCGCGCGCCGGGAATGGATACAAGATGTCCGGCCCGGAACTGGCGGGCCAGATCTTCCATGGCCTTATAGGGCACGATGCGATCCTGAACCGGGGCCAGAATGAGGGTCGGCACGGTAATCTGTGTCAGGTGCTCCGGGGATGTCGCCCGTTTCATGGTCTTGCGCACCTCATGCAGCCAGCGGGCCGTGGGCGCGCCAATGCCCAGTTCCGGCGTCGTTCTGCGCAATGTGGCAAAGCGTTCGAATCGGGCTGCGCTGGTGGTCAGAACATTGTTGGCAAAGGAGGCCGGGGCGCGTTCCTTGCCCATCGGCCATTTGCCAAGGCCCGTCCAGCTTGCCAGCGCCGCCATGCCGAAGGCCACGTTTTCAGGCACGGGCAGGCCCATCAGTCCGACAAGCGGGGCGCTGAGCACAATCCGGTGGACGCGTCCGGACAGGCGCGGGGCGAGCGCCAGCGCGATCAAGCCGCCCAGCGAATGGGCGAGGATCGAATAGGGGCCGGGGGCGGAGGGGGTGACGATAAAGGTGAGGAAGCGCTCGACATCATCGAGATAATCGGTGAAGCGATGCACGTGCCCGGCGCGCTCATTGCGCCCAAGACGCCCGGAGAGAGCCTGTCCGCGAAGGTCGAAGCTCGCCACGACGAAGCCGTGCCCGACCAGTTCGCGGATCGTCTCCGCATATTTCTCGATGCACTCATTGCGGCCCTGAATGATGACCACGGTGCCGAGCGGCTTTTCGCGCACCGGGAAAAACAGGGCGTAGCGCAGCTTCTGTCCCCGGCACCCCTCGAAGAAGCCAGACATCTTTCGTCCCTCAAAGGCAAGGGCATCCTGCGGGAAGGGATAAAAGGGGGCGTCCAATGCGGTCTCCGGTCGCGAAGCAGTGTCCGAGGATATAAGTCGGCAGGGCGTGGAGCAAGGCGGGAAAAAGAACCGGCTCCGCCCGTTTTGAGGAAGGCAAGCGGAACCGGCCATAAGAAGACTGAAAAGGGACGATTTCTCAGTCTCGGGCCATCATGGCCCGATGCCCACAATCTCGCATGGGTGAACTGAACCGCCACCGAACCAACCATTCATCATCGGTTCATGGGCAAGGGGTGGGGGCTTGAAACCGTTTCCGGCACTTCCCAAATAGATTTCGCGGACGCCGAAACGGGTCCGTAACCGGGTCCGGTTCCGCCCATTTCAGGGGAACCGGCCATTCGCAAACGTCGCTTCAAAGGAGGACATCATGCGCCAAGTCGATTTTTCGCCGCTCTATCGCTCCACCATCGGTTTCGACCGCCTGTTCAACATGCTTGACGGCCTTGCCGCGCCGGAACAGGCCCAGTCCTATCCGCCCTACAATATCGAGCGCACGGGCGAAAACACCTATCGCATTACCATGGCGGTCGCAGGTTTTGACGAGCGCGAGCTTTCCATCGAGGCCCATGCCCAGACGCTGGTCGTCAAGGGCGAGAAGGCCGAGGATGACAAGCTGGCCGAGACCGAATTTCTCTATCGCGGGATTGCCAAGCGCGCCTTCGAGCGCCGCTTCCAGCTCGCCGATCATGTGGAAGTGAAGGCAGCCTCGCTCAAGAACGGCCTTCTGCATATCGATCTCCTGCGCAACATTCCCGAGGCCATGAAGCCGCGCCGGATTTCGATCTCCGCCGATCAGGGCGTGACGCCGAAGGCAATCGAGGCCCACATCAACTGATCTTCGGTTGCGATTGATTTTGAGGAGGCTCCCGGAAACGGGGGCCTTTTTGATGTTTATGGGCTGGCTTTTTCGGCGGCCTTGCTGCGAGCGGCATAGTGCTGGGCAATCACCGCACAGGCCATCAACTGGATCTGGTGAAACAGCATCAGCGGCAGGACGATGGCCCCGATGTTCTGGCCCGCAAAGATGGCATTGGCCATCGGCACGCCTGCGGCAAGGCTTTTCTTCGAGCCGCAGAAGATGATGGCGATCTGGTCTTCCCGGTTGAAGCCGAGAAGGCGGCTGCCGACCATGGTGATGGAGAGGGCGATGGCCAGCAGCACGCAACTGATGACGACCAGAACGGTGATGTCCTTCAGCGACAGCGTGTGCCACAGACCTTCGATCACCGCCTCGCTGAAGGCGAGGTAGACGACCATGAGGATCGAGCCGCGATCCACCGGCATCAAGAGTTTCTTGCGGGCGCGCACCCAGTTTCCGATCCATGGCTGAAGCAGTTGCCCCGCGAGGAACGGCACCAGCAATTGCAGCACAATCTTTTCCAGCGCGTCGAGCGAAATGCCGGCGCTGCCGCTCGTCGTCATCATCAGGCCGACCAGAAGCGGCGTGATGAACATGCCGATGATGGAAGACGCGGAGGCGGCGCAGACGGCGGCGGCCACATTGCCACCTGCCATGGAGGTGAAGGCAATGGAGGATTGCACGGTGGAGGGCAGGACGCAGAGATAGAGAAGGCCGGTATAGAGCGTCGGGGCGAGGAGGCTTTGCGGGATCAGGCCGATGGCAAGGCCCATCAGCGGGAAGATGCCAAACGTCATGGCGATGATGGACAGGTGCAGCCGCCAGTGCAGGAGGCCCGCCAGCGCCACTTCGCGCGACAGTCGAGCCCCATGCAGGAAGAACAGAAGGCCGATGGCGATATTGGTGGCGATGGCGAACCAATGGGCAGCGATGCCACTGACCGGCAGGATTGTCGCCAGCAGAACGGTAGCGACAAGCATGAGGGTAAACTGATCAGGCAGGAAGCGTTTCATGGCGGTGTTCAGGTCCATGGGCCGGGCAGTGGTTCCCGGCCGGTGCGGATAAGGGTCAGCCCGCACACAGCGCGAGGAAAGTATCGACATCCTGCGGGGTGGTGGCAAAGGAGGTGACGAGGCGGATCAGCACTTCGCCGCTTTCCAGAAGGTCAGGCCGTTCGCGCGGCACCTCCCAGCGATAGAAGCGAGCACCGGCGGCTTCCGCAGCGGCAGCCTTGGCCTCCGGCAGCACGGCGAAGACTTCGTTGGCCTGTGCCTCCCAGGCAAGGCGGGCATCGTTCAGGCCATCAAGGCCCTTGGCGAGACGGGCGGCCATCGCATTGGCGTTCCTGGCCATATCAAGCCACAGGCCATTTTCGAGATAGGCATCAAACTGCGCCGAGATGAAGCGCGTCTTCGAGAAAAGCTGGGCCGAGCGCTTGCGGATGAAGGGCATTTCGGTGGCCAGATCGCGCTTGAAGAAAACGATGGCCTCCGCACACCAGCAGCCATTCTTGGTGCCGCCGAAGGAGAGCATGTCGACGCCGCGCTTCCATGTCATTTCAGCGGGCGTGCAGCCGAGCGCGACCAGCGCATTGGCAAAGCGCGCACCATCCATATGGAGCGGCAGGTCACGGGCATGGGCAATGGCGGCAATCGCCTCGATGTCCGTCAGCGAATAGATCGAGCCGACTTCGGTCGACTGGGTGAGCGTGACGGCAACGGGGCGGCCCTGATGGACGGCGCCGGGCGGGAAGCGGTCAATGGCGGCGGCAAGCGCCTCCGGCTCCATGCGGCCATGTAGCCCGGGAACGGTGTGCAGGCGGTTCGCGCCGGTCAGGAATTGCGGCGCGCCGCATTCGTCAGCTGTCACATGCGCTTCCGAATGGCAGAATACGATGCCGCCAGGCTTGGCCACGGTGGCGAGCGCCAGTGAATTGGCGGCGGTGCCGGTGGCCACAAAGAAGACGGAGACATCCGTTTCGAAGATTTCGGCGAAGCGGGCTTCCATCGCCTTGTCCAGATCGCTCGCACCATAGGGGGCGGCAAAGCCCTGCGCTTCGGTGACGAGACGGGCGGCGATGGCCGGGTGGGCACCGGCCCAGTTGTCGGACGCAAATTGCATGGAGGGCACCTTGGAAACGGATCGGGTTGGCTTTCGGTTCGGTCAGTCGTAGCGACCAATCAGGCACGCCGTCAACCATGATTGGCCCGGACCTATTTGGTGATGAGGTGGGTTGATTTGATGCTCCTTGCGGAATTGTTGGTTCGCAGGTGCTTTGAAGGCACATTTTGGCTCGTTTCGCCCTTGCAAAAGCCGGGCCTGCTATTGTCATATGCTCTTGTATCTGTCATAGAACATGAGAATTAGGACAGGTTGACTGTCCTAATTTCAGGATTGCCGCCACGCTGGAAGGGGAATTTCCCGTCCGGCGGGTTTATTGCGCTAAGGTTCGGGTGAAGGCGCTTGAAGCGCCGACCTTTAAGGAGATGAGGCGATGACGAAGATCCATCCTGATGTGGTCGCGGAAGGCGCGGCGCTTGCCGGTGCCAACAGCTGTCCCACCGGACTGCCGGAGCGGCAGGGTCTTTATGATCCGAAAAACGAACATGATGCCTGCGGCGTCGGCTTCATCGCCCATATGAAGGGTCAGAAGTCCCACCAGATCGTCAAGGACGGCCTGTTCATCCTCGAAAACCTGACGCACCGTGGTGCTGTCGGTGCCGACCCGTTGATGGGCGACGGCGCGGGCATTCTCGTGCAGATCCCGGATCGTTTCTTCCGTGAGGAAATGGCGACGCAGGGCATCGTTCTGCCGAAGGCGGGCGAATATGCCGTCGGTCACTTCTTCATGCCGCGCAACGAACAGCAGATCGCCCACTTCAAGGACGTGATCGCCGCCGTGGTTGCCGAAGAAGGCCAGTCGCTTCTGGGCTTCCGCGACGTTCCGGTTGATAATTCCTCGCTGTCGAAGGCCCCCGACATTGCTGCTACCGAGCCGCACCATGTGCAGGTTTTCATCGGCGCGGGCAAGGATGCGGCCAATGCGCTGGACTTCGAGCGCAAGCTGTTCCTGATCCGCAAGGTGATCTCGAACCGCATCTATGACGAATTCGGCGGCAAGGAGAGCGGCTTCTATCCGGTGTCGCTGTCGTCCTCCACCATCGTCTACAAGGGCATGTTCCTCGCCTATCAGGTGGGCGTGTACTACAAGGATCTGGCCGATCCGCGCTTCGAGTCGGCTGTGGCGCTCGTTCACCAGCGCTTCTCGACCAACACCTTCCCGTCGTGGAAGCTGTCGCACCCCTACCGCATGGTGGCCCATAACGGCGAAATCAACACGCTGCGCGGCAACGTCAACTGGATGGCGGCGCGTCAGGCTTCGGTGTCCTCGCCGCTCTTCGGTTCGGATATCTCCAAGCTGTGGCCGATCTCCTATGAAGGCCAGTCGGACACGGCCTGCTTCGACAACGCGCTGGAATTCCTGCTGCGTGGCGGCTACTCCATGGCGCATGCCGTGATGATGCTGATCCCGGAAGCCTGGGCTGGCAACCAGCTGATGGCGCCGGAACGCAAGGCCTTCTACGAATATCATGCTGCTCTGATGGAGCCGTGGGATGGTCCGGCTGCCGTGTGCTTCACCGATGGCAAGCAGATTGGCGCGACGCTTGACCGTAACGGCCTCAGGCCGGCCCGCTATCTCGTCACCGATGACGACCGCATCATTCTCGCTTCGGAAGCCGGTACGCTTCCGGTCGAGGAAGAGCGCATCGTCAAGAAGTGGCGTCTGCAGCCGGGCAAGATGCTGCTCATCGACATGGAAAAGGGCCGCATCATTTCCGACGAGGAAATCAAGGGCGAGCTGGCCAGCCACCATCCGTATCGTGAATGGCTGGACCGTACGCAGCTGATCCTTGAAGACCTGAAGCCGGTGGAACCGCGCGCACTGCGTCGCGACGTGTCGCTGCTCGACCGTCAGCAGGCCTATGGCTATTCCAAGGAAGACATCAAGCTTTTGATGTCGCCGATGGCCACGACCGGCCAGGAAGCCATTGGCTCGATGGGCACGGATACGCCGATTTCGGCCATGTCGTCGAAGTCGAAGCTGCTCTACACCTATTTCAAGCAGAACTTTGCGCAGGTGACCAACCCGCCGATCGACCCGATCCGCGAAGAACTGGTCATGAGCCTCGTGTCGTTCATCGGTCCGCGTCCGAACATTCTTGACCATGAGGGTGCCTCGCACGCCAAGCGTCTGGAAGTGCGTCAGCCGATCCTGACCAATGGCGATCTGGAAAAGATCCGCTCCATCGGTCACACGGAAGACCGTTTCGACACCAAGACCCTCGACTTCACCTATGATGCCGAGCGCGGTGCCGAAGGCATGCCGGAAATTCTGGAGCGTCTTTGCGAGCGTGCGGAAGCCGCCGTGAAGAGCGGCTACAACATCATCGTGCTGTCCGACCGCCAGATGGGCCCGGATCGCATTGCTATTCCGGCGCTTCTGGCAACGGCTGCCGTGCACCATCACCTGATCCGCAAGGGGCTTCGCACCTCGGTCGGCCTCGTGGTGGAATCGGGCGAGCCGCGCGAAGTGCATCACTTTGCCTGCCTTGCCGGTTACGGTGCGGAAGCCATCAACCCGTACCTCGCCTTCGACACGCTGCTTGACATGCACAAGCACGGCGAATTCCCGAAGGAAGTGTCGGCGGACGAAGTCGTTTACCGCTTCATCAAGGCTGTCGGTAAGGGCCTGCTCAAGGTCATGTCCAAGATGGGCATTTCCACCTACCAGTCCTATTGCGGTGCGCAGATCTTTGACGCCATCGGTCTTTCGAGCGAACTGGTCGACAAGTACTTCTTCGGTACGGCGACCACCATCGAAGGCGTGGGCGTTCATGAGATCGCCGAGGAAACCGTTCGTCGTCACATTGCCGCTTTCGGCAAGGACCCGGTTCTCGCCAACACGCTGGAAGTGGGCGGCGAATACGCCTACCGCATGCGCGGCGAAAGCCATGCCTGGACGCCGGATGTGGTGGCCGAGCTGCAGCACGCCGTGCGTGGCAACAGCCAGGACCGCTACCGCGCCTATGCGAAGATGATCAACGAAGGCGCGCTTCGCATGAACGCCATTCGTGGCCTGTTCAGCATCAAGACGGCCGAACAGGCTGGCCGCAAGCCGATTTCGGTGGATGAGGTCGAACCGGCTTCGGACATCGTCAAGCGCTTTGCAACCGGGGCCATGTCGTTTGGCTCGATCAGCCGCGAAGCCCACTCGACGCTTGCCGTTGCCATGAACCGCATCGGCGGCAAGTCGAACACGGGTGAGGGCGGTGAAGAGGCCGAGCGTTACTATCCGCTGGCTGACGGCTCGCCGAACCCGGAACGTTCCGCCATCAAGCAGGTGGCCTCTGGCCGCTTCGGCGTGACGACCGAATATCTGGTCAATGCCGACATGCTGCAGATCAAGGTCGCGCAGGGTGCCAAGCCCGGCGAAGGCGGCCAGCTGCCCGGCCACAAGGTCGATGCGACGATTGCCAAGACCCGTCACTCGACGCCGGGCGTTGGCCTCATTTCGCCGCCGCCGCACCACGACATCTACTCGATCGAAGATCTGGCCCAGCTGATCTACGACCTGAAGAACGTCAACCCGACCTCCGACATTTCCGTGAAGCTCGTTTCGGAAGTGGGCGTCGGCACGGTGGCTGCCGGTGTGGCCAAGGCGCGCGCCGACCATATCACCATTGCCGGCTTCGATGGCGGCACGGGTGCCTCGCCGCTGACCTCGGTCAAGCATGCGGGCAGCCCGTGGGAAATCGGCCTGGCCGAAACCCAGCAGACGCTGGTTCTCAACGGCCTGCGTTCGCGTGTTGCCCTGCAGGTCGATGGTGGTCTGAAGACCGGCCGCGACGTGATCGTTGGTGCGCTTCTGGGCGCTGATGAATTCGGCTTTGCAACGGCACCGCTGATTGCAGCCGGTTGCATCATGATGCGCAAGTGCCACCTCAACACCTGCCCGGTGGGCGTGGCGACGCAGGACCCGGTTCTGCGCACCCGCTTCAAGGGTACGCCGGAACATGTGATCAACTACTTCTTCTTCGTGGCGGAAGAAGTGCGCGAAATTCTCGCTTCGCTTGGCGTTCGCAAGCTGGACGAGATCATCGGCGCTTCGGAACTGCTCGACAAGGAAGCGGCAATTGCACACTGGAAGGCGGAAGGTCTCGACTTCTCGCGCATCTTCCACAAGGTGGAAGCGCCCAAGGAAGCTACCTACTGGACCGAGCGTCAGGTGCACCCGATCGACGAGATCCTCGACCGCAAGCTGATCGAGAAGGCGCAGCCCGCCCTCGAAAGCAAGGAGCCGGTGGTCATCGACGTGGCCATCAAGAACATCGACCGTTCAGCTGGCGCGATGCTTTCGGGTGCTGTTGCCAAGCGTTGGGGCCAGAAGGGTCTCAAGGACGACACGATCCACGTGACGCTGCGCGGCACGGCGGGCCAGTCCTTCGGCGCCTTCCTGATGCGCGGCGTGACCTTTGATCTCATTGGTGACGGCAACGACTATGTCGGCAAGGGCCTTTCGGGTGGTCGCATCATCGTGCGTCCGCCGGAAAACACCCGCATCGTCGCCGAAGAGTCGATCATTGTCGGCAACACGGTTCTCTACGGTGCGATCTCAGGCGAGTGCTACTTCCGCGGTGTGGCGGGCGAGCGCTTTGCGGTGCGTAACTCCGGTGCCGTTGCGGTTGTCGAGGGCGTGGGTGACCACGGCTGCGAATATATGACCGGCGGTATTGTGGTTGTTCTTGGCAAGACGGGCCGCAACTTTGCGGCGGGCATGTCGGGCGGTGTTGCATATGTGCTCGACGAAAGCGGTGATTTCGCCAAGCGCTGCAACATGGCGATGGTCGAACTCGAGCCGGTTCCGGAAGAGGATGACATGCTGGAGAAGCTGCATCACCACGGCGGCGACATCATGCACAAGGGACGTGTGGACGTTTCCGAAGACATGACGCGTCACGACGAGGAGCGCCTCTACCAGCTCATCTCGAACCACCTGCATTACACGGGTTCGCAGCGCGCCAAGGAAGTCCTCGACCGCTGGAGCGAATATCGTCCGAAGTTCCGCAAGGTCATGCCGGTCGAATATCGCCGCGCACTTGAGGACATGGAACGCATGAAGATGGGTGTCGCGGCTGAATAAGCCGCGCCTCTCTCTCCTTTTGCGCCAATCTTAAAGAATCTAAGGAACGAAAATGGGCAAGGTTACAGGTTTTATGGAAATCGACCGGCAGGTGGCGAAGTATCAGCCCGCCTCCGACCGTATCCGCCATTTCCGCGAATTCACCATTCCGATGTCGGATGCCGAAGTGGAAAAGCAGGCGGCTCGCTGCATGGATTGCGGCGTTCCCTACTGCCATGGTCCGACCGGCTGTCCGGTGCACAACCAGATCCCCGACTGGAACGATCTGGTCTATTCCGGCAACTGGGAAGAGGCGATCCGCAACCTGCATTCGACCAACAACTTCCCGGAATTTACCGGCCGCGTTTGCCCGGCGCCTTGCGAGGAAGCCTGCACGCTGAACCTTGAAGATGCTCCGGTTGCCATCAAGACCGTGGAACAGGCGATTGCCGACAAGGCTTATGAGCTTGGCTTTATCGTGCCGCAGCCGGCCACGATCCACACCGGCAAGAAGGTCGCCGTCATCGGCTCCGGCCCGTCGGGTCTGGCGGCTGCCCAGCAGCTGGGTCGCGCCGGTCACGAGGTTCATGTGTTCGAACGCGAATCCAAGCCCGGCGGCCTGCTGCGCTACGGTATTCCGGACTTCAAGATGGAGAAGAACTTCATCGATCGCCGCGTCGAGCAGATCAAGGGTGAAGGCGTGACGTTCCATTGCGGCGTCAACATCGGCGTCGACAAGCCGGTTGAAAGCCTGCTGGCCGAATTCGACGCCGTGCTTTACTGCGGCGGTTCGGAAACCCCGCGTCCGGCCGGTATCGGCGGCACCGATCTGCACGGCGTCTATGATGCCATGCCTTATCTGGTGCAGCAGAACCGTCGCGTCGGTCGTGAAAACATTGACAGCGTGGCCTGGCCTGCAGACCCGATCCTTGCCGGTGGCAAGCATGTCGTGGTCGTTGGCGGTGGTGATACGGCCTCTGACTGCGTGGGCACGGCCTTCCGTCAGGGCGCTGTGAAGGTGACGCAGCTCGACATCCGTCCGGTTCCGCCGGAAAAGGAAGACAAGCTCGCCGTCTGGCCTTACTGGGCCACCAAGATGCGCACCTCGTCTTCGCAGGCCGAAGGGGCTGTGCGCGAATTTCAGGTGGCAACGCTCGAGTTTGTTGGCGAAGATGGCCAGCTGACCGGCGTGAAGTGCTGCCAGGTGGATGAAAAGCGCAAGCCGATTGCCGGCACGGAGTTCATCATCAAGGCCGATCTGGCTTTCGTTGCCATCGGCTTCTCCGGTCCGATCAAGGACAGCGTTTTGCAGGAACTCGACGGCAAGCTGAAGCTCAATGTCGACAAGCGCGGCTCGACCAACGTTGTCGCCAATACCGAGGACTACAAGACCTCGGTGGACAAGCTTTGGACGGCGGGCGACGTTCGTCGCGGCCAGTCGCTGGTGGTCTGGGCCATCCGCGAAGGTCGTCAGGCCGCTCGCGCCATCGATGAAGCCCTGATGGGTGCATCCGTTCTGCCGGGCTGATAGACGCCGGTGAAAGAATTGAAGAGGGCCGCGAAAGCGGCCCTTTTTCGTTTCAGGGGGTGATGGGGCTGCGCATATTATCGGCGCGGTCGCTCGGAGCGGGTGGCATTTCACCCCTTTCGAGGAGGGCTCGGCGAGGGGCGGAGGGTGACTGCGGGAAGTTCGACCGACCGGCCCCCAGCAATTCCGTCCCGCCATCCAGATCCGGATCGGTAATGCCGACCGGGACCGTGGTTTCCAGCATCTGACTGCCCGGTGCCGAAAGGTTCAGAAGATCGGGCAGGCTTTCGTTATCGAGGCGGAAGGCCGGGACAATCGCCGTTTCGATCGTTTGTCCGAACAGATCACGCACCGGCTTTTCCAGATAGAAGGCGATCTTGCGCCGTCCGGCCTTGGTCAGGCCGATCCCGTCATTGCTGCGCAGGCGTGCCGGTTGGCCGTTGATATCGGAGCCGGTGCTGACGAACTTTCCGGTCTCGTCGGCAAAGCCGTCCCAGACGTCAATGAAAGTTCCGCCTGCCTTTGCGATAATCGGTTCAAACATGCCGTTCAGCGTGGCGGCATAGGCGCTCATGGAAGGTGCCTGAAAGGGCGGCAGGCCCAGCCAGATTTGCGGCACCTTGCGGGCTTTGGCAACCGCTGCCAGAGCCGTAACGCGGCGGCCATATTCCTCGTACCAGAGGTCGGTGCCGAATTTCTCGCGTTGGCCGTTGATCACCATCTGCTGGCGGTCATTGGTGCCAAGCGCGATGATGAGGGCGGCCGGGCGTTCTTCCTCCAGAAGGCGCGGCAGTTCCGTGAGCCAGTTGTAATAGTCATCCCGCACCAGACCGGAGGAGCCGTTCGGCTTTTCCACGACCAGAATGCCGGGTGTGGTGGTGAAGGCATCCGTCAGGCCATCGCCTGCGCCGCTGGCGATAAAGTCGCCAACCACGAGCAGTTTGCGGGCATCGGTGGCCTTTTCAACCGGAGCCGCCACCTCGGCCTCGACGGGCTTAGCAACCCTTTTGGGCGCGCGTGGGCGGCTTGGTTGCGGCACTTTCTTGAACCGGGGATCATCGGCACTGGGCGGTGCCGCCCGGCGTGGCCCAAAGAGCAGATCGAAGAGCGTGCGCTTTTCCTGCGCCACCACGGTCTGCGGCATGGCCAGTGACAAAGCGCTAACGACGAGCACAAGTCTGCCCACGGCCCCGGTCCAGCGGGCTGGGGCTTGTCTTTCGGTGGGCTTGTCGGGCGGCAAGGTCATGCCCTTTGTCTCCACGCGGCAGGCGCTTTAAGCGTCCTGCCGGTTATTTTTCATGCGAATACGGCCAAATATGGCCCTGTCATCTGCTTCAGCGACGCAGCGCGTCCAGCAGCACACGCGACGGTTCGCCATCCGCCGGAATGCCCAAGCGGGACTGGATGCTGGTGATGGCGGCCTTCGAGCCGGAGCCGAAATTACCATCGACCTCGCCGTTATAATAGCCGAGCGCCTTCATGCGGGTCTGAAGTTCGAACTTCTCGCGCATGTCCAGCGTATTGGCCGGGCGCGGCCAGCGCTGCATCATCGCGCCGCGACCGGCGATTTCATCGGCAAGCTGACCTACGGCCAGTGCATAGGAATCGGACGCGTTGTAGCGCTTGATGACGGTGTAGTTCTTCATCATCAGAAAGGCCGGACCGTTCGCGCCCGCCGGCATTTTCAAAACGGCACGATCTGCACCGCGCGGGAAGGGCTTGCCGTTCGGGCGGACCAGACCGAGGGAGGCCCATTCGCCAAGGCTCATGGCCTTGCCGACATATTTGGCCATGCCTGCCGGAGCCGAGACTTCGTAACCCCAAGTCTTGCCCGGCTCCCAGCCGTTCTTGGCCAGCAGGTTGGCGGCGGTTGCCAACGCATCGGGTACCGAGTGCCAGATATCACGCTTGCCATCGCCATCGGCATCAATGGCATAGATCAGGTAGCTTGTGGGGATGAACTGGGTATGGCCCATGGCGCCTGCCCAGGAACCGTTCAGGCTCTTCGGGGCGACATCACCGGCCTGAATGATCTTGAGCGCGGCAATCAGCTGACGCTCGGCGAACTTGCGGCGCTTGGCATCGGAATAGGCCAGCGTGGCCAGCGCGCGCGGCACGTTATGCAGGCGTTCCGGTGTTTCGAGAACCGCGCCGTAATTCGATTCCATCGACCAGATGGCCAGCAGCGTGTAGCGATCCACATTGAAGTGCTTTTCAATCGCCGCCAGTGTGCGACCATACTGGCTTGCCATCTTGCGGCCATTGGCCACCGTGTGCGGGTTGACGCGCGAATCCAGATAGTCCCAGATTTTGGTGGTGAATTCCGGCTGGAAGGTTGCCTTGCGCAGCACGTCCGGGTCCGGCTCGGTCACGCCAGCGAAGGCCTGATTATAGGTTTTCTTCGAAATACCGGCATTGGCGGCCACCGAATAGAAATTGGCAATCCAGCTCTGGAAATTGCGGTCGGCAAGCGCGGGCAGGGGCGCAAGCGTGACGGCGGCAGCGATGACAACGCTTGCGAGGCGGGCGCGCGCTTTTTCGATCATCTTCATGTCTCCGTTACTCTCCCGTTCATCTTCGTTCGATTATGGTCTCCCGGCTTTGGGGGGATCGCCTGACGCTAACGCGCTTGGGTCAATAAATTCTTTACCATACCGCGAGTGCGGCTCCCTCTTTTGCGAAAAAGTAGCGAATTGCCTATAATAGCGTTCGCATACCGATCAAATTGCTGTGCGCAGGAGGCGTTTTTGGCAATCGCAAAGAAAATTCGTAAGGCAGTGTTCCCGGTCGCCGGTCTTGGCACCCGTTTCCTTCCCGCCACCAAGGCGGTGCCGAAGGAAATGCTGACCGTGGTTGACAAGCCGGTCATCCAGTACGTCGTGGATGAAGCCATCGAGGCCGGTATCGAGCATTTCGTGTTCGTCACGGGGCGCGGCAAGGGCATCATCGAAGATTACTTCGACATTCAGTTCGAGCTGGAAGCGACGCTGCGCGAGCGCGGCAAGACGGCGGAACTGAAAATCCTTGATGGCATTCTGCCGGCTGCCGGTACGGCCAGCTTCACCCGCCAGCAGGCGCCGCTTGGTCTCGGCCACGCCGTCTGGTGCGCCCGTGACATCGTGGGCGACGAGCCGTTTGCCGTGCTTCTGCCCGACATGATCATGCGCGGCGAGCAGGGTTGCCTGGCCGGGATGGTGGAGCTTTATGCCAAGTCTGGCGGCAACGTGATCGCCGTTGAAGAGTGCGATCCGGAACTCACGCACAAGTATGGTATCGTTGGTGTTGGCGAGAAGGTCGGCAACGGCTTCAAGGTCACCGAGATGGTTGAAAAGCCTGCCAAGGGCACGGCTCCGTCCAACCTCTACATCAACGGTCGCTATATCCTTCAGCCGGAAATCTTCGATATTCTGGAAACGCAGGAGCGCGGTGCCGGTAACGAAATCCAGCTGACCGACGCCATGCTGACGCTGGCGAAGCGCCAGGATTTCGCGGCCTTCCCGTTTGCGGGCAAGACCTACGACACGGGTGCCAAGGATGGCTTCATCCTCGCCAATCTGGCCTTTGCGCTGGAGCGCGCCGATATTCGCCCGATGGTCGAAGCCCAGATCAAGGAACTGGTCGGCAAGCTCTAAGGCAAGTCGTCCCTTTCATGGAAAAAGCCCCGCGCGTCAGCCGATGCGCGGGGCTTTTCGTTTGGTGGCAAAACTCTGCTTCAAGTACTGGCGTCATCCTCGGGCTTGACCCGAGGATCCATCATTCAAAGAACTATGGATGGTCGGGTCAAGCCCGACCATGACGAATGGGGAGGCTATGGTTTTTGTTCGCCATCAGTTGCCCTCGGTCTTGTCTTGAAAACTGGAGTTCGCTTTAGCGCTTCAGTGTCAGGCCGATGCCGGTGGTGAGGTCGGTCGTGTTGCCGGTCGAACGGCGGGTGACTTCGTAGTTCACCGTGCCCTCAAGTTCGAGATAGCGGTTGATGCGGTAGGCAAGGCCGCCGCCCGTCGTATAGGCGGTGGAATCGACAATCGCGCTGCCGCTTGGATAACGCCGCCATGTCGTGGCACCGCTCAGCTTGGCAATGAGATTGTCCCGCAGCTCGTGCTTGAGGTCCGTCGTGAAGCGATAGACCACAGCACCGCTTTCGCCGGGGGCGGTCGAATCTTCCACCGTGGTCTGAAGGCCTGCGGTCAAATCCGTGCCGCGCTGCGGCGACCATGTGGCGGAACCCTCAAGGCTCAATGCGCCGATTTCGGTCAGACGGGAATCGTCATAGGTCACGGTCTCGTAACCGGCCCCGATTTCGCCGCGCAGCTTTTCGCCAAGGTCGACCGCTACACCACCGCGCAGAGCGTAGGTGTTGGACGAGCGCTTGTAGCCGTTGGTATCCTGTTCCTGATCGTAGCGGGTGGTGCCGATCGAGGCTTCGATAAATGGAATGAGGGCGGGCGAAATTTCGTAGCCGATCCGTCCGCGCAGCGTGTAGGCGTTGCGGTCACGGTCCGAGAGGTCAAGCGTCGTGCCGTTCGGGAACTTGGCGGGCGAATAGGTGGTGCGGGCAATGTCCACGCCTACCAGTCCGCGCAGGCGGCCCAGATCGCGTTCGATAGAGGCACCACCGCGCAAGGTCATGACGTTCGATTGGGTGGATGCGCCGGAAATGGCGTTCGGATCAGTGTTGTCTTCGCGGCCCAGTTCATAACCGCCGGTGATGTGGGCGACGGTCTTGTCGGACAGATCAAGGCGCAGATCAGCATCAAGGCTGCCGCCAGAGTCGGTCGGCAGATCGCCACTCAGGTTTTTCTGCCAGCGACCCTGGCCCTTGATCGTCAGTTCATGGCGCGCCCAGTCCGAGGTCAGGGTGCCGGTGCCGCTTGTTTCAAGATAGCTGCGCTTCGAATCCGCGCCGTTGCCGGTCGTCTTCTGCGATTTGAGGCTCTGGGTGATCGACGGCTTCAAAATGAAGGAGCCGAGGCGGATGCCGGTTGCCTCGCCATCATCCTTGTTGCGTGCGCCAGCGCCATCGGCGGGGGATTCGGCGGTGTTGTCGCGTCCATCCGCATCGCTGCCCGTTGCGCCGAAAGACCCGGTCGTATCGTCGCCGACCGAAGTCGGAGGTTCAGGAATGGAGGACGCGGCAACGCTGCTGTTCGAAAAACCACCGGGCGATTGCGCGGCCGAAAGGCCGGGCAGTGACACGAAGGCGGTACCGGCAAGCAAGGCCAGAACCAGAACCTGTCCGCGACGGCAGGGCACGCGAATGGCGGCGCGGCCCGAGGCTTCGCCCGTCTTTCCGTTTCCGGACTTCGCAAAGGTGGCTTGGTGCGGCGCGTGCGGCATGGTTGACCGGGAATCCTGACAGTCTCGAATGATTACCCAAACGTAAACTCATGTGGTTAACGATTGGTTTCGAACGGTCAGGTTTCTCCCGATCAGGCGGCTTCGACAGTCAGGTCGCGGCCATGGCTGGCGACGACGCGAATGCGCGTTCCGGCGGGCAGGTCCGGCCCCAGAACCGGCCACCATGTATCGTCGAGACGAATACGGCCCCGCCCTTCGGCCAGCGGCTCTTCCAGAACCGAGGTACGCCCCACGAGGCTTGCGGTGCGCTGGTTCAACAGCGGCTCGTCGCTGTCCTTGTCGTGGCGGGCGACGATGCGCCGACCGGCCAGCGTGATGATGACCGACAGAAATGCAAAGACCAGCAATTGCACCTGCCAGCCCCACATCGCGCTCTCCCAGAGCGCCAGCGAGATCAGCCCGGTAACGATGGCGGCCATGCCGATCCACACTAGAAACACGCCGGGCGCGATGAGTTCTGCCGCCAGAAGCAGCATGCCCAAAAGCCACCAGCTCCATGGTCCGAGTTCTGCGGCAAGGCGGGCGATCATCTTATTCTCCCGAAGACGGAGGAATGGACTGCGTGGCGCGCTGGGCCGGGCGTGCGGGTTTGGCCGCGTTTGCCTGTCCGTCGGTGCCGAACACATCGCGGGCAATGGCGCCGATGCCGCCCAGCGTGCCGATCAGCGACGAGGCTTCCATCGGCATCAGAACAACCTTGGAGTTGCCCGCCGTGCCGATGGCGGTGAGCGCTTCGGTGTATTTCTGGGCGACGAAGTAGTTGATGGCCTGCACATCGCCGGTGGCGATGGCTTCCGAGACCATGCGGGTGGCCTTGGCTTCGGCTTCGGCCAGACGTTCGCGGGCTTCGGCCTCACGGAAGGCGGCTTCGCGCTGGCCTTCGGCCTGCAGGATCGAGGCCTGCTTGGCACCCTCGGCCTTGAGGATCTGGGCGTTGCGCATGCCTTCGGCTTCGAGCACCTGCGCGCGCTTTTCACGCTCGGCCTTCATCTGGCGGGCCATGGCGTCCACCAGATCGACCGGCGGGCGGATATCCTTGATTTCAACGCGCGTGACCTTGATGCCCCACGGCCCCACGGCTTCATCCACGACGCGCAGCAGCTTGTCGTTGATCGTGTCGCGGTTCGACAAAAGCTCGTCGAGGTCCATCGAGCCCATGACCGAACGGATGTTGGTCATGGTGAGGTTCAGGATGGCGTTTTCGAGATGCGAGACCTGATAGGCGGCCTGTGCGGCGTTCAGCACCTGATAGAAGGCGACGGCATCCGCCGACACGCTTGCATTGTCGCGGGTGATGACTTCCTGGGTGGGAACATCCAGCACCTGTTCCATGACGTTGAGGCGGGCGCCGATCCGTTCAATGAAGGGCACAATGAGGTTGAGGCCGGGTTCCAGCGTGCGGGTGTAGCGCCCGAAGCGCTCGACCGTGTAGCGAAACCCCTGCGGCACGGTCTTGATGCCGGCCAGCAGCACAAGCACGACCAGCGCGACCAGCGCCAGAACCGAGATATCAAAGCCGGTGAATTGCATGCCCTTGTCCTTTCCTGTGCAGGGGGTCAGATCCAGCCCTGCAATTCCCTTCTTACCACGGTTTCGAAGACCTGCATGCCTTCGGGCGTGTCGTTCAGGCAGGGAATGTGGGCGAACTTCTCGCCACCATTGTGAAGGAAGATTTCCCCGGCTTCCCCGGCGATTTCCTCCAGCGTTTCAAGACAATCGGCGACAAAGCCCGGATTGATGATGGCGATGCGCTTCACGCCGTCCTTGGCCAGTTGCTCCACCGTCTTGTCGGTATAGGGCTGCAGCCATTCTTCCGGTCCGAAACGCGACTGGAAGGTGAGGCGCAGCTTTTCAGAAGACCAGCCGAGACGCTCGCGCAGCAGGCGGGCGGTCTTGTGGCAGTGGCAGTGATAGGGGTCGCCGTTCTTGAAGTAGGATTGCGGAATGCCGTGGAAGGAGGTCAGCACCACCTCCGGTTCCCAATCCAGCGTTGCGAGTTTCGCCTCGATGGATTTTGCCAGCGCATCGATATAGGCGGGCTCGTCATGATAGGGCGGCACGGTGCGAAGCGCGGGCTGCCAGCGCATTTTCAAGAGCGACTTGAAGGCCGCGTCGTTGACGGTGGCCGTGGTCGAGGCGGAATATTGCGGGTAGAGCGGGAAGACCAGAATGCGTTCGCAGCCCGCATCCTTCAACGCCTGCATTTTCGAATCGATCGAGGGCTGGCCATAACGCATGGCCCAATCCACCGTTACATTCGGCAGATCCTTCAGCGCTTCGCCCAGAAGTTCGGACTGGCTGCGGGTGTAGGTGCGCAGGTAGCTTTCGTTCTTGTCGTGGTTCCAGATTTCCTCATAGGCCTTGCCGACGCGCTGCGGACGCTTGGACAGCACAATGAGCTGCAGGATCGGCTGCCAGTAGAATGGCGACCATTCAATGACGCGGCGGTCAGACAGGAATTCCGAAAGATAGCGGCGCATGGACCAGTAGTCGGTGCCATCCGGGGTGCCAAGATTGACGAGAAGAACGCCGATGCGGCCAAATTGGACGGGCGGGTGGTCTTTGGGCAGCGCGGAAGAAACGGGGGACATGCAAGCTCCTGCGGCGTGAATGATGCGTCGTGCGATTTCTTGACATTTAAAAAGAAAGACCGGCCCGGGAAAGCCCGGGCCGGTCCCTTTTCATGAGACATATGGTCTTATTTCGCCGGGATTTCCAGCTCCAGCCCGACCGGAATGCGGTTCGGCCTCTTCAGATTGTTGGCCTTGGCGATCTTCACCCAGTAACCACCCTCGCCATAGACCTTTTCGGCAATGGCCCAGAGCGAGTCATTCTTGGCAACGGCATATTTCGAGCCAGCCATCGGGGCGGCTGCCATTGCAGCCGGTGCCGGAGCTGCTGCCGGAGCCGCAGCGGCCGGGGCGGCGGCAGCAGGTGCCGCAGGAGCGGCTGCCGAGGCTTCCTTCGGCGGCGGGGTGTAACCGGCAGGCGTTGCATCGGTGATGCGGTCATCAAGCATCGGCTTGTACGGACGGTTTTCCGTCAGGTAGGCGGCAACCGCATCCTCAAGGTTCGGGCCGAAGTCATAGGCGTTCATGCCCTTGGTGGCGAAGACCTTGTAGCCGTCACCGCCGCCGCGCATGTAGTTGTTGGAAACGACGCCATAGGTCTTTTCCGGATCGAGTTTGACGAAGGCATCGCCTTGCTTGACCTCGGCGGAGACGACGCGGCTGCCCGCAGGCTTCGACTTGTCAAAGGTGTATTTCAGGCCCGCCACCTGCGGGAAGCGGCCAGCGCCTTCGTCGATCTGCGACAGGCCGTTTTCAAGAGCGGCCACCACATCCGCACCCTTCAGCTGGAAGGT
>Ga0209794_1000265_pt1 | contig 104202 bp, 79 predicted proteins | sample EBPBio232013_DNA_FD_185869 | JGI IMG/M metagenome (GOLD analysis project Ga0209794, IMG submission 185869) | Wastewater treatment Type I Accumulibacter community from EBPR Bioreactor in Madison, WI, USA - Reactor 1_5/23/2013_ DNA (SPAdes)... | ecosystem: Engineered > Bioreactor > EBPR >...
GGGGTCAGTTTCAACCGAATACAGGGGGTCAATTTGCACCGAAAAGAAGGGACCTCTTTGCGCCGAAAAGAGGGGGTCACTTTCCCCGGATTTTACAATTGCCATTGAAACGCTCTACATTTGTTACCTGGTAGCGCTTTACAAATTCAGAAAGTTTTTCTCTAGTTAGTATTTGTATGCCATCGGAAATATTGGCAATAAATTCCGGAAAGCCGTTTCTAGTTCCAAGGTAAACTGCATAATGCTTTGGAAAACCCGCTTGAGGGCAAACTAATTCTACGGCATCAGCGGCCTTCAAATTATTTAATCTAATAAATTGTGTCAATGTCATAGTGTAATTATTTACCAGCTTGATAAAATACAAACAAAGCCAATGAAAGCATTAAGCCACTAGATCTTTCAGTCTCTCTTTTTGAGTTAAGTAGCTTAGTGGCTGCGATCATTCCGCTATGCACAATAAATTCCGCTGCATCGTCGTCCATACTTTTAGAATTAAAGAAATTTTTAAACCCGTGCGCTGTTCTTAAACTAACTGTTCGTCCAGATGTATCACCAAAAAATTGGTTTAATCCTTTAGACACATCTGTCAAAACCCCATAGTTTGATTTTATTTGTTTTAAACTATTCATTTTACAAAACTAAAACAGGCTAGAAATAAAAAATGCGACTTTTATCGCAAAATTTCAATTTGATTTTTTTCGCATTAACCTTGACAAAGCATTTCTATTCATGCCCAAATATGAACATAAGTATTGTATTTTGACCCTATTCGCAAGTTCAGGATAACTTCTTTGAAAATCTTCTAGCCGTTCTTTGCCATTCATCGCTTGTAGCTGATGTATTCTTTGTAACGCTAGGATGTAACTTTCTTCTGCCAATTGTCTCCCAATCCTATTCATTTCCGGTATTTCATTGTATAAATTTTCGAGGTCATCCCGACTGATAGTAGTTAAATAAGAATCTTCTAACGCTTCAATAGTTTCATTCGATTTCTTACCTGAATAAAAACTTTCAAAGCTTGCAACTATAATGTTTCTGGGGGAGTAGTAAAATCTTGAAACAATCTCCTGAATAGAATTTGACTTTTCATATTTAGCTGCAAGTAAGCCGTCAATCAAAATACCTAGCTTATCAGTTCTTTTACCAGCTTGACTAAATACTTCTCCCTTTTTCAGTTTTAAAGGACTAAGCACAGAAATTATTTTTTCAATATTGTGAGTAGCAATTCCATTTTTACCCAATAAAGCTTTTATCGGATCGAGAGAATTTTGCAGGTTGTTTTTTGAAATCATTTTTAAAAAAATACCAGACTGTAGTTAAATATTCAGGCTAGCCATTTCAATATTACTAAATATATTGGGATTATTTTAAACTATTTTGGTATATTTGCTAAAATTTAAGGCAAAATGACGGTCGCTGAAAAAATAATAAAGCCCACAAAGGCTGGAGTATTTAGGACAATTTTCCTTTATACTGGTCAGGGCGAATCCACTTTGTTGGTAATTCCTACAGGTACTAACGTAGGAGACTATATGTATGTTTTAGTGGATTGTGACAGAGATAAAGAGCCGAATGAGATTGATCTGGTAGATATGTTCAATGATCTTTTTAAAACAAATGGAAAGCTGAGTACATTTATTAATACCCATCCTCATAATGACCATATCGGCGGTATTAAGGATGTCTATGATGAAATTGGGTTTACAGAAGTATGGCACTCCAATCATAAGCCTGGCGGTAAGCATAAGGAAAAATTTAAGGACTTTCAATATGTAGTAGATAAAGTTGGAAAAAAGAATGAATACTTCCTATTAGGGACGAATGACCTAAATAAAATAAGAACTTCAGGTGATAAAGAAGTCATAAAAAAGCTTGGATTAATAGATTTTCAGGTTTTATCTCCTGCTGAATATCTCTGCGATGATATAGAGGATGCTGATGCAGATGAACGCAATGCCAGAATCCATGAGCAATGCGGAGTAATCAAATTTACTTACGGCAAGGATGCAAAAAGTATAATGATTACTGGTGATTCAGATAAAAAAGCCTGGAAAGAACACATTACTGATTACCACAAAGACAATTTCCCTGCAATTGTATTGAGTGCAAGCCATCACGGGTCAAGAACTTTTTTCAAGGAAGACAAGGATGACAAAGATGTTTATGAAACACATATTGAACATATCAAACCAACTTATCTTATTGTGAGCGCCCCTAAACAAGAAGATAGTCCTCATGAACATCCTCATGACGATGCAATGGAATTGTATAAAAAACACGTAGATGAAGATGGCATATTTCATTTAGGTTCTGCACCTTACTCTGTTATTGTTGATATTGACGATAAAGGAAACATAGATGTGAAGACAGATGTAGAATTGATAGAAGCCTATGGCAAAAGTGATGATGGTGGTAATAATAATAATGATGGTGACAAAGCCAGAAACATTTACATCGGCTCACAAACTTCAAGGATTGACAACAAACCGATGGGATAATGTTACAATGGTATAAAAAACACCGCCAATTTTTGGTTGATGAAAGCACTGCGCTTACAAACGATCCCAATAAAAATTATAAAGAGGTTTATCAGTGCAGAAGCAATCTGTTTGTTTCTCATGGAAATATAATTGTAAGGTTAAATGAAATTCAAAAATTTCCTATACTTATTGTTTATACGGAGGCCACTCCTTACAGGCTGCCTGCTATTTTTCCTCTAAATAAAACTCTTACTAATGAACAGGTTGATGAAATAGCTGCTTTATCTTTTTCTGAAGCACATTCAAAAATATTAGAGCATGTAAAATTCTATTATCAGCTTCGTCATCAAAATAGTTCGGGAGAACTTTGCACTTTAGAACGGGACAGTTTAGATGATGGAAGTAGTATATATAGCATCACAGACATACTGCAACGGACTAGAGATTGGTATGCAGCTCATACAACAGGAAATTTCCCGCCAGATAGCGAAGAAGTAGATTTTTGCTCGCATTTTAACTTAATTAATAAGGAAATAAAGTTTTTTTATCCTGAACATTTTTTAAATGCACAATTCACAGAGGGGGATTGTTATGCAACCATCTACAACTTTCAACCTGCAGGTAGATATGTGCCACACGACAAGTATTTATATCTGGGTGCTTTTCTTGACGGTATTGGCAAAAGCGGTCTTTATGAACAGGTCAATATTAATCTGGAACATCATTTTCATCATGAAACTATTAAAGATTCCATTAGCCTGTATGCCAATCCTGCAATTGTAAACACTTTAATAAAAGACAAAAAATTACTAAAAGCTCAATGGTTTCAGCTAGATAAAGAACCTAATCCATTTCTTACATTCAAAGAGTTAATAACAATTATTGGAAATGATGATTATGATATTGGTGTAAAAAGGATTATTTCAAGATGCAGGGAAGTAATTGAACCGCTGCCAGGTTCATTTATGGTTGCAATACGTTTTCCCAATAGAAAGGGCAAAAACGAATTTCAGTTATTTAAAATTTTGAAATCGGCAAACCCACCTGAAATAATTATTCAAATAGATGCGGATCAAAAAATAATTAGCAGGTTAAGCCAATATGAAAAAGTTGAAGCTATTGAAGGAGAAAAACTAACTGAAGAAACCTATCATCAACGCAACAGTAAAAGAGCTGATTATAATATTCTTAAAGATGCAACAGTAAACATATTCGGAGTTGGCGCTGTTGGAAGTGAGATTGCTGATTGCATGGCAAAAGCAGGTACAGGCAACATAGTTCTTTTTGATAACCAGGTTATGAAAGCTCATAATCCTGTACGACATTTAGGAAATTTAGAGCAAATCGGAGAAGGTAAAGTTTATGCAGTTGGTGAAATTTTGCTTAGACATAATCCCTTTATCCATATTTGGCCTGTACCCTTAAATCTTTATGATTTTGAAATAAGCCAAAATTATTTTTTAAATAATTCCATAACAATTTCATCAGTAGCAGATGACAATGTTGAAGCATTTATTAACCAGCAATTAGTAATTGCAAATAAAACCGCTTTTTATGTCCGGGCATTGAGAGGAGGAAAAGCAGCAAGAATATTCCGTGTTATACCAGGGAAAGACGCCTGTTTCCGTTGCTTGGAGCTTTACAGGATTGATAAGAAAGAGTTTGTTGAAATTCCTGACGACCCAGCTTTTCCGGTATTAAAGAACGAGTGTAATAACCCAATCAGGCCAGCAAGTGCTGCTGATTTAAAATTTATATCCTCAATTTCAGCAAGAATACTAATTGACCATTTGCAAGACGGAGAATCAGAATTTAATCATTGGATTTGGGCTTCTGAAGTAATTGATAAAACACCCCTTCAAATCCCTTATCACTTTAATCGTCAGCATATTAAGCCTCATCCTGATTGTTATTACTGCAATCACGATAAGCAGGTTTCGGTAACTATTTCTAAAAGCCTTATTGATTTTATGCAAGACTTAATAAGCCAAAACTCTAAGATTGAAACTGGCGGCGTGCTTGCAGGACATTTAGATGAGCATGGTAATGTAGTCATAACCCATGTATCGGGGCCTGGCCCAAACGCGGTTAAGTTGGCGACAAAATTTGAAAAAGACGTGGTATTTTGTCAGAAATTCCTTGATGACATATATCTTCAGTCAAATAAAAAAACCGTTTATATTGGGGAATGGCATTCTCACCCTTCTGAAAACAATCAGCCGAGTGGAACTGATATAAAAAGCCTGTCAGATATAGCTTTGCAGAAGGAATATCTCACCGAAAATCCTGCGATGATAATATTTTCAAATACAGGTGTGCCGTCATGCACTATGCACCCTGCGGGGAAAAGATTTTATTTTACAAAACTAAACGTTGAATTGTAAAGGAATACATTATGAAAGTTGATACATATTACTATAAGGCCAGGCTTTTCCCAACCGTTATTACCTCAATTCCACTTTTTGTGTTTGTAATTCAGGTGCTTAAACCCTTATATGGAGAAAGCCTGAAAAAGATATTTGATATTTTGCCAATGCTGACCAGTTTGGGTATTTATGCTGGTTTAGTTTTTCTTTCCGTACAAATAAACAGATTTGTGTCAAAGGAAATATTTCAACGCTTCTTTTTTAAAGAAGACATTAACATGCCCACTACAAACTATCTACTGTGGAGCAATGAATTTTTTGCGATAGATACTAAAAAAGCCATCCGAGAAAAAATATTTTCTTCATTTAATATCACTTTACTCAACCCGACAGAAGAACAGCATGAGGAATCCAGAGCCAGAAATTTGATTGTTCATGCTGTATCACAAATCAAAAATAAATTGAGAGATAATAGGGTCCTTTTTCAGCACAATATTGAGTATGGGTTTATAAGAAACCTTTTGGGCGGTTCTTTAATTGCAATTTTCTTTTCAATCGCTATTTTAGTTTTTGCCCTTATTCAATCAGATTTGATATTAAGGAACACGGGAATTATACTTTTAATAATTTATCTTCTGCCTATTGCGTTTTGTGGAGTTTTAATTTCCAGGTATGGTAAATACTATGCAAAGGTTTTATACGAACAATTTATGACCTTATAAAATTGTCGAACTTTTGATTTCCATTTGTTCAATGCTATTGTCACCCAAAGTCTCCCAATGTCTTCAAATCTTCCAAAATCTGGTTCGACGTTGGGAGGGCCGGGGCTACATAGATTTTGAAACCTGCGCCCAGCGCGGGTTTCTTCTTTTAAGCCATGAGGGTCCTTTTAAGCCAAGTGGTCTCTTTGTTCAAGACAACACAAGACATATTTTCTCCAGGAACGAGGGTGCTAATTTACCATGAACTTTCAAGTGTCGTCCCTTTGAATAAGATCGCTACATCTTAGTAGATTCAATTGACCGTTCGATGGCTATAGCATGCCAGCCCGATGTCGTTAAAAACAGCGTTTCTTCATCAGCCAAAACCTTAGACATATGAACCTAGTTTTCATTTCCCTACCTGGCGGCGCTGCTACAATCGAGGTGCAAAGCCGAAAACGGAACAGTACTGCCCTAACCAGCGGCACTAATAACATTCCAAGCGAAGGCAGCGGGCAGTTTGTTGAATACATTCAGATCAGGCCAATAAAAGAGATACCGGCGACAATCCGTTAGGCTGTTTTGCGACGCTGGTTTACATACTGAATGATCTTCTGGCGAAGGTCATCGGGGCGGAAAGGCTTCGGAATGAAATCATTGAACCCTTTGTAAATCAAATCCGCCTGCATGTGGTCATACACCGCCGCCGTAAAGGCAATGATCGGCACATCAGATCCCATTCGCCTGATCCTCGACACCACACCAGCGCCATCGAGTTCGGGCATTTCCAAATCGACCAACAATAGGTCGAAGGGCTTGGTTTCAAAATGTTGAATGGCTTCGAGTCCGTTCACGGCTTCGGTAATATTTGCATTCCACTTACTGAGGAAACGACGAACAATCATCATATTAACCGGGTTGTCTTCTGCCACCAGGATACGCACATTCTCCAGGTCTTCAAATTTCATGGCGGGTTCTTCGATATAACTGTAACGAGTGGCTTCTACCGTCATGGTAAGCGTGAACGAGAAGGTGGAACCCTGACCCGGTTTGCTGTCGACCTTCAATTCACCACCCATCTTTTGTACGATGTATTGGCTGATGGCGAGGCCCAATCCGCTACCGCCATACTTGCGCGTGGTCTCGGCATCGGTTTGGTAAAACTTGTCGAAGATGCGGTGTTGTTTATCAGGCGCAATTCCAATACCGGTGTCTTCAATGCTAAAGCAAAGCGTGATATTGGTGCTGCGTTTCATGAGCAACTTCACATCCAGTTGCACATGGCCTTCAGACGTAAACTTGATGGCATTCGACAACAAATTATTCAGCACCTGGTGCAACCTCATTTCATCGCCCATTACCACCATCCCATTTACGGCGTCGAAATTGGTACGCAGGTCGAGGTTTTTTGCTGAAATCCTTCCGCGGAAATTCGCCACCACCTTTTGCAACAATTCATGCAGGTTATATGGCTCATTGGCCAGCTCCATTTTATCGGCTTCGAGCTTGCTGTAATCGAGAATATCGTTCACGAGTTCAAGCATATGCTCCGAAGAATGCTTGAGAATTTCCAGCATCTGCTTTTGGCTGTCGAGATAATGATCCTGGTACAACAGGTTGGTACTGCCAATGATCGCATTGAGTGGGGTTCTCAATTCATGGCTCATATTGCTGAGGAAACGCGATTTCACTTTTGCGGCACGTTCCGCGCGTTCTTTTGCTTTGATTGTTTCCACCTCAGCAATGCGAACTTCGGTGATATCGAGTATACTTATTTTCACATAGCGCCGACGCTGGTGTTCGAATATGACAAAGTTCGCGTAGGCATACAGCGGCGCGCCTTCAGATGTCGAGAATTCCATATTACCGAACCAGGGTGAATGGCTGGTAAAACTCGAGGGACCAAATGCGCCCAGCCGCATGGCCGCTTCGTCGCCCAGTAAGCTGTTTACATCCATCAACATCACTGAATCTTTGTGCGGCAGCACAAACAGTTCCAATGCACGTTTATTGCAATCGGAAATGAGTTGGGTTTCGAGGTCAACAATAAAGATGGCATCGAGCGATGTATTAAAAATGGTATCGCCGAGGGTCTTCTCCCCCATCAGGTCAATCTCTTTGTTGTTAAGGGTTTTGAGAATGGAATAAGCGACCAGTCCGGTGAGAATAAGGGATACAATAAGGTTAATCCTAAAATTATAGATATAGTGAATCTCGCCCTGGTAAGAGCTCGTTTTCGAATAAGGTGCTATTATATAGGTGATGCCGAAACAAACCAGCGTGGCAATTTCAGAGATGATCAGGTTTTTGCTGATTTTGGTATCGATCAGGAAGATCATGGAGAAAATGATCGGAAAGAAATACATATACACGCCCGATCGCAGACCAACAAAATAACTGACGAACATCGCGCCAGCATTAAAACTGATGATTACCAGCCACTTGGCAATGATCTCTTTTTTGTACAGCCGTAAGAAATGGGCCAGCAGCAGGGCTGAACAGGCCAATAGGCAGGCAAAAGCTGCACCATATTCTTTCATGACGGTGCAGAGAATCATATTCAACCCGGCAACCACCAAACCGATCTCGGTTAGTGATTTCAGGGGCGACAAAGGCGCATTTACCTGTTTAAGGTAGTAGTCTTCAGCCGCCTTTTCCCAATATCCTGATATGACAGATAATATGTTGGTAGCTTTTTTCGTTTCCATTCTTGTTCGCCGTTATACAGCGGCAGGAACTAAACGAATCCAGGAAACCAAAAATTGTATCTTATGCAAACCAGTTCTACGGGATCTTTCGAACTAAGCAATGCATTCGATGTGCCTTTCCTCATGGAAATGCACGATGGTGACTTGTCAGCGATTTCAGCCATTTTGTCAACTTCTTCGCAACAAATAGCCGAAGAGTTTGAACGTTGTCTTATTCTGGCAGAAAAAGGCGATTGCAGTGAGCTAAAACGTAGAATACACTTAGTAAAACCACTATGGGGTTATTGCGGACTTCCCGAGATGCAGGATCTGTACCAGGGGTTGGAAGACTTCTTTGCACAGCATCCGAGTCCGGAGAGTATGCGAAACCGCCTGCAACTTGAGCATAGTAATATTACTGCCGGACTGCATCTGATCAATACCGAGGCTTACCGGATTCATGAATATCTAAAACAACCTGCTTAATGAAACTGACCGCCGTTATTGTTGAAGATCTGTCTGTTGCTGCCGAGGTACTGCAGAAATACTGCGTTAAGAGTGGCAAAGTAAATGTGTTGAATACATTCAATAGTATCAAAGACGCGCTGCCTTTTCTGTGCGACCAGGTGGTAGATGTGATCTTTCTGGATGTAGAAATGCCTGGAGGTACTGGTTTCGAACTGCTCGACAGCCTGCCCTATTCGCCCCAGGTGATCCTCACCACGTCTAAAACCGAATATGCTTACAATGCATTCGAATACAATGTAACCGACTTTCTCAAAAAGCCTTTCACCTACCAGCGTTTTATCGATTCGCTCGGCAAGTTGAAAGAACAATCAGAGAAGAAGGAAGCGGAGGAAGAGCTTTCGCATATTTACATCAAGAGCGATGGCAAACTGATTCGTTTGGAGAACGATGATATTCTCTATATCGAAAGCATGGGCGACTATGTAAAGTTCATCACCAACGAAAAAAAGATCATTACCCATAACACCATTAAAAACCTGACCTCAAAAATCAACCCTTCGGTTTTTTGCAAGGTTCACCGGTCTTATATCATCAACATGAATAAGATCTCTGACGTGCGGGAAAATATGCTCTATATCAAGGGGCAGATGATACCGATCAGTAAAGCGAACCGAAGCATGGTGATGAGTAGACTGAAAATAATTTAACGAGATCGATTGTTTAAGGTTTAAAGTTTGAGGGTTTAAAGTTGCTCCGCGGGTGGAGATTACTATATTGAACAGGACCTGTCTTTGGACGGGTCTTTTTTTGTTTAGGGACTGATTTTCTTGATAATTGTTGGCATCTCCTGTCAATAAGGCCATCCAGGTGTAGTTCTACACTCCTCTCAATGGTAGTTCTGCGCCCATCTGAGGAGTAGGTCTAAACCCGCTATAGGTGTAGTTGTCTTGCCTATTTGTGTGCTTGTACATCTGCCAACGACACACTTATCTGACATACTTATTAAGTAGTGCAATTTAAGTAGTGCGATAAGAACTTCTTTTCAATAGTAGGTATGTCTTTTTATTTAGCAGGCGCCTCCTCGCACAAAGTAATACCCCTTCTCAGTAAGAAGATATTTCTTCTCAGATAGAAGATACTCCTTCTCAGAAAGTAAAACGCTTCAAAAATTGTTCTGCTTCCGCTGAAGCCGTCGTCAACGCAACGCAAAAACATTCACCCAAATTCCTTGAATATCCCCCCAAAAGAATGCCTATAGTTTATTGATTACCTACGCACGCGGAGCAACCTTAAACCCTTAAACCTGAAACCTTAAACACGAAGTATTTAACCCTTAAATACGAAGTATTCTCATCGTCTTTTTATTCCTTATCGTCGATCATTTTGTACCAGTTGGCTAATAAACTCGTTTCCCGGCAGGCTATGCACGAATTTAGCCCTAGGTTGCTTTTCTCGTCAATGCCTGTTGTATCTAGGAGGTGTTTCTACACTACCTGATGTCAACAGGTTTTTTTTATGCTTCCAGCCAGTGCAAAATCGCGGCACTCACTTTGGGCGCTTCCACCAGGAAGCCATCGTGGCCATAAGGCGAATCGATTTCGATATAACTGGCATTGGGTAGGATGGCAGCCATTTTGCGCTGTTCTTCCGGCGGACAAAGCAAATCGCTTGTAATCCCCATCAGCAAAGTAGGTTGTTGAATTGTTTTAAGCACCGCGGCGGCATTATCGGCGCGGTGGCGGGCTATTTGGTGACTATCCATCGCTTTGGTCAGCAGCCAGTAACTCTGCGCGTTAAACCGACTCACCAACTTATCGGCCTGGTAACGGATATAAGAAGCTGCTTTGAAGCCATCCGTCTTGTTGATATCAGTGTCTGATTGCTGTTGCACCATGGCCGTATAATTGCGATACGTGAGCATACCAATGGCGCGCGCCGTGCGCAGACCGCTTTTACCTGCATCGGGCCGCGGCTCCTGCCAACTCGCATCGGCTTCAATCGCCAACCGCTGGCTCTCGTGAATAGCAATCCCCCAGGCACTCTCGGCCGCCGACGTTGCAATCAAAAAGAGCCGCTTGATCTGCGCCGGCTCCATCAGGGCCCATTCCAACACCTGGTAACCACCCATGCTTCCCCCCATGCAGATGGCAATGGCCGTAATGCCAAGGTGTTTACGCAGCAAAATATGCGCCCGCACCTGGTCGCGAATGGTCACCAGCGGAAATTGACGATAATAGGGTTGCCCCGTGCGCGGATCATTACTCAGCGGGCCACTGCTGCCATAACAGGAACCGATGATATTGGCGCAAACGATAAAGTATTTCGAGGGATCGATGGCAGCATGGGCACCCACCACCCCGGGCCACCAGGCCGCTGCATCGGCATTGGCCGTTAGGGCGTGACAAACCCAAACCACGTTCGTCCCGCTTTCATGGAGGGTCCCATACGTGTAATAAGCGATCTCCAGTTCGGGTAGCACCTCCCCGTTCTCCAGCACAAATTCTTCTTTCGATACAAAACGATGCAGCATGACTGCAAAATAAACGCTCCCACCGTTACCTTTGAAGAGAAATTTAAAAAACAGCTATGGTTACCATCGATATCATTCGCAAAGAAGGCGATTTTGGTTTTGAAGCAACAGACGCAGCCGGTAATTCTCTCCGCATGGATACCAGTCCGGAGACCGGCGGAAACAATTTCGGCGTTCGCCCCATGCAGGCCCTGCTAATGGGCCTCGGCGGCTGCTCGGGCATTGATGTGATCAGTATTCTCAAAAAACAACGCCAGGACGTCAAAGATTTTTCCATGCATATTGAAGCCGAACGCGAAACGGGTAAGGAACCCGCTCTGTGGACCGATGCAAAAATTATTTTCACCCTTAGTGGCAATATCGACGTCGATAAAGCAGAACGCGCCGTTCAACTGTCGATGGATAAATACTGTTCGGTAGCAGAAACCCTGCGTCGCGCCGGTACCAATATTTCGTGGGAAGTAAAAGTTCAATAAACCATGCATCCAGTTACCCGTGCCATTCGCAGCCAGGTAGATCGCACCAACGAAATGGAACATGCACAACCCCTGTTCCTGACCAGTAGTTTTTGTTTTGATAACGCAGAAGAAATGCGCGCCGCTTTCGCGGATGAAAACGACGACAATATTTACAGTCGATTCAGCAATCCCAATGTGCAGGAATTTGTAGACCGGATGTGTGCCCTCGAAGGCACCGAAGCGGGCTTCGCCACTGCTTCGGGCATGAGCGCCATCTTTGCAAGCTTCATGACTTTTCTGAAACAAGGCGATCACCTGTTGAGTTGCCGGAGCATTTTCGGTAGCACCCATACCGTCATCACGAAATACTTACCCAAATACGGCATCAGTCATAGTTATGTGGACGCAGCCGCGGATAGCCGTGCCTGGGAAGCAGCCATCCGCCCGGAAACAAAAATGATTTACCTCGAAACGCCAACAAATCCCGCACTCGAAGTGATTGACCTGGCGGCGGTGTCGGCACTGGCAAAAAAACACAACCTGTTACTGAATGTTGACAATTGTTTTGCTACGCCAATTGCGCAACAACCTGTTCAGTATGGCGCTGATCTGATTGTTCATTCTGCCACCAAATGGCTCGACGGACAAGGACGGGTATTAGGCGGTATCGTGCTGGGTAAAAAAGAACTGATCAAAGAAATTTATCTTTTCTGCCGGAGTACCGGTCCCTCCCTATCTCCTTTCAATGCCTGGTTGTTGAGCCGTAGCCTCGAAACCCTGGAAGTACGGATGGACCGGCATGCCGCATCGGCGTTCAGCATTGCCAAAGCGCTCGAAAACCATCCGTCCTTGGCCTGGGTGAAATACCCTTTCCTGCCAACGCATCCACAATATGCCATTGCTACAAAACAAATGACCAATGGGGGTGGCATCGTTTGTTTTGAATTGAAAGGCGGCTTGTCTGCCGGCAAACAATTTCTCGACGCTTTGAAGCTGTTGAGCCTCACGGCCAACCTGGGCGATACGCGCAGTATTGCCTCACATCCTGCCAGCACTACCCATGCAAAACTGAGCGAAGCTGAGCGACAAGCAGTGGGCATCAGCAGCGGATTGATCCGTATTTCAGTGGGACTTGAACATCCTGATGATATATTGGCCGATATCAAACAAGCGCTTGACCAATTGCCCGCTTAATATGTGTAGCATACCGTTTAACAGGTTTGCTTCACCGGCCTAAAACAATTGTTATACGCGCGGTATAGTGGAGAACAAATCAATCGCCGCTAGAAAATTGGGCGATACCATCCGAACTGTCTATACCCTCAAGACAGCCCGATTTCATAGTGCAACTCGGGAATCTCTATGTCTACAAAGCCTTTTTGGTAGAGTCTCTGTTTAAAGGCTTTTTGCACGTCGTATTCGCCATGTACCAGGAACAAACGCTTCACCTGTTTGGGATCCTGGCAGGCCAGGAACTGGCTCAGGTCTTCGTAATCGCCGTGCGCACTCATGCTCCTGATAGAGCCAATACTGGCATTTACTTCGTGTTCGAGTCCGAAGATCGACACCATTTTCTTGCCCGCCATCAGGCGGCCGCCGAGCGATTGTGGCTCACAATAACCGACCAATAAAATGCCGTTTCGGCTGTTTTCAATATTGTTGGAGATATGGTGTTTAACGCGACCCGCTTCGGCCATGCCGCTGGCAGAAATAATCACACAGGGTTCATTTCTGAAGTTGAGCTGTTTCGACTCCTCAACGGTTTTGACGTATTTGAGTCCGGCGAAACGAAACGGATCATCGTCCTTTTCCAACACTTTCTGGATCGTTTTATTAAAATACTGCGGAAAGCGTTTAACCACTTCGGTGGCTTCAATACTCAGGGGACTATCAAGGAAATAATCGAGCGACGGCAATCTTCTTTCTATTTCGAGTTGGTTGAGTGAGTACAAAATCTCCTGGGTCCTGCCAACACTAAATGCGGGAATAATCAATTTGCCTTTTTGCTGCAGGCAGATCTTTTCAATCCAATAGAGCAGTTGATCGGGCGTGGTAGATTGCATTTCATGCAGGCTATTGCCATAGGTAGATTCCAGCAAAATATAATCGGCCTGGGGAAATGTTTCGGGCGAACGAAGAATCACATCGCGATAGCGACCCACATCACCACTGAAGCTGATTTGTTCCGTAACGCCATTCTCGGTCACTTTCAAATGCACCGCTGCACTGCCAATGATATGACCGGCATCGGTGTAGAGCACTTCTAGTCCGTCGCCAATTTTCGTCCACTCGCCATATTGTACCGGTTTAAAGTATTGCATGGCTTTGGCCGCATCTTCACTGGTGTACAGTGGTTTCACATAAGGCTGACCGGAGGCCGCTCGTTTTTTGTTGATGTATTTGGCGTCTTCTTCCTGGATATGGGCGGAGTCTTCGAGCAGAATCGTTGCGAGATCTTTGGTTGCAGGTGTGCAATAGATGGGCCCTTTAAATCCTTCATAGACCAGTTTGGGAATCAATCCGCAGTGGTCGATATGTGCATGCGAAAGCAGCAGGATATCCACTTCGGCGGGAACAAAGCCCCAGTTTCGGTTAAGCATGTCCGTGTCTTTGCCCATGCCCTGAAACATACCGCAATCGAACAATATTTTTCTACCGTCTTTCAGTGTCAACAAATGTTTAGAGCCGGTAACGGTGCGAGCCGCGCCGTGGAATGCCATTTTCATGATGATTTCTTTTTAAAAGACCAGGTAATATGAAAAGAAGCAACAGGTTCGCCTTTGTCATTGACGCCCTCTGCCCTTGCTATGATCGTTTGTGCTTCACCGGTAGTAACCGCTTTTTCAACCGCGTCAGCAATAGCGAGGCCATCGTTGCAACGGAAAGTGGTGAGCCCGGTGGCTTTCTTGGTAAACTTCGCTTCCATGCCTACCACCAGCATCGATACCGCTGGATTGCGCTTATAGGTATGCGCCATGGCCAATACGCCCGTGCTCATTTCAGCCGCCATGGCCAGGCAGGCAAAATAAGTAGACTTGAAAGGATTGGTGGAAAACCATTTGTAGGGAATCGTTATTTCGGCCGAGGCAGCCGACACTGATTTGACCCGAACACCCGAGAAATAAGCGGCTGGTATTTTCGATAATAGAAAAAGCCTGAACTTAATTGGATGCAGTAGCAAATCGTTAAAAGCCTTCACTCCATCGGCCATTGACTAGCGTTTACAGTAGAGTTGAAGGTAGCTAAGAAAGTCGAATATCAAAAGTTTGGAACTGTTAAAGCACTTCCAACTGGTTTCGCAGCAAATCCTGGAATTCATCGCGCTTTCGGATCAGGTGCGCCTTGCCTTCGATCAACAGCACCTCGGCGGGCTTGAGGCGGGAATTGAAATTGGACGACATCTCGAAGCCGTAGGCACCTGCATTGTAAAACACCAGCAAATCAGATTCGCGCACTTCGTTGAGGGTGCGATCCCAGGCAAATGTGTCGGTTTCGCAAATATTTCCTACCACGGTGTAGATGCGTTCGGGGCCATCGGGATGGCTGATGTTTTTGATGCGGTGATAGGCTTCGTAAAACATCGGGCGGATCAGGTGATTAAAGCCGCTGTTTACACCCACAAATACCGTAGCGGTGGTTTGTTTGATGACGTTGGCTTTTACAATGAAATAGCCCGATTCGCTGACCAAGAATTTGCCGGGTTCAAACCACACCTGGATACTTTTGCCGGTTTCTTTTTCGTATTGCTGAAAAGCCTGGGTTACTTTTTTACCCAGAAGTTCAATATCGGTTTGCACATCACCATCCTGGTAAGGCACTTTGAATCCACTGCCAAGATCAATAAAGCTGATGTCCGGAAAATGACGGGCGAGATCAAACATCACTTCAAGCCCTTGCAGAAACACATTCACATCTTTGATATCACTGCCGGTGTGCATGTGAATACCGGCTACGTGTAAACCAGTCTTCTTTACGACACGTTCAATATGGCGCAATTGGTGAATAGAAATGCCAAATTTGCTGTCGATATGCCCCGTAGAAATTTTGTAATTGCCGCCACCCATAATATGCGGGTTGAAGCGAATACAGATGGGATAAGATCCGCCGTATTTATTGCCAAACTGCTCAAGTATGGAGATATTATCGATGTTGAGGTTTACACCGAGTTGTTTTCCTTCGTCCACTTCTGCAAAATCAACGCAGTTGGGCGTGAAGAGAATTCGATCGGGCGTGAAACCGGCTTTCAAACCCAGTTTCACTTCGTTGATGCTGACGCAATCGAGCGAAGCACCGATCGACTGCACATATTTAAGCACGTTGATATTGCTCAGTGCCTTACAGGCATAAAAGAACCGGGCGTTGCATTTGCTAAATGCTTTTTCCAGCTTATTGTACTGACCGCGAATCTGATCAGCATTATAGACATAGAGGGGTGTACCGTACTCTTTGGCGAGCGTTACCAGTTGATCGTTGCTTAAAAAATCTGCCATGGTTGAATAAATGGCAGCGAATATACTTATTCTTCGGCTGAAGTAGATGCCTGATCGGCGTCGTTGTCTGTCACCGACTCCTGCAGTTCGCCGGTCTCATTCACGCGCAGGCGCAGGTGCTCTTCCACCACCAATACATCGGTGATGGTTTCATCATCGCCGTTCTCGGTTCGGAGCTGGTTGTTCAGCAGTGTCGGTTCAATGACCTGGTCGGCCAGCACTTCTTTGATCTTCGGCATGTCTTCCGGGCCATTCAGGCCAAAGTAATCCATGAACGAACGCGAAGTTGTGTACACGAGCGGCTTACCGGGCATGTCTTCATTTCTGCCGGCGATGATGATCAACTCTTTTTCCAGCAGTTTTTGGATGCTGTAATCGGCGCTGACGCCGCGAATAGATTCGATTTCCGACTTGGTGATGGGTTGTTTATAGGCGATGATGGCGAGGGTTTCCATGGCCGCTCCGCTGAGGCGCTTCAGGAATTTATCGCCATTGAGTTGGGCAACGGTTTTGTGATAATCTCTTTTGGTCAGAAACTGCCAGCCATTGCCGCTGAAACGAATTTCAAAGGGATAAAACTCGCTTTGGTATTTTTCGATCACGCCTTCCAGTGCCGACTCCACTTGCTCGAGGGTGATTTTATCTTCCATAAAACCAAAAGCCTGGTTGATCAGATCGGTCAGTTCAATGGCACTCAACGGCTTCTCGCTCGCAAAAATCAATGATTCTATATGGGGTATGATGCTTCCTATTTCCATGGTTCCGATTTTCAATAGTTGCAACAAGCAACATGCCGCAAGCAACCAATAAAAGCATAAAAAAAGGAAAGGAGTTGTTCACAATGTGGAAAAGCAGGAAACACCCATGCAATTGATGTCAGCCCTGGCGCTGATTCACCCTCAGCGCCCGGCATTATCCCTGAAGCGCCGCTGCACCGCTCACAATCTCCGTCAGCTCAGTAGTAATGGCCGCCTGGCGAGCACGGTTGTAGCTGATCTTCAGCGAACGAATCAGTTCGTTGGCATTTTCAGAGGCTTTGTCCATCGCCGTCATGCGCGCACCATGTTCAGACGCATTGGCATCGAGCACCGCTTTGTAGAGTTGGGTGTTCAGAATCTTCGGCATCAATTCAGCAATCAGTTCTTCTTTATTGGGCTCGAAGATGAAATCGGTCTTTTTATTGCCACCCGCGCCCTGTACTTTGGGAATGGGCAGGAAACGTTCTACCACAAAGGCCTGGGTGGCGGCATTTTTAAATTGGCTGTACACGATTTCCACTACATCGAAATCGCCCGCTTCAAAAGTGGTTACCGCAGCCTGGGCACAGGCCTGCACTTTCTCAAAACGCAGGTCGAGGAATATATCTTTAAAATCGGGCGATGGGTTGTAGGCCCCTTTTTGCAGTGATTCGTACCCTTTTTTACCAATATTCCAGACTGTGACATTACCCTTGTCGTATTGGTTTTGGTATTTCTCCCGCACCACGGCACGGGCCGCCTTCACCACGTTGGCATTGTAGGCACCCGCCAGGCCGCGATCGCTCGTAATCACGATCAGCAGCACTTTTTCTACCGAACGCTCGGTAGCGAGCTTGCCACCTATTTCACCCTCGGTATTGCTGACGATATTGCTAAGCATTTCCTGGAGCTTGTTGGCATAAGGACGCATCTGCAAAATAGCGTCTTGCGCACGGCGAAGTTTCGCTGCACTAACCATTTTCATGGCCTTGGTGATTTGCTGGGTGCTTTGAACGGATTTGATCCGGTTGCGGACTTCTTTCAGGGCTCCTGACATGCTGCTTGGAAATTTGGCGCAAAATTAAGGCAGTAAAACCAGATTACCATGTTTCTGGCCCCGGGGAACGGGGATTTTGTACCTTTGTGCCCCTGTCAATATGACCGCTCTGAAAGTGTAGCACTGAAATTGACAGGCTTAATATCATTTTATCAGACTCATTCTATTTCAATAACAGATTATGATAGGGTTTATCCAAAAGATATTTGGTGGTAGCAAGTCGGAAAAAGACATCAAGAGCATCCAGCCGATTGCTGCCAAATCCAATGAATACTTTGCTGCTTTTCAATCTATTACAAACGACCAGCTGCGTGCCAAAACGGCCGAATTTAAGAGCCGGATCAACGATCACCTGAAAGAAACAGATGCTGAGATCGAGCGACTGAATGCCGAGGCCGAAGCCCTACCCTTTACCGATTTCAACGGCAAGGAAGCCATCTACCAGGAAGTGGATAAGTTGCGCAAAAAGCGGAACGAACAGATTGAAGAGGTATTGAAGACGATTGCACCCGAAGCATTTGCCACCATCAAGGAATCGGCTCGTCGTTTCAAAGAAAACAGCCAGTTAACGGCCACGGCCAACGAGCTTGACCGTCAATTGGCGGTTAAAAAGAATTACCTCAAAATTGAGGGCGATCAGGTGGTTTACCAGAATTCCTGGACGGCTGCCGGCGGGCCCATCACCTGGAACATGGTACACTATGATGTACAGTTGATCGGTGGTTATGTGTTGCACCAGGGCAAGATTGCCGAGATGGCCACGGGTGAAGGTAAAACCCTGGTATCTACCCTCCCCGCTTACCTGAATGCACTGGCTGGCGAAGGCGTTCACATTGTAACGGTGAACGATTACCTCGCCCGTCGTGACTCTGAATGGAATGGCCCCCTGTTCGAATGGCTGGGTCTTACCGTTGATTGCATCGATAAGCACCAACCCAATAGCGAAGAACGCCGTCGCGCGTACCAGGCCGATATCACCTATGGCACCAACAACGAATTTGGTTTTGATTACCTGCGCGATAACATGGTGCACAGTCCCGATGAAATGGTACAACGCCGTCACCATTTTGCCATGGTGGATGAGGTTGACTCGGTATTGATCGACGATGCCCGTACACCCTTGATCATTTCCGGTCCGGTGCCGCGTGGCGACGACCAGCAATACCATATTCTCAAGCCACGCGTACTGCAATTGTTTGAAGCGCAGAAGCAGGTGGTGAATAAATTTTTGAATGAAGCCCGCAAAAAAGTGGGTGAAGGCAATGATGATCCGAAAGACGGTGGCCTCGCGCTGATGCGCGCCTTCCGTGGTTTGCCAAAAAGCAGCGCGCTGATCAAGTACCTCAGTGAGCCCGGCATCAAAGTGAAACTGCAAAAATCGGAGAACTATTATCTCGCCGATCAGCAGAAAGAAATGCCGAGAGTAGATGCCGAATTATTCTTCTATATAGATGAGAAAAACAATTCGGTAGATCTTACCGATCGCGGCATCCAGATGATTACGCGCTCGGGCGAAGACCCTGACTTCTTCGTGTTGCCTGATATCGCTTCCAAGCTGGGCGAGATTGAAAACAGCAGCGCCAGCGCCGAAGAAAAATTACAGAAAAAAGAAAGCCTGTTAAGTGAGTACACACTGAAGGCCGACCGCATCCATACCGTACAACAATTGTTGAAAGCCTATACCCTATTCGACAAAGATGTGGAGTATGTAGTGATGGACGGGCAAGTTAAAATTGTAGACGAACAAACTGGTCGTATTCTCGATGGTCGCCGGTACTCCGATGGTTTGCACCAGGCCATTGAAGCGAAAGAAAATGTGAAGATCGAAGCGGCTACCCAAACCTATGCCACGGTAACGTTGCAAAACTATTTCCGGATGTACCACAAACTTTGTGGTATGACGGGTACGGCCGAAACAGAAGCCGCTGAGTTGTGGGATATTTACAAACTCGATGTGGTAACGGTGCCCACCAACGTACCTGCCATTAGAAAAGACCACCAGGACCTGGTGTACAAAACCAAGCGCGAAAAATATTCGGCTGTTATCGAGGAGATTGAAAACCTCCGCAATGCAGGTCGGCCGGTGCTGGTAGGTACCACGTCGGTGGAAGTGAGTGAATTGTTAAGCCGCATGTTGCAGGTGAAAAAAATCCCGCACAATGTATTGAACGCAAAACAACACGCGCGTGAGGCAGAAGTGGTGGCTGAAGCGGGCTTGGCAGGTGCGGTGACCATTGCCACCAACATGGCAGGTCGCGGTACCGATATCAAACTCGGGCCAGGCGTGAAAGAAAGCGGTGGACTCGCCATCATTGGCACCGAACGCCACGAAAGTCGCCGGGTTGACCGCCAGTTGCGCGGTCGCGCTGGTCGCCAGGGCGACCCAGGCACCACCCAGTTTTATGTATCCATGGAAGATGACCTTATGCGGATGTTTGGCAGTGATCGCATTGCTTCGCTGATGGACCGTATGGGTTACAAAGAAGGCGAAGTGATCCAGCACAGCATGATCACCAAGAGCATTGAGCGGGCGCAGAAAAAAGTGGAAGAAAACAACTTCGGCATTCGTAAGCGCCTGTTGGAATACGATGATGTGATGAACAAACAGCGGAACGTAGTGTATAAAAAACGCCAGCACGCTTTGTTTGGGGAAAGATTGGCCCTGGACCTCGATACGGCCTTCTACACGGTTGCCGAGGGACTGATCAGTTCTTTCAAAGAGCAGGAAGACTATGAAGGATTTAAGCTCGGAGCGATTGTCAATTTCGGTATTGACACCGCGATCAGCCAGGTAGATTTCAAATCTAAAAACCAGCAGGAACTGGCCGAAACTTTGTACAACGAAGCTACGGCAAATTACCAGCGCCGCAACCAGCACCTGAAAGAGCAGGCGGTGCCGGTATTTGAAAATATTCGTGTTACCCAGGGCCAGCATATCGAAAACGTGGTAGTACCGTTTAGCGATGGCAAAAAAGGCATCAGTGTATTGGCGAACATGAAAAAGACCCTCGATTCACAGGGCCAGGAATTGGTCAATGCACAGGAAAGAACCATCACCCTTGCCTTGATTGACGATGCCTGGAAAGAGCACCTGCGTTCGATGGATGATTTGAAACAAAGTGTGCAGACGGCATACCTGGAGCAGAAAGACCCATTGGTTATTTATAAGGTGGAAGCTTTTGAACTGTTCCGCAAGATGGACAGTGAAGTGAATATCGATATTGTTTCTTTCCTGAGCCACAGTGGCATTCCGGTAGAACAGCAACAGGCTTCACAGCAGCCGGTAATCCGCGAAGGCCGTGAGCAGAAAACCGATATGAGTCGACTGCATGCTAACAAAGAAGAAGTAGAAGCACGTGGCGATGATTATGCAGCGAATCAAAATGATTATTTCGATCCAAACAGTGGGCCGATTGTACAGGAGCCAGTGCGCGTGGGACCAAAAGTGGGGCGGAATGATCCTTGTCCCTGTGGCAGTGGGAAGAAGTTTAAGAATTGCCATGGAACGAGCTAGGTGTTTAAGGTTTCAAGTTTAAGGGTTTAAGGTTGCTCCGCGAGTGGAGTGGGGTGATATAAATGGGAGATGCGCACGGTGTAAGCGGTGCGCATTTTTTTTGCTTATGTTTTTGGTACGTTTTTCTGTTTGTTAGGTTTTTGGGCTGCTAGGTTTTTTTGGTTACGTTTTTTGGTTACGTTTTTTGTTACGCTGTTTTGTTACGTTTTTTGTTAGCTGATTTTTGCCGTAATAGCTGCATAGGGCGATTTAGAGGCGGAGTTTGAGGAAGCGTTTGGTGAGCAGGCCGGTTAGGGTGACGACCAATAGAGCGAAGATGGCTGATTTGAGCAAGCCGATGGCGCCGGTAAGTAGTGTGGGGGGAAGGAACCAATGAGTGAAGCTGACAACGGCATACACATAATACGGTATCAAGTAGCAGAGCAGGGTTTCGGTACCGGCCGGTTTGATGAGCTTGAACCAATTTGTGATCTTTTGTACATCGGTGATCCAGTACACGAGTAAAAAAGACAACAGCGAGATGGCGCTACAGATCAGTACCCACGAAGGGGTTGCTCGTATTTTGGAGATGCCCCAAATGGGTCTGCTGGCAAAACCGATTAGCAGTAATACAACGGCGATGGCTGTAAAAATTAGCACCAGTCGCTTAAAACTGAACCCGGGCTTATTGCTTTCTTTCCAAAAAATTTGAGCGGCAAGTGCGCCACCAATGGTAAGGGCCGTCATGGCGCCTTCACCGATGGGCGAAATAATCGCGTGTAGCAAATGGTTCTTCGGCAACAAGTGTGCATGATTGGCTGCACACAATGCAATGCTGATCAGCCATCCCACAAAAAGTATTTTTTCGTTGCCTTTGCACCAGATAAATAGCAGGGCGCACACAAGGTATGCCCAGCCTATCAGCCCGAGGATACCCCACCACCAGGTACCAAAACGTACGGGTGCTTCAGCCTCACCGCCGCGATAAATAAATGCCAGGTACAGCAGCACCAGGGCCGCTATTGCTTTGAGGACGTTGGTGAGTAGTTTAGGCCAGGTACGGGGGTATTGGTTCCAGATCAGGATAAAAGCTGTGCAGGCAATCACATTCCACCAACCATGGGCCATACCAGTAGCTTCTACATTAATATTTTCGCCGTTCACCAGGTAAACGCCCATTAGCAATAGCGCAACACCGCGCCATACCGTGTGCACCGTGATTTGCCCGGGCGACTCACCTTTTTGCGTCCGTTGGCGTACCGCAAAAGACACCGACATACCAACAATGAAAAGAAAGCCCGGAAATACAATATCAGCAAGACCCATACCATCTGCAGCGGCCGGAACATGTTCCAGCCAGGTGGGAATATCTTTTAGGGTGCCCAGGTCATTCACAAAAATCATCAGCAACATGGTGAGGGCACGCAATACATCAATGGCCATCACCCGATGTGTTGTTGAAGTAGACGGTATAGCAGATGCAGTCGTATTCATGGTAGTTAATATTTGAGGAAGATATTGACTAAATCGGATGGCCGGTGCAGCAATTCAATCCGCCATCAAACCAACTGCTTTTATAACCTATCAAAACAGCGACGGCGCTATCTCATTTCCGGCGACTATTTTAGCCCATATTTCAGCATATACCTTTCATTTAGTTGCTTGTGCTTATCGGTTAGGTCAAGCTGTCGGCCCTGGATAAAAGCCAACGTAATTACACTGCTGCGCATATCAAGGATATCCCCTTCACTGATCACGATATTGGCGTCTTTACCTGGCTCGAGCGAACCTGCTTTATCGGCAATGCCCAGAATCTTAGCCGCATTCAAGGTAATAGCCTGTAAGGCCTGCTCTTTGGTTAGGCCGTAAGCAGCAGCCGTGCCGGCATTGAATGCCAGGTTGCGGCTGCGGGTATTTCCATCGTCGTCGTTGATGGCGAATAATACGCCGGCATTCTGTAATACAGCAGGGGTTTTATAGGGCTGGTCCACATCGTCATCGGCCGAAGTCGGCAGGCTGTGCATTTGCCCAAGAATAACCGCGATATTATTGGCTTTCAGCAGCGGCGCGATCTGGAAGCTTTCACTGGCGCCGACCAACACCACATCCATACCGAACTCGCGCGCAAAATCAACAGCGATCAGCATTTCACGAACAATATCGCAATGCACAAACAGCTTTTGTGATTTGTTGAAGAGTCCTTTCACCGCTTCATATCTCAAGTTGGTGGCACTGTGATTGGTTTCAGCCGCATAGGCTTTGGCTTCTTTGAAAAAAGCCTTGATCCGACCCAGTTGCTCGAGTCCGCGTTTCAGTGGATCGCCGGGTGGAGTTGTCAGTCCCAGGAACTCCGCATACGGATTGGGGCGGTTCATCAATTCGGGCATATTGAGGTGAATCGCATTGTCCATTTTATACACCGCATCTTCCCAGTTCCAGGCATCTAGTTGTACGACGGAGGAAGAACCACTGATTAGTCCACCCTGCGGATCAACGCTGGCCAACAAAATGCCATTTGACCGAAGCGTATTGATCACTTTCGAGTCGCTGTTATACGCAACAATGGAACGAATAGAAGGATTGAACTCACCCAGTTCCTTAAAGTCGGCCGTAGCGCGAACCGCACTGATCTCTGACAATCCCAGAATGCTATTGGCTAAAATAAGTCCGGGGTAAACATGCTTTCCCTTCACATCAAACACTTTCACGTCATCTGCAGGAATGGGCAGGTCTTTCGCAATCTTCTCAATCTTGCCATCTCGTACTTGAATCGTTGCCCCTTCTATCACCTCACCGGTGCCGGTATGTACAATGCCATTTTTGATAAAGAGCAATCCCTTGTATGCTTTGGCGGGATATACCGTTTCCTGGGCCAGGGCCGAAACAGCGAATCCTGTTGCCAGTATAAGGCTGAATATTTTTTTCATCTTAATTGCTTTGGTTGTTATCGTAATCAATCGCATCTACCACCAGCAGTCCATGCTTGTGGTAATGCTCGCTGCAGGTTTGCATGATCTCCATGCTGGCGCGGGCAGGTGCCACGGGCGCGCCTGCTTTCTTTTCGCCCATCATCTTTTGCACCAGTCGATTTCTTTCAGCACGCAAGGTAGCAGCGAGCTGGCGGTCGCGTTCGCGATCGAAATACACTATGCCGTCTACAATTGTTTTTTCTGATTTGGCATAAATGCTCAACGGGTTATCGCACCACAACACCAGGTCGGCGTCTTTACCAACTTTGATACTGCCAACGCGGTTGTCAACGTGCAGCATTTTGGCAGGATTGATGGTTACCATTTTCAGCGCCTCTTCTTCCGGAATGCCACTGTATTTTACAATCTTGGCTGCTTCCTGGTTGAGGCGACGCGCCATCTCCGCATCGTCAGAATTGATGGCTACGTTAATGCCCATTTTGTACATGATGCCGGCATTATATGGAATGGCATCCACCACTTCCATTTTATATGCCCACCAGTCGCTAAAGGTGCTGGCATTAGCGCCATGTGCTTTGATGATATCAGCCACTTTGTAGCCTTCCAAAATATGCGTCAGTGTATTGAATTGGAAACCGAAACGATCACCCACCAACAGGGCGGCAATAATTTCGCTTTGTACATAACTATGACAGGTGATAAACCGCTTTTTATTCAGTATCTCCACCAACGCATCCAGTTCCAGATCGCGACGCACGGTGTTGAACGGATCAACTGTACCTTTCTTGCCGGTTGACACGCTGGCAGCTTTAATGGCTTTCTCATAATCACGGGCACGGGTAAACGCATCTGCCAATACTTCTTCCACACCCATCCGTGTATCAGGAAAACGATTGTTTTGTTGCGCACTTGAACGCTTCACATTTTCACCCAGCGCGAATTTGATAAAGGGATCTGCACCTGCAAATTTCAGTCCTTCGGCATTGGCACCCCAGCGCAGTTTAATGAGTTGTGTTTGTCCGCCGATCGTATTGGCCGACCCATGCAATATATGCGAGGTAGTAACGCCCCCGCTTAACTGCCGGTAGATATTGATGTCTTCCGGATTCAAGTTATCGGCAATCCGCACTTCTGAGGTCACTGACTGGGCGCCTTCGTTGATCGACACGGCAGCGATATGTGAATGTTCATCAATGATACCCGGCGACAAATGTTTGCCGGTTCCATCAATGATCACTGCATCTGCTGCAGCTAAATTTTTTCCGATAGCAGCGATCTTGCCATTCTTTACCAGCACGTCTGTGCCTTCGAGTTTGCCTTCTGCTTCGCTGGTCCACACTGTTGCGTTTTTGATCAGCAGGTTTTTAGCAGCAGGCAGGCTGTCAAAACCAAATCCATTAAAAGGATAGGTAACCTTACCGATTTCACCGAGTGGTTTCTTGCGAGCGGTGTCGGGCGGCGGAGCGGCTGATTTCAACAGCTTGCCCGTCCACAGTATTTTATTCCCGGCAATATCATCACCCGTGCCCTGCCAAATGCCATCGTTGTCGATACCGCTGAGGCGGATATTTTTCTTGCTGCCTTTGGATTCAGGGAAATTGATCCGAACAATTTTGCCATCGGTACTGAATTTCGCATCAACCGTGTCTTTGCTGATCAGTTTCGCGCTGGACGTGCTTTTTACATCAAGCGTATATTTATTGGTATTGTTCAGGGTCAGTTCATATTGGCCGGCTACGGGCGACCAACCATCGTTGTTCACCAGGTATTGTTCGCCCTGCACCCAGTTTTGCAGAATCACGGTTTTGTCATCGAAAACGGGTCCAGAAGTAATCAGAAAATTGGCCAGTTTACCGGCTTCGAGACTACCCACCTGGTTATAAACGCCCAGTGTAGTGGCCGGTGTTTTTGTCAAGGCTTCGAGGGCTTTTGTTTCTGACAAACCATAGTCAAGCGCCTTGCGCAAATTGGTGAGGAATTGTTTGCTGTCTTTCAGGTCGGCGGCCGACAAACAAAATGGAATGCCTGCTTTTTCAAATGCAGCCAAATTACCCGGTGCCAGTTCCCAATGCTTCATGTCGCTGAGTGCAACAAATCGCGCGTCAGCAGGATCCTCAACATCCATCGCCTGCGGATAATTCAGTGTAAGAATATAGGTGGCTTTAGACGCCTTGATATCGTTGATGCGCTGGTATTCGTTGCCACCGCCTTTGATGATGAATTGCACGCCAAATTCGTCGCCAATATTATCGGCCCGCAGGTCGGCCCACTTGTCGTTTGCGTCAAAAACCTGCGGCAGAGACCTGTTTTTATTGAATGCTTGCAGACTAAGGTTTACGCCTTCTTTTTCTGCATTGTTCTGGTACCATTTGGCATCCAAAAAAGTTTGCCGCAACAGAGCGATAGTGCCCATCAGGCTACCAGGATATGATTGTGTAGACGAGCCCTTGCTGAAAGAATAAAATGCGGCAGCCTGCTCGCGCAAAATCGTCTTGTTTTCTTTTTCGTCCGACAAGGTTGCTAGTACGCCGGTGCCACGGGCGATGCCATCTTTTACGTGCGATAACACTGTGCCGAAGCCGATATCGCGCAGCGGTTTTGCTTTGGCATCGTCGGCGCTGAAGCTGGTTACCGCATCAACCGTAGTGCGGATGGCCTGGTTCCAGCCATAAGCCCCTTTTTGATTGGAGTTGAACTGCGCTGGCGCACCCCAGTTGAAACCGCGGGTGGCGCGTTCAATGGGTGGCAAACCGTAATCGCTGTAGATATCAATAAAAGAAGGATAGATGAATTTGCCTTTGCAATCGACCAGCATGGCATCGCGCGGAATACTTACCGAAGTGCCAGCCGCAATGATCTTCCCTTCTTTAACAAGCAGGGTCGCATTCTGCAGGCTGGTGCCTGGCGATACTACCACGGTTGCATGGATGAATGCATACGTGGTTTGTTTGGGATCTGCGATGCCATTTACCGGAAATGTCGGTTGTGCCTGAACGATAGTAGCCGAAAGCACCAGGGCCAGGAGCACCTGCCACTTTCGACCGCTGGCGAGGCGGGGAAATTTTCTCATGAGTGTAGTTTAAATGCGTGGAGCCGAATTTAGCCAAATGGACTAACTTCGGGTTACCGAATTTTAACCCTGCCAATGAACCTAGCCCCGTTTATCGACCATACGGTATTAAAGCCGACCACCACCATCGGTGAAATCGAAAAATGTTGTACGGAAGCAGCCGAACATGGGTTTGCGGCCGTTTGCGTGCCGCCGCCATTTGTCAAAAGAACGGCGGTGATTCTCGCGCCTACTGAGGTGAAAGTGGCCACCGTAGTTGGTTTCCCCTTTGGTTATTCGGCCACCGAAGCAAAACTGGCAGAAACCATTTTGGCTGTGGTAGATGGCGCGCATGAAATTGATATGGTGATCAACCTGATTGCTTTGCGACAACAAGACTGGGCCTACCTGACCAAGGAAGTAAGGCTGGTAACCGAGGTTTGCCATAACAAGGGCAAGTTGTTGAAAGTAATTATTGAATCGGGGATTTTGAGCGACGAAGAAATCATTGCCTGTTGTGAAAAGCTGGCGCCACTGGGCATCGACTATATGAAAACCAGCACGGGTTATGCCGAAAAAGGAGCCAGCGTAGAGGCGGTGGCGTTGATGAAAAAACATTTGCCCGAAAATGTAAAAATTAAGGCATCAGGGGGCATACGCGATTATGCTTTTGCCAAGGCCCTGATTGAAGCCGGTGCCAGCCGACTGGGTTGCAGTGCCAGTATTGCCATCATCAATGGTGCACCGGCGGGCGATAGAAGTGATTATTAAAACTGGCGGGAAATTTGTGTAAGAGACGATGATGAAAACAATGCTGTTTTTTGCCACCCTATTGATCAGCCTTGCAGGGTATAGCCAGGTTGATACCAATTCTGTTATCGTTAAGAAAGATGCGCGGATTGATCAGTTGATCGCCAAGCAAATTGAGATCAATGAATTTACGACCCGCGAGGCGCGCAGCAATGTGCCCGGCTTTCGCATCCAGGTAGTCAATACCACCGACCGAACCAAGGCCATCCAGGCCAAAACCAAAGTGTACCAGAATTACCCCGAATTGAGTGCCTATCTGTTGTACCAATCGCCCTATTTCCGGTTGCGGGTGGGCAATTTCCTGACCAGGAAAGAGGCCGAAGTGTACCTGAAAAAACTGACCAAAGACTTCAGCCAGAACATTTATATCGTGAACGACACGGTTGAGACCAATCCCGACAAAAGCCTGGAACAAGACTAGCCATTATCTTTGCCCAATGAGTTTTTTGGATCGCATCAAAACCCTGGCGGCGGCCTATGCCCCGCAGTTTGTGGAGATTCGCCGGCACCTACATGCCCATCCCGAATTGAGTTACCTGGAATACGAAACCAGTGCCTTTGTACAACAGCAACTAACGGCAATGGGTATCCCATTTACGGTGTTGGCCGAAACCGGCGTGGTTGGTATTATTGAAGGGGTCAATCCGCAGCAGCGTGTCGTGGCATTGCGTGCCGATATGGATGCCTTGCCCATTGAAGAAGCCAACGAAGTTCCTTATAAATCGACACGCCCCGGCATCATGCATGCCTGCGGCCATGATGTACATACCGCCTGCCTGTTGGGCGCGGCCAAAATACTGGTTGAAACAAAAAACGAGTGGAAGGGCACGGTGAAACTGATCTTCCAACCAGGCGAAGAAAAAAACCCGGGTGGTGCCAGCCTGTTGATCAAAGCCGGAGTGTTGGAAAATCCGCATCCGTCGGCAATTTTCGGTTTGCATGTGCATCCGCAATTGGCTGTGGGGAAGGTTAGCTTCAGGGCTGGTATGGTGATGGCCAGTGCAGATGAATTGTATTTGACGGTAAAGGGCAATGGGGGGCACGCAGCCGCACCACAATCGACCGTTGATACCTTGCTCGTTGCCTCTCACATCGTGGTGGCCCTGCAACAAGTGATCAGTCGCAACCGAAATCCTTTTCAACCATCGGTATTATCGATTACTTCCATTCAAGGCGGACATACCACCAATGTGATACCCGCCGAAGTAAAAATGATGGGCACGTTTCGCGCCATGAATGAAGCCTGGCGATTCAAAGCGCATGAACTCATCTGGCAACTCGTAGAAGGTTTGGCGCACAGCATGGGGGCCGAAGTAGACCTGCACATTGATGTGGGCTATCCAACGGTTTACAACAACGAAGCGCTCGACCAGCGTGCCCGTTCGCTGGCAATAGATTATATGGGGGCCGATCAGGTGGAAGAAACCGAATTGCGCATGGGTGCGGAAGATTTTGGTTACTATTCGCAAAAAATACCCGGTTGCTTTTACCGCCTGGGCGTGATGAATGCAGCGGCTGGTATAACTGCCGGGGTACACACGCCTACATTCAATATTGATGAACGCGCCATCGAAACCGGCATGGGCCTGATGGCACTGTTCGGGTCAATGGGTTGATGTCGATTGAAGGTTATGCAACAAATGAAAGGGTAGTTCAATCAGCGTGCTGTCTGAAATTTGCCCAGACAAGGAATCAATTTTCAGGTTGCTCATCGTTGATAACTTACTATTACCAGCCAGGCGGAGATGGACGATTGAATAATCTGCCCCAGTCGACAATTGAATCTCAGCATTGGTTGCATCAATATCAAGCGGCCCGTATTTTATTTTTTGGTGGCCGTCTTCGCTCCGATCTTGCTGTCCTGCCAATAATCCGCCCTCCAGCAACTGGATCATCATGGGACCTGTGGTAACAAGATCGCCCAGGTCAATTGACGCGTTTTTTGCCTTTACGTTGCGAAGCGCAGGCAAACCTATGGCCAGGTTTTTTTCGTACAAAGAATTGTCACCAGCCGCTCGGTGTACCTGCAGTTTGAACAGCGTTGAACCGTCGGCTTGTGTTAACACCAGCAGGCTATCGCTGCCTTCATTGCCCCTGAAACTATATTCAGCGGTATCAGACAAATAAAACCGACTGTTGATCTGGCTTATACTGTCGGCTTCCAGCACAATGGCACCGTTGTTGGTAAATCCTTTGGCCGATTCATTGCCGATCCAGGCATATTTACGTACAATGTATTTTTTGGCGGAAATTTTACTGCGAAAGCTCATGAGCAGCAACACCGGTATCGCTACCAATGCGAGCAGAAATCCCAGCAGTAGTTTATTACTTGTGACCATCTGATTGGGTTTTGTTTTTGAATTGTAAAAAGGCTGGTTGCAGGTCTGCGGGTTCCAGTCCCAATAATAACAGGGTGCGAAATACCGGCGGAAGCACACGTTCATTGAATTCCAGCCGACGAAGTTGCCGGGCGGTTTGTGCCGCATCGGGCGACACAAAGTACCCGATACCTCGTTTGTCGAATACTAGTTGCTGTATTTTGAGCTGTTCATAAGCACGGGCCACAGTATTCGGATTTACTTCCAGTTGAACAGCGAGTTCGCGAACGCTGGGAAGTTTATCTTCTTTTTGCAGCTCACCGAGTAAGATCCGGTCGCAGATATAGTCGACTATCTGCAAGTAGATCGATGAACCGTTGTTATCGAATTGCATGCGTCAGCTTTATTGATTTAAATTTCTTTTTCTTTCAGCCTAAGCCAGGTCACGAACCAGAAAAATGGTGCCCAGATATATTTGACCAGAAATAAAGTACCAGCCTCAGCCCATCTGTCGAGGCTGTATTCATAGTAAACAGGCGAGTTCTTGCCCAGTGGGTTATAATTAAATACTTTCTGAAATTCCCATCGAAATCCATCGGGTACCAAAGACTTACCCAGCACATTGATCAGGTATGCATATAAAGAAAAGATTGCAGCACTAACAATTACCGTTTTTATAAATGCATACCGTTTGAAATACACGGAGCCCAGCAGGAATAAACTGGTTACTGCCAAATAGATCGCCAAAACAATGATAACGTTATGCGGGTTGGCAAAATCTGTAAAGCGATGAATTTTTGCGCCTTTCAACATCACCAACTGAACCGCTATCGATTCTAATACCCAGAAAATGGCTGAGTAGACAACGGGAAAAAACAGCATGCTGAACAAAAGTGCATTGATAAGTTTCTCCCCATGGGTAGCGGGCAATGTCAATACGTATTGCCCTTTTTCTTTATTGCCCAAAGCCTGAAAAGCCATACTGGCAAAAATGCTATTGATAACAAAGAGTCCCACCAGGTAAAAAATCATCAACTCTCCTTCTTCATATTCACTACCACCTGGTAGAAACCAAAACAACAAAATAGATAAGGCAACCAGTATTGCGATGGTCGTGAACGACAGCATATAAAACCGTCTGTTTTCGAGCCATTGTTTGCGAACCAGCAATTGAAGTCGCCTGAAGCTGAAATCAAATGACATAAAATTCTTTTTATTGTTGAAAAGCAGCCTGCACAGCAGGTGCATCGGTTACGATGGCTTTGTATAACATTTCAAGATCGATATTGCCTTCCTGTCCCGACTGGTTACGTGATACGAAAGCATACCCCCTGATCGACGACTCTGCATAAATCGTTTCGTCCATTTCCTCTTTGGTGAACGACAAACCGAACTGGAGGTTGTTACCAATGGAATCAATGGTTTGGTCAAAAAGAATCGTTCCCTCATCAATAACCGTGACACGATCGATCAGCTTCTCCAGGTCTTTCACCTGGTGGGTGCTGATCAAAATACATTTGTTTTCGCTGAGCGCACCGGCTATCACTTTGCGAAACTGGCTCTTGCTCATGATATCGAGCCCGTTGGTGGGCTCATCCATTAATAGTATAGGTGTATTACAGGCGAGTCCAAAACTGATCAGGGTTTTCTTCTTTTGGCCATAACTCATGGCTTTGAGCGACAGGTTTCGCGGCACCGCAAATTCCAGGAGATAGCGTTCAAACTGGGCGTTGTCGTAGGCCGGGTAAAAAGGCGCATTGCCCGCTACAAACTGGTCGATGCTGGCATCAGGGAAATAAAATTCTTCGGGCACTGTAAATATTTGCTCTAAAAAAGCAGGCTGCCTTTTGCCCGGTACAAAGCCGTTGACCGTAATCTGGCCGCCGTCGGGGAATAGAAGTCCGCCGATGACCCGGAGCAAGGTCGACTTCCCGGTTCCATTCTTCCCCAGTAATCCGTAGATATACCCTGGGTGCAAATTGAGCGACAAACCTGTGAACACCGGCCTGGATCCGTAGCGAAACTGAAGTTGATCGATTCGAATCATTGCTATTGATTTAGTGTACTACTTAACTAGTACAGTACAAATATACAGGCTTGTCCGAAACGTCCAAATTAATTTCCGCTAATTTTGCCGCCATGAACAAAGCATCCAGAAAGTCGGAAGCGCTTGACTACCATGCCAAAGGACGGCCCGGTAAGATTGAAGTCAACCCGACCAAAGAAGCCAAAACCCAACGAGACCTTTCGCTTGCTTATAGTCCCGGGGTAGCCGAACCCTGTAAGGAGATTGAACAAAATCCCGACGAAGCCTATAAATACACCGCCAAGGGCAACCTGGTGGGTGTGATCAGCAATGGCACGGCCGTATTGGGACTGGGTGATATTGGCCCCGAGGCCTCCAAACCAGTAATGGAAGGCAAGGGTGTATTGTTCAAAATTTTTGCTGATATCGATGTTTTTGACATTGAGATCAATGAAAAAGACCCGAAGAAATTTGTGGAGATCGTGAAAGCGCTGGGGCCCACTTTCGGTGGCATTAACCTGGAAGACATCAAAGCCCCGGAATGTTTTTATATAGAGCGGGAACTGAAAAAACAGTTGAACATCCCCGTGATGCACGACGACCAGCATGGTACTGCTATCATCAGTTCTGCCGCCATGTTGAATGCGCTGGAACTGCAAAAGAAAAAAATCGACAAAGCGCGCTTTGTGGTGAATGGTGCGGGTGCTGCAGCCATGGCCTGCGTAAAGCTGTATGTGGCACTCGGCGCGAAATATGAAAACTTTATTCTCTTTGATAAAGACGGTGTATTGCACCGGCAGCGCACCGATCTGGGAGAAGATAAAATACCTTTTGCCGTGGAGCGGAGCGATTGGACTTTGTCTACTGCGATGGTTGATGCCGATGTGTTTCTCGGCCTCAGCGTGGGCAATGTGGTAACGCCTGAAATGGTGCAGACGATGGCGAAAAATCCGATTGTTTTTGCGATGGCCAATCCTGACCCGGAAATCACCTACGACAAAGCGGTGGCTGCACGCAAGGACATTATCATGGCCACCGGACGCAGCGATTTTCCCAACCAGGTAAACAATGTATTGGGCTTCCCCTATATTTTCAGGGGCGCACTGGATGTGCGTGCCCGGCAGATCAATGAAGAAATGAAATTGGCAGCGGTGCATGCCCTGGCTGATCTGGCCAAATCGCCCGTGCCCGATCTGGTTAACCTGGCCTATAACGAAAAGAACATCGTATTTGGGTCAGAATACATCATTCCCAAACCGCTCGATCCGCGATTGCTGGAAGCAGTGGCACCGGCAGTGGCCAAGGCAGCGATGGACAGTGGCGTGGCAACAGCCGCCATCACCGACTGGGATGCCTACCGTACCGAACTCAATAATCGCCTGGGCATCGATAACCAATTGATGCGCATCATTGGCAGCAAAGCACGCCGCGATCCAAAAAGACTTGTTTTTGCGGAGGCGGATAACTTCAAAATACTGAAAGCCGCTTCGATTGTGTACGATGAAGGCGTCGCTTATCCTATCCTATTGGGTGATGAAAAAAAGATCCGTCGCATTGCCGCCGAAAACAAGATAGACCTTGAAGGCTTGCCGATCATCGATCCGCGCAGCGATGAACAGGAAGAGAACAGAAAAGAGTACGGCGAAATATTCTTCAGTAAAAGACAGCGCAAAGGCATCAATCATTATGAAGCCTTTAAGATGATGCGCGATCGCAACTATTTTGGTTGCATGATGGTGGAAACCGGCGATGCCGATGCCATGATATCGGGACTCACCCGCAATTACGACGAAACCATCCGCCCGGCGTTGCAGGTTATTGGGGTGGAAGAAGGCGTTAAAAAAATCGCCGGTATGTACTTGCTGATGACCAAGAAGGGTCCCATATTTATGGCCGATACCACCATTAACTTTAATCCCACAGCAACCGAGCTGGCCGATATCACCCTGATGGCTGCCAAGGAAGTGCGGAATTTCAACCTCGTTCCGAGGATCGCCATGCTGAGTTATTCCAATTTCGGCAGCAGTGCATCGCCCGAAGCAAAGCTGGTGGCAGAGGCACGCAAATTGGTTAAAAAGCGCGAGCCTTCGCTGATTGTGGATGGTGAAATGCAGGCCAATATTGCGTTCAATAAAAAAATAATGCGCGAGAGTTATCCGTTTAGTGAATTGGTAGACCAGGAAGTAAATACCCTGATCTTCCCCAACCTGGCGGCGGGCAACGTGGCGTATAACCTGTTGAAAGAAGTTGGTGGTGCCGATGCGATTGGCCCCATTTTGCTGGGCATCAACAAGCCGGTGCATATTCTGCAATTGGGCAGCAGCGTGCGGAGTATCTTTAATATGGCGCTCGTTGCGGTGATTGATGCACAGATAAAATGCGGGCTCGATACAACAAAGGAACTGGTAGATAAAAGCAAGTGGTGGAAAAAGTTCAAGAATGTATCGACGGATGTGTAATTTGGTGAACGAAGTGGAACAACATGAAATTTATAACTGAGTTCGGTCGCTACCTGTTGATGTTGAAAGGCATGATTTCCCAACCGGAGAACCGGCATGTTTACTGGAAGGAATTTATGCACCAATGCAATGATATCGGCATTGGCTCGCTTCCAATTGTGGCGATTATTTCTTTTTTTATGGGTGCTGTTTCCACTTTACAAACCGCCTACCAATTGGTGAGCCCCCTTATTCCAAAATCGACCATCGCACAAATTGTTCGCGATACCGTTCTACTCGAGTTCTCGCCCACCCTGGTATGTATCGTTTTGGCCGGTGTGATCGGCAGCCGTATTGCAAGCGAACTGGGAAATATGCGGGTGAGTGAACAAATCGATGCGCTGGAGATCATGGGTATCAATACCAAGACCTACCTGGTGGCGCCTAAAATTGTGGCGGCCCTGATTGTGATTCCTTTGTTGATTGTAGTAAGTGCGGGCCTGGGCATTTGGGGTGGCTGGATTGCGGGCAAGGCATCGGGCATCTTGTCATCGAACGATTTTCAACGTGGGCTTTTGGGCAGTTTCCAACCATTTAATGTGTACTTCATGCTGATCAAAGCCTATGTTTTTGCTTTTATCATCAGCAGTGTACCTGCATTTTATGGTTACTATGTGGAGGGCGGCGCCTTGGAAATTGGTCGGGCGAGTACAAAGTCGGTGGTAGTAAGTTGTATCCTGATATTGTTTTCCGATTATGTGCTCGCGGCGATACTACTGTAGCACTTAAAAGTGCTACAGTGATGTTTAAGGTTTAAGGTTTAATGGTTTAAGGTTGCTGCCGCGGCGAGGATACTGTATAAAATCTAATTCGTTCTAAATTCCAATAGATGATTGAAGTTAAACACTTGAAAAAGGGTTTTGGCGACAAGCCGGTGCTGAAAGATGTTTCGGCCGTGATGGAAGAGGGAAAATGCAACCTCATCATCGGCTCTTCCGGCAGCGGCAAAACGGTGTTGATGAAATGCCTGGTGGGTTTGTTTCAGCCCGACGGCGGACAAATCTTCTATCATGGCGAAGAGTTTACGACCATGACCGACGATCGGCGCAAGGAAGTGCGCAAAGAGATCGGTATGCTGTTTCAGGGCTCGGCCTTGTTCGACAGCCAAACAGTTGAACAGAATGTACAGTTCCCTTTAAATATGTTTACCAATTGGACCACGGCCGAAAAAAGAAAAAGGGTAAACGAAGTGTTGGAGCGTGTAGAGTTGAAAGATGCCCATAAAAAATTTCCGGCCGAAATCAGTGGTGGCATGAAAAAAAGAGTTGGCATCGCCCGGGCCATTGTACTGAACCCGAAATACCTCTTCTGCGACGAACCGAATAGTGGATTGGATCCCCAAACTTCCCTGGTCATTGACAAGCTCATCAAAGAATTAACCGACGAATACAAGATCACCACCGTTATCAACACGCACGACATGAACAGTGTGATGGAGATCGGCGACAAGATCATCTACATGTACAAGGGCGAAAAAGAATGGGAAGGAACCAACAAAGAGATCATATTCAGCAAAAACCAGCGGTTGAACGACTTCATCTTCGCGTCCGAATTCTTACGCGACGCCAAAGACATGCGTATGCTGGAACAAGCCGGTAAGATCGATAATGACCGAAATATGGATGAGCTGATGAAATAATTCCCGTAGTTTTGCCCCGATTCCAAAACAAATCATATGAGTGTTTTAGTTAATAAGGATTCCAAAATCATTGTTCAGGGATTTACCGGCACCGAAGGTACTTTTCACGCTACCCAGATGATCGAATATGGTTCGAACGTAGTGGGTGGGGTTACGCCGGGCAAAGGTGGTACCAAGCACCTCGACCGTCCAGTTTTTAATACAGTGGCTGATGCGGTGAAAGAAACCGGCGCCAATGTATCTATCATATTTGTGCCACCCGCTTTTGCTGCTGACGCCATTATGGAAGCAACAGATGCCGGTATCGCACTCGTGGTTTGTATTACAGAAGGTATTCCGGTACAGGATATGGTAAAAGCCAAAAACTTCCTGCTGGGCAAAAAGACCCGTTTGGTAGGTCCAAACTGTCCCGGGGTAATCACCGCCGGCGAATGCAAAGTAGGTATCATGCCCGGCATGATCTTCCTGAAAGGCCGCATCGGCATCGTATCCAAGAGCGGTACGCTGACCTATGAAGCGGCCGACCAATTGGCCAAAGCCGGCCTGGGTGTATCTACTGCCATCGGTATTGGTGGTGATCCCATCATCGGCACCACTACCCGCGAAGCGGTAGAATTGCTTATGAAAGATCCGGAAACCGATGCCATCGTTATGATTGGTGAAATTGGTGGTGGCATGGAAGCCGAAGCTGCCCGTTGGGTGAAAGAAAATGGCACCAAGCCGGTGGTTGGTTTTATCGCCGGACAAACAGCGCCTCCCGGCCGTCGGATGGGCCATGCCGGTGCCATCATTGGTGGTGCCGACGATACGGCTGCTGCTAAAATGAAGATCATGGCTGAATGTGGTATACATGTGGTGCAGAGTCCCGCAGAAATTGGAAAACGCATGGCCGAGACCATCAAGAAATAATGCAAATTTTACGCTAGTAAAAAGCCAGCCCAAGGGTTGGCTTTTTTTATGGAATACTGAAGCGCTTTTTCCCTTTTCGCGTTGACCTTGCAGAAAATACCGAAATGCAGAAAATAATTCCGGCGTAATCCTTCCTTACAAGTGGTAATGAGGTGATCTACCTTGGCGTTACCCTAAACCCGGTCTTATGAAACCATTTCTACTCCTATCCCTGCTGTTTACAAGCATCGTTGCAAAAACCCAGATCGTATCAACAGATTTTGGCACCGGCACAGCCACCGTGCTCACGAGTTATCCCGGCTACAACAATATCGGAACCGCGGTTGCCTCATTTGGCGGCTCGGGTAGCATCGTAAACAACATAACATCTTCAGGTTATGCAGGCGCTTCCGGCGGCAGCAATGTGCGCTTAAGTACGGGCGAGTCTTTTAGCGTAACCTTCAATACGGGCGATAACCTGTTACTGGGCATCAACTTTGCCTATATCACCCAGGGCAACACAACGCTAACTGATCCCTACCTGGAATACAGCATCGTACCTGGCGTGTACCTGCCACTGAACCTCATCAGCTTTACCAACGCTGCCAATTGGGTTCGGATCAACAGCAGCCCGATGGTGGTATTACCTAATACAGATATTACCCTTCGTTGGCGGGCGGTAGGCCTTTCATCGAGTTATAAACTGCATATTGATGATGTCAATTTTTCTAACCTAACCGTATTGCCCATAACGGCACCCCAACTTACGGCCGATAACAAGGGCGACCAGTTGCATTTGCGCTGGGAAAAACCGGGCCACCCTTATGCAAGGCTGGAACTACAACGTACGGCCAGTGCAACCGGTTTGTATGAAACGATTTTCAGTACCAACGAAGCTGCCGGCATTTTTAGCCATACCGACAGAAAGCCCCTCCAACAGGGCGCCTATTATCGCCTGCTCATCATCAGCAACGAAGGCGATTCCGCTTATTCAAAACAGGTTCGGGTAGCCGCCGCCGTGTCTGAATTAACAATGGGAGCCATTTATCCGAATCCGGTCACCGGCAATAACATCAATTTTCGCCTTAACGGTCCGGTACAGGCCGACTTGTATTGTCGCATCCTCGATTTTCGCGGTGACCTGTTGTACCAAACGAAACGGGCGGTGATCGGCGCGCAAAAAAATTATTCCATCCAACCCAATGGCCTCAAAAAGGGCATCCATTATCTAGAAGTAACCAGCGGCAGTTACCGCCAGATTCAGCAGTTTGTTAAAGATTAGTCGTCAACATGTTTTACGGCAAGTGTTTTATGTAATTGGCAAGCGGATCGCATCCTTGGAATAGTTTTCTATAAATTGTATGAAAATGAATCCAATGCGACTGATCGGAGTAGTATTGATGCTGATAGCAGTCAACACATTTGCACAAAACATGAAAAAAACAGACTATACCGGCTGGTGGAAAAAGATTGATGCGCTGATCAACGTCGACGGTAAAGCAAAATCGGCTTTAACCGAAGTAAAGTCGTTGCAGTCAACGGCCATAAAAGAGGGCGTAACCGATGAAGAGGCCAAAGCCATGTTGTACCGCTTGCAGTTGGAAGCCGTTGTGCAGGAAGGAAGCGATACCACAGCCATCAAACAATTGCAGGAAGCGGTTAAGAAAAGCTCGGGCATACAACAGGCACTGTACCAATCGCTCTTGGGTGATTACCTGAACGACTATTTCAACAACCACCGTTGGCAATTATACGATCGCAGTACGGTAGCAGGTGGATCAACGGGCGATATCACGACCTGGGGCACCGATGATTTTAACCGGGAGACCAGGGCTGCCTATCTAGCTGCATTGCGCGACCCAAAACTGCTGCAGGCAACAACAGCCAAATCGATCGATGCCATGGTCATAAACGGCAACGCCGGCAATACCCGGCCCACGGCCTTTGACATTATTGCCTGGCATGCGCTGGCTTATTTTAAACAAGAGCAGGTTACAACCATTCGTTCAGCAAACCAATTCAGGTTGAACGATCCAGTAGTTTTTGCCAACAGCAATCAATTTGAGCAAGCAAATTTTGCTGGCAATGAGGATAGTCATTTGCTTTTGGCCTTGCATCTCTACCAGGCTCTTTTACAGTTTCACCGTCAATCGAAAAATGAAGCGGCCGTGGTGGCGATCGAGCTTGACCGGCTGGGCTTTGCCAAAGACCAGGCCACCATCAGCGACAAAATAAAATTATACCGGCAGTCGCTGGCGGCCCTCGCTAAGAATCACTCGCAATACATTGATGAGATAAACCTCTCACTTGCGCAATCATTTGCCGACGATACACCGATCGACCTGGTAGCTGCGATAAAAATAGCCGATGCTTTGCGCAATAGTAAAAACCAACGCGTAAGTGCGCTCGCTTCTAACCTGTATGACCGCATCAAAACACCGGCACTCACCCTGAGCATTGAAAAAGTCAACCTGCCGGGTGAGGCTTTTCGCACGCTGGTTACTTATACAAATTTGTCCAATACTTTTTTCCGCTTGTATCCGATGACAGAAGCATTGCGCAGCAGCTTGCGTCGCGGCCGCCAGCTATTTGAAGATAAAGCCTGGTCGCAACTAAGCAGCAAAGCCCTGAAAGAATGGCAACAAGCCCTGCCATTGCCGGCCGATTATGCTTCACACAGTACAGAAGTAAAAGTAGATGGATTACCCGTTGGGGAATATGTGCTAATAGCCAGCAACAACGCAGCTTTCAAATTGCATGACAGTTATATGGCAGCTGTGGTGGTGCGCGTGTCGAATATCAGCTACGTGAACCGCGATGGTGATTATTTTATACTGGATCGAAATACCGGACAGCCCTTGCCAAAAGCAAGTATCCAAACCTGGAAAGAGAAGTACGATCGGAACAGCCAGGAATATACGATGGTGAAAGGAGAAAGATTTATCGCCAATGAAAATGGCTATGTATCCCTGTCCACTGACAACAACGTAATGCTCGACGTGAATTACCACAACGATCGTTTGTTTATCGATGAAATGGTTTATCACTATTATTATCGTCCGGAAAAACGCGAATCATCAGAAAGAAAAAGAGCAAGAACCTGGTTTTTTCTTGATCGATCTATTTATCGCCCGGGGCAGTTACTGTATTTTAAAGGCATTGCTATTACCAGCGACAGCAGTGGCAAAAGCAAGGCTTTCGTTAACCAATCGGTTACGGTTGAACTGTTCAACGCCAACGACGAAAAGGTGGACAGTGTGCAGTTGAAGACAAACGACTACGGGTCGATGCAAGGAAGTTTTAAACTGCCTGAAGGCGGCCTAACGGGTAATTTTAGTATTCGCCAGAAGGACTGGCAGGGAATGGTCAGTTTCAATGTAGAAGAATACAAGCGACCTAAATTCGAGGTAACCTTCCAGCCCGTGAAAGGCAGTTACCGCGTGTATGATACCGTCTCGGTAGAAGGTATTGCCAAAGCCTATGCGGGCAATACCATTGGTAACGCCAATATAACGTATAGGGTTACCCGAAACAGTCGGATACCTTATTTTCGCGGCCGCATCTGGCCACCTTATCTCAACAATGCCGAAGAAATCAGCAATGGCACAACGACTACAGGCGCTGATGGCAAATTCAGCATACGCTTTGAGGCAATACCAGATTTGCAAATTGAAAAATCAGCCGACCCTGTTTTCGACTATAGTATTGAAGTGGATGTAACCGACCTGAATGGAGAAACACGCAGTGCTGCACAGAATCTGTCGGTATCGTACAAGGCCTTACAGGTAAGCATCGGACAGTTGGCCGATCAAATGCCGGTGGACAGCCTGCAGTCGGTAATCGTATATACCAACAATGCCGGCGGACAATTTGAACCGGCCTCACTGAAATTGCAACTCTTTAGCCTGCAATCACCTGGTCGACTGGTGCGCGAACGGTATTGGGAACAACCGGATCAATTTGTACTGGATGAAAAAACGTTCCGGCAATATTTTCCGCTCGATGAATACAAATCAGAAACCGATGTAAAAACCTGGTCATTGCACAAAGAGCAATTCAGTAGCAGTTTCAAATCTTCCGCCGATGGCCGCGTCGCGATCAATTGGAAACAGCGAACAGGTGGCTGGTATCGCTTGGTGGTGAATGGGCTCGACCGTTTTGGCGACAGCATACACGCCGAAAAAAATATTTACCTGATCGATCCAAAAACAGAGCCGACACCTTCGTTCCCCACTTTCTTCACGTATAGCAATAAAACACAAGCACAGCCCGGCGACAAACTGGAATGGCTGCTTGGCACCGCAACAGATGCCTGGTTGATCAGCCAGCGGGAAAACAGAAGCATTGCTGAAAAAGAAGATAAGCTTCCATTTGCGCAGCGATTTGACATCAGAAAAATCAAGCCAGGCTACAATACCATTCGCCACACCGTGCAGGAAGATGATCGTGGTGGCCTGGCCTGGCGACATGTATTTGTGCGTTACAATCGCGTGTACGCAGCCATTGACCAAACAACGGTGCCCTGGTCGAATAAACAATTGACATTGGCGGTATCGAGTTTTCGAAACAAGACCGAACCTGGCAGCCAGGAGAAATGGACTGTAACGGTGAAAGGCGAGCAGGGAGAGAAAGTGGCCGCAGAAATGTTGACCAGTATGTATGATGCATCACTTGATCAATTCAGGTATCATGGCTGGTCGGCACCCGACATCTGGCCTAACTTCTATATTGGCGCAAGTTGGACCGGGCAGGGAAATTTCGAAGCACGGGAAAGTGAAATCGAGTATCCTTCCGGAAACTTTAGACCGGTGCCCGAACTGGTGTATGACGAGTTAATGACCTTGCGGGCAGGCTATCCATACCGAGGAAGAGAATATTTTTTCAAAAAGGAACGGATGGGCGACGCGGTGATGTTTGAAGCCAGTATGGCAAAACCTGCAGCGCCTTCTGGAAGGGTGGCTGCTGACGGAAATGCGCCACCGAAAATTGAAGTGGCGAAAGCCACCAGTCCTAAAGTCGTTGACGATGAAGCGCAATCCCCGCCCGTAGTTGCCACCCGCACCGATTTTCGCGAAACAGCTTTCTTCTTCCCGCAATTATCGGCCGATGCCGCAGGTAATTACCAGTTTAGTTTTACCATGCCTGAATCGCTTACCAGTTGGAAATGGCAAATGCTGGCACATACCAAAGACCTGCGTTTTGGACTACTAACCCAAACCATCGTTACGCAAAAAGAGTTGATGCTGCAAACCAATATGCCCAGGTTTTTGCGCGAAGGTGATAAAATGGAAATCAGCACCAAGGTCGTAAACCTGAGTGACAAAGAAATGACGGGGCAGGCTGAGTTGCAACTCATCGACCCCAGCACCAACGAATCCGTTGATGGCTGGTTCCGTAACTTTTTTCCCAATCAATATTTCACCGTAGCGCCGGGTGGCAGCGAGGCGGTCAAGTTTCCGATTGAAGCGCCTTTTCTTTACAACAAAGCATTGACCTGGCGCATCATTGCCCGTTCAGGCAATTTTAGCGATGGTGAATCAGCCAGCTTGCCGGTGCTTACCAACCGCGAACTGGTGACAGAAACCAAGCCTTTCTTTTTGAATGGCAACGGTCGCAAAGACATCCTGTTTCAACATCTGGTTGACAGCAAGAACAGTGAAACCCTGAGTACGCAATCGCTTACGGTTGAGTTCAGCAGCAACCCGGCCTGGTATGCAGTGCAAGCCCTGCCCTACCTGAACGACTATCCCTATGAATGTGCAGAACAAACTTTCAATCGGTTGTATGCAAATTTGTTGGCGGCGCATATCGTCAGCAAAATGCCAGCCATCAAACAAGTGCTGGAAACCTGGAAGGGAAAGGATACCGCTGCATTGTTAAGCAACCTGCAAAAGAATGCGGCGTTGAAACAAGTGTTATTGGAAGAAACGCCCTGGGTGTTGGATGCCAAAAACGAAGCCGAACAAAAACAGAAAATTGCGGCTTTGTTCGACCTGGTTCGCTTGTCGGCCAATACCCATAAGATTGCCGCCCAATTAAAAGAAATGCAAAACGAAAGCGGCGGCTTTAGTTGGTTCAAAGGCGGTAGGGATGACCGTTATATCACCCAATACATTTTAACCGGCATCGGTCGGCTCAAGTTAATGGGTGCCTTACCAGCCGACTTGAAAGAAATACCAGCCATTGTATCTGCCGCCATTCCCTATCTCGACAATGCCATCCGTCGTGATTATGAAACCGGCGAAAAGCTGCACAAATCCACTGAGTCGCTGAATGAATATGCTGCGCAATACCTGTATATGCGTAGTTATTTTCCGGAGATTGGCATCGAAGGTGCTGCAGTTCCGGCTGCGAATTTTTACCGCAAGCAAAGCCAACAGTACTGGATCAAAGGCAGCCGGCTGGTGCGTGGCATGATCGCTACCATGTTGTTTCGCACCCGCGACAAAGTCAATGCAGAAAAAATAGTGAAGTCGCTTGCAGAAACCGCTGTTGAAAGCGAAGAGTTGGGCATATATTGGAAGGACAATGGCCCTGCCTACTACTGGCAACAGGCGCCGATTGAAACCCAGGCCATGATGGTGGAAACATTTCAAACCATCCGCCCCAATGGCAAAGAAGTAACCAGGTTGAAAACCTGGTTGTTGAAAAACAAACAAACCAGTCACTGGCCTTCAACGAAATCAACGGCCGATGCCTGTTATGCTTTGTTATTGCAAGGCGGCAACTGGTTGGCTGCCGAACCAAAAGTGTCGGTACAACTGGGAGATATTACCAGTATTACGGCCAGCGATGCGGAAGCGGGAACTGGCTATTACCAAAAGACCATTCCCGGTACAGCGGTCCATCCAGAAATGGGAAATATCAAGGTACAAGTGAGCAATACCCTTGCCAGCAACCAACAACCGCCGGTATGGGGCGCCGTGTATTGGCAGTATTTTGAAAACATGGACAAGATTGAAGCGGCCGCTTCGCCACTATCGCTTCGCAAAGAGCTGTTTGTAGAAAAGCTAACCGACAAAGGGCCTGTACTGGAAAAATATGTGGATGGCATGTTGCTGAAAGTGGGCGACAAACTGAAAGTCAAAATCATTTTGAAAGCCGATCGCGCCATGGAGTATGTGCAGGTCAAAGACCTGCGCGCCAGCAACCTCGAGCCCATTGATGTAATCAGTGGTTATCAATGGCAGGGTGCGCTGGGCTTTTACCAGGCAACGCGCGATGCCAGCATGAATTTCTTCATCAGCTATTTACCACAGGGTACTTATTCATTCGAATATGCGCTGTTTGTAAATCAGGCCGGACAGTTCAACAATGGCATCGCCAAAGCACAATGCATGTATGCGCCTGCATTCAGCAGCCACAGTGAGGCCATTGAGTTGCGGGTGGAATGAGCAAGAGTGTAAGGTTTAAAGTTTAAGGTTTAAGCCGAGCAGTTTTTGGGCGATGTCATTGAGTTGAAGCCGGCTGCCGGTAAAATGGTATACATCATGGCGGTGTTCAATACTGGCGCCGGGGGCGAGGGCTGCGGCCGGCGACTGCCTACGAAACTAGCTTAATCTGGTAAAGCGTGATGCGCCTGCGTAAATAAGTTAATTTTGCGGGCTATGCAGGTGAACACCATTGTAGTGGGGCAAGGCCTATGCGGAACCTGGCTAAGTTACTGGCTTCGGCAGGCAGGGCATTCTTTCTTGCTGATCGATGAATACCGGCCTGATTCAGCATCGCAGGTTGCGTCAGGCGTCATCAATCCCGTTACCGGGCGATCCCTGGCCAACACCTGGATGGCCGAAACCCTTCTCCCCTTTGCCATGGAGGCCTATACTGCCATTGGTGCCATTACAGGCATTAACTGCATCCACTCTTCAGAAATTCTGCATTGCTTTCCTTCCCGGCAAATGGAAGATGCATTTAAGAAAAAGTTGCCCGCCTTACCCGAATACCTGGCCAATGTTGAAGACACAAATCATTGGCATTCGATGTTACATTTTCACTATGGGCTTGGTGCCATTCGACCGGCATTGCTCATCAACCTGCAAGCCTTACTAGCGGGTTGGCGACAACTTTTAACGAATGAGCATCTATTGCTCACCGAAAAATTCAACATCGATCAAATGAAGCTCACTGCTGATGGGGTGCAATATGGTGGTATTGCGGCTGAGCGAATCATCTTTTGCAATGGGCTTTCGGCTATGGATTACCGTTATTTCGATCGGTTGCCATTTTCATCGAACAAAGGTGAGGCCTTATTGCTGGAAATAGACGCATTGCCGGCGGATCGCATTTATAAAAAAGGCATCAGCCTCGTGCCCTTCCCCTACTATGGGAAACAAGCCAATGATCGGATTTTTTGGGCAGGCTCGACCTATGAAAATGAGTTCACCGTCAACGGCCCAACACATGGATTTAGAACATCGGTAGAGGCGACGCTTAAAGACTGGCTCAAACCGTCTTTTCAAATCATTGATCACCTGGCTGCCATCCGGCCAGCCACGGTTGAACGCCGGCCCTTTGTCGGTATGCATCCCTGGTTTCCTCGCATTGGCTTATTGAATGGCATGGGCACCAAGGGCTGCTCGCTGGCGCCCTGGTTTGGCAAGCAACTCGCCGACCATATTGTTGATGCACAACCGATACAGCCCGAAGCTTCGCTGGATCGTTTCAGCCGGCTGTTGCAGCCTTGAAAATTCCCTATTTTCGTTGCCATCAGAACAAGCAATGGACAAATCGACCTACACTATTCCGGCAAGGTTCCGGCGTATAGAAAATCTGCATATCGTATTCTGGCTGATCAAAGACATGTGCTGGGCGATGCTTTGGAAGCCGCTAGGTTTGTTTATGATCATCCCTACTGTATCAGTGGCGGTGCTGATCACCTGGCAAACCCGGCATTTGCGTGCCGAACTATACCATAATCTCGCGGTGTTGTGCTGGATCATTGCCAATGTTTACTGGATGATTACAGAGTTTTTGGCGTTGCCCGATCACACGCGATACTACGCGGCCATACCATTTAGTATTGGCCTTGTCATCATTGCCGTGTATTATATTTTCATGTACAAAGCCGATCGCGACCAGCAATTGGCACCGTAAGAAGGAGTAGTAGATTTCGCTTATGCTACTTTGTTTTTGCGTAACACGATATATGGGTCCTGGCGCAACAACCTAACCATCGCTTCATAAAGCTCAGGCAGTTCATGCTGCAGGCGCTCGGGATTTTCAAAAAAGAATTCAACACTCACCGCCCAAAATTCATGGTAGTTGCTGGCAGCATAATCACCCAACAGGGTTTTCTTTCCCCTTTGCATTTCCTGGAAAATGGGTCGCGCCACTTTTGAGTACTGGTGAAATTCTTTTTTGAAGTGCTTGTCCTCGTCGGTTTTGGTAATAAAATTTACATACGCCAGTGCGTGCGCCATTTCATGGAGTCCCACGTTGCTGCTGTCTTCCGAACTGCGTATGCCCTGCAGGAAATTATCCCACGACAAATAAATACCCGAGCTGTCTACATGGCCCATAAAAGGCAGAGAATAGAACCCGTAGTGATAGTCATGTTGCAACACATAGATATCGCGGAAATAATTCAGCGAAAAATTTTCGAGTCCGAGGGTAAGCTGCGCCGCTGTTGCACTGATCAGTATGGGCATCTCATCAGATTTCGCCACGCCCACATAGTGGAACTTTTTTGACCGGAAAAACAGGTAGGCGCGGAAAAGCCATTTGTGCTGCTGCTCGTGGTCGAGCTTGTTGAAATAACTTATGTTGTTGGAAATAATAGAGCGAAAATAAGTCTCATGCTGTTCAAACCCCTTTTTCCGGCGGAACAGCAGGTATTTGTGCAGGCGACTTTGCATTGCGTCGAATGCGAAGATGACGCCAAATACCAGCAAACAAATAAATACGATTTCCATAAGGGTCACTTTGATGGTAAGAAAATCGAGCTTTGTTAAGCTGGTTAGACACAGTTATGGATGTGCGGGTCTTCGCAGAGGAGATTGTACGGATTGGCGAAAAAGATGTAATTACCTGTAAGATAATATGCCTTTTCGGTGTTTAAAAGCGAATTAGCATTTCATTCGTCTAAAAAGTAGATTTACGATCGTTTTTTACCCGACGGGTTGCACCCGACGGGTAGTACCCGTCGGGTGCTACCCGTCGGGTAAATAGTATTACCTTTGCCCACCAATAAATAGCGAATAATTACCATGTACAGAACGCATACCTGCGGAGAATTGAGCGCCAGCCATATCGGCAGCGAGGTAACCCTGGCCGGCTGGATACAAACCATCCGGAAATTCGGCAGCATTAATTTCATTGACCTGCGCGACCGGTACGGCATCACCCAATTGCTGCTGGGCGAGAACCTGACCGACCAATTGGCCAGCCAGCCGCTGGGCCGGGAATTTGTGATCCAGGTACAAGGAAAAGTGATTGAGCGCACCAACAAAAACCCCCAACTGCCCACCGGCGATATTGAAATTGACGTTACCAGCTATACCATTCTTAACAAGGCTATAACGCCTCCCTTCACCATCCAGGACGATACCGATGGTGGGGATGACCTCCGCATGAAGTTCCGCTACCTCGACCTGCGCCGCCAGGCCGTTCGCAAAAACCTGGAGCTTCGCTATGCCGTGAATCGTTCCGCCAGAAACTACCTGCACGAGAATCATTTCATTGATATTGAAACGCCGTTTTTGATCAAGAGCACGCCCGAAGGTGCACGTGATTTTGTGGTGCCAAGCCGGATGAACGGCGGACAATTCTACGCGCTGCCTCAGAGTCCGCAGACCTTCAAACAATTGCTGATGGTGAGCGGTTACGACCGTTACTACCAAATCGTAAAATGTTTTCGCGATGAAGACCTTCGGGCCGATCGGCAACCGGAGTTTACACAAATCGACTGCGAGATGAGTTTTGTTGAGCAGGAAGACATTCTGCAGATGTTTGAAGGGCTGGTAAAAAGAATTTTCAAAGATGTGAAAGGCATCGACTACACAGATAAAGTAGCGCGGATGACCTGGAACGATGCCATGCTGCAATACGGTAACGACAAACCCGATATACGCTTCGGCCTCAAACTCGCGAACCTCAAAACCATTTTCGAAGCACAAAGCGGCGATGCAAGCGCCAAAGCCATGTTCGAGGCTGCTGGTTTTAAAGTATTCAACGATGCCGAAACCGTGTTGGCCATTTCCATACCCGGTTGCAGCGAATACAGCCGCAAGCAAACCGATGAACTAACGGAGTGGGTTAAACGCCCGCAAATCGGCATGAACGGACTGGTATTCATCAAATGCAATACCGATGGCAGTTTCAAAAGCAGTGTCGATAAATTTTTTACAGAAGAACAGTTGAAGCAACTGGCCGGCATCTGCGGCGCCCAAACCGGCGACCTGATTCTGTTATTGGCCGGTCGCGAAGAGCGTACCCGTAAAGCAGCCAGTGAACTGCGTTTATACATGGGCGAAAGACTCGGCTTTCGGAAGAAAGATGATTTCAAATTGTTGTGGGTACTCGACTTCCCTTTGTTCGAATATGCCGAAGAAGAAAACCGCTGGGTTGCACGACACCATCCGTTTACCAGCCCCAAGCCCGACCAGATTCCGGTTATGATCGGAAACGATCCGGTTATTAAAGATGCAGCCAATTATCTTAGTCACCCGTATGCAAACATCAAAGCAAATGCCTATGATATGGTGCTGAACGGAAATGAGATTGGCGGTGGTTCGATTCGGATCTTCCAACGCGAGTTGCAGGAAAAAATGTTTGCGGCACTGGGCATGAGTCCCGAGGAAGCGCAGCAAAAATTCGGGTTCCTATTGGGTGCTTTTGAATATGGCGCCCCTCCCCATGGCGGTATTGCATTTGGGTTCGACCGACTTTGTTCAATATTGGGTGGCTCAGAAAGCATCCGTGATTTTATAGCCTTTCCGAAAAACAACAGTGGCCGGGATGTGATGCTTGACGCACCATCAGCCATTGATGAAAAACAGTTGGAAGAATTAAGTATCAAATTGAGAAACTAGGTCGCTGTTGATTACAACTTGATGGCTTTCTCCCGGTACACACCGCTGACAGTTTTTATTTCAACAAAATAAATACCAGCAGGAAGTATGGATAGCCTATCCTGTGGCAGTAGGATATTATTAAGCCCTTCGTTCACTATGGCGCGATGGGTGTAAAGCAACCTGCCGCCAACATTGTATACGTTGATATACACCAAACCAGCCACTTTTGCTTTCAGAGCTACTTTCAGGTTGTCCGAGAAAGGCACGGGACTAAGGCCAACTGTTTCGGTCGTGCCATTTTCTTCTTTCAACCGAATGGTATTGGAAACCATCTGCCGACCGGTTTGCGTAGTGTAGACGACACGATACCAGGCTTGTCCCTCTGCAAGGTGTTCGCCGGCATACACATAGCTGCTGCCATTTGACAAACCTTTGGCCTGCATGGTGTGCACTTGCTTTGCTATTTGATCGTTGTTTATTCTTTCAATGGTAAAATAACCGGGTTCGTTTTCCTGGAAGGTTTTCCAGTTGAGCACTACATTGCCATTTACGATATGACCCGACAGATCACCCAGTGCCGCGGGCAGTACAGAACAACTATAATAATTGATACTGGTTTGGTCTACGCACACCGCACCTGGAAAAACCTGGCGAAGCGTATACTGACCACCATTCGCATCCTGGTAGTTTGAAATTACCAATGAAGGGCCCATGCCTACACTTACCCCATTGTGTTGCCACTCGTAGGCTACGCCATCAATGGCGGGGTCAGCCGATAAAGTGAGGCTCGACCCATTGCTAACACACATGCTACTGGTGCGAATGGGGGAAGCTTGCCACTCTGTGAAGGTGAAAACATTTATACTTCCATTGGGGCAGGCATCTCGTACTTCGACCTGGTATTGGCCTGGATGTACGTTGCTGAATTGCAAACCAGATTGCCAATCGCCCCAGGTGCTGGCATTAACTTCTCTAATCCGATATGAAAAAGGGGCCCTGCCGCCGGTTAAGGTGCCCATCAACACGCCAGTACCATTCGCTGAACAAACATATCCGTTTACACCACTGAGTACGGGCTTTTGATATTGCCGAATGGCAATCACCGTATCGAAGGTGCATCCAAAAGGATTGTACAACCGCAATAATAAACTGTTTGATTTCACCGAAAGGTAGTCGGCTTCCCAATTGGAATAGGCATTGGCTGTGGTTGGTGTTGATACCACATTGGTGGGCGTATAGCCAGGCGAAACAGCGGTTACGTATATATCAGCGCCACCGTAGTTGGTCGGCGTAAGACATGCCTGGAAATTACTGGTGATTTTTACATGCAGGTCAGCGCCGCCGCTACAGTTCTCCACCTGCGTAACCTGAATATTCCTGATCAGCGGATTATCAACCACAACCGTCACCGTATCGCGCTCACCACATTCATCTACAGCACCGATCGTATAGGTGCCCAGTTGAAGATCTTTATAATTCACCCATGAATAGCCGGTCGGCATATCCAGTGTTTCACCCACTCGTTCCGGACCCGACAAGATCGTATACCGAATAGTACCCGTGGCGCTTTGGTAGGTTTGCCACAAAGTGATAGAACCGGTGCCAGGTTTGGAACAACCAGGTGCATCACAACCGAATATATTGAAAGCGGGCTTTCCTTTCCGGGTATAGGTGGTAGTAAGGGTTTCGCCACAACTATTGTAATGAACAAAACGATAACAGGTATCAAATTCTAAAGTCATCGTCGGACTAAAATACGAGGTCTGTGGTGACTCAGTAAAGTCATAGACCAGCGCATTGTTCGAGCATTTGTAAACCCGGTAACCGACCGAAACGCCATATTTCCATGCATTGCCAACATGCACCTGGTAGCCACCACAAATATTGGCCACGAGGCTAATATCAATTCCGGGACGATTAAAGGTGAAATTACTTTTGCGCATTCTGCCGCAAGTATCGTATGCGAGCATTTGCCAGTTTCCATAAGTATGCGAATAGCCGACGAGTGTATCACATTTTACCGGATATTCATAACCGTTGGCTTTCAGTGTATCACCGGTTGGCGTAACATACCATATCATCATTTGGGTATGCGAAGAAGTTTTAGAAAAACCGGTTGTCGGGCAAACAATAAGGTCGGTACAATTGGCATGTTGCAAACTATAGCCATAAGTGTACGCTACAAAATCGCCTGTATCAATCGCCAACGTAACATTGGTGGTACGTACTACGCCACAACTATCGAAAGCCTGTAAGGTATACTGACCGGCAGGCAAGCCGCAAAACTCAGGTGTTGATTGCGCGGGCCGCGTTTGCGGACCACTGATCAACGCATACGAATAGGGCGCCCTGCCATTTGACGGCTGCAAAGCGGTTATACAACCAGTACCTGATGGGCAGGCTATATTTTTTTGCTTTGTCAGCAACAATCCTGGCTCGGAATAATTGCCCGCAACGGTAACATTTTTGTCAACACTACAACCATTGCGTGTTGTACGAACCACATAATTGCCAGCGGGAAGATTTAAAAAAGTGTTGTTACTTGAAGCAGCTGCCGTACGGGGGCCGCTTACAATTTCATAAATAAAGCTTGCTGAATAAGGGCTGCCGTTGACCACTATCGAACCACTTTCGCGGCAGCGACTTTCGGTACTGGTAGCTGTTACCGAAAAACTGCATTGTGCAAAAACGCCCTGTATCTGCAGTAATAGCAATAAACACAATACGATTGGCAGGTTCTTCATGGTATACGAGGCTACTTGACTCTAAGAACTTTGTCTTGCCTTTTTTGTTGTTGAAAACCGACGAAAATCTGCCATTTTTCGATTTTTGGCTCGTAAAGCTACGTGTACGAGCCAGTGTATTTAGTGACGAAAAGCTGAAATCGGTAAAATATTAAGTGCTTACCGGTAAATTTGCGACGACATAGATGCCCATCATGAAGAATCTGACGCTGTATCGAATCCTAACCTGGTTCCTGCTGATTATTGCAGGTTTTCTCGCTTTTGCCCTACTCTCCCTGTTGGTTGCGGCCCTGGGCAATCCGCTGATGCTGATGCCCCTGCTCTTGTTCGCGGCGCTGGTAGTGTACAGTGTTTCAAGCTGGAATTTTCTGCGGAAAGCCATCGATGCTTATCAATATTGTAAACCATCTTTGCGCGATACCCTCCGCATTACCGGCTCCATTTCACTTTTTTTGGCTGTTATTTCCTTTGCCAACAGCCTTTCGCTGCTCATTAAACCAGCTTTACTGGAGCAGGCCATCAGCCAGGCCCTGGAGATGCAGGGCAAAACAGTAGAAGGCATGGAAACCATGTTCCGGCAATCGATCGGTGTAATGGTCCGTTTTATGTTGCTGTATTCGACGGCCCTGTTCGTACATATTATTATGACCTTCCGCCTGTTGCGTGAGCATGCAGATGCTTTTGACGCATAAGTAAATAATCCTTATATTAGGAAAACGAGTTGCTGCCCGGCGGTAGTGACTCGTTTTTTGTTTTAACCGAACTAACTATATGCTCGATTCTTCCGTTTTCAGCGATTACAAGCGCATTCCCGGGTCGTGGGATGAAATGTGTATGGAGGAGGGAATCCGTTCGCAGTATGAACAGGTTCTCCGCACCCTCAACAGTTTATCAGCCGGCATCCTGGCGAACAAAGACAAACAGGCCAGCGAACTTTTTTTGCAGCAGGGCATCACGTTTACGGTGTACAGCAATGATGAAGGCATCGAACGCATCTTCCCTTTCGACCTTATTCCGCGGATCATAACCGGTGCCGAGTGGGCGCATATTGAAGCGGGCATTGTGCAACGCCTGAAAGCACTCAACCTTTTTCTGAAAGACATATACAGCGATCAGCAGATCCTCAAAGACGGTATTGTACCGGCTGAACTGATTGCTTCTTGTCCGCAGTACACCCGCGAAGTATTCGGCATCAAAGTACCCTACGATATTTTTGTGCACATCAGTGGCATCGATTTGATCAGGGGTGCCGATGGTACATTTTATGTGTTGGAAGACAACCTGCGTACGCCATCGGGCGTATCATATATGCTCGAGAACCGGGAAGTGACCAAACGTTTGTTTCCCGACATGCTTTCCAACAGCTCGGTGCGCATGGTAAATAACTATCCGCTTGAATTGTATAATATCTTGGTATCGCTCGCGCCGCGACAGATCGCCCATCCTACTGTAGTGCTGATGACACCTGGCGTATTCAACGCTGCTTACTACGAACATACTTTTCTGGCCCGCACCATGGGCATACCGTTGGTGGAAGGCCGCGACCTGATGGTCGACAACCACAAGGTATATATGAAAACCACCATGGGCCTGCAACAGGTGGATGTGATCTATCGGCGCATCGACGATGATTTTATGGATCCGCTGGTGTTCAGGCCCGATAGCGCCCTGGGAGTACCTGGTATACTTGGTGCTTATCGCAAGGGCAATGTGGCCCTTGTGAACGCATTCGGCAATGGTGTGGCCGACGACAAAGCTGTGTATGCTTATGTTCCTGCTATGATTAAATATTATCTCAACGAAGAACAAATATTACCCAACGTGCCAACATTCCAAATGGCCGACACCGATGCGCGCGATCATGTTTTTAAGAACATCCATAGCATGGTGATCAAGCGCACCAACCAAAGCGGTGGCTATGGTATGTTGATGGGCAATAGCGCCACCGACCAGGACCTGGCTGATTTTGTAAAAGCCGTGGAAGCAGATCCGCGCAATTTTATCGCGCAACCCATTATTAACCTGAGTACGGTGCCCTGTTTTCTCAACAACCGGTTTGAACCGAGGCATGTGGATTTACGGCCATTTGCGCTTTGTGGACCCGGCGGGATTAAGATTGTGCCCGGCGGACTCACCCGCGTTGCCCTGCGCGAAGGTTCGCTGGTCGTTAATTCCTCGCAAGGCGGTGGCAGTAAAGACACCTGGGTCATCAACTAAACTTCTAACCCTCATCATTAGCCGAAAAATATGCTAAGTAGAATTGCCGATTCCCTATACTGGCTCAGTCGCTATCTCGAGAGAACAGATGCCCTGGTGCGGTCGCTCCAAGTCAACTATGCATTGTCGTTAGATCGGGGCGAATACCATACCCAGAGTTGGCGGCAACTGGCTTTAATGTTTAGTTCGGCTGAACCGGCTAAGCTCGAACAATTAGCCAATGACCCCCAGGCTGTGGTGCAGCACCTCATTTATGATAATATCAACGGCAATGCCATTCGGGCGATGGTGATCAAAGCGCGCGAGAATGCCCGTGGTGCACAAGACCATGTTACGAAGGAAGTTTGGGAGCAGGTGAACCAACTCTATCATCTCATCAACAACCCCCTGCTGCAACAGCGTATGCAGCGAAACGACAGCATGGCTGTATTGGAAGAACTGGGTAAGGAGCTCATCATGTACCAGGGCATGATCGACAATACCATGCCACGCAATATGGGCTGGAACTTCATGACCCTGGGTAAATTCACGGAGAGATGCATGATCACCCTTGAATTTGCCAACCAGCATTTTGAAGGGGCGGGGTATGAATTAACGCATTCGCGCGATGTATTGTACTGGCGTAACCTTTTGTTGTCGTTGTCGGGGTATGAACTGCATTTGAAAACCTATCGAAGTACCCAGTACAACCAAAATGTGGCCGACCAGATTATTTTCAACAAGCAGTTTCCACGCTCAACCAGTTATTGCGTTGAACGCATTGGGTTTTACCTGAAAAAGATTATACAAACCAATCGCAGCGATGAAGCGACCAGTCTGGTCAAATTGTACGGTCGACTCTACAGTAAAATTGAATATGCTGATATGGGGATTGTTCGTGAAAAAGGCATACAGGCTTACTTACACGAAATAAAAACCGAGCTGTTTCATTTTAACAACCAATTGAGCCAACTTTTTTTCTCTTACGCCTAACAACGCCCCTATGCCTACTTATCGCATACAACATATCACCAGCTATGAATACGACCGTCCGGTTACAGAGAGCGTAAATGAAATCAGGGTCTTTCCCTATGCCTGCCCTGATCAGGAAGTGTTGCAACACGACCTGGTTATCACTGGTCAGCCCGACATACAATATTATCTCGACTACTGGGGCAATCGCTGTGGCGTATTCAACCTGGTGCCCCCGCACACAGAACTGATCATCGAAAGCAAATTGTTGGTACGAACACTTGCTTCTTCCTGGCCAGCTATGCAGAACAACAGCGGGTTTGAACAACTGGCGCAGGAGACCAGCAATAGTTTGGGATTATTAGAGCTAACCAAGGCTGATGCCATTAAAAACAGTGAAGTGATCCAGGAATTCGTTAAGCAAATCAACCAGCCCTGGAAGGGTGTGGCGGCCACGATTCAGGACTGCAGCCAGTATATTTTCAGCCACTTCAAATACATCAAGGGCATTACCAATGTAGAATCAACGGTAGATGAAATACTCGAACACCGAGCTGGTGTATGCCAGGATTTTGCGCATGTGCTGTTACAAATGTTGCGCAGTCTGCAAATTCCCTGTCGCTATGTAAGCGGATATATATGCCCAAATAAAACCGGTTTACGGGGCGAAGGGGCTACCCATGCCTGGGTGGAGTCATATATACCTGGTACTGGTTGGGCGGGCATCGATCCCACCAATAATATGTGGGTAACGAATCACCATGTTAAACTAGCGGTTGGAAGAAATTTCTCCGACTGTTCGCCGGTGAAAGGCAGTTTCAAGGGGCCTGCCACCCAAAAACTTTTTGTATATGTAGCGATTGATTATGAAAACGGCCAGCATTTCGAAGAAAGAAACGTGGTTGGATCGCCGGTTAGTGGAGAAGAGCGATATTTGTTTCCCGCTGCAGATGCCGGTGGCATGCAGCAATAAAAAAAATATGTCTGCACCACTTGCTGAAAGATTGAGACCCACCACGCTTGCTGAACTGGTTGGTCAGGAACACCTAACCGGGAAGGGAAGCATTCTGCGCAAAGCCATCGAACAGGGTTCGGTACCCTCAATGCTTTTATGGGGGCCACCGGGTGTAGGCAAAACAACCATTGCACATATCATCTCTCATTCGCTTGATACCCCCTTCTTCACCTTGAGTGCGATTTCAGCTGGCGTGAAAGAGGTGCGTGAAGTTATTGAGCAGGCAAAGCAACTGGATCGGGCTATATTATTTATAGATGAAATTCACCGGTTCAATAAGTCACAACAGGATGCATTGCTCGGCGCGGTGGAGAAGGGCACCATCACCTTGATCGGCGCTACTACCGAGAACCCCTCTTTTGAAGTGAACAGCGCCTTGTTAAGTCGCTGCCAGGTATATGTACTCAAACCTCTGGAAGAAAAGCACTTGAAGTCACTGGTGCTGCAGGCTATTGAACAGGATGAATGGTTGCGCAGCAAGAAACCGGTATTAAAAGAAACAGAGGCATTGTTTCGTTTGTCAGGCGGCGATGGCAGAAAACTGCTTAATCTATTAGAATTGGTAGTGCAGTCGGCACCAGCAGGTGATGAAACGGTATTCACCGATGACCTGGTGATGGAAGTTGCGCAGCAAAAATTGGCCTTATACGACAAAAAAGGGGAGCAGCATTATGACATCATCTCAGCCTTTATCAAATCGATGCGTGGCAGCGATCCGAATGGCGCGGTGTACTGGTTGGCCAGGATGATATCTGGTGGAGAAGATATTAAGTTTATTGCACGTCGCATGGTGATTCTGGCCAGTGAAGACATTGGCAATGCAAACCCCAATGCCTTGCTGCTGGCGAACGCCTGTTTTGATGCCATAAGCAAAATCGGTAACCCCGAAGCTAGAATAATATTATCGCAGTGCGCCGTTTATCTCGCCTGTTCGCCCAAGAGCAATAGCAGTTACTTGGCCATCGATGAAGCACTGGCCATGGTCAGCCAAACGGGCGACTTATCCGTGCCCTTGCATTTGCGCAATTCGCCTACCAAACTCATGAAGAACATGGGTTATGGTAAGGGTTATGAATATGCACACGACTACGAACAAAATTTTTCGGCGCAAGAATATCTACCCGATGAATTAAAAGGGCATGCTTTCTTCAAGCCCAACGCAAATGCGCGTGAAGAGGAAATGAAAAAATTTCTGCAAACCCGCTGGAAAGGGAAATACGGTTATTAATCGGCTGCAACGATTATCTTCGAACAGTCGCCCGTAACAACGGTTGGCTAATACCATTTCATTTATGCAAATACGCTGGCAATTGTCCCCCTTCCATGAACTCAATGCAAACGAGTTATACCAATTGCTGCGTTTGCGCAGTGAAGTATTTGTGGTAGAGCAAAACTGCGTATTTCTCGACATGGACAATTACGACCAGCAATGCTGGCATCTTTTGGGCTGGGAAGGCCATTTGCTGGCGGCTGCCGTTCGGCTGGTACCGCCGGGATTGATCTACGACGAGATTTCGATCGGCCGGGTGGTGACCTCCCCCCTCGCCCGCGGCACCGGCAAGGGAAAACTCCTCATGGAAGAAGCCATCCGCAGTGCCCTCGAATTATTTGGCAATAACGACATACGCATTGGTGCTCAATATTATCTGAAACATTTTTATGAGTCGCTTCACTTTGAAGTTGCAGGTAATATATATATGGAAGACGGCATCGAACACGTAAAGATGCTGCGAAAAACCAGGTAATTCTTCCCACGTAGTTTTACGCGTTACAAAAAAAATTATACGAAGCCTATACGAGAGGCTTCTTCTTTGTCGTTTCATGGTAGAATCCCTGTAACCGTTGGAAAACATAAATCTGATATTCATGAAACAGCATCTACACTTTCTCTTGCGTAAGTGTACACCTTTTTTGCTGGCCCTAGCCGTTTCTCAATCGAGTTTCGGACAAATTAGTCTCGGTAGCACCATCGAGGCTGGTGTAAGCGTAGGACCATCAAACTTTCTTGGCGACCTCGGTGGCACAAGAGGAAGAGGTATGACTTTCTTAAAAGACAATAATTTCCCCCTTACTAAATTAATGTTCGGCGCACATGTAAGTACGCATCCTTCACCATTGTGGGGCATACGTTTGCAAGTGAACTACGGACAATTGTCGGGTGAAGACGAAATCATTCGTTCAAATGGCGGGCTAGAAGAGGCACGCAAATTCAGGAACAGCAATTTCCGCTCGAAGTTGGCTGAAGCCTATGTTGCTGCTGAAATCTATCCCACTGTATTAACGGAATACGATCCAACAGATGAGTACAAAAAATTTCGCCCCTATGCCTTGATTGGTGTGGGTGTATTTCACTTCAATCCACAAGGAACAGATCCAGCCACCGGCCTTTGGGTTAACCTGAAAGAATTGAGTACCGAAGGCCAGGGCTTCGCTGAATATCCCAATCGCAAGCCCTATAAACTTACACAGTTGAATATTCCCATTGGTGTAGGTATTAAATATTTTATCTCTGATAGAACCAGCCTGGCGCTCGAAGTAGTACACCGCAAAACATTCACCGACTATATCGATGATGTAAGCACCAACTATATCGACCCCGCGTTGTTCGACCAATACTTTGGTGTTGGCACCCAAAAATCAGCGCTGGCCAAACGCATGGCCAACAAATCTGACCTAAGTGGTAGCGCAGCAGGTGGATATTTACCCGGCGAAAAGCGTGGCACACCGAGCAACAACGACGGCTACTATCATATTGGCTTCAAGATCAACTTTAGAATAAAAGGTGGCGACGAAGGATATAAGAACATGAAATGCCCCACCCTGCGTTTTTAAGTGATGCAATTGATGAAGTTACGCCGATCGTATACATGGCTTAACGCTTGAATAAATGTGGTCGTTTTTAGTAGCCCGATCGCTTTAAGAAGTTAGAGGTTTAGAAGCCGACTTAATATACGGGTTGCGCGGTAGTAGAAGATGCATCATTGATATTGACTTGTGTGAAAGGATTCAATCGATGCAGTAAGCAGGCGCGACACAGGAAGTTGATTTGATACAGACAGTTGACCCGATATGCGAAGTTGATTTGATGCATCCAATTGAACCGAGGCAAAGTTGAGATTTTCATTGCCCGGCGTTTAGAAATCAGCGCTTTATTTAAAATCCGTATAGATGAAGCGAAACAACCAACCTATGACAACCCTTGTTTGCCTATTAACGGCAGCAGGAAGCGTATGCCTGCCTTCGGGTCATGCTGGTGCAACAGCACACTTGATTCCGAAAGACAGCATTATTATTCAGAAACAAATCATAAACAAAAAACACCTGATACATCTCTACACCAACGCATCCCAACAGGTTCTTTTCTTTTCCGTTGACGGAGAAGAAGGCAAGAATTATCAACTGTTATTGTTCCGCGACAAAAGGAAACTGATAAAGCAGAGTATGGTCCGGAATCGGGAAACCGCTGTGGTGAGCAAGCCCGAAAAGGGTAATTACTACTATGAAGTTCTTACTGGCGACAACCGCATAGAAAGCGGAACCATTGTTGTGCAGTAGTAATGCAAACCAATAAGCGGCAGGGATATTAGTAAAGTCTGATATCCGGTTCTCGAAACCTGATCCGTTCCCTATTCTTGTTGTACCCTTTCTAAAGGACTTTAATTGATTCCCTGCCAACCTTATTGGAAATAAAAATACTGATAATCCAGTGTCCTCAATGGCCGGCGGCGAGTAGCTGCCGGCCGTTTGTATTGTGGGGGTTGAGAGACCGCAGGGGTGTTGCCGTGTCTTTTTCTTTTGGAGATTATTTATTGTTTCTTGCAAGGCCTTGTTTCTTGCAGAGGCTTGTTTCTCGCTGAGACTTGTTTCTCGCTAAGCCTTGTTTTTAGCTAAGCCTTGTTTCTAGCTAAGCCATATTTCTCGCAGAGACTTGTTTCTCGCAGAGAACGCGGAGGAACAGAGATTTTTTTTGGATATTTTAAAATGCGAAGGTCACGCCATTTCTAACATATTCGAAATGGCCAATCCAAAACGCACACAAACATAAAAGTCACGGCATAGTGCATGCATACGCAATGATTTCAACATAGCGCGTAAATACGCAAATATCAGCGCATAGGTCGCACTTACCGGGCGCGGTGGTGTCAATAAATTTCGAATACATTATTTTCTTATTCCATTTTGTAAAGCAGTAACAATAAACTGATTCATGCCTTATTGACGCAATAATAAACTGTGCCATCAATAAATTGCAGCAACAATGAATTACAGCAACAATGAACTACATCAAAAATCAAATCCAGCAACAATGAACTGCAGCAACAATGAACTGCACTAAAAAGACTCGCGTCAAAAGGGGCTTGCACAAAAAATGAATCAAATCAACATTGAACAAAACCAAAAAATCACGCCAATTTATCTTTGTCCCTCCGCGTTCTCTGCGAGAAACAAGTCTCAGCGAGAAATAAGGTCTCTGCGAGAAACAAGCCGCGTGAAATCAGCCCACCGCGAGCTCTTCCTTCACGTAGCGGGCCGTATGACTCCTCCTCTCCTTCACCATTTCTTCGGGCGTTCCTTCAAACAATAGTTGCCCGCCGCCATCACCGCCTTCGGGACCGATATCGATCACATGGTCTGCCACTTTAATCACATCGAGGTTGTGTTCGATCACCAGCACGGTATTGCCGCGGTCGACCAGCTTGTTCAGTACGGCCAACAAATGTTGAATGTCTTGAAAATGCAAACCGGTTGTGGGTTCATCGAGAATATAAAATGTTTTGCCGGTATCTTTCTTTGCGAGCTCAGTGGCCAGTTTAACACGCTGCGCTTCGCCGCCACTAAGGGTTACCGCCGACTGCCCGAGGGTGATATAGCCCAGGCCGACATCCTGCAAAACTTTGATCTTACGGTGCAGGTAGTGAACCGCTTGAAAGAATTCTACCGCCTCATCTACCGTCATGTCTAACACATCACTGATCGATTTTCCTTTGTACCGGATCTCCAGTGTTTCACGGTTGTATCTTTTGCCATTGCATTTTTCGCAATGCACATATACATCGGGCAAAAAATTCATTTCTATCACCCGCATGCCGCCGCCTTCGCAGAGATCGCACCGGCCTCCTTTTACATTGAAGGAAAAACGACCAGGTTGGTAGCCACGAATTTTGGCTTCAGGCACCGAGGCAAAAAGTTGCCTTATCTCGGTGAAGAACCCGCAATAGGTCGCCGGATTACTGCGTGGCGTGCGACCAATGGGCGACTGGTCGATTTCAATCACCTTGTCCACCAGTTCCAATCCTTTCACCGATTTGTATGCCAGCGGCTTTTGTTTTGAATCATAGCAGTGCTGCGACAGAATCGGGTACAGCGTTTCATTGATCAGCGTTGATTTTCCGCTGCCACTGACACCGGTCACCAGGATCAGTTTGCCCAACGGAAATTTGACATTCAGTTGCTGCAGGTTGTTGCCGGAAGCACCTTTCAACTCCAGAAATTTTCCGGAACCCTTGCGGCGCTCGGTGGGTATGGCGATTGTTTTTTTTCCATTTAGGTATAAAGCTGTTTCAGAGCCCGCCGCCAACACCTGCGCAGGCGTGCCCTGGGCAACAATCTTGCCACCGTGTTTGCCGGCCCGCGGACCAATGTCCACCAGATGATCGGCGGCCATCATAATGTCTTTGTCGTGTTCCACCACCAACACACTGTTCCCGATATCACGCAGGTTTTGCAGCGCGGTGATCAGCCGATGGTTATCGCGTTGGTGCAATCCAATACTGGGTTCATCGAGCACATAAGTTATACCCTGCAACTGCGAGCCGATTTGGGTGGCAAGACGAATTCGTTGCGATTCACCGCCACTCAGCGTGCGCGTGGGCCGGTTCAAAGTAAGATAGGTCAACCCCACATCCAATAAAAACTGCAATCGCTCCCTGATCTCTTTCAAAATATCTTTTGAAATCACTTGCTGCTTCTTGGTTAGTCGTTTTTCCAGACCGCTGAACCATTGCAACAATTTATCCAGGTTATAATTGCTTAGTTCAGCAATATTTTTCCCGTCTACTTTAAACCAAAGGCTTTCTTTTTTCAATCGCTCGCCATTACACGATGGGCAAACACTCAGTTCCATAAAGCCTTCAGCCCATTCACGAATCGCATCGGAGTGACCTGTACCGAACCAGCGTTTGATTTGTGGAATCACGCCTTCAAACTCTTCGGCATAAACACGATCAGTGCCTGCCTGCTCTTCAAAATCGATCATTGATTCTTCGTCGGCCACTTCCTGCCCGTAGAGAATCAGGTTCAGGTCGCGCGGCGGCAAATCCTTCACCGGCTTTTTCAAATCGATCTTGTATTTCTTAGCCAGTTGTTGTACCTGCTTGTACACATACGCATCACGCTCCTCACCCAACGGTACAATGGCCCCTTCGCGCACACTCAGGTTATGGTCGGGAATAACCGCGGCCATGTTGATCTGGTACACCGAACCCAATCCCTTACAGACTGGACAAGCGCCATAGGGCGAGTTAAATGAAAAACTATTGGGCGATGGTTCTTCATAACTGATACCACTGTCTTCGCACATCAACTGGCGGCTGTACTGCACAACCTGGTTGTTGTCGTTCAGCAGCAAGAACATGAGCCCCTTGCCCATTTGCAAAGACTTCTGCACGCTTTGCGACAAACGAAGCCGCATTTCAGGCGTTACTGCCATGCGATCAACCACTACTTCAATATCATGGATCTTATAGCGGTCTACCTGCATTTTTGCAACGAGGTCTTTCACTTCGCCATCCACCCTCACTTTGAGAAATCCTTTTTTTCGAATGTCTTCAAAGAGTTCGCGGTAGTGACCTTTACGGCCACGCACCAGGGGTGCCAGCAAACTGATTTTTTTCTTTTCGTAACGGGAAAAAATATTGTCGACAATTTCTTCTTCCGAAAACTTCGTCATCCGCTTGCCGGTATTATAACTATAGGCATCCGATCCGCGGGCGAATAGAAGTCGCAAGAAATCGTAGACCTCGGTAATCGTACCGACCGTTGATCGCGGGTTCTTATTGGTCGTTTTTTGTTCGATGGAAATCACCGGCGATAGGCCCGTGATCTTATCTACATCCGGCCGTTCCATATCCCCCACAAATTGCCGCGCATAGGCACTGAAACTTTCCATGTACCGGCGTTGCCCTTCGTTGTAAATGGTATCAAAAGCCAGCGAAGATTTTCCGCTGCCGCTTACACCAGTGAATACAACCAGTTTATTTTTGGGAATACTGATATCGATGTTCTTGAGGTTGTGCTCCCTCGCGCCGATCACTTCAATTATTTCCGATTCTGCCAGAACGGGTTCTGTTAGTTTTTTCTTTGCCATGCTTTTGTCCTGTTTGCAAATTACAGTAAAAAGCGCCAGCCGCCTTTGGCCTGCATTTTGCCTATACCAATAAACATTTCAACATATGAAAAAGTTTTCGCAGACATTATTCGCAGTGGCAGCAGGCACTATCTTATTGGCAGGATGTAAATCGATGAATAATACCCAAAAGGGGGCCGTTATCGGTGCAGGTGGCGGTGCCGCCATTGGTGCCGTTGTGGGCAAAGCGGCAGGAAACACCGGTTTGGGGGCCATCATTGGTGCTGTTGTTGGCGGTGGTGCCGGGGTGTTAATCGGGAAAAAAATGGACAAACAGGCCCGTGAGATCAAGCAGGAAATTCCCGATGCAAAGGTTGAACGTGTGGAAGAAGGCATTGTGGTTGAGTTCGACAGCGAAATTCTATTCGGTTTTGATAAGTCAGACCTGAATGCAGCCGCCTTTGCACAGTTGGACAAACTGGTTACCATCCTCAATAAATATCCTGAAACCAACCTGGAAGTCGCCGGACATACCGACAGCAAAGGTGCGGCAGAATACAACCAGGCGCTGAGTGAAAGAAGGGCCAATACAGTGGCACAATACATCGAATCAAAAGGGGTTGCTGTGGGTAGGGTGAAAACCAAGGGCTATGGCGAATTTGAACCCAGGTACCCGAACGATACCGACGAGAATATGGCAAAAAACCGGCGGGTCGATTTCCTAATCACGGCCAATGATGCCATGAAAGAAGCAGCAAAAAAAGAAGCAGCACAATCAAACTAGATCCATATTTTTCAATAGCAGATACGCAAGAAAAGCATCATCAAATCACAGCATGTATACAATGAAATACAAAATACAAGTTTTCGCTTTGGCATTCGCCCTGGTTTGCACGGCCACTCACAGTCAGGCACAAACGAAGCAGTCGCCTTCGCGCGAAGGCATCCGTTTTATTCCGCGCCTTGGCGCGAACTTCAGCAACATTACCCTCGACAACTACTATACACCGGGGTTTATGTCTGAAGACACAAAATTAAAAACCGGTTTTCTGGTGGGTATAGAAGTAGAAACGCCTGTTGGTCCGGCGTTTTATTTTCAACCCGGTCTTCTATTCAGCAGCAAAGGCGCGAAAATGAAAAGCCCTGATGGAACGCTAAAACTTTCCTATTTAGAAATACCGCTGAATTTCTATTATAAACCTGAATTGGGCGACGGAAGACTTTTATTGGGTGCTGGCCCTTATGCCGCTTTCTGCACCGGCGCTACGATGGATTATACAGACGAAGGCAATACCAGTTTCAAGTTTGCTAACAAGAAAGAGTATGCAGATTTGTCAGGCTCATCGATGTATATGCGCCGCAGCGACTTTGGTTTGAATATTTCCGCCGGCTATGAACATGCGTCGGGGCTGATGCTGGAATTGCGGGCACAACTGGGCCTGGCCAATAATGCCACCGAAATCAACAATGCACCCCTTAATATTTGGGAAGATGGCAAATTCAAAAACACCCTGTTTAGTCTGGTAGCCGGTTACCGGTTCTGACCGGTCACCAAAAAAATTTTTGGCTTTTTTAGCACCTGCGTGTTATATTTGCGTCAGTTCTTTACAACATCGCTTATCAAGAAAGGCAGAGGGAAATGGCCCGATGAAGCCTTGACAACCTGTTTTCCGCCTAAAAACGGACAATAAGGTGCCAAATCCAGCCCGAGGGGAAACCCGGGGGAGATAAGTCTGATGAACAGCTTAGACAGAATAAACTTCTTATATGAGCTCTTCTGATGATTTATCGGAAGAGCTTTTTTTATGTAAAGCGCTTCCGATATACTTGATGGGTGGTGTCGCAACCAATTGTTTATCAACACAAAAAAATGTTTAACATGCAAGCGACAACACAATTACTCCACAGCATTCCGGTAGATCCGCAAACCGGCGCTATTGCCGTTCCCATTTACCAAACCAGCACTTTTGTGCAGGAGGCGCCCGGCGTAAATCGTGGCTTCGACTACAGCCGCACCAACAATCCAACGCGACAAGAATTGGAAAAAATCGTGGCCAAACTGGAAAACGGCGCCGTGGGTGCAGCTTTTGCCAGCGGACTGGCAGCGATTGATGCCGTCATCAAATTGCTGGAGTCGGGCGATGAAATTATTGCAGTGGATGATATCTATGGCGGCGCCTTTCGCCTTTTCGAAAAAGTGTATCGCAAGTTCGGCATCACGGCTACATATGTAGACACCACCGATCTCAGTGCCATCAACCGGGCGATCACGGCAAAAACAAAACTGATTTGGCTCGAAACGCCCACCAACCCCACCCTGAAAATTTCAGATATCCGCGCCATTGCGGCTATTGCTAACCGTTATAAACTGCTGCTGGCGGTCGACAATACCTTTGCCTCACCGGCCTTGCAGCAACCATTGAACCTGGGTGCCGATATCGTGGTACACAGTGCCACTAAATACATCGGCGGCCATAGTGATGTCATCGCCGGACTGGTGGTAACAAAAGGCCCTGAACTCGGCACACAGATCAAGTTTTACCAAAATGCCTGCGGTGCGGTGTTGGGACCTTTTGATAGTTTCCTGCTCATCCGCGGTTTGGAAACCCTGCATCTTCGCCTTGCACAGCACAGCCGTAATGCGCTGCAGATTGCTTTGTACCTGCAATCGCATCCGCTGGTAGAAAAAGTGAATTACCCGGGGCTGGAAAGTCATCCGCAACATGCCATTGCGGCGCAGCAACAATCTTCGTTTGGTGGTGTTGTATCTTTTAGTTTAAAGACAGATACCGAAGCGGCGGCCACTACCCTGGTGACCAATACGCGGCTCTTCCAACTGGCTGAAAGCCTCGGCGGTGTAAAAAGCCTGATCAGTCATTCGGCTGCCATGACACATAAAACCATTGATCGTGCCGCGCGTCATCGTGCCGGCGTGAAAGACAGCCTGGTGCGACTCAGCGTGGGATTGGAAGATGTACAAGACCTCATCAACGATCTTGACACGGCATTGACCATTGTATCGGCCACCAGTGAAACAGCCACAAAGAAAAAATTAGCACATAGTTGAACCCAATCGTAAAATAAGAACATGACACATCATAAACAGCTTAACATCGGACTCTTCGGCTTTGGCGTAGTGGGCGAAGGATTGTACAAGGTTTTACAGAAAACACCTTCTTTGAGTGCCAGTATTAAAAAAGTTTGTATCAAAGACACGACGAAGAAAAGAAATGCACCGGCCAGCCTTTTCACGACCGATCGCGATGAGTTGTTGAATGATGAAGATATCAATGTAATTGTGGAAGTAATCAACGAGTCGGAACCTGCATTCCAGATTGTAACCACGGCGCTGCGCAATGGCAAATCGGTGGTGAGCGCGAGCAAGAAAATGATTGCCGAACACCTGCCCGAATTACTGGCCTTGCAACAGGAAACCGGTCAGAGTTTTCTGTATGAATCAGCCGCCTGCGCCTCCATTCCCGTTATTCGCAACCTGGAAGAATATTACGACAACGATTTGCTGCACGGCATCAAAGCGATCGTAAACGGATCCACGAATTTCATTCTCACGAAAATGTTTGAAGACAAACTCGACTTCCAGCAGGCTTTGTTGCTGGCCCAACAATTGGGTTTTGCCGAGTCAGACCCGAAGCTGGATGTGGAAGGCTATGACGCGGTGAACAAATGGGCTTTTCTACTGACGCACGCGTATGGCATCATTGAGCATCCGGATAATTTGCTTTTTACCGGCATCCAGAATATTCATGCCACCGACGCGAAAGTGGCAGCCGAAAAAGGCCAGCAAATCAAGCTGGTGGCGCAGGCGCGCAAATTGAACGACGGCCGGGTAGCGAGTTTTGTGATTCCGCAATTTGTGCCGCAGGACGATCATTTGGCATTTGTGAAGAATGAATACAACGGCGTGGTGATTGAGAGTGGATTTGCCGACAAACAATTCTTCTATGGGAAAGGAGCGGGCAGTTTTCCCACCGCTTCGGCCGTACTAAGTGATCTCTCTGCTTTGCGTTACGATTACAAATACGAATACAAAAAATTATATCACCACCAGCCAAACACCCTCGCCAATAATTTCTACTTGCGCGTGTACGTCAGCTTTACTGATTGGAAATACATTCCGCGCGAAAAGTTTGAATGGATTGAAGAATGGCATGCGCGCGAAGAACGCAAATACCTGGTAGGTGTATTACCGGTAAAAGAGTTGATGGAGAACGATTGGTGGAAAACCAATGCCACGTCATTGATACTCACGCCCGAGCCCATCATTGAAGACATTGCCATTCAACAATTGAAAAAGAAAAGCCTGGAACTGGCAGGTATAGTGTAATTAAACAGCAGCCGGCTGGCAACAAAGCCAGTCGTTTAGTGATAACTAACCAACGGACCATCATTGAACCCTACCAGCAACTGATTGCCGGTGGGGTTTTTTATCAAGGTCAGGCTTCTAACGTCGCCGCGCAACCGAAGATTGCTGACGGCCTGCGGCAGGGCGGCAAACGCGCCTATACCATCGCCGGTAAGTACCAGTCCGTGGTTGGCGCGATAACGCCCAAACTTGATCCGGGTCCAACTATTATTGCCGGCTAAAACCAGGTCTTTTTTTCCATCGTGGTTAACATCATCGGCTACGATGGCATACACCGGCGCAAATTGCGCTTCAACCGGTAGTTCCATGCGCTTAAAAGTTTTTCCTTGCTGGTTCAACAAAACCATTGAATGTAGTTCTTTGCTGTAGAGATGCCCAGCCGCACTGATTTTCTCCGGCGGAAAAAAATCGGCAATGGTGGCTGTCGAATAACTGGAATAACTATTAAACTTCTTTCTAAGGCCGGGTAGTTGTTCAGTGAGATCGTCCCGGTTGGCCGCCGGATATGATGTACCATTCAAGTAATAGCAAAACAAAGGATCAATCGAACCATTGCCATCAAAGTCGGCATAGTATAGTTCGAGCGGCTCCTTTTCGCTGGCCTGAAATTGGTTATTGACACCCTGGTTTCCCAGCACCAGGTCAACATAACCATCGCCATTAAGATCGTCGGCATACAAACAGTTCCACCAGCCTTCGTCGGGTAAGCCTGCCAATGGCGTTTCCTGCCAACCCGAGTTTGTATTAAGTATTGTTCTTACCCGCATCCATTCGCCTGCTACAACGAGGTCAAGGCGTTGGTCGTTGTTCAAATCAACCAAGGCAGCGGCAGTGACCATACCAGGATCGGCTGCAAATGGATTTGCCTTACCCCTTGCAATACTAAACCGGCCTTTACCATCATTCAACAAAAAATAAGAAGTCGGTGTTTCAGGATAACGGCCAGGGGTCAATCGACCGCCCACGAACATATCCATATCACCGTCGTTGTCGACATCGCCAACCGCGAGTGCACCCACAGCAACCGGCAACAGGAGAAATGCATTTGCAGCCGTCAGTACCCCTTTCCCATTGTTTATATAAAGCCGAAGTTGCAGCAAGGGATCCTGTGCATTGAATTCATAACCACCGGCACCCACCACCAAGTCCTGGTCGCCATCACCATCTGCATCAAAAAACACCGCCTTTGCATCTTCGGCCTGCTTGTCTTTATCCAATGCCGGTTGCGGCAATTGCCTCCAGTTGCCATTCGCGTTTTGTAAAAAAATAGCACCAGGCTGACCTGCTGCACCACCGACAAAAATATCATCCAGGTGGTCTCCATTTAGATCGGCTTTGGCGACGCAAGGACCAGGTCGACTCAAAAAATTGGGTAATAATCCCTGGCTACTGAAATCATTGAACTTATTTTCCTGGTGCTTGAAAACCACGCTGTCTTTAATACTAAACAACGGACGAACCAGGATAGCTTGATAATTCCATTTACTGGCAGCCATTGCCTTATCAAGCAGCACCGTACTATCAACCCCCAGGTTTTTCAACCATTGGAAGGAGTCGTCGGGCCATATTACCAACAATGAATCAATTTTAGTAGCAGGTCCCAAGCCCATGTTCAAGAGTGGATCAACGGATGATTGATAACCACGCACCAGTACCTGCTCCTGATAAAAAATTTTTCCACCCACGTAAGCCTGCACTTTTGCGCCAATGCCAGTTGGATTGGCAGAGACACCTTTGAAACGACATTTGATAAAATGCTGGTTGCCGAGTGCTTTTCCGTTGTTGCGATAGATATCGGCAATATCATTGGTATTGCTAATGATGATATCCATATATCCATCGTTGTCAAAATCGGCGTAGGCAGCGCCTGCTGAAGTCGTTTTATGCAGAAGACCCCAGTCGGTATTCTTACGCGTGAAATGTAAATTACCTTCATTGCGAAACAGCGCACTCAGGGTGCGGCTTTCCGGCATTTTATCGATATAGGTTTTTACGGTTTCGCTGCGATCGCCTGCGCGTTGTTTCACCGCTACATCGGCTGAATATTTTACAAAATCCATGTCGGTATAATCCTTCACATAACCTGTCGTAGTAAGCAGGTCTTTGTTGCCGTCGTTGTCGAAATCGCAGAACAACGGCGCCCAGCTCCAATCGGTGGCAGAGATTCCTGCTAGCTGGCCAATTTCGCTAAAACTACCATCGCCATTATTCAGGTGCAACATATTTCGGCTGTACTGGTTATAGAAACCAATGCCAAAAAGCAATTGAAATTTGTCGAAGTTTTCGGCACCCATATGCGTTTTCTGCAACGCATTATCCGAAGGCAGCATATCCATGGTGATCAGGTCGGGCAACCCGTCGTTATTAATATCTGCCGCATCAGATCCCATAGAATACAAGGAGGCTGCATCCATTCGCTCGCGCAACGCTTCGGTGAAACTGCCATTGCCGTTGTTGATAAAAAAATAATCAGCTTCGTTGAAATCATTTGATACATACACATCGGGCCATCCGTCTTTGTTCAAATCTGTAACCGCGACGCCCAGTCCAAATGTGAGCACGTTGGAATGAATACCCGCCTTCTCCGATACATCGGTATAATAAGCGTGATGGCTCACTGAATCGAAATTGTTCTGAAAGAGTTTGCACTCAAATGATTTTTTATGCTCTTTGCGCCAACCTGGATTTTCGATGGCGCCAGTGGTGTATTGCTGCAAAGAGTGGTTGATTAAAAAGCAATCGAGATCACCATCTTTATCGTAGTCAAAAAAACTGGCTTGGGTGGAATAACCATCGTCTGCAAGTCCGTAGGCAGCCCCTTGTTCACTAAAAGTCAAGTCGCCATTGTTGATATAAAGAAGATTTCGACGAAGTGCGGGATTGGTAGCGGCGCTTCGGCAAATATAGATATCGAGTTTACCATCTCCATTAATATCGATCATGCTGGCACCTGTGCACCACCCTTGCTGCAAAGCAACCCCTGCTTTGTCGGTAATATTTTCAAACGTAAAATTGCCTTTGTTGAGGTAAAGCCGGTTCTTCACCATGTTACCGGTGAAAAAAATATCGGTGAGTCCGTCGTTGTTGACGTCTCCCACTGCAACGCCCCCGCCATTGTAGTAATAGGAATAGTTGAGCACACTCATCCCCTGGTCATCAAACAATTGGTTATTGAATTTAATGCCTGTTTTTTCGGGATCAAGTGCAGTAAAAAGCTGTTTTGGTTTTTGCTCTTTGCAGCCTAAGAGCAGGAAACAACAAAAAGAAAAGATGGTAATAGACGGGCGCATGTTTCAAGATATAGAAAAAGGAGGTATGTTGTTAGAAGTCGGGTGAACCCGCCCTTCAACGACATACCTCCTTTAATAAAAAAACTTATCAGTTCTTATCCCACCAGAGCGGGGTTGTTACTTTGTCGGCGCCGCCCAACAAATTCACCGCATTCTCCACTTCCTTCCCGTTGTTTTCTTTCTCTGAATCGAGGAAAGGAATACGACGGATCCACTGCGTGGTTGTATTGGTGATATCGGCATTGTCGGAGTTTGCTACCGGATATAGTTTCAACACTTTGCTACGACGGTAATCTGCCCAGGCTTCCATGCCATCGGGGAAGAGTGCCAACCATTTCTGGGTCATGATCTGCTCCAGTTGCACGGCAGGGGTAGCACCGAATTTCACCGGAATATTCGTCATCGCCGGTGAGTTCAGGAAGTCGCCCGGTGCTATAGGCGTTGTAACGCCATTTGTATAGGCTGTAACCGCAGCCGCATCGGTAATACCCCACTGTGCCAGGGAAGCCTTGATGCCTGCTTCATAAAGGTCTTTTGCGGTGCCATTCATATTCCAGCCTAACAATGCACCTTCTGCCCGAAGGAAATAGGCTTCAGCCGATGCCATCACATTTTGACGGGTGGTCAGGTAACCGGCTGTTCCGCCAGGATAGTTGGTAGATGCCCAACGCGGTCCCACATGCGAGTTTGCGTCTTGCAGGTTTACTGTTTGCGTCAATTGACTAGCGGTTAAACCATTGCGAACACCTTCATAAGTGGCGGACTTCACAGCCGGCAAAAAGTAAACACCAATACGAGGATCGTTGTAGCCTTTCAACACCGACTCCATGGAAGCACTCATGCGGAATTCATTCCAGTCGCTCATGATCGACAAACCATTGCCGTCATCGCCCTTGGTAGAACGGGTAATCAGTGCATCGTCATCGGGACTGGTGGACATAACACCATCAGCAACGGCTGCTTCGGCCTGTGTTTTTGCGGTGGCTGGATCTACTTTAGAAACGCGCATAGCGAGACGAAGGCGAAGTGTATTGGCAAACTTCAGCCATTTTGCCACGTTGCCGCCATAGATTAAATCGTATGAGCCATAGGGCGATGCACTTGCATTGGCTTTCAATGTGGCGATCGACTCCGCCAGTCGTACAAAGAAGTCGGCATAGATTTTATCTTGTGCGTCGTAAGGAACGGAGCTACCTGCTTGTCCGGCTGCAGAATAAGGGATGGGCCCCCAATAGTCGGTCACTTTGTGAAAAGTATACACCCACCAAATATTTGCGATTGCATATTCAGCAGAAGTTTTTTCAGACGCTTCAAAGATCGACTGCAACTGAGGCATAACTGTGGTGTACATCGGGTTGAAAGCAGCACCTACCCAGTCTTGCCGAATGAAGAGTCGGTCGGAAGGAAAATAAGTCGCTACGCAGGCAAAGTATTGCGCATACTGATCAGCGAACAGGTTTTGCGCCACCTGGTAGTTCCACTGGCTATTGGTAGCCGTTGATTGTGCTCTGGAAAAAAGGAAGGGCAATTCGGCCGCTCCAATTACCGCTACGCTGTTTTTGTCGGTGTTGATGTCTTCGAAGTTCTTGGTACAACCACCAAGTGCAAGCAAAGAGCAACCACCAATTATATATTTCAAAGTTCGTTTCATATCAGATTGTTTTTTCAGCTTAGAAAGTGAGTTGGAGGTTAAGGCCCAAGGTGCGTGTAGATGGCAGGGTGCCATATTCAACGCCCTGGAAGTTACCATTGCCCAAGCTCATATCTGGATCAAACCACATTTTACGTTTGCCGATGCCAGGAATATCCAATTTAGACGAGCCTTTGTACAGCCAGAAAAGGTTGCGACCCACGATCGAAATCTTTGCAGCTTTCACTACAAAATTTTCTTTCACCGGAATTGAATAACCCAGTGTCAACTCCCGAAGACGGAAGTTGGTGGCATCATATGCAAAGAACTCGCCGTTTCCATATCGTTTACCAGAAGCTGTTTGCCAGAATTGTTGGGAAGTGATAGCCGTTGTAACCGGCGAACCATTGGCATCAACGCCACCAAGTACCAAACCACCTTCGCGGTATTTCTCTGTTATTTCAGGAATACCACTGAACGCCAGGTTCATTTCGGTGCCTGATATCATGACGCCACCCGAACGACCATCGATTAATACCCGGGCGAAGAACTGTTTAAATGTAAAACTGTTGCTCAGACCCAGCGTAGCACGTGGGTTGAAATTTCCCAGTAAACCACGTTCGGCGGTGATAGCCGGTGTACCATCGGCTTTTACAACACGCTGGCCTTTGGCATTGGTTTCCCACAAATAAGAAACCATGTCGCCATAGGAACCACCTACTTGGGCAATTGGTGTAGCTGAACGTCCGTAGCCACCACCGAGGTAGAAAACAGGCACTTCATCGAGCAGCGCTTTGATCTTATTCCTGTTTATACCCAGGTTAAAAGTTACATCCCAGCTAAAGTCTCTATTGCGAACAGGTGTACCATTTAACACAAATTCAAATCCACGGTTTTCGATGTTTCCAGCGTTCACATATTGATTGCTATAACCAGTGGCAACAGGCAGGGATAATAAAAGCAACTGGTTTTTAGAATTGCTCTTATAGTAAGTAGCCGTAAACCCAATTCTGTTGTCGATGAAACGAGCTTCCACACCAAATTCCAAGCTCGTTACGATTTCGGGTTTCAGCCCGGGAAGGGGCAAGGTTGAAGAACGGCTTAAGAAACCGTTGCCTGCTCCTGCAGAATACCCGTAAGTAGCATTGCGAATCTGCGCCCGACCGCCGTTGCCGACTTGTGCATAGCTGGCATTCAATTTCAGAAAGCTAATCGCTTTGGGCATTGTCATTAAGTCGGAAAGAATGGCAGAAGCGCCGACAGAAGGATAAATAAATCCATAGGGACTGGGTAGTGTCGACGACCAGTCATTTCTTATACTCGCATCCACGAAAATGGCATCTTTAAAGGAAAAGTTCAATTGACCAAACACCGACTGAGTTTGCGTTTGTGAGGTAGTGGCGGTAGCGCCTACTTCTGACGCGTAATTGATGCTAAACTTGTTGGTGATATTCAGGTTTTTAGCTGATTGGTCAGAGCCCAGGTAAAGATTGTCCTGGTAGATGGCGCCCACCCGATAATCTACCTTAAGGTTATCGGTGATTTTGTTATTGCCCTCTAACATAACGTCGAGCCATTTCTGCGTGGTTCGAATGTTGTTTGTGTAAAAGGATCCTGTGTTAGTCGACCAAAGAACGGTTCCAGCAGAATAAGCAGCACTGCCCTGGTCAATAATCTTGTCCATATTGGCGCGGCCTGAAATAGCCAGCCAGTCAGTGATTTTGAACTTGGCAGATAGGAAGCCCATAATCCGGTCGCGATTCTCCATGATAGATGTGCGATTCACCATCCAGTAGGGACTCTGGTAAATCGACGATAAAGTAGACGGCCAGGTGGTTGGTGTGGGGATGCCTAAATTATTGGTTGTTTCATAATTTTTAGCACTCGCTGTTGGAATATTCCTTGATATCTGATAAATATCAATCGTGGGCGCATTTTCTTCACCGGTGCGTGGCCGGTTGGAAACTTGCTGGGCGATGTAGGTGATTTTACCATCTGTTGAGAATCGCTTACTAATCTGGTTGGTTACGCGCAGATTGATTGTATGACGCAAGAGATTGTTTCGGGGAATGATACCTTGAATACTGTTATTGGTATAAGACAAATAGGTCTGCATTTTGTCATTGCCACCACTTACACCAATGGAGTTGTTGAAGCTGGTACCTGTGCGGAAGAAATCTTTGATATTGTTGGGTTGAGCTGAATACGATGCCTGGTTGCCCCAAGCATCTGTATAAGACTGGCCAGTCATTTTCGCACCCCAGCTTTCACCGGTTGATACAGCCAGTTCACCACCATTTCCTTGTCCATAACTATTTTGCACTTTGGGCAATGCATTCGCTTGCTCCAAAGCTACCCCTGAGTTTACGTTTACTGATACGCGGTCACGGCCACCTTTTTTTGTGGTGATGACAATCACACCATTACCGGCGGCACTACCATAGAGGGCAGCAGCCGAAGCACCCCGCAACACGGTTACCGATTCGATATCGTCGGGGTTAATGTTGCTGGCACCATCTGATCCTTGTACCGATCCGAAATCACTTCCGGCGGCACCATTGGTATTGTTGGTGATCGGCACACCGTCCACCACAATCAAGGCATTGTTGCTTCCCTGCAACGAACGGTTACCACGCAACACAATACGTGCGCCTGAACCGGGACCACCCGAACCCTGGGTAATGGTGGCATTGGCAACCTTTCCCTGGAAGGAGTTCAACACGTTGTTCGCGTCGCGCACCTCGGTCAATTGGGCAGGCTTCACCGTTTGGGCCGCATACACTAGCGTTTTAGACTGGCGGGTTATACCAAGTGCTGTTACGACTACTTCGTTTAGTTGCTGGTTACCCGGCGACAAAGTAATCGATACGTTGTTCTGGTCGGCGCCTACGCTGATTTCTCTGTTTGAATAGCCAACTGAACTTACCAGCAGCGTCAGTTTTCCTGCCGGCGCAGATATGGAGAAACTTCCATCGTCGTTCGTCACCACCGCATTTTGTTTTCCTTTGATGGAGACTGTTGCGCCAACGAGCGCTGTGTTGTCGGAAGCATTGGTTACTTTTCCCGTAATCACCCTCGATTGGGCAAAGCTGTCGGAAATGAACAGCAACAGGCAAAAGCACCAAAGCAGATGTTTGAGTTTTCGCATTAGCAGTAGATTAGAATTTTGGTTCTTAAATCTATCGATAAAAACCGGGTAAACGCGCGCAGCGAACCACGCAAACGTTTGACTTATTTTAATTCATCCAGGAAAAACCAATGAAAGAGGCTTCGATTAACAATTCGCAACAAATGTTAAAGCGCCAGGAAATTTCTGAAAATCAATGATCACCCGCCAATGGCGATAGCAATACAACGGGAATGTTTTTATAACCGAATGGTTCTACCCTCTTTGGCCGACTGCATAGCCAGTTCAATAAGGCGGATGGTATTGCGCGACTGCTCGGGTTGCACGATCAAAGGCTGCTCGCCCCGAATGGCCGCCGCCACATTGGCAAAAAGATTTCCGTAATGGCCGATATCGGAAGCAATCACCGATTTCATTTCCATCTCCTGCCAATTGGTATACAATGTACCATAGGCTGACGGAACTTCTTTGCCCCAATCGGGGTCCAGGTGCGGAATAGCGCCTACTTTTAATTTATTTTCCTGGGGATCCATGCCATATTTAATAAAGCATCCCTTGTCGCCATGCAGCACGTAGTGTGGCCCGGCTTCTTTGATCAGCATACCCGCCGATAATACCAGCCGCACCGTCGGATAATGCAACACCACTTCAAAGCGGTCATCTACTTTGCCGCCGGGCCGTTGGATCATCACATCGGCTTGCACACTTTCGGGCATGCCGAAAAGGTCGATGGCCTGGTCAATCAGGTGCGATCCCAGATCGTATAATATGCCCGAACCCGGCAAATCGTTTTCGCGCCACGCGTTGGGTCGAAGCGCCGGCCGGAACCGATCATAAGAAATTTTCATCTCTGTCAATTGCCCCAACATACCACTGGCCAGTAGTTTTTTCACGGTAGCATAGTCGCCATCAAAACGGCGGTTGTGGTGCACCGTTAGTATGCGACCGGTTTTTTGGGAAATCCGAATGAGTTCGTCGGCATCGGCACTGGTGATGGTGAAAGGTTTTTCTACCAATACATGTTTACCCGCTTCCATGGCTGCTTTCGCCAGGGGAAAATGGCTTGTATTCGGTGTGCCAATCACCACCAGTTCAATGGTTGGATCGGCAATGATGGCCTCGGCCGATGAAACGATTTGGGCCTCGGGATAAGCAACTTTCGCCTGGGCAATGGCGTCGGGTTTCGATGTGCTGATCAATTGCAGCGATAAGCCATTTACAGGCTGGATAAAAGGTGCGAGAAAAACGCGACCTGCCATCCCATATCCAATAAGACCCGTATTAATCAAAGGTGTTTGCATGACTTAGTGGGCTGGTTTGGGAGATGGGGTTTTATCGTCACGAAAGAAAAACAGGAAATAAAGCAATACGGCCGCCGCAATACCCGCCGGCACCAGCCAGATTTCTTTCCACTGGTGGCCACCATCTATAGCGTAATGTTCGGCCACAAAACCCGACACCCAGGTACCGATGAACATGCCTAGTCCATAAGTAGCGAAGGTGAACAAACCCTGGGCTGCATTTTTAATGGCTGGTCCGGCTTTTTTCTCGGTGTACATATAACCGGTCACAAAGAAAAAGTCATAACAAATACCATGAAGAATGATACCGAGGTACAAGAGCCAGGAATTGGGGTTCTCGTACCCGAAGCCAAAACAAAGATACCTGATCACCCAGGCAGACATACCCAACAACAACATGTTTTTAACGCCAATGCGATTGAAGAGGAAGGGGATGGCCAAAATAAATAGCCCTTCCGATACCTGGCCTAAAATCATTTTTCCAGCCGCATTGTTCATACCTACTTCATTTAGGAAGGGATTCGCAAATCCATAATAAAAAGCAAGCGGAATACAAACCAGGATGGCTGCAATAAAGAAAACCAGGTAGGCTTTGCTTTTAAACAGCACCCCCGTGCTTTTCAACATGCCCACGCCTGCATCATCGGCCGAAGCTGCTCGTGGCGGTGTATGCGGCAAAAAAAAGCTGAATAAACCCAATAGGGTGGACACGCCGGCAGCGAGGTAAAAACTATTGGGCGACTTTTCAAAACCCAATGCACCCACCAGTGAACCGGCCACAATCCAGCCAATGGTTCCGAATACCCGAATCCAGGGGAACTGTGTACCAGGGTCGGTCATCCGGGAGAAAGCAATATTGTTCGACAAAGCAATAGTAGGCATGTACAACAGAGAATAGCCAAGTATCACCCAATAAAAAACCTGGTTATTCGTCACCAGGGTGGCCAACACCAACAATACTGCACCGGCGAGGTGCAATAAACCCATGATCTTCTGCGCTGCAAAATAACGGTCGGCAATCAGGCCTACAAAAAAAGGCGAGATCATGGTGGCGATGGCCAGCGCGCTGAATGCAGCGCCGATATGAATATCGCTGCTATGGAGTTGGGCCTTCATATAAGTACCCATGGTAACATACCAGGCACTCCAGATAAAGTACTCCATGAACATCATGGCTGACAAACTAATCCCTGTAGATTTTTTCATGATGGGAAAAATACAAATTAAACCCTACATTAGAACAGCGTTTTGAATATAATGAGCAATATCTACCGAACACTATCTGCCAATCGCCTGCTGGCGAAAAACTATACTTTCAAATTCTTGTTCGTTGCTTTCATCGGCATTCACCTCCCTTTGCTCGGACTCATTGCATTGGTTTCCTTTGTACCCCACCACCTGAATCCGATGTCGGTTTTTCTTACAGCGCTCGTATTAACACTACTGGCAACCATTGCCACACTGTGGATATTAAAAGGGCTGCTATCGCCCATCATCCGCGCCAATGCAGCCTTGGTCAATTATAGATTTAACCGCGAAGTGTCTGCATTACCCATGCACTTTACCGACGAAGCAGGTCAATTGATGCGCGACGTACAGTTAACCATCACCGAGCTCAACGACCTGCTCGATGAAAAACAAATACTCTCTGAATTCATTGCGCACGACCTGAAGATGCCCATCGTCAATATCCGCCTCATGATCGGTGCGCTGCCAGCCGCCTTACAATCTCCAGAGCGTGTGGAGGAGATCATTGAGAATATTAATTTGTCGCTCATTGAACAAGAATCACTATTGCAACAGGTGGCAGAGTTGATCAAACAACACGACAGCATTGCGATCAGTATGAAAAGGGAGCCGTCATCTTTGAACGAATGCATCCGGCATGCCATCCGGAACCAGCAACCCACCGCCCAGTACAAACAGATCAGCATCGAATTCAATCCCGCCGACGATTATACCCTACCCCTGGCAACTGAAATATTTCAGCAAGCCATTAAAAACATCCTCAACAATTCTATTAAATTCTCGCATCCCGGCTCCACCATTCGTATCCAGACCAGCAAAAGCACCAATACCGTTTGTATTCAATTCAACGATGATGGCATCGGCTTCACAGCCGAGCAAGGTGAAACACTTTTCGAGCGACTAAAAAAGGGACAGAAAGGAACGGCTGGCGAAGAAAGTACCGGGCTGGGTTTGTACCTGACGCGTAAAATACTCGAAGGACACAATGCGGTTATTCGCGGTGGCAGCGATGGACCCAATAAAGGTGCCTGGTTTCGGATCTGCCTGTTTCTCGATTAAACTTGTACGCGTCGCATGCGCGGTGCCAGTACCTGCATCAGCAGCCAGGTAAATAAATACGCCACACTGCAAATGGCAAACATGATGGTGTATCCTTTTTCCAGGTTGCCGATCATTTTATAGTGATCAAATAATTTACCCGCCAAATAAGCGATCAACATGCCGCCCACTGCGCCGGCCATACCTCCCATGCCAATAACCGACGCCACCGCTTTTTTGGGAAACATATCAGAAGCGGTGGTATAGATATTGGCCGACCAAGCCTGGTGTGCGGCGGCGGCAAGGCCAATAATCAACACAGCCCACCACATATTTACAGCACCCGCTTTTTGCACCAGCAATACCGGCAAGGCACCCAGTGCATACAGGAACATGGCTGCTTTCCGGGCCCGAAATACCGGCTGCCCCGACTTGATCAGGTAGAGGGGCAGCCACCCACCAATTACACTGCCTACGGCCGACATCACATAGACCAGCGCCACGGGCAGGGCCACCGCTGTTTGTTCCAGCCCGTATTGGGCTTTCAAATAAGCAGGCAACCAGAACAAATAAAACCACCACACGGGGTCGGTTAAAAACTTTCCCAGTATGAAAGCCCAGGCCTGCCGGAAGCGAATGATCGCCAGCCACGACACCGATTTGTCTTCTGCTAGCGCTTCGTTTTTTTCATCGCCATCACTGTTGATATAGGCCAGCTCTTTTTCGGTTATACGTGCATGTGCCGCTGGTTTCGCATACCCACGCTGCCAGAAAACAAGCCACACAAAACCCACGGCACCAGTAATGATAAATGCCCATTGCCATCCCATTGCAACGGCAATGAAAGGAACCGTTAGCGGTGCAAGAATGGCGCCCAAGGCCGTGCCCGCATTAAAAATGCCGGTTGCAAAAGCCCTTTCCCGCTGGGGAAACCATTCTGTAATGGTTTTTACCGCCGCCGGGAAATTACCTGCTTCACTGAATCCAAGGGCAGCCCGCGCAACCATAAATCCACCGGTAGAAGACACAGCGGCATGCGCCATGGCCGCGATACTCCATAACAAGATCGAATAAGCATAACCGGCTTTTGTGCCCAGGTAATCGATCAGCCTGCCCGCTAGCAATAAGCCAATGGCATACGAGCATTGAAAAGCAATAACAATTTGGGAATAGTCTGATTCGGTCCAGCTAAATTGTTTTTCCAGGTCTGATTTCAGCAGACTGATCACCGCGCGATCAAGGTAATTGATGGTGGTTGCAAAAAAAACCAATGCACAAATTTCCCAACGCAGCTTGCCGATTCGTTCAGACATATTTTCTTTTTATTCGTTCTTGGTTCTTCACCGTTGACGTATCGATTCAATCGTTTGGTTGGTCGCATCGCCTCGCTCCTGCAGTTTGCCAATAGCTGCTTTCGCCGCAAAGCGGATGATCTCCTGCTCGGACCAATCGCGGCAAAAACCAAGCACCAGGCCAGCCATAAAACAATCCCCGCTACCTACTTTGTCGACCACCGATCCCACCTCAAATACAGGCGATTCATATTGTTTGCCCGGCTCATCGAGGCTGGCAAAATAACGCAGGCCCTGTTCCATATCAAAGCGAAATGTATTGGCCACAAACTTCACACCCGGCCATTGTTCGAATAAAAAGCCAGCACTCTTGCTGGCATGCGCCAGGTATTTTTGGTCAGTTGGCGACTGGTGAATGTCTTCGTCTACCGGCACCCCCAGCAGCGAATGCATACTCCATATATTGCCCATCACCAGGTCGCAAAAAGAAACAAGTTCAGGCATTACAGAAAGCGGGTTTTTGCCGTATTGCCAGAGTTTGGCGCGATAGTTCAGGTCAACCGAGATGAACAGGTTTCTTTTGCGGGCTTCCTGCAATGCTTCGAGACAAACTGCCGGCAGGTGTTCGTTCAATGCCGGACTGATCGCCGTAAAATGAAACCAGTCTGCATCGGCAAAAACAGCGTCCCAATTAACTTGTCCCGGCCGCAATGAAGCGAAAGACGAACCGGCACGGTCGTAGATCACCGCCTGGTGTTTTAGATCAGCACCTTGTGGCAGGTAATAAATACCAATACGATCGCCGGTGTCAATAATCGCGGGGGCTATTTTTTTATTGGCGAGAAAATTTTTGATGTCATCGCTCATGCCGTTGACAGGCAGGGCCGACACATATTTTACCGGTTGCTGCCACTGCGCCAATGCCTGGGCTACATTCAACTCAGCACCACCGAGGTAAACCGGAAGCTGCTGCTGTTGGAGCCATTCTCCTTGTAAAGCGGGCGACATGCGAAGCAATACCTCGCCGAAACAAACAATTTTTTTCACTGTGCTATAAATAATTTTTCCAGCCGAAATAGTCTCGGGCGTTGTTAAAACAAATATCCTGAATGATGCCGCCCATCCAATTAAAATCATTGGGCAGCTCGCCGTTTTCCATATCCTGCCCAAACAAGTTGCAGAGCAGGCGGCGAAAATATTCATGTCGCGGAAACGATAGAAAACTTCTTGAATCGGTTAGCATGCCAACGAACTGGCTGATCAGCGACATATTTGACAGGGTATTGAGTTGGTTGACCATGCCTTCTTTCTGGTCTAAAAACCACCAGGCCGAACCCCATTGGATCTTTCCTGCCACCGAGCCATCATTAAAATTGCCAATCATGGTGGCCATAAGGGCATTGTCGGCCGGGTTGAGGTTGTACAGGATCGTTTTTGCCAGTGTATTGTCTTCATCCAACCGATTTAAAAACCGCGACAAGGCTGATGCCTGTTGCCAGTCGCCGATCGAATCCCAACCGGTATCAGGGCCCAGGGCTTGCAACATCCGTTTATTGTTGTTGCGCAGGGCACCGAGGTGATATTGTTGCACCCATCCCGAAGCGTGGTCCCATGTTGCAAAAGCATACAAAAACCAGGATTTCAACTGACGGATTTCCGCCTGGTTCAAAGGCATACCCGCAAGCAACTTGTCGAACAGTGCAGATGCTGTTTCATTGGTAATGACTTCCGCATATATTTCTTCCAACCCGTGGTCAGAAACCGAACAACCCACCGCCGCAAAAAATTCATGGCGGCTTTTCAAAACCTTCATATAATCGTCCAGCGTATGGATGCTGCTTCCAGATACCTCGCTGATTTTTTGCAGATAATAACCGAAAGCCACCGGATCTTCTACCTTCATGGCCATATCTGGCCTGAAAGCAGGTAACATCTTCAATACGGCGCCTTCCTGCCGCATCGCTATATGATAACCCAGGGTATCGGCAGGATCGTCTGTTGTACAAACCAGTTTCACCTTCATCATCTGCAGCAGGTTGCGCACACTGTACAAAGGCGATTGCAACATTTCAGAACAACGATCATAAATACTGCCAGCCGTTTCAGCTGTCAGTAGCTCATCAATGCCGAAATATCTTTTTAGCTCCAGGTGCGTCCAATGAAACAACGGATTGCGCACAGTATAGGGCACGGTCGCCGCCCATTGCAAAAACTTATCGCGGTCTGAAGCATCGCCCGTTATACATTTTTCAGCAACGCCATGGGTTCGCATGGCCCGCCATTTGTAATGATCGCCTTGCAGCCAGGCTTGCGTTAGGTTGTTGAAGCAAATGTCATCGGCAATCTGTTGGGCTGGCAGGTGATTGTGGTAGTCGATGATGGGCATGTTCGCGGCATAGTCGTGGTACAAGCGGATGGCCGCGGGCGACTGCAACAAAAAGTCATCGTGCAAAAAAGCTTTCATGTACAATTATTTATCGGGCAGCGCGAAGCATACATAACTATCACCGCTTTTCTTACCCAGTTTTCCGCCGCCACAGGCAATCACGATAAACTGTTTCCCATTGACCTGATACACCGCAGGCGTCGCAAAACCAGGGGCTGGCAGGTCGGCCTCCCAACGAAGTACACCCGTCAGCTTATCAAAGGCGCGGATCTTACTATCGCTGCTGGCAGCAATGAAAACCAATCCGCCGCTCGTCACTACCGGGCCACCATAGTTTTCTGTACCCGTGTGAATCCCTTTCGCTTTCATTGCCGGATAATCACCCAGGGGCACTTTCCATTTGATCTTACCAGTAACCAAATCGATGGCATTGAGTGTGCCCCAGGGCGGCGCTACAGCGGGGTACCCTTCTGGAGTAAGAAACTTATTGTAACCCGTTGCCACGTAAGGCAAATTAAAATAAGGATCTGATTCACTTTTCTCGGCCGTATAAGTTGCTTTGCTTATTGTATTATTGTTCAACACAAAAGCGGCAATTGCTTTTCGATCGGCCATGGTTAATTGCCGGAAGGATGGCATCATGCGCCGACCTGTTTGCAACAATTGCTGCAAGCTGCTGTCGTTGTATTTTTTCTCGATGCCTAGCAAGCTCGGATAGTTGCCGGCGCCCTTGCGTTCGGGACCATGACAACTCATGCAATTGGATAAATACAGTCTTTTGCCTGCGGCGCCCATGGCTTCCTTTTTTCCCACATCCGTTTTATTATCAACCATGGTGAGGATCCAGGGCATCTCATTTGCGTTCACATAAAAAATAGATGTTTGCGGATCGTAGGCTTGTCCGCCCCACTCGGGGCCGCCATCGAAACCCGGAAATATCAAGGTACCTTCTTTCGATGGCGGCTCGAACATACCCGCTGATCGTATCGATTCGAATTTCTTTTTGATCAACTGGAAAGAACTATCGGGCACCAGCGTGTTGAGGTCGTTGATCGTCATGTGCTGGCGCACAAAAGGTTCGGGGAAAGTTGGAATGGGTTGGGTAGGTGATAACTTTTCACCCGGCAGCATGCCCGTTGTAGGTACGGCAGTTTCGTTGATTGGATACAAGGCTTCACCGGTTTGTCGGTTGAACAACAACACAAACCCCGTTTTGGTAACCTGGGCCAGCGCGTCGATGTTGCGGCCATCTTTTTGCAGTGATATCAATACGGGTGCCGATGGCAGATCGCGGTCCCATACATCGTGGTGCATGGCCTGGAAATGCCAGATGCGTTTGCCCGTGGCAGCATCGAGTGCCAGCAATGAATTGGCATAGAGGTTATTTCCCAGGCGCTTGCCACCGTAAAAATCATATACGGCCGAGCCGGTGGGTGCATACACAATGCCCTTTTCTTCATCCAGACTAAAACCCGCCCACACATTGGCGCCACCAACATGTTTGTACGCCAGCGAATCTTCCCAGCTTTCAAAACCAGGCTCACCAGGTTGTGGAATCGTATGAAAGGTCCACACCAATCGACCGCTGTGCACATCGTAGGCGCGTATATGCCCGGGCGCGGCCACGGCCTCTTCAGCCACCCGCATACCAACAATAATCAGGTCTTTATAGATAATGCCGGGGGTAGTGCCGGCCACATATAAATGCGACACATTGCGCCCCAGTCCATCGTGTAGGTCAACCCGTCCCATATCACCAAAACTGCGCTTAGGCTTGCCCGTTAGTGCGTCGATGCAGTACAATTTGCCATTGGCGCTGTAAAACAGCAACCGCTCCTGTCCGTTTTTGTAGGCCGCGAGCCCGCGCGATACATTGAAAGAAAAAGCAGCGGGATCGATCATCCCCACCGTGTCTTTCACCGGATCATACACCCATATTTCGCGGCCCGTTGCCGCATGAAGGGCGAAGAGTTTCAATTTGGGTGTAATACCATACAATACCGTATCAATCACAATGGGATTGACCTGAATCTGGGTATTGCTATCGGCATCGTTGGTATGATAGGTCCACACAGCTTTCAATTGCTGCACATTGGCACTATCAATCTCTTTCAGGTCAACATACCGATTGTTTTGCTTGTTGCCGCCATACACTTCCCACCCCGAATTGCCCGTGGTGCCGGCGGGCTTATTATTGCACGACCCTAATAGCAGACCAGCAGCCGCCAGTGCTGTAAAAAAAGACGTAGAATATGACATGTCAGTTAATTGGTATTCCAGTTGATCTTTACCAGTCCCCACTTTTTCGCGTCTCTAAGATAAGGCACAACCAGTATGCCCGGTGCTGTTTGCACGGCATTTTCCGGCAAATAACGCGTATGGGGTTGGAGCCTGAACGCAGCATCGGGCTTGATCATATCGTCTTCAATACTATAGGAAAAGAGATTGTATTCGATGTCTTTACCGATTTTATTGCTGGCCGCCAACCATTTCACTTTGCCATTCAATTCGGTCACAAAAAGCGGTCGAATATCTGTTCTTAGCAACGAAAAATGCCAGGCCTTTATCGGTTGTAAACTGCTATCGAGGGTGAGGAACCGAATAAATCCGTTCTCGTAGGTCATATTGGGCATCCACTCGGGAAATACATTATCGGTCACCATATATTGTTTATTCGGCAACGAGAACAATCTATGCGGAATGTACCGATAGCGAGCCTTCCAGAAAGGAGCATTTTTTGCTTTGGTAGTAAACTCGGCCGACTTCACGTCGAGGTCTTTGTTGATCCGGATGATATAATTAAAAATATCACCTCCCTCTATTGCAGGATCGCTGGCATTTGTGTGCATCAAAATTTCATCACCCAGCTTAAGCAGTTTGTGGTCACTGAAAACGAGATCGGGCGACCGGAACAATTGTGTGGCTGGCTGGTCTTTGTGCGCCTGAAAGCCAAGCACCCGAAATCCATTTGCCATTGCGGGGTTAATCATGTAAGAAAACAACAGGCTATTGCTTGTTGGCAAAAAGGAAAAAGAAGGATTTACATAATCCATATCGGAGATAGCTGCTTCGACTGACTTGATGGGATTGATAGCAAGGTCAAAAAAATCTACTTGTATCTTGCCGATATTGTCTTTTGCCGGCGCATTCAATTGCACCAGGAAAATAGTGGTATCAACGGCCAGTATGTGTATATACGCTGCTTTCGAGGCACTGATCAATTTATTGATCGCGGTATTTTCGAGTTGCTTTAAGGCGCCATTTTGCCATTGGTAAACAAGGGTTTTACGATCGCCTGACACCATCACAACATAACCATCTTTTGTTTCGGAGAAACTGACTGCGGGACTTTCAAACGCCACCCGCAACCGGTCTTTAAAATGCAGGTATTGGTCGTATCGATACATGTACACCCCATCAAAACCCGATTTCCACAGGTGACACTCCCCCTCTTTGGTGACGAATATCTTCAAATCATCTACCCATTCACTGCGAATCTCTGTATCAGTATAGGTCAGTGTTTGCGCCGGCAACTGTTCGCAAAATACCAGCAGGCCCATAAATAAGAGTGTGCGGATAAAGGTCATGCGATAAATATACAATTATTATGCGCTGCGGGTTAATTGGCATTCCAATTGATCTTAACGAGCCCCCACTTTCCAGCTTTCTTAACATAAGGTACTATGATGATACCAGGCGCCACCTGGACGGCATATTCAGGAAGATAATCTACCTCAGGCATTAATCGATAGGCTTCATCAGGCTTCGGTAAGTCATTTTCAATACTGAAAGATGACAACTGTCGTTTACCATTCTTGTCCAAATCAGTCGAAAACCATTTTAACGAACCTGCAATTTCAGTTACAAACAAAGCGCGCATTTCCACATATACCATGGGAAAATGAAGGGATTTTATCAGTTGTAGGTTGCTGTCAAGTTCAATGAACCGCATGTAGGTACTATCTTTAGAATGTACCACCAATTTAATCGGGTACGCATTGTCAAGAACCATAAAGCCTTTGTTCGGCAATGAAAAAAACGACTGCGGCACATACCTGTACCCTGTTTTCCAATACGTAGGGTATCGGGTTTTGGCTAATAATTCGGTCGACTTAACCGTCAATCCGGTATCAACATGAACAGCATAATTCAGAAAGTCGCTGGTCTTCGTGCTGCTATCCGCCGCAGTAGCCTTCACAAAAATTTCACCACCCTGCACAAGCATGGTTTGGTCCATAAAAACCAGGTCACCGCGTTGGACCAACCGCGATTTCGGCATGTCGGTGTTGGCATCAAAAGCCAATAGGTGGATGCCACCCTGCTTGTGCAAATTGATTGTGTAAGAAAAAAATAGCCTTTCGCCGATGGTATTAAAAGTAAAAGAAGGATAAGCGAAATTGATATCAGCTACTGAAGCATGTGTTGCTTTAATCAGTTTAAAAGCATGGTCAAAAAAATCAACTTCCACGGCCCCTGCCGTGTTTCTGGCAGGGATGCTGAGTTGCACCAGAAAAATAGTTGAATCAGACAGCAACACTTGTACATAAGAAGCCTGGCTTGCACGCAGTTTTTCATTGAGCGGCGTATTTTGGAGCGGGTCCAGCTCCCCCTTTTTCCATTGATAAATCGCTTTTTTCTCATTACCTGAAAGAACGATCAGGTAACCATCATTGGTGCGCGCTAAACTAACCATGGCATTTTTGAAAGCAAACCGCTGGCGATCTTTAAAGCGAAAATGCTCGTCGTAGCGGTACAGCAACACTCGATTTTGCGACACCAGCCAAAAATGGCATTCGCCCTCTTTGGTAAGAATAATTTTCATGTCAGCTCTGTGGAAGTCGCGTATCTCCGTATCGGTATACGTAAATGTTTGTGCTGGCAACACCGTACCGATTGCAAGCAGTAAGGCTATAAAAACTGCCCGGATAAAGGTCATGTAATAAATATAATTAGTTTTATTACTTTAGGCGCTGGCAGTTATACATAATACTATGATAAAATCGACCATTCTCCTGCTTTGCACTTGCTTGCTCTCGCTGGGCCTGCTGGCGCAACAGCCCACCACTTATCTCACCGAACAAAACGTTCCCTACTATCCCGATAGCATCTACGACAATTACAAATCTGAAAGATGCCGGCTCGATATCTATTACCCCAAAGGGGAAAAAGATATTCCGGTGATTGTTTGGTTTCATGGTGGTGGATTAACAGAAGGCAATCGCGAAATTCCCGAAGCGCTGAAAAGCAAGGGCCTAGCCGTTATTGCTGTGGGGTATCGCTTGTCGCCCAAAGTAACTGTGCCAGCGATTATCGAAGATGCCGCCACCGCCGTTGCCTGGGCATTTAAGAACGCGCCAAAATATGGTATCAGCCCGAAGAAGATATTTGTGTCCGGGCACTCAGCCGGCGCTTATCTGTCGCTGATGATTACGCTCGATAAATCTTATCTGGCCAAACAGCAGGTGGATGCCAATAAAATTGCGGGGGTTATCTCTTTCAGCGGACAAACCATTACGCATTTTACGCTGCGAAAAGAAAGAGGCCTACCCGATACACAACCGGTTATTGATGCCTACGCTCCCTTGTATCATGTCAGAAAAGATGCCCCACCTGTTTTGCTGTTAACGGGCGATCCTGAGTTGGAATTACTGGGCAGGTATGAGGAAAATGCCTATCTCGCCCGCATGCTGAAACTGACCGGACATGGGCAGACCAAGCTTTGTATGTTTCAAGGCTACGGACATGCCATGACCGAGCCTGGCTTCCCGCTGTTGCTAAAAGAAGTGCAGGAAAGAAGCAAGGCGATTCAATAAATCTACTTGGTATAATAACTGTTACCTGGATGCATCTGGTCTTCGGTATTGCTTTTCACGGCATAGGAGAAACCAGGTTGAATACAGAAGGCACCGTATTCGCCGAGTTTGTTGATGGCAAGAAAACCCACCTGTAAATCCTTTGCTTTCGACGGGCTCCGCTTAATAATACGGTCTACCGCATCGCGACAGGCTTGTTCGGGCTTGGCACCTTGGCGCATCAGTTCAACAATCAGGTGTGATCCCACAATACGAATCACTTCTTCGCCCACACCCGTGGCCGTAGCGCCACCCACTTCATTGTCTACATACAAGCCGGCACCAATAACGGGTGAGTCACCTACACGACCTCGCATCTTATAGGCCATACCACTGGTGGTACAAGCACCACCAATATTTCCTTGCTGATCGAGTGCTATCATGCCGATGGTATCGTGGTTGTATTTGCCGCCGGGCATATGGTCCTTGCTCTTCGGATTGGCTTTGTTTTCAATATTCATGACCGGCGAATATTTCGATGTCTTCAGCCATTCTTTATAGGCTTTTTCGGCCGTAGGCGTAAGCAGATTTTGTTTCTTGAAACCATTGGCCAGTGCAAACTGCTGGGCGCCATCGCCAACAAGAATTACGTGCGGCGTTTTCTCCATCACCAGGCGCGCCACTGATATGGGGTGCATGATATTTTCAATACACATCACCGAGCCGCAGCCATATTTATCGTCCATTATACAGGCATCGAGGGTAACCCGGCCTTCGCGATCAGGTAATCCGCCATACCCAACCGTCAGGTTCGTGCCTTCTGCTTCGGTGATCCGTACGCCGGCTTCTACCGCATCTACGGCACGACCGCCTTTCGACAATACTTCCCAGGCGCCCTTATTGGCTGCCATCCCGAAATCCCAGGTAGAAAGAACGACGGGCACATTGGCGGTTGCCTTCACGACTGCTTTGGGCGATGCGAATGCGGCGGCAACACCGGTAGTGCCGGTGGCAGCAAAAGCAGCCACTCCTTTGAGTGACTGCTGCAAAAATCTTCTTCTCTTGACCATGGGGTATTTGTTACCAACGAAGATAGTGTAACAAATCAGAACTTGTAAGCCACCGACAAACGAAGGTTTCTTGGTGCTTCCGCCTGGTAGTAGTACGCATTTGTATAACTGTACCAGGATCCGCTGTACAGATATGTATCCAATACATTAAATACGTTGGCGGTTAAGCGAATTTTATCACGATCATACGATATACCTGCATCTACCTTGGTGTAGTCGGGCAATGACGCACCACCTGCCGGCGAAAACGCCCAGTTCATGTGGCGATCGCCGAGAAAGGTTACACCTGCATTCACGCCAAAACCACGCAGTACACCCGAACTGGCACGATAGCTTAACCATGCATTCGCGGTATGCGTTGCATAAGCCGGCAGGTAATCACCTACTTTCAAATCAGTAACGGCACCGTCGTTGATCTTTGTCACTTTAGACTCGGTATATGCATAGTTCACCACCAGGTTCAGGCCGCGCACAATGGTACCACGAAGATCAAACTCAACGCCCTGCGCTCTTTTCTCGCCCAAATCGATACTATATGCAACATGGGTATTGGGATCTGTTGGTCCGGCCGTGAGTTCATTCTTTTTAATGATTCTGTAGGCAGCCACCGAGCTAACCCAACGGCCCTCGGCCCACTCCCGCTTCAGGCCAATCTCCATATTATTACCAGTGATGGGTTTGATTTTTGTGCCCTGGCGAACCGTGCCTGCCTGTGGCAAAAATGTTTGGTCGTATAAAGCATAGGCCGTGGTGTTTTTATCGAGCGAAATGCTCACGCCAACGCGCGGTGTAAAGTGATCCGCTTTATCGGCGGCGGCGCCCCAGGCAGCCATGCTAAGGCTGGTATAGCGACCGGCCAGGGTGAGGCGGATCTTATTGTTGAGGAAACCAAGTTCGTCTTGTACATATACCGAACTGTACTGCTGATCCATCAAGCCACCACCTGCAACAGCACGCTCTTCGAGCGACTTAGAACGATCAAACTGTGGGTAGCCATTTACTGGCGTACCGTAATAAGGACTCTTCATATCAAACTCGGCACCAACGGTATCAAGGTTGTGCGACTGCGACCAGTCGGCATAATAATTTTTACGCGCTGCATCCAGACCAGCAAGAATTCGATGGCGAACGCGACCGGTGTAAACATCGCCATTTACAAAAGCCTGCCCCATGGTCATGGCACTTTTCGCGTCCCAGATATTGATGGTGCGAATCATGGTATAATCGGCATTCACCAGGCTCGGCCAGGCAGAAGAACCAACCTGGTTATAGTCAAACCGCGAGAACTGCGTTGTGAATTTCCAGTCACGATTGATCTGGTGATTCAAGCTGGCATAAAAGCTATGGTCATTCATTTTGGTGCCGGGCAAACCAGCGGGATTGGTGCTGAAATTACGCGGCAGTTTCGCATATCCATCGGGTGCGAAAACATAAAACGAGCCCACGTTCGACATATTTGCACGCTGGTAATTGTATTCAACACTAACCTTGGTTCTGTCGTCGATCTGGTAAGAGATTACCGGGGCAATCACATATCGATCGTTGTATTCATTCATACGGAATGAACCTTTGTTTTGTGCCGACAGGTTCAGGCGATACAACAACCTGCCATTTTTACTCAATTTACCATCGAGGTCAAGCGTAGTACGATACAAACTCCAGCTTCCCGTGGTGAAAGAAACCTCGCCTTTTGTTTGACCGGTTGGCTTTTTGGTAACCACATTGTACATGCCGGCAGGATCGCCGCTCGACAACATGAACCCTGCAGGCCCTTTTACAAATTCAATATGGTCTACAAAACTCATGTCTTCGGTGAGCGGTCCCCAATAAGAATTTACCACATTGAACCCGTTGCGGAAAGCCTGTACTTGTCCGCCGCGTGCCGTGATATTGGTATACATATCACCCCAGTGTTCACTACGCACCAAACCACTAACATTGCGGATCAGTCCGTCGCTCATACTAATCACCTGCTGGTCTTTCAGCATATCGCGCGATACCGCCTGCACATTCTGCGGCAATTCCAGCAAGGGAGTGGCCACCCGCAAACTGGCTGAACCCATTTTCTCATTGTACCGGTTATTGTAAACAGAAACAACAACCTGCTCCAGTTCTGTAGAACTTTGCAACAGGCTAAAGTTGAGACTAACTGTTTCGTTCGCCACTACTGTTACCGTACCCTCCTCGGCCTTCACGCCCACCAGCGAGGCTACCACGGTATAAGTACCGGCAGGAACATTTTTTATAGTATAACGGCCATCCTTAGCCGAAATGGTGCCGCGGTTGATTGATTGTAAAACAATGCTGACATCTTCAGCAGGTTTACCATCGGCAGTTAGCACTTTACCGGTAATGCTGCCATGCTGGGCAGCTACCACTGTGCTGATTGAAACGAACAACAACAACAACAAATATCTCATATCGTTTAATTAAGATTGTGGCGCGAAATTATTTCGGGGGTTCGCTATTTCCTTCTTTCAGGCGGAAAAACCATTTACGAAATCCGGAAAGATTCGCTAAAACCTATCAGGTGTTCGGAAAACGAAGACATTACTGACAATTAAATGACAAACTGCGGTTGGATTCCATGATTTTCTTATTTTAACTGTCTGTCAAATCAAACGCGCCACCCATGCTAAAAAAACAACTAACGACCCTGTTGCTGTTCATTGGTATAACTGCTTTTTCGCAGACCTATGCACCCAATTGGGCTTCGTTGAATACGAGACCAATACCCGCCTGGTTTCAGCAAGACAAATTCGGCATCTTCATTCATTGGGGCGTATATGCTGTACCTTCTTATGCGCCGGTCATTCCCAATAGCGGCGAAAGTTATGCGGAATGGTATTGGTGGCGTTTGCAGGAGAAGAGTCCGCGGTTTTGGGCATTCCACCAAAAAAATTACGGTGCTGATTTTAGCTATCCGCAATTTGAACCGATGTTCAAGGCCGAACTATTTGATCCCGTTGCCTGGGCGGATTTGTTCAAAAAATCAGGCGCCCGCTATGTGGTGCTCACTTCCAAACACCACGAAGGCTATTGTTTATGGAACAGCGCTGAAGCAGACAAGGCCTGGGGTCGGCCCTGGAACGCTGTAACGGGCACGCCTAAACGCGATTTATTGGGCGATCTCACCCAGGCTGTTCGCGACAAAGGGTTGCGCATGGGTTATTATTATTCGTTGTACGAATGGTTCAACCCCCTGTGGCAAACCGACAAGAAAAAATATGTGGATGAGTACATGACGCCGCAGTTCAAAGACCTGGTGAACACGTATAAACCATCGATCATTTTTTCTGATGGCGAATGGGACCTTTCTGATACGGCCTGGAAATCTGCATCGTTGTTGGCCTGGCTCTTCAATGAATCGCCGGTAGCGAAAGAAGTGGTCGTGAACGACCGCTGGGGTAAAAACACGCGCGAAAAAAACAAAGCAACCTATGCCACTTCTGAATATGGCGCAGGCATGGATGCGTCGGTGATCTGGGAAGAGAACCAGGGCATTGGTCATTCTTACGGGTACAATCGCAACGAAAAACTAGCCGATTATAAAAGCAGTTATGACTTGAAACTGATGTTGGTTGATATTGTTTCGCGGGGTGGCAACCTGTTGCTGGATATTGGCCCCACGGCCGATGGACGCATTCCGGTCATTATGCAGCAACGACTGACCGACATGGGCAACTGGCTCGCCAAAAACGGCGAAGCCATTTATGGTACGATGCCTTATAAAAAACCTTACCAATGGAGCCCGGGCGTCCTGCCTAGCACATCCGGCGCTAATTATATGGCCGGCTATAGTGTGGCTGATCTGATTAAAACCGATCGTACAGGAGCCCATATTGAAGCGTTTTTCACCAATAAGGGGAAGGACCTATATGTAATCTTGCCTCATTATGTAAAACAGTTTCAGTTGAGGTCGTACAGTTTACCGGCTGGCGCGAAGGTCAGCCTACCTGGCTGCAACACCCAGCCGTCGGTTAAACAAAAGGGCGAAAACTTGTTGATTGACCTATCGGTTTTGCGTCTGGGCGAAGTTGACCCCGATTTGCTGGTTCTGAAAATCAGCAATGGTATCCGCTGATGGTTCAAGACGATTGCAGTGATTGTCTTATGCCATCGGCATAAAGGGTAGGCGTAAACGAAAATGCCTGGTTGAATTTTTCGCTGTCGAAAAAATAATCCTGGTTGTTTTGGTATTGCATTTCCTGCAACTCTTTCATCACCCGCATAAAGAGCCCAAGTAGGGAAATCATAAAGGGCCGCAATACCGTATAAGATGGTTTGCATCCCGCCATCGAGGCGGTTATTTCAATGAATTGCTTGCCGGTTAGTTTTTCCCTCGACGTAGGCAAGTGCCACACCTGGTTATACGCCGAATCGGTATTACCCAATAAGGCGGTTGCTTTCGCTGCATCAGGTACATAAGTGAGGCTATGAATCTTATTGGGATCGGATTGCCACATGGCTGATTTTCCCTTCTGGAAATTGTTTATTACCAAAGTATTAAGTATGCCATTTTTTGCGCCGGGACCGTAGAAATCGGCGCTGCGGGCAATCAGGGCTTTCAGTCCGCGATTTTGCATGGCATCGTTTAACATGGCAACCAACTTTGCACGAACAGCGCCTTTTCGGGAAGGCGGCAATGTGGGGCTGTCTTCCCGCATATGCGGAATTGCTGTTTTATCGTACATATACACGTTATCAAAAAAAACGAGTTTACTTCCATGTTCTAAGCAGGCATTGATCACATGTTGCATGATGACCGGCCACTGGGCCGACCAAACACGAATATCATAAGGCAGACCAACCGTCAGGTAAACAATCTCACTGCCAGCCACCGCTTTTGATACGGCTTCTGCTTGCAACAAATCGGCCGGAAAAAGTTCATCATTGCCATTCACGTATTGGGGATGCCGGGCTACCAGGCGAATATGATCCGTATAAGAAACCAGGTCTTTTGCCAAAAATTTGCCTATATCGCCGCCCGCGCCTAAAATCGTTTGCATACATTTTATTTAACCGAACAAAATTAAGTTAGCGACGATGCACAAACCCTTGACCCAGGTTAAGATTTTAGCTCCAGGCGCCGCTTTCTGATTCGGCTCAGGCTTTCAGGGGCAATGCCGACGTATTGTGCAATATACCGGAGGGGCACTCTTTGCAGAATGCCCGGCCGGTTTTGCAGCAGTTCGTCGAATTGTTTTTCGGGCGATAATGACAAAAGCGATTTTGTTCGACGCATATTATCAGTGGCAACTTCTTCCACAATCATCCGAAAAAATTCGGCGGTGGCGGGTGAATGTTTAAGGGCTTCCACCAGGTCATTGCAATCAATCGTTAAACAGGTGCTTGGTTCCAGCGCCATGATCGCTGCGGTAGCACGCGTTTGTCGCGAGAAACTTTCCAGGTCGGTGACGAACTCATTTTCAAAAATGAAATTACAAGTGCGTTCCTGCCCTTCTTCTGTATGGATAAATAGCCGCAAACTGCCCTTTACCACAAAGAAAACCTCCTGTGCCAGTTTGCCTTCCTGCAGCAATAGAGCCTGTCGTTTGTATTTCTTCTCTTTGAAAAGCGATAGCACATATTTTGCTTCATCGTCGGGGAACTGCATATTCTTGTTCAACACGGCTAATAACGCATCTGACACCATATACCACAATCTACGCAAACTCGTGGTAAATTGAATGCCACCATAAAACGACTAGAAGCTGAATGGGCTTTGCAAGCTTTGAAGCTGCCAGTCGGGGCAAAACCTATTACAGTGGCGAATCTGCGCTAACACTTCGCAGGCCTCCCACGCCCGATGGACCACTGCTCACCCGGCGCGAAAAAGAAGTGCTGACCATGATTGCCGATGGTATGACGAACAATGAAATCGCACAGCAACTCTTTATCAGTGTAACAACGGTCGACACCCATCGCAAAAACCTGCTCGCGAAATTCGCCGCAAAAAATATCGCTTCCCTGGTAAAAACCGCCGTCCAACTGCATATCATCGGTGATTAGCCACCGCAACCAACGCCGGTGTTGCCCGGCAAACTATTGCATGGCAGATCCGTGAACAATGCTTATCTTTTGGCCTCTGCACATAGTTAAAACACCCGCAAAACCATTGTCATGAACAGAAGATCTTTTTTAGGAAATACGGCGGCCGGCCTGGTTGCTGCTGGTTTTCTTGGCAGCATCCCTGAAGCCGTACTCGCCGCCGCAAAAGCAAAAGGGATTAATCTCCCGTTGGGCTTTCAATCTTATGTATACCGGCAGGTCATCGGCCAAAAGCCTGATGAAACCATGAAAGAATTAGCCAGTTATGGCTACCAGAATATTGAATGGTGCAGCCCCAAGGGTTATATGGGCGATTTTGCGCCACTGGCCAAATACAGCGGCAAGGAGTTAAAAAAAATCACCAACGATGCCGGCCTGCAATCCACCAGTTGCCATTTCACCTGGAAAGAAATCACCGACCACGATAGCCTGGCTGAGCGCATTGAATTTGCCAATCAACTGGGATTGAAACACATGGTATGTTCCGGCGGACTCATGGCGAAAACCGAAGACGAGGTGAAACAACGTTGTGAACAAATGAACCATGTTGGTGAGATGGTGAAAAAAGGCGGCATGGTGGCGGGCTACCACAACCACAATGGTGAGTTTGACGAAAAATTCGGCGACCGGCCACAATACGACTTAATGTTAGAGCACCTCGATCCGTCGCTGGTAAACCTACAATTCCAGGTTGCTGCCATCACCTCGGGTTACAAGGCCCAGGATTATTTCCGCAAATTCCCCGGCCGTTTTATATCAGCACACCTGCAGGATTATAGTCCGCAAGACCATACCAAAGAAGTGACCATGGGTACGGGCATTGTAGATTGGAAAGATTTTTTTGCCGCTGCAAAAACCGCGGGGCTAAAATACATTTTCGTAGAGATGGAGTCTGACCCCACGGTAATGGAAGGCTGCGCGAAGTACATCAAGAGCTTGTAGCGATTCAAAATTTCTTCAGAATCTGCCTGTTTTTTGCCGGTATGAAGGTGTTAATCATCGAAGACGAAGCGGAGCTGGCAAAAAGCATGGCCGAATACCTGTCAGCGGAAGGATATATCTGCGAACAGGCCCATGGATTCAATGCCGCCATCGAAAAAATTGGCGTGTACGACTACGATTGCATCTTATTGGATATTATGCTGCCCGATGGCAGTGGTCTCCAGCTACTCGACGAGCTTCGACAGCAAAACAAGCAAGACGGCGTCATTATTATTTCTGCCAAAGATGCCCTGGATGATAAAATCAAGGGATTGAAAATGGGCGCCGACGATTACCTGGCGAAACCCTTTCACCTGTCTGAGCTTACCGCCCGCATATTTTCCGTCATCCGCAGAAAACAATTCAGCAACGCGAACACCATCAGTTTACAGGAACTGCAAATAGACTTACTGGCCAAATCGGTTCGGGTGAACGACACCGTTGTTCCATTGACCAAGAAGGAATTTGATTTGTTGATTTACTTTATCGGAAACAGGAACCGGGTAATTTCAAAAAGCACCCTTGCCGAACACTTATCAGGCGATTTTGCTGACATGCTCGACAACCACGACTTCGTATATGCGCATGTCAAGAACCTGAAGAAAAAGCTACACGAAGCAGGTTGCGGCCACTACCTCAAAACACTTTATGGATCCGGCTACAAGTGGACGGACCCAGCATAAACAGGCATGAAAAACCTACTGAATAAAACCACCCGGCCATTTCTTGCCTTTGTACTGGTTGTTCTGCTGATCAGTGTGCCGGTGTATTATTTTGTTATCGAAAAAATATGGGTGGTTGAATTGGATGAGCACAACCAGTTGGCGGCCCAACATACTGCTGAAGAATTCAATAAGCAAAACCTGTCCGGCCTGGACCTGGCGGAGAAAATTACTTTCTGGAACCAAATCCAGCCGGGTATATTTATCAGGAAACTGGCACCCGGCGAAAAGGTCGAACACCGCATTTTTACGGCCGACAGGTCCTTCGATTTTGTTCCCCGCCAATCGTCCGACAATTTTCGGGTATTGATTGCCCCCATTCAATTAAACGGTGAACCGTATTATTTTCGGTCCATTACCAGTTTTGAAGACAGTCGGGAAACGGTGCTGGCCATCGCTGCCATTACCTTCTTCTTCTTTATCATTATCCTGGCTGGTATCTTACTCATTAACCGGGCGCTGTCCAAGTCGATCTGGCAACCCTTTAAAAATACGTTGGCAAAGCTGAAAGCATTCCAATTAAACAAACAGGCAACCATCAGCTTTGAACAAACCGATATCACTGAATTCAACGAACTGCATGCGGCACTTCGCAGCTTGATCGATAGCAATATTGCGGCTTACCAAACGCAAAAAGAATTTACCGAAAATGCCTCGCACGAATTGCAAACCCCGCTGGCGATCATAAAAAACAAACTGGATATTTTGTTTCAGCAGGGCGATCTCAGTGAAAAACAATACCAGTTGGCAGAAGAGATGAACATGGCACTGCTGAGAAGCACGCGTATCAACCGGAACTTAGTTTTACTGGCGAAAATTGACAACCAACAATACCAGCAAGCCGATCAAATAAACCTCGGCGACCTGTTACAGCAAAGCATTAACGCCCTCGAAGAACATTTTGACCAAAAGCAATTAAGGCTACAGAAAACCGAGACAGCCCCTATTACCCTCACCGGTAATAGTATACTAATTGAATTATTGCTGAACAATCTGTTGTTAAATGCCATCCGGCACAGCCCGGCGGGCGGACGGGTTTCATTTTCCCTAACCCACCAGCAGTTAACCGTGAGCAATACGGGTGAAGCAGCATTGAAAGAAGAGCTGCTTTTCAAACGTTTCTCCCGGCTGTCGCCCAATGGTGCAGGCAGTGGCCTCGGTTTGTATATCATCAGCGAAATCGCGAAATTTCACCACTGGGAAAGTGGTTATCATTTTAACCAGGGCGAACACCATTTTTTTGTCCGGTTTTAACCTTCTTCAGAATTTATCCAAAATCGCCTGCCAGCTTTGTACAACAAAAAGGCATTCACATGAAGTTTCTCCTTCTCCTACTGTCCAGCGGCCTCGCCGTTGGCTTCGCCTGGTCACCAATGGTGCCGGTTACACCAGCACCCCTAACCACCAAAACGAGGGTAGCGGAAATTAGGCAGCAGGCTGCACCTTTGTCGATTGTAACGCGCTTTCCCATTTCCGGCAATGGTGGCTGGGACTACCTGGCTGTATCGCCCCGCAAAGACTGGTTGTATATCAGCCATGGCGACCAGGTGAACATCGTTGATAAAACCACGGGCGATTCAGTTGGCATCATACCAAACACCCTGGGCGTTCACGGCATTGCTTTTGATGCGGCAACCAATACGGGCTACACCAGCAATGGAAAAAGCAATACTGTTTCTGTATTCGACCTCAACAGCAACCAGGTACAGAAAACAATAACCACCGGTGGCAATCCGGATGCCATCCTGTACGAACCATTTTCCGACAAAATAATTACTTGCAACGGCAGGGGGCACAACCTCAGTATCATTGACCCCCGATCCAATGTGGTGGTCGACAGTGTAGCCCTGGGCGGGAAACCGGAAACAGCTGTTACTGATAGTGCCGGCAACCTGTATGTAAACATAGAAGACAAAAATGAAATACTGCGTGTCGATACCAGAACATTCAAAGTAACTGCACATTGGTCACTGGCGCCAGGCGAAGAACCGACCGGCCTGGCATTTGATGTAACAGGCCATCGACTCTTTGCTGCCTGTGCGAAAAGGTTGGTCGTATTGAATGCAGACAATGGCAAAATCGTCGCCAAGCTACCGATCGGTGAAGGAGCCGACGGAGCGGTTTTTGACCTGGACAAAAAGATCATTTATACTTCCAACGGCGAAGGGAGTATCAGTGCCATACAACAACTCGGCCCCGACAAATATGTATTGAAAGAAACACTGCCCACACAAAAAGGAGCGCGAACCATCTGCATCGACCAACAGACCCACACCCTGTACTTGCCAGTGGCCGCTTTTGAGCAGCAAGGCCAAACTTCGTCGGGCCGGCCGAAAATTAAACCCGGCAGTTTCCAGGTGTTGGTGCTGAGATAAAAATCAACTTGACTATTATACCCGACTATGCGAATCAGCAAAATCTTCCTAGCTGGCCTGTTGGTATCCCTACAGCAATTGGCGGGGGCCCAAACCAATACCCATCTAAAACTTCTTCATGCGGTTAGCCATGAACCGTTGGCATCTGTCAGTGTTGCTGTGAACGGAAAAACCGTGGCGAGAACAGCCAATAATGGTGTTGCCAGCCTGTCGCTCCCCGCAGGCTTGGTATTGCTTCATTGCAGCTCAGTGGGATTTAAGGATCTCGATACCAGCATCCAGGTTCCTGCAAAAGATACCCTCTTGTTAACGCTCACCGAAACGGCCAAGCAACTAGAGGAAGTCACCATTGTCGCCTCCACCCGCAACAACCAACGCATGGAGAATTCTCCACTCAAAGTGGAAGTATTGGGTCGGGAGGAAATGGAAGAAGAGAGTGCGGTAAAGCCCGGCGGCATCGCGAGTATTTTGGGCGATGTCAGTGGCGTGCAGATTCAGCAAAGCAGTGCTGTTTCCGGCAATGCCAATGTGCGCATTCAGGGGCTGGACGGGCGATATACACAGGTACTAAAAGATGGCATGCCATTGTACGATGGATTCAGTGGTGGCTTTGGTATATTAAGTATTCCGCCGCTCGATTTGAAGCAGGTAGAACTGATCAAAGGATCTGCCTCCACTTTGTTTGGTGGTGGCGCGATTGGCGGATTGGTCAATATTATTTCCCGCCGGCCAACCGATAAGCAGGAAGCGGTGGTGAGCCTCAACCAAACCACGTTGAAGGAAACCAATTTTAATACCTATCTATCGAAAAAATATAAGAAGATCGGGTACAGCTTTTTTGGTGGCTACAATTTTCAAAAAGCGGTTGATGTAAACCACGACGGGTTTTCAGATGTTACAGACCTCCATGGCCTGGTGCTGCATCCGCGGTTTTTCTACTACCCCGATAGCAAAACAACGGTGATAGCTGGTTATACGGGCACGTTCGAAAAACGTGATGGCGGCGATATGCAGGTATTGTCGGGCAAGGCCGACGCTATTCATCAATTCTTTGAAAAAAACAATATCTACCGAAACAGTTTTGAACTAAGTGCGCAGCGACATTTATCAGGCAAAAAAACACTTGATCTCAAAAGCAGCCTGAGTACTTTTAACCGGCACATCAACAACAACGAGGTCGACTTTACCGGGCGACAGATCAACTACTACACCGAACTTTCTTTGTTGCTGCCGTATAAGGAAAATAGTTTTGTAGCCGGACTCAATGTTACCGGCGATCAGTTCAAAAAAATAACCGATAATATTCCCCTGGGGAATTTCAGCAACAACACCCAGGGCTTGTTTGCGCAGAACACCTGGAATATGCAAGAAAAAACCAGTGTAGAAGCCGGCTTGCGCTATGATCATCAGTTTACCTATGGGGATTTCCTGTTGCCCCGCCTGGCCATTTTTCATCGGTTGAGCGAACATTGGGCAACGCGGGCAGGTATTGGTTTTGGCTATAAAACACCCAATGCCCTGGCACCCCAGAATACCGACTATGCCATTCAAACCATCCAATCGTTACCCGCCGGCATCAAAGCAGAAAAATCGATTGGCTACAACGCCGAAATAAATTATAAAACAACCTGGGGCGACGACAATGAATTGTTCATCAACCAGGCCTTTTTCCTTACACAATTAAACCATCCGATAGTTGCCAGTGTTTCCAGTAATAACGAAGTAAATTTTTCAAACAAAGAAAAACCAGTTATAACCCGCGGATCAGATACCTATATACGCGCGGTGGTACATGGTTGGGAATTGTATGCGGGGTATACGTTGACCATCGCAGAAAGAACGTATTTGTTCGCCGACCAATTCATCCCCCTGACCCCCAAGAACCGCTTTGCCTTTACCTTGGTGAAAGACCTGTCATTCATCGGTATGCGCTTTGGGATTGAAGGCTCCCACACAGGCTATCAATACCGCGAAGACTATAGCAGAACGCCCGCTTATTTCTTCCTGGCGGCGATGGTCGAAAAAAAATTAGGAGATCATGTCAGCATCGTTTTAAATGGCGAGAACCTGCTCGACTACCGGCAGAGCAAGGTAGAGGCATTGTACACCGGCAGCATTGCTCAACCAGTATTTAAAAGTTTATGGGCGCCGATCGATGGCCGCGTGCTCAATCTATCGGTCAAGTGGCGTTTGTAAACCAGGGCGTGTTGGGTATACAACAAAATGCCTAATTTGTCTCTATGTGGTTAGTATACGCTTTATTGTCGGCGCTGTTTGCGGCCCTAACGGCCCTCTTCGCTAAAATGGGGGTAAGCAATATCAGTTCCAACCTGGCAACGGGTATTCGAACGATCATTGTACTGATACTCACCTGGGGCATTGTATTTTGGCGGGGTGAAGCCAAAAACATCACCCAAATACCGAAACAAGGTATGTGGTTCCTGGTACTTTCCGGGCTGGCCACGGGGCTGTCGTGGCTATTTTATTTCAAGGCCCTTCAGGTGGGAAAATTATCACAGGTGGCACCGGTCGATAAGCTCAGCGTGGCGCTTACCCTGGTTTTGGCCGCGGTTTTTTTGCAGGAAACCATGACTTTCAAAGAAGTTATCGGTGGCTTATTTATTATTGTGGGTGTGATTGTGCTGGCGACCTGAAGATTTGTGGTTGGAAGTTCAGGAAATATTCGAAATTAGGTCGGTTATTGAACTACAACCAAACTACGGCCGAACTACACACTATGGCATTACAAGAAGAGTTAGAACTACAGGGCAACTGGCTGTTTAAGCGCAGGGGCACATTACCACTTATTATCTTAGCGATTGGAACGTTACTCTTTGTACGAACAGAGTTACATCCAGATACCTTCTTCCTGGAGGATACCGTTTACGAAGTGTACTATGAGCGACTTTGCCTGGCCGTTTGTTTATTGGGACTATTCATTCGGGTGTACACCGTTGGGTTCACACCGGCCAATACTTCTGGCAGAAACACCGATGGTCAATTGGCCGATAGCCTGAACACCACGGGCATTTATTCAATGGTACGGCATCCGCTCTACCTGGGTAACTTTTTTATGTGGCTGGGTGTGGCGATGTTAACCGGCAATGGCTGGTTTGTGATTATTTTCTGCTTGCTTTATTGGGTATATTATGAAAGAATCATGTTTGCAGAAGAGCAGTTCTTGCGTCGCAAGTTTGGGTCGGCATATACAGAATGGGCAGAAAAGCTGCCAGCTTTTATTCCTTCTTTCAAGGCGCACCAATTTGTGCCACCGAAATACAAATTCAGTTGGAAAAAAGTGCTGAAAAATGAGAAGAATGGACTCTTTGCTGTATTCCTGGTATTTGCTGCATTCAATATTATTGAAGAACTGATTGACGGTAAAAGAGAGTACGATTATTTTATCATGGGTTTGTGTGTGGCCACGGGGTTGTTGTATGTTGTGCTCAAATACCTGAAAACATACACTAAAGTTTTGAATGAGGCGGGGAGGTAGTTGATGGAGATGGGATGTATTTCATAAACTGTGTCAGTGGTCAAAACGCTTTGGCGATCAAGGTTGGCTTTCGATGCCATTTGATGGCCTATTCTACAGTTGATGCCAACC